>Ga0074046_10002014_pt1 | contig 17825 bp, 15 predicted proteins | sample BogForMeECP23OM3_FD_94441 | JGI IMG/M metagenome (GOLD analysis project Ga0074046, IMG submission 94441) | Bog forest soil microbial communities from Calvert Island, British Columbia, Canada - Bog Forest MetaG ECP23OM3 | ecosystem: Environmental > Terrestrial > Soil > Wetlands ... | reverse complement strand
CGCAAGCTCATGCGCTACATCCGTCACTACAATCGCGCACCCAAGCCTATCAAGTGGACTTACCGCGACCCCTCACAGCGCATCAGCCTTGATACCATTTCATCTGTTACAGGCCACTAGTAATTTACTAGCGTCAAGCCGAGTAAAATATAATCAACTAAGAATACTAGTAGATATGTATTCCGCGGCACCTTTATGCTGCCGAAGGGGCCGATCTGAGCCGCAGAATCGTCTCGTCAGGCATCAGCTTGACCATCGCGACGCTCGACTCCCACAAATCCATCGCCATCGCGGGATCGTATGAGTCCTTCGACGAGGGTACGTCGCGCGTGCCCTGGAAGTATTTCCCCGAGATGCGCTCGAATCTCGGCTCAGTCAGCATATTCGCGAGCGACCTGCCTGAGCGCGCGACGCTGTTCACATTCGGCACAAACGGGCGCAGGGCTGGCAGCACGAAGCGCCACGCAAATCTCGCCATCCTGCCGTAGTCGCGCGCCAGCCCAGTCCCCGGCATCAGGCCGGGATCGAATGCGTTGACGGTGATCGAGCTGCCATTGGTGCCGCCTGCTTTTTCGGCGCGCAGTCTGCGCTCGAGTTCGTAGGTGAACAGTAAGTTGCACAGCTTCGACGTGGTGTACGCGCGTCTGCCCGCCGTTCCATTCGGGTCATTGAGAGGTTTGGAGTCTTCATCCGGCCGCGCAAGGAGTCGCGCGGATTTGTAAACCGGCGACGGCATCCCGGTCGCCTGCGCGGGATCGTGCGTACCGCTGCTGACGACGACGATGCGCGCCGGCGGCGCCATCTGCGCGAGCATCAGGTTCACCAGCAGGAAATGCCCGAGATGGTTGACTGCGAACGTGGTTTCGAAGCCATCCTCTGTATAAGTTCTGCCGGTCACGATTTGAGTAGCCGCGTTGCACACGATCGCGCGCAGCGGCGGGCGCGGCTCCGCCGCGTAGTCGCGCGCGAAGTTTCGCGCGGACTCGAGCGAGGCGAGGTCGAGCGTCATCGCCTCGATGCCTTTGTGCCAGGTCTGCGCAAACAGCCGCTTCACAGCCTCGCGGCCTTTTTCGGCGCTGCGACAAGCGACGATCACGTGCCAGTCGCGGGTCTCGGCGAGCGCTCGGGCGCATTCGAAGCCCAAGCCGGTGTTGGCACCCGTCACGATGGCGGTGTTCATGAGCGGCGATGATTGCATTCTCGCAAAGTTGTGGGGAGTGCCACCGGCCCGCCCATCCACAGGACAAGAACCGGCGGCTTGCGTCCGCGCGCGCGAAGTTGGAAATTCAGCCTTCGATGAGAATTGAAACGCAACGCCCGACCGTCGCCGAGATCGATCTCGGCGCGCTGCGCTCGAACTTCCGCGCGCTGCGAGGCGTGGCTGCGCACGGCGAATTGATGGTCGTGGTCAAGGCCGACGCCTATGGGCATGGCGCGGTGACGGTGGCGCGCACGCTAATCGGCGAAGGCTGCCGTCATTTCGGCGTGGCCACGCTCGACGAGGCGCGCGAGCTGCGCGAGGCGGGGGTTCGCACGCGGGTGTATCTGCAGGCGGGCTTTTTCGCTGAACAGGCGGGTGAGATTATCGCGCTCGACTTGACGCCGTTCGTCTTCGACGCCGCGATGATCGGACCGCTCGATCGCGCGGCCGCGTCGGCGGGCCGCACCGATTTTCCGATTCATCTCAAGATCGACAGCGGCGCGACGCGGCTTGGAGTGATGCCGGCCGATATTCCCGACGTCGTTGAGGCGGTGAGGAGCGCCTCGACGGTCCGGCTGGAAGGTGTCTGCACGCTGCTCGCCAATGCCGGAGATCCCAAGAGTCCGATCACCGACGCGCAGCTTCGCGTGTTTAATGGTGCCGTCGAAACGTTGAAGGAGGCAGGGATGCGGCCGTCGACGGTTCACGTCGCGAATTCCGCGGCGCTAGTGCTGCGTTACGATTCACACTTCAACCTCGCGCGGCCGGGACTGGCGATCTACGGCCTGCCGCCGGTCGCGGCGGTTCGCGAGCGCGTCGAGTTGCGGCCGGTCATGACGTTCAAGACGCGACTTATGCAGATCAAGCGCGCGCCGGCAGGCAGCGGCGTCGGCTACGGCCACACGTTCGTCACGCCGCGCGAAAGTCTGATCGGTGTGCTGCCGGTGGGTTACGCCGACGGCTACCGCAGAGGCTTGCAGCACGGCGGCGAAGTGATCGTGCGCGGCGCGCGCGCGCCGGTGGTCGGCGCGGTGTCGATGGACCTGACGACGATCGACCTCACCGACATCGCGGGCGCGTCGGTCGGCGATGAGGTAATCTTGTGGGGCGAATCGAGCGGTGAGGTGATCAGCGTGAACGACGTCGCGCGGCTGGCGCAGACAATTTCATACGAGATGCTTTGCACGGTCGGCAAACGAGTGCCGCGCGTGATTCGGAGTTAAATGGCAATGAGCAGCGAGAGAGTCACGATCAGGCGCGCGTTGATAGGTGTCGCCGACAAGGCGGGCGTGGCGGATTTTGCCAAGGTGCTCGCACGGCACGGCGTGGAGATCGTATCGACCGGAGGCACGATGGCGGTTCTGGAAGCGGCCGGCGTGAAAGTCAGGTCGGTTGAGAGCTTCACCGGCTCGCCCGAGATGCTCGACGGGCGCGTGAAGACGCTGCATCCGAAAATTCACGGCGGAATCCTGGCGCGGCGCGCCGACGAGAGCCATCGGCGCCAGATGAAGCAGCATGGCATCGAGCCGATCGACCTGGTGGTCGTGAATTTCTATCCGTTCGAGAAAACAGTCGCCAAGCCTGGCGTCAGCCTTGACGACGCAATCGAAAATATCGACATCGGCGGACCCACGCTGGTTCGCGCGGCAGCAAAAAATCATGACGACGTCGCGATCGTCGTCAATGCGGCGGACTACGTTGCGATCGCCGCGGAACTCGACGCCAACCAGGGTGCGATTTCCGCGGACACGCGATGGCGCCTCGCGCGCAAGGCATTCGCGCGGGTGACTGCCTACGACGCGGCAATCTCAAATTATCTCGGCACGCACGTCGGAGACGGCGAGGCGTCCGCCCTCGGCGAGACTTTCAACCTTGCGCTCGAGCGCGAGCAGGCGCTGCGCTACGGCGAGAATCCGCATCAGGCCGGCGCGCTCTACGGCCGCTTCCTCGAGATCGCACATCAGCTTCACGGCAAGGAACTGTCGTTCAACAACGTCGTCGATATCAGCTCGGCGATGAACCTGATGCTCGAGTTCGAGGACGAGCAGCGTGCGGTAGTTGCGATTCTCAAGCACAACACACCGTGCGGAGTGGGCATCGCCGATACGCTCAAGGGCGCGTGGGACAAGGCGTTCGCAACCGACCCGGACTCGCCCTTCGGCGGCATCATCATCTCGAATCGGCCCTGGGACATGGAATTCGCGCACGCCGTCAATGAACTGTTCACCGAGGTGCTGATCGGTCCCGCGTATCCGGACGATGTGCTCGCCTTCTTGCGCAAAAATAAGAATCGCCGCGTGATGACGTTCAATTCGAAGGCCGTGGATCGCAACGAGCTCGACATCAAGAAGGTGCTTGGCGGATTGCTGGTGCAGACGCCGGACCTCGCGATCGAAGATCCGCGCAAGGGCAAAGTCGTGACGCGTCGCGCGCCCACCGACGCCGAAATGCGCGCGCTCACGTTCGGAATCAAGGTCTGCAAGCACATCAAGTCCAATGCCATTGCCTTCGTTGCGGAAGATCGCACGCTCGCTGTAGGCGGCGGCGCGACGTCGCGGATCGATCCGGTCTACGCGGCGCGCGAAAAAGCGGCGCGGCTCAAGGTTCCGCTCGAGGGTTCCGTGCTCGTCTCCGAAGCGCTGTTTCCGTTCCCCGACGGCCCGACGCTCGCGGCCGAGGCGGGCGCGACCGCGATAGCGCAGCCGGGCGGCTCGCTACGCGACGACAAAGTGATCGAAGCGGCCGACAAGTTCGGGCTCGCGATGGTCTTCACGGGGGTCCGCCATTTCAGGCACTAGGCACTTCGCGAGATGAAAGTACTGGTCATAGGCAAAGGCGGGCGCGAACACGCGCTGGTCTGGCGGCTCCATCAGAGCGAGACCGTGTGGAAGATTTTCTGCGCGAGCGGTAATCCGGGAATCGATCAGATCGCCGAAGCGGTGCCGATCGCGCCGACCGATATCGCGGCGCTGGCGGACTTCGCCAAATCAAAGTCGGTCGACCTGACGATCGTTGGCCCCGAAGATCCGCTCGCCGCCGGAATCGTCGACGAGTTCACCCGCGAGGGGCTTAAAATATTCGGACCCACCGCGGCCGCGTCGCAGCTCGAGACGAGCAAATCGTTTGCGAAAACCATCATGCGCGAGGCGCGCGTGCCGACCGCCGACTTCGCCGCATTCGATGACGCCGAATCCGCGCGGCGCTACGTTAAGGCGCGCACAGGCCCGATGGTGGTAAAGGCGGACGGCCTCGCGCTTGGAAAGGGCGTCGTGATCTGTCACGACACCACGGCCGCTCTGGAAGCTATCAACGATGCAATGGAACGGCGGCGCTTCGGTGTGGCAGGTAATCGCGTGATCGTCGAGGAATTTCTGCGCGGCGAGGAAGTTTCATTCTTTGCACTGTGCGATGGCGAGAACGCGATCCCGCTCGGCACGTTCCAGGATCACAAGGCGATTTTCGACGGCGATCGCGGCCCCAACACCGGCGGGATGGGCGCGTATTCGCCGGTGCCGCAATTCGGCCCTGCGAAGGAAGCGCGCTTGATGCGCGAGGTGGTCGCGCCGACGCTGGCCGCGATGAATGCGCGCGGAATTCCGTTCCGCGGGCTGCTGTTCGTCGGTTTGATGATCGAAGGCGAACGAATCAACGTGCTCGAGTTCAACGTGCGCTTCGGCGATCCGGAATGCGAAGCGCTCATGATGCGGCTGGATAGTGACCTTGCCGAGAACCTGCTGGCTGCTGCTGACGGAAAAGTCGCGAACGCCGCGATCAGGCTCTCGCCGCGCAGCGCGGTCGCGGTCGTGCTCGTCTCGGGCGGCTATCCCGGTGACTACAAAAAAGGAATTCCGATTCGCGGCCTCGATCGGCTCGAAGGCAACGTCCCGTCCGACATCAAGATCAAATGGGCGATGAAGAAGATTCGCGTAAAGGTCTTTCACGCGGGCACTGCGATGCGCAACGGGAATTTGGTGACCGACGGCGGGCGCGTGCTGACGGTGACCGCGATGGCGCCCGAACTCGCCACGGCGGTCGACGCGGTGTACGAGGCGGCGGAAGTGATCGAATTCGAGGGACGTCACTTCCGGCGCGACATCGCACGGCGCGCGCTCGGATAGTTGCGATGTTTCGGCTCGAGGATGGAATCGCCGCGTTGCAAGCCGGTGAGCTGGTCGTTTATCCGACCGAGACGTTCTATGCGCTCGGCGCCGACGCGTTTTCATCGATCGCGCTGCGGCGGCTGTTTCGCGTGAAAGCGCGCGCGCCGGGACGACCGGTTGGGTTGATCGCGGCAGACAAAGCGATGGCTTTTTCGGTGGCGTGCGAAGTGCCGGTCGTCGCGCGGCGGCTCGCGGAAGCGTTCTGGCCCGGACCGCTGACGCTCGTTTTGCCGGCGCGTGACGAGATAGCGCCCGAGCTGATCGGACCCGACGGCGTTGGCGTGCGCGTATCACCAAACCCCGTCGCGCGCGCGCTCAGCGCCGGAATCGTGAGACCGATCACCGCGACCAGCGCGAACCTGAGCGGAGCGGCGCCGGCGAGCACGCTCGAGGAAGCGCGCGCGGGGCTGGGGAAAAAAGTTAAAGTTTACCTTGAAGGTGGAAGATTGACGGCGCAGGCGCCGAGCACCGTCATCGCGGTAAGCGGAAGCGGGTGGAAAATGGTGAGAGTGGGAGCGATTTCAGAAGACCAAATCGCGGCGGCGTTGAAATGAGCGGGCTCAGCAAACGGATCGAGCCGTTTCGCGCCCTGATGTACAACCGCCAGCTCACCGGCGAGCCGGAGCGGGTCGTCGCGCCCCCGTACGATTTGATCGGCGAGGCGCGTCAGAATCAGTTGTACGAACGCAGTCCCTACAACGTCGTGCGGCTCGAACTCGGGCGCGAGCCTGACCGCTACGGCGCGGCGGAAAAGACGCTCGCGGATTGGATGGCGGCGGGAGTCGTCGAGCGGTCGGCGCGTCCCGCCATTTTTCAGTACACGCAGACTTTCGACGTTGAGGGGCGGCTGCTGCATCGCACGGGGTTTATCGCGCGCGTGCGGCTCGAGGAATTCGATCGCGGACGCGTCGTGCCGCATGAACGAACTTTTCCGGCCGCAAAGGAGGACCGCCTGCGCCTGCTGACCGCGCTGCAGCTCAACACGAGCTCGATCTTCGGGCTCTACTCTGGCAAGCATCCGGAGCTCGATCGATTGCGCGAGCGGGTGTCCTCGCGCGAGCCATTGATCAATCTCGTCGACGATCTGGGAATCCGCAACGAATTGCGGCCGATCGAAGCCGCCGACGAAATCGCGATCATTCAGCGCGAACTCGAATCGCCGCGCATTTTGATCGCCGACGGACACCATCGCTACGAGACCGCGTTGAATTATCGGCGCGCTCGACGCCACGAGAACCCATCGGGTGCGCCCGCGCCGGAGCCGTACGACTACATTATGATGACGCTGGTAGCGTGCGACGATCCCGGGCTGGTGATTCTGCCGACGCATCGCGTCGTGAAGTCCTTGCCCGCCAACGCGATCGCTTCGTTCGTGCCACACGCCCGCGAAGCGTTCGACGTCGACGAAATCGCGCATCGCGACGAATTTCGCGCGCGCCTGAATGATTCGGGAAGCGGCGCAATCGGAGTGGCGTTGAAGGGGATCCCCAACTACTTGATTATGCGGCTACGTAGCCAAGGCGCGATGGAAACGGCGATGCCCGACGCGCCGGCCGAGGTGCGGCGTCTCGACGTGTCGGTCCTGCACGCGTTGGTGTTCGATCGAATCTTCGGGTTTGGCGCCGGCGAGATTCGCAAAGGTGGGAATATCGAATACACGATCGAAATCGGCGGCGCGCTCGGCGCGGTCGCGAATGGACGCGCCGACGGTGCATTCCTGATGAATCCGCCGTCGATTCACGACGTCGAGCGGGTGAGCGACGCGGGCGCGACGATGCCGGAGAAATCGACCTACTTCCATCCCAAGCTGCTGACCGGCCTGGTGATGAACCCACTATTCGACGGCGAATGAATCGCGTGGCGCGGTTGATCCTCGTTCGGCACGGCGAGACCGAGGGCGAGTCGAGCATCCGATATCACGGCCGCACCGACGTGCCGCTGTCGGAACTCGGGCGCGCGCAGATGCGTCTTGTGGGCCGGGCGCTCGAGACGCATCGCGGCGACAGAACTTTCGCGCGCGTTTTTTCGAGTCCGCTCGTTCGTGCGTCCGAAGGCGCGCGAATTGTAGCGGGCGACTCGGCCCCGCTGGTCACGATCGATGAGTTCGCCGAAGTGCACTTCGGACTGTTCGAAGGACTCACGGCCGATGAGATTCGCGAGCGTTATCCCGACGAGTTCGCGCGATGGAACGCCGATCGGCTCGCGCCCGGCTACGCCTACCCCGCCGGCGAGAGCCGCACCGCGTTTACCAATCGCGTCGAGCGCGGCCTGGAACGCATGCTGGCTGCATGGACGCCGCGCGGCGACGACGCGTTAGTGCTTGCTCATCGCGGTGTGATTCGCGCGATTGTGCGAAAGCTCGCGCGCCAGGAGCCGGTCGTCGAGCTCGGGTCGATCCATATTCTACGTTTCGACGGCGCTTGGAACCCTGAGATGCTCGATCTGATCGATCACCTCGACGACACCTGAATTCACACGCGGCGCAACACTCCAGTCCAGCGGTAGCGGCACTTGTCGAGCGGCTTGGTGAACGACAGGTCGCTGTAGGCGGCGACCATTTTGAACATCCCCGATGCGAGCGCCGCGAGTTCCAGCGTGGCGGGAATCGTGTAGCGCACCGGAATCAAGTCACGAGTCGTCACCGCGCCGGCGGGAAAGTTGACCGTGCATTCGAGTTCGTAGATCGAGTGCAGCGGCGAGTGCCACGCGATGGGGCGATGGAACTCGCGAATACCGAGCGCAACGCCGGCGGCGCGCGCCGTGCGTTCGCGCCACATCGTGCGTTGCGGCACGCGCGGAAGGGGGTCCTGCCGATCGATGTCGATGCAGTACAGACCGCCGCGCTCGAGCGCACGGCCGACGGATTTGAGATGTGCGAGCAGGTCGGCGTTCTCGACGATCACTGGAAATGTCTCGGACATGAAGATTGCGGCGTCGAAGAGGCGCTCAGGGAGAGTGAACTTCTCTATCGGCCGGCGATAGAAGCGGAGATTCGCGAGTGCGCTCGCTTTGCGGCGCCCCGCCGCGATCATCGTGGGCGAGCGGTCGATTCCGACGACCTCGAATCCATCACCCGCCAGCAGTCGGCCGTGGGGCGAGTCGCCGCACGCGATGTCCAGGATGCGGCGCGTCGGACTTTTGCGATGCCGCTTCCAGACCTGTTGCAGGAAGATTACTTCGGTCGGAATTTCGCCGGGACTTTCCAAACGCGCGCGGCGAAAGATGTCGGGATATTCGTAGATGCTCGGTTCCATCGGCGATGAGCGTACAGACGGCGCGCTTCGAGATCGACGCTTGAGATTTTCCGGCGAACGGCGGGATAATGCCCCGCATCCGAGTTCCTGAACGGTCGTTTAGGGGTTAGTCACGATGAGCAAGCCGCTCGAGGGAATCAAGGTCGTCGAGATCGCGCAGGAAATCCAGGGGCCGTTCGCGTCGCTGATTCTGGCCGACTTGGGCGCCGACGTTGTCAAGGTCGAGAACAAGGAGACTGGCGATCTCAGCCGCTGGATGCTGGCGGCGTTGATTGGCGGGCCGGACGTAAAGAACGCGACAGTGTCGCACTATTTTATCGCGATGAATCGCGGCAAACGGAGCATCACCGCTGACCTGAAAAAGAAGGACGCGATCGAGATAGTGCGCCGGATGGTGAAATCGTACGACGTGCTCATCACCAACTATCGCCCCGGCGTGCTCGACCGGCTCGGTCTCGGCTACGACGACCTGCGCAAAATAAATCACCGCATCGTTTACGCGCAGGGAAGTTCGTGGGGGCCGAAGGGACCGTGGGTGACGCGCCCGAGCCGCGACACGCTCGCGCAGGCCGCGAGCGGCGTGATGGCGAAGACGGGGATGCCTGACGACCCGCCGCTGGCGGCCGGGATGTTCGTCGCGGATCATTCGGGCGCGCTCAGCCTGGCGAGCGGTGTGCTGGCGGCGCTGTTTGCGCGCGAGCGCACCGGCAAGGGGCAGAAGGTCGACGCGTCGATCTACGGCACGATGATTGCGATGCAAGGAATGGAGATCAATTACGCATCGATTACTGGCGTCGAGCCCGAGCGCGCCGGCCGCGGGCATCAGTTTCTGCGTGGCGTGTGGGGCGCGTTCCCGACCAGCGACGGCTACATCTGTATTGCGGGCGTGGACGAGAAGCGCTGGCCGTCGTTCTGCAGGATCGTCGGCATTCAGCATCTGGAGAAGGATCCCGATTACTCGGACAACGTGATTCGCAATTTTCACGGCGACAAGATTCAGAAAGTGCTCGACGAGATCTTCCCGAAAAAGACGAGCAAGCAGTGGCTCAAGGAACTCACCGACGCCGACATCCTCGCCACCGAGGTCGTCGATTACCGCACGATGCTGAAAAGCGAGCAGGCTCGCGTCAACGGATACCTGCTCGAACTCGACCATCCGGTGGCGGGCAAGGTGCTCGTGTCCGGCACGCCGATAACGATTAACGGCGAAGTCACAACGCAGGCGGAAGCGGCGCCCGAACACGGGCAGCATACCGAGGAGGTACTGCTCGAACTCGGCTACACGTGGGAAGAGATCGGCGCCCTGCGCGACAGCGGCGCGGTGTAGCGCTGGTCAAGGTCGCGTCACTCGATAGATGACGAACGTCCCGCTGACGTTTTCGTGGTAGTAGAGAGACTTCTCGTCCGGCGACAAGGCGGGCGCTTCCGCGAATCCTGTAATCGCTTCGATCTTGATCGGTTTTCCGAATGGCTTCGAGGTTTTTGCACGGGTTGCCGTGTAGATTGCAGGCAGTGTTCCGTCAAACCGGGTGAAAAAAATTCACGACCCGAGGCGGAAATGTCCGGCGCATAGTTGAGCGCGTGCGTGTTGATCTTGCGCATGATCTCGGCGCTGTTCTTGAGCCGCACGAAATGATCGCCGTCACGATGTGCGATCACAATGCTGGCGCGTTGCGGAACGCTGCCGCCATTGAAAACGCCGTCTACGAAGTACAGCGTACTGCCATCGGGACTAATACACTGGTCGAAATTTATGTCGCCCGCCTTCTCTTTTGAAATTCCGGGCACGAGCGCGACGTTCGACACGCTGCCGTTGGAAAAAGTGCCCCAGTAGATAGTCGCAAACGCCGGCGGCCCATAGTTTCGCGTCGAGACGAAATAGAATGTGTCGCTGCTATCCATCGAGGCGACCGCGTTCAGTCCGGTCGCGTTGACGCCGCCAATCTCGCCCTGGAATTGGAACGTCACGTCGTCGACGCGCGTCGCATAGTACAGATTTGTGTTGGGGGCGCTGTTCGAATCGTTGAAGAACAGGTAGTTGCCGTCGGGGCTGATGAACGGCTCCATCGCGTCCTGGCTGTAGCCAACAATCGTCACCGGTTGAGGATTGGCAAAAACTCCAAACGTAGGTTTGGAATCTGGCTTCTCGGCGATCACGGGGCTGCCCCCGGGGTAAGCGTTGAGTGTCCCGCTGAGCGGTAACGGCCAAATCATGGCGATCGTGGAAATTCTACGAGTCGAGAGCATTTTAACTGCGACTTCCATGTTGCATATTAATTCAAACGCGCATGGTTCGACGACTGAAAATCGAATCACGGAGAAAAGGTGATGGCGCTGCCGGCTCGAATCTCGATTGCGACGCTTGGCGTGAGCGATCTCGCGCGTTCGACCAGGTTCTACCTGGCGCTCGGTTGGGAACTCGCATCAGAGTCCTCCACCGAGATCAGCTTCTTTCGCACGGCAGGCGGCGTGCTCGCGCTCTACCCATTTGATCTGCTCGCCAAGGACGCGATGCTGCCGCCGCTGCGAGCACAGGGATTCGGCGGAGTCACTCTCGCGATCAACGTCGAGCGCGCCGAAGACGTGCAACCGGGACTCGACATGGCGAAGGCTGCCGGTGCGACGATTCTCAAGCCCGCGACGAAAGCTGAGTGGGGAGGAGTGTCGGGATATTTCGCCGACCCCGACGGCTATCCGTGGGAAGTAGTCTGGGCGCCGAGATCCAGGTTCAAGCCCGACGGCTCCCCGGACGTGAGCTAGTGAATAGCGCATGGCGGAGCGGCATATCGTTGCGATTGGCGGTGGCGGATTCTCGATGGAGCCGCGCAACACGAAGCTCGACGATTTCGTCTTGGGCCTCGCGCGGCGCAAGCGGCGTCCGCGCGTATGCTTCGTCGGAACGGCGAGCGGCGACAGCGATTCGTATCTCAGGCGCTTTCATGAAGCCTTTCCGCCGGCGCGCGCCGCCGCGACCCATCTCACTTTTTTCGAGCGAAAAGTTCGCGACCTCAAAACGTTCGTGATGGAGCAGGACGTCATCTACGTCGGCGGCGGCAGCAGCGCGAACATGCTCGCAGTGTGGCGTTTGCATGGCCTCGACAAAGTCCTGCGCGCGGCATGGAACGCGGGCGTCGTGATGGCTGGGATCAGCGCGGGCGCGATTTGCTGGTTCGAAGACGGCCTGACGGATTCGTTCGGCATGCCATTCCGGAACCTCAACGACGGCCTCGGATTCGTGCGCGGCGCCTGCTGTCCGCATTACGACGGCGAGAAAGAGCGGCGGCCGGCGTTGATGCGATTGATCAAGCGCGGCTTCCCGCCGACGCTCGCGCTCGACGACGGCGCGGCGGCGCACTTTGTCGGGACGCGGCTCAAAGAAATCGTTACATCGCGACCGAAAGCACGCGCGATTCGCGTCGCGCTCGGCAAAGGTGTGGTAGTCGAAAAAGCGCTTCCGGTGCGCTACCTCTGAATCACGCCAAGGGAGGTTCGCGCGATGAAAGCAAATCACGTTCATGTTGGTGTCCGCGATCTGCCGGCAGCCGTCGGATGGCTCGAGCGTGTGTGGGAGCTGAAGCCGGTATTCCAGATTCCTGAGATGGCGATTTTCGCGGTCGGCGAGTTCGAGCTGTTCCTTGACGCGGCGGAACACGACACTCGGACGACGATCGGATTTGTCAGCGACGATTGCGACCGCGACTACAGTGGCGTCGTCGCGCGCGGCGCTGAGACCGTCAGCGCACCCGAGGACAAGCCCTATGGCTCGCGCGCCGCGTACGTGAAAGGGCCGGGAGCTTTGACGCTTGAGATCGAGCAGCCGCTTACGAGATGAGTCGAGCTGACCTGCGTGACAAGCTGGGCCGGCCTGCTCTAGAATGCGGACCTCAAATGCGGTGAGGATGAGTTGATGGCGGTATCCACGGAAATTGTCGAGATAAAAGCGCGCGAGATTCTCGACTCGCGCGGCAACCCCACAGTCGAAGTTGACGTGCGGCTGCGCGGCGGCGCGCTCGGCCGCGCCGCCGTGCCCTCGGGCGCATCGACGGGCGTTCACGAAGCACTCGAGCTCCGCGACGGCGATGCGAAACGCTACGGCGGCAAGGGCGTGCTGAAGGCGGTCGCCAACGTCAATGGTACGATCGCGGCCAAGCTCAAGGGCGCGGACGCCGCGAATCAGAGCGCGATTGATAACGCTCTCATCAAACTGGACGACACTGCGAACAAATCGAAGCTGGGCGCCAACGCGATGCTCGGCGTATCGATCGCGGCCGCGCACGCATCTGCCGCGGCCAACGGAGTGCCGCTGTATCGGTATCTCAATCCCGACGCGCGCGTGATGCCGGTGCCACAGATGAACGTGCTCAATGGTGGCCGTCATGCGGACTCGAACGTCGATATGCAGGAGTTCATGATCGTGCCGGTCGGAGCGCCTAATATCGGCGAAGCGATCCGGATGGGCGCGGAGGTCTTTCACGCGCTTGCGGCGGTGCTCAAGAAGCGCGGTCATTCGACCAACGTCGGCGATGAAGGTGGATTCGCGCCGAATCTCAAGAGCAACGAGGAGCCGATCGAAGTGATCCTCGAGGCGATCGCGAAGGCCGGCTACCGTCCCGGCGCCGACATGTCGATCGCGCTCGATCCGGCGTCGAGCGAATTTTACGAAAACGGCAAGTACGTGTTCGCGCGTTCGGACAAAAGCGCGCGCAGCGCCGAGCAGATGGTCGAGTTCTACGCAGCGTGGCTCAAGAAATATCCGATTGTCTCGATTGAAGATGGACTGGCGGAAGATGATTGGGCGGGATGGAAAATTCTCACGCGCGAGCTCGGCGCGAAGACGCAAATTGTCGGCGACGACATCTTCGTCACCAATCCAAAATTTCTGAAACGGGGAATCGACGAGCACGTCGCGAACTCGATCCTGATCAAGCTCAACCAGATCGGCACGCTGACCGAGACGCTCGCGACGATCGAGATGGCGCGCGCGGCGGGTTATAGCAGTGTAATCTCTCATCGATCGGGCGAGACCGAAGACACGACGATCGCGGACCTGGTGGTCGCGACCGGCGCGGGACAAATCAAAACCGGATCGATGAGCCGGTCCGAGCGCATCGCGAAATACAACCGGCTGATCAGAATTGCCGAAGAGCTTGGCGCCAAGGCGACGTATCCCGGCGCCGCCGCGTTCAAGCGCGGGAAATCCTGATGGCGACCCGGCCGTCGGTTGCAGCGCTGGTGATTTTCGACGGATGGGGGATCAGCAAGAGCCGCGCGTCGAACGCTATCGCGGCGGCGAAGACTCCCGTGATGGACCGCCTCTACGCCACGCAGGCGCACACCGAACTCGAGGCGTCGGGCGAAGCGGTGGGACTGCCGCCGGGCGTGATGGGCAACTCCGAAGTCGGGCATCTCACGATCGGCGGGGGCCGGGTCATTTTCCAGGACCTGATGCGAATCACGAAAGCGATCGAGAGCGGCGCCTTCGCGCGCAATCCGACAATCGTCAAGGCGATTAAAGAGACGGTCGCGCTCGGCACGACGCTGCATATCTGGGGACTGCTCTCCGACGGCAGCGTGCACAGTCATATCGATCATCTGATGGCGATCCTCGACGTCGCCGCGGCTAACGGCGCAACCCGGATTGCGGTTCATGCCGTGCTCGACGGGCGCGACAAGCCGCCGCGCTCCGCGCTCGCGTTTATCGATCGGCTCGAAGCGAAGCTGAAGCAGCTCGGGCGCGGGCGAATCGTGACGGTCACGGGACGTTACTACGCGATGGATCGCGACAAGCGATGGGATCGGGTCGAGCGGGCGTGGCGCGCGATTGTCCGGGGCGATGGCATCTCCTCTTCGAGTGCGCGCGCGACACTGGAGAGTTCGTACGCTGCGGGTAAGAGCGACGAGTTCGTCGAGCCTCATGTTATCGGTGCGCGAACGCCGATGGCAGACGGCGACCAGGTCATCTGCTTCAACTTTCGCGCGGACCGGGCGCGCGAGCTGTCGGCCGCGATCGCGCTCGATGGATTCTCCGGCTTCCAGCGCCCGCGCATCCCGAAGGCGGGCTATGTTTGCATGACTGAGTACGACCGCTCGTTCGCGCTGCCGCTGGCGTTCGGCCCCGAGGACGTGCGCAACACGTTGGCCGAGGTGCTGGCGCGCGCGGGGCTCAAAAATTTGCGCGTCGCCGAGACCGAGAAATACGCGCACGTCACTTACTTCCTGAACGGCGGCGTCGAGAAGGCGTTTCCGCTCGAAGAGCGCGCGCTGATTCCGTCGTCGAAGGTCGCGACCTACGACCTGGAGCCAGCGATGAAGGCGGCAGAAATCGCAACGCGCGTCGCCGCAGAAATTGCGGCCCGCAAGTTCGATGTCGTTGTGATGAACTTCGCCAATCCCGACATGGTCGGCCACACCGGCAAGTTCGAGGCGACGGTGGCGGCGGTCGAGGCGACGGACGCGGCGCTGGGCGTCGTGATCGACGCGCTCGAGAAGCGCGGCGGCGTCGCTCTCATCACCGCGGATCACGGCAACGCGGAATTTATGGCCGACCCCGCGACCGGCCAGCCACATACGGCGCATACGACGAATCCGGTGCCTCTGATTCTGTACGATCCGAGATTCAAGGGGCGGCTCAAGGACGGCGGCACGCTCGCGGATGTCACGCCGACGCTGCTCGGGATGCTTGGGGTGAAGGCGCCGAGTGAGATGACGGGGCACGATTTGAGGGTCGAGATTGCACGCTGATTTGTAGATCCTTGATCGGACAAAATTGGCGATTTCTACCATTAGTTGTGGTTTGGCGACTGACGGACCACCATCGGTCGTTTCGTTCCGTCAAAACTAATATTTCGGAAGAGCGAGGATCGTGGCCCGATTTTCAGAGATGCGGGCAAGCGAGTGGCATTGTGAGCGATGCTCATGCGTGATCAATAGCAAGACGGGCGCGTACGGATAAGGCTGAACAGTTCATCCCTGAACTTTTGCGGCAGTGCAACAAGGAGCGCGCGCAGCGCGGGAGTGATAGACCGGAACCGGCTTCGCGTGGCGCTAAGCTGTCCGAGATCCTTCCTGCCGCTCGCGTTGCTCGCTTCGTCCGGATGACCAGATCTCGCTTTGCGGATTCTCGTGCGACCTGCGCGGTACGAACCGAAAGGGAAACTGAGAGAGGCGGGTTACCAGCGGATAACCTGCTCGTAGATTTTTGGGAGCTGGCGCGGGAGGGACGCGATGTCCTCGATGACCAGGTAGCGCGAGGATTGGCACATCTGGCGCAGGTAGTCGTGGCCGGTTTTGTCGACCGTGATGCAGAACGGGAGGACGCCTGCGAGCTCGAGTTCCTTGAGGGCGACCATCGTGTCCTGGATGCCGTAGGCGTTCGAGCGGCGGTCGTGGCCGTAGTCGAAATCCTGCGGGAAGCCGTCGCTCAGCAGAATCATGTGCTTGGCGCGCGAGGAGACGTCCTTGAATTTCTCGCGCACGTGGCGAATCGCCGCGCCCATCCGGGTTGAGCGCTTGGGCTCGACCGAGCCGATGCGCGCCTTGACCTCGTCGCTGAGTTCCTGATCGAATTCCTTGATGACGTAAAATTCGACGTTGTCGCGGCCATGGCCGGAGAAACCCATGATCGCGTAGGAGTCGCCGATTTCCTCGAGCGCCTGCGCCATGATGACGAGCGCTTCCTTGTTGACGTCGATGATGCGGCGCGGACGATTGGCGGTCTGTGGGCGGCGCTGCCAGGCCTTCATCCAGTCGTCGGTGTCGTCATCGTCGGTATGCTTGCGCGGCTCGCGATGGACGGGCTCGTCGGTCGACGCTGACATGTCGAGCAGGAACAGCGTGGCGACGTCGCGCGCTTCTTTCTTGCGAGCCTTGTACATGCGCCCGTCGGGCGTCTCGCCCATCAGGCGCGCGACGCGAGCCTCGATGGTCCGGTCGATGTCGATTTCCTCGCCGTCCTCGAGTCCGCGGACCATCCGGTACGACGCGGGCCGGATGCGCTGGAAGTTGCGGCGCACGCCGGGCAGCATCTCGGCGTAACGAATGAGCGTGTTCTCGTAGAAGTCGCCCTCGTCGCCAGTCAGCGGAATTTCGCGCAACCGGCACCAGTTGCGGCGGTAATCGTTCAGCACGTAATCCCATTCGTCGTAGGCGTAGTAGGAATCCTGGCGGCCGCGGCCGATCATCAGGCGTCCCTGCCCGGTGACGGAGCCGACTTCGCCGAGCTGTTCGCGCATCTGCTCGAGCTCGCTGAGCTGCTTGCCGGTGAGCTGCGTCAGGTACATGCCGTCGCCCTCGGCGCTGCCGTCGCCCTGCGAGGGTTTGATCTCGGCGCCCTGCTCGATGAGCTTGCGCAATTCTTCGGGCGAGAGCGCCCTGCCCTGTCCGCCCTTAGATTGTTTGCCCGAGACGTCCATTTGCACGTTCTGATCGGGCTCGCCGCCGCCGTCGCCATTCTCGCCGTCTTCGCCTTCGCTGGCGGTCTGCGATTCCGAGCCTTTCATTCCTTTGATCAGGTCGTTGCGCATCCGCTCCGCTTCTTCTTCGGTGAGGGGGTCGCTTTCGCCACGCTCGCGGGCCTGTCGGATCAGATCCTGGAGCCAATCGTAGAGCGCGCTGACCTGGCGGACGCTGGTCATGACGTCGGCGCCACGCGCGCGAACAGGCGCGAAGTGCTGCGCGGCCATCATGACCAGCGGCGAATCAAATCCTTCGCCAGTCGATTTGAGATCGAGCGCCGCGCGCACCAGCATCGTGCTGAGCGACTCGGGATGAAGCCGATCGAGGAGCGAGCGATTGAGGCCTGCGATGCGCGGCGCGAGTCCGCGATAACGGCGCGCTAGTTCGGCGTCGATTCGCGCCGACTCCGCCAGCCGCATCAGCGCGCCCGCGAGGCCCGGGTCGTCGAACGACGCGACGAAGCTGTCGATCGCCTCGACGCCGCTCTCGCCGCGCTCTTCGAAGCCCGCGATGTCCGCGAGTTTCAGCTTGAAGGTGCCGAAGTCATGACGCGCCGCGAGGTGCGCGGTGGTGACGAAATAGTAGATGTAGGCGTCGCCGCGAGTGCCGAACGGTTCGAGGCGCTCGGGCAGGTAGATCATCTCGCCGGGCAGCAGCGGGTAGTGAAACGGCAGCATCGGGCCGCTGTTGGCGAGCGAGTCGATGCGGAACTCAAGCGGAAACAGCATCCGCATGAACTTCGTCAGCACGCCCTTG
>Ga0074046_10002013_pt1 | contig 17825 bp, 15 predicted proteins | sample BogForMeECP23OM3_FD_94441 | JGI IMG/M metagenome (GOLD analysis project Ga0074046, IMG submission 94441) | Bog forest soil microbial communities from Calvert Island, British Columbia, Canada - Bog Forest MetaG ECP23OM3 | ecosystem: Environmental > Terrestrial > Soil > Wetlands ... | reverse complement strand
TCGCACCTACGGCGCTCGTTTCGTGGGAGGGTGATGCGCCCAGCCCTTACGGGCTGGGCTAGATTGTGACGCACCTACGGTGCTGGGTGGGGTGCTTGGCGGTTCGATGGTAAAAGCGGCGGCGAGCCGCCGCACTCCAAATGTGGCCGGATTGGTCACGCCTGTACGTGGGTACTATGGCGCGGATGGCGGGTAGGCGGAAAAAATGGTGGGGAGTGGATGGGTGTGCAGACGTGCGTGGTGCGTCTGGATGAAGAAATGTGCGCCAGCCTGGAGTTGGCGTGAGGACAGGAATCCGTGTCATCGGCAGCGAACACAGTACCGCCCGGGGCGGAGGTTGAGGGAAACACAGGAAGTGGAACACCGAGGCCGAACCCAGTCGCGTTAGAGGTGGTGGTGCACGTGACGGGAGCGAAGCCGAGCGGGGGAAGCGGCGCGCGCGAATTATTTTCCGAAGAAACAACGACAGTGTTGGTGTTCAAAGACGGAGCAGTGATCCGGCTGATGGCACCGGTGTCCGCGGGGCAGTTGCTGTTCTTGACGAACAAGAGAAGCAATCAGGAAGTGGTGTGCCAGGTGCTGCGGACAAAAAGCTTTCCGCAGGCGTCGAGTTATGTGGAATTGCAGTTCACGGAAGAGCGCGCGAATTACTGGGGCGTGGCGTTTCCGGAAGAGAAGAAGGGGACAGCGGAATTTCGAGCAGAAGAACAGGTGCAAGCGGAAAAGATCACCGCGGAGCAGCCAGAAACACCAGTGGCGCCACATCGCGCGGAAGATGTGGATCAATTGAAGAGGGAAGTGGAAGCGTTGCGAGAACAGCTGGCGGCGCTCGAGAAAAAGAATGTAGAAGAGGCGGCAGCGAAGGCGATGGCGGAAGCGGCTGCGGCGCGGGAGGCGGCGGCGCGAGAAGTGGCGCTGCGCGACGCAGCAAAAGTGATGGAAACGATTACGGGCGGCGCGCCAAAGGCGACACAAGAAGAGGCGGCGGTGAAGGCTGCCAGTCCGACGGTGACCGCGAAAGTGGAAGAAGAGAAACCGGCGCTGCTGATGCCTGCGGCGAAAGACAAGCATGAGGCGCCGCGGCCGGTGGTGAAGATGGCGCTGCCAGTGCGGAAGACCGAGACGTCTCCGGAAGAAAAATTGTTGGAAGAGGAAGCAGCGGCGGAAAGGAAAATCGCGGAAGGGGCAGGGAAAGAAGCGTCAGAAGAACTGCTGCCGAAGCCGGAACTGGATTTTACGAAGCTACCGAAGAAGAGACGCGGAAGGCAAGCGCCGAACTTCAAGGCGCGGAAGGCGGGATTGGTGCTGGTGCTGGTGTTGGTGACGGCGGGTGGGACGTGGTACGGGCAGTGGTGGAAGTATCTGCCGCTGGGGAAGAAAGCGTCGGCGGCGAGCGGAAACGTGGCGGGGCCGAACTTGCCGCAGAGTGCGCCGGCGGTGAATGCGAAAGCTATAGCGCCGACACGGAATGCGGGAACGGTTGTTGGTGCTGGCGGGAGCGCTTCTGCGACGAGTGCAGCGGCGGTGAGTGCTGTTGCGGCGAAGGATGCGGTAGGAAAAGATTCGAGTAAAGGCGAGACGAGCGGGAGTGACGCGGGAAGCGTCGAGGCAGTGGCGGAAAAGCCGGTGGAGACGCGGACGACCGTGGCGCAGAAGAAAGTGGCGGCGCGGGGTAATCCTGTGGGACACCGGGAGACGGCGGCGACTGCAGCGAAGACGGAAGAACAGCCCAGCGATGTGGAAGCGGTGGCGAGCGATGCGCCGATGCAGCCCGCGAAATTATTGAAGACCGTGAATCCGGTGTACCCGCCGGATGCGATGCTGAATTACATCACGGGGGACGTGAAGGCGGAAGTGGTGGTGGAGGCTTCGGGGCACGTGGGGGGAGTGAAAGTGATTTCGGGACCGAAGGCGTTGCGAGAGGCGGCGGTGGAGGCGTTGAAACAGTATGAGTACGCGCCGGCGACGCAGGGCGGGAAAGCGGTGGAGTCGAAGGCAGAAGTGGTGGTGAAGTTTTGGTTTAATCCGTGAGGAAGAGGAGATATCAGATATTAGATATTAGATATTAGATATTAGATATCGGGAAGCGATGATTGATCCAAAGCCAATGGTCGCTGTTGCGCTCGTATTCGTCTGGTCGTCTGTTATCCGCGCTCAGCAGAACCCCAGCCCCAAAGTTGATCGCGACAGGGACAAGGCAATCTTCTTGGCGGTTCAGCAGGAACTCCGGGAGAGTCATCTGGACGAGAGGAAAGATGTGTGCGTGGCATTTGGAATGGAGGTGGCGGCGGCGGACGAGAAAGAAGTCTTGGCAGCGCTTCGAAGTGCAGGGCAGAAGGTTCACGCGGATAAGTGGTGCAACAATGGACCGCGGGGAGTGACCATCGGAGTGGGACCGCTTCGCGAAATTGGGGCGAGCACGTACGAGTTGGTGATTGATGTGGACGACGCAGAACCGATACGACGCGAAGGGGCGCATTTTGCTACTTTATTGCGACGAGGAACGTATACGGTGAGACTCTCGAACGGATCGGTGCCAGCGTTGTCCTATCGGCAGGCGTGTTGTCCTGAAGAGAAAAAGGAAAGCCATTAAGAAGAACGAAGAGGGATCCCTCGCGTTGCTCGGGATGACGGGTGTGTGAGTGTGGGAGAGTGACCGATCGAGTTTGCGTAAGCTGACGCGGGAATGGTGAGAGCGGAGTCCTCAGGGGCTGAAGCCCAATTATTGTTACAGCATTCAATGTCGGAGCTGAAGCTCCGACCCCCTAAAAGCGAAAGAGAAACCCAAGAGCCCACCCTCAAAAAACGAGGATGGGGCACCCGGGGAGCGAGTTGCGCCAAGTTCGAAGAGGGATCCCTCGCGTTGCTCGGGATGACGGGCGCGTGGGTGGGAAGAGGAGCGCGACAAGTGGAGTGAAGGCCAGCGCGCGCTACGAGTGGGGCGTGGCGGCGTTGTTGGGTTAGGAGCAGCGACGGGGGGACGCGGGGACGAAGAGATCGTCTGGGGAATGGGAGTTGAGGCAGGACTGGTAGCGATCGAGGAGAGCGGGGTCGTCGATGGAACCGTGGTGGTGGACTTGGCGCCAGTGGTGATCGAGGAAGCGGAAAATGCGCGTGGTGCGGAAGGCCAGGTCGAATGTGGAGGCAGCGGTTTCGAAGCGGCCGCGTTCACGGCCGACGGCGTAGAAAATCTCTCCAGAGACGTGCAACGAATAATGGTGGAATTCAACAGTAATGCGAGCGGGGCCGGTGAAGAGACGTTCGTAAACGCGACGGATTTCGGGCCAGCCACGCTTGATGCCACCAATGGGATTGTTCATGGAAATGTCGTCGAACGGGGACCAATTCTGGCGCATGAGGACGATGTCGCGGGTGTTAAAGGCACGATAGAACTGAGTGAGAGCGTGACGGGGATGAGTGAGATCGCGAAGATCTTCGAAACCGGTGATGGGATCGAGCGCGGCGGAAAACGCTGGTGAAGCCATGGGGACCTCTCGGATGGATGGATTGGCTGAGCACATAAAGTTGGACGCTGGAGAGAGGAAAGGGGTGACAGGAAAATTTTGCGTGAATGAATGTTTATGGGGGGATGGAAATTGGAAGAGTGGAGATTGTGGTGGTGGAGATTCCTTCGCAACCTCAGGGCAAGCCTTTGCCTCGCCTGCCTGGTGCAGGCAAGCTCAGGATGAAGCGACGTCGGAATCCTCAGGGGCTAAAGCCCAATTATTGTTACAGCATTCAATGTCGGAGCTGAAGCTCCGACCCCCTAAAAGCGAAAGAAGAACCCAAGACCCACCCTCAAAAAACGAGGATGGGGCACCCGGGGAGGAAAAACCCAAGAGCAAAGGGTTTACCACAGAGGGCACAGAGATAAAGGAGAAGAAGTGAAGACACACACAAGGCGCATCCTACGAAGTTCAGGGTGAATCGTGCTGCGCTACTACGGAAGCACCCAACAGAAGCGAGGGAGAGGGCGGCTGTACGTTGAGGGCGGATTTGGTTGAGGCGGAGGAGAAGTTAGTTGGATTTGGACATTTGGGATTTGATCAGGCCGACGATGGCCATGACGATGGCGCCGCCGACTCCGCCACCACCGATGCTGGACAGAATCGAAGACATGTCCAGGCCGGAACCGGAAGCCGCTGACACTGCGGAAGCTGCTCCGCCGGAGGTCAGCATGCCGAGCAACTGGCCGCCAATGCCACCACCGACGATTCCGGCGATGGAGTTGCCAATGGGCCCGAGATTGAAGTTCTTGAGGATCGCTCCGGCAATGTTTCCGCCAACCGCACCACTAATGAGCTGAATGATGAGAGGTAGCATCTTCGTTTTCTCCTTGTCCCCGAAAGGACGGCTGAACGATTTGATTCAAACAAGCGCTGGTCTCTTGTCTGGGCGGAGGACGGAAGAAAAGAGGTTTGGCGAGACTCTATAACAGGGCGTGGGTGGATGGGTGGGGAATTATGGGGAGCGGGGAAATTGGAAGATGGTGAGGGCCGAGACCTCCAGAGGCCGTGCAGAAACGGCTCGCTGAGAAGAGTGGAAGAAAAACCCAAGACCCACCCTCAAAAAACGAGGATGGGGCACCCGGCTGCGTAAGATGAAGAGCGATATTGCGGGTCTAAAGACCCGCGGCTACATGGGTTGCAGGGCGGCGGGTTGTCGAGGGACGAGCTGGGTTAGGCTCGCCAGGGTGCGTTGGCAGATTTCGTCGGGGGAGCCGGTGGCTGGGATGGAGAGTAGCAGGCCTTGGTTGCGGTAGAAACTGATGAGGGGGGCGGTGCTTTCGTTGTAGGCGGCGAGGCGGACCTTAATGGATTCGGGGCGGTCGTCTTCGCGGCGAAAGAGGGCGGAACTGCAGTAATCGCAAATGCCTTCGTGCTTGGGAGGCTGGGTGGTGACGTGAAAGACGGCTTTGCATTTGGCGCAGGTGCGGCGTCCGCTGAGACGAGCGACGATTTCTGGAGTGGGAAGCTCGTAATCGATGACGGCGTTGAGGGGGAGATTTTCTTGCTGGAGAAGATTGCTGAGGGATTGCGCTTGGGAGAGAGTGCGCGGGAAGCCGTCGAGGAGAAAGCCGCCTTGGCAACGGAGACAGCCGGAGCGTTCGCGGACCATATCCCAGACGGTGGAATCGGGAACGAGAGCGCCACGGCGCATGTACTCGAGGGCGGCAGCCATGGCGGGAGATGGCGCGCATTCGGTGCGGGAAGCAGCGGCGCGGAACACGTCTCCGGTGGAGAGATGGCAGGCGCCGAGGCGTTCGTGGAGGAGTTGGGCTTGCGTGCCTTTGCCTACGCCGGGAGCGCCGAGGAGGACGAGGCGCCAGCGAGGTTCGCTGTTGGCGGGTTGGGGAGTGCACTGAGCGGAAGGACCTTGGAGCCAAGAGGCGCGATTGGGTTGTGTGGTCATTGGGGGAACCTTTGTGAAGATTTGGCAAAGGCTTCGGTGAGGAAGGGAGCGAACTCGGCCTGAGTTTAGTGGTAGCACGTCGGGGCGGGAGAGGCAAGGGAGGGGAGCACAGGGGAGGAGGGAGTCTACCGTCGTTAGGAGAAAAGAAGAGTTCAGAGTGGAAGAGGAAAGGCAAGCGCCCACCCTCAAAAAACGAGGATGGGGCACCTGGAAGAGAAGAGTTCACCACAGAGGACACAGAGAGCACAGAGGCCGGTGAAAAGAGTGCAAGGGGAAAGGCAAGAGCCCACCCTCAAAAAACGAGGATGGGGCACCCGGAAGAGAAGAGTTCACCACAGAGGTAGCAGAGGTGCCGCAGAGGGAACGGAGGGGATGGAGTTTTTGTTGGGTTGGCGGGTCTAAAGACCCGCGGCCACATGGTGGTGCCAAGGAGCGGACCAGGTGGGAATGGTCCTGGATTCCTGCATCCAAGGCATCGTTTGGGAGCCGGAGAAAGGGTATTCGGCAGGGTCACGGCAGAGTTTCTTGCGAACTGGATTCCACCAGATGTGGCGGGCGATTTCGATGATGTCGTCATACGATCGCAGGACATGATCGTAGTAGCTGGACTGCCACAGCAGTTGGCGGGCTGTTTGCTTGAAATGAAAAGCGGTTTGTTGTTTGAAGCGGCGGACGAATTCGAGCGCGTCGCAAGCTGGAAGCGTACCTTCGGCAAGGATGTGGATATGATCTGGCATGAGACAATAGGCATGAATCGAGAATGAGGCGGCGTTTGCGGATCGGAGGAGAGTTTGCAGGACGGATTCGGCCGTGGAGGAAACTGCGAGAAGCGGGCGACGCTGGGCGCAGCAGATAGTCAGGAAATACACGCCATGGCCGAGATAATCACGGTAGGGGAAGCGAGCAGGTTTGTTAGAGGACATAGCGATTAAACTTAAAAGTAATTATAACAATATTATATTGATTAATAAATATTTGCGTTCGCGGGTCTAAAGACCCGCGACCACATTTGGTAGGAGCTAGAAGGTTTTGACGGCTAGGCGCTGGGGGTGAGTGCCTACGGGGATTAGGGTGAGGAGGGAGTCGGTGCGAGTGCGGATTACGGCGAGGTCGCCGGAGGATTCGTCCACGACGAGGAGCATGGGGGATTTTGCGCCGGGGTCGGTGGGGGAGAAACGCATGAAGTTGGGGAAGGCGCCTACGGGGACAGGGCGAGCGAGGATGCGGCGATTGTAAATGTCGACAGCAATCACGCGGGAGGCAGCGCGATCGGCGACGTACATTTCGGAGGCGTCGTAATTGATGATGGCGGAGGCGGGGGCGGAGCCGAGAAGCATGGAGTCGGCGACTTCGTGGGTCCAAGTGTTGATGGCCTGGAGGCCGTGGGCGTCTGGGGAAATTACGAAAATTTCGCCGCCATCGGGCTTGAGCAGCATTTGCGTGGGAGTGCCGGCGAGTTGGAGATTGGTGAGGAGAACGGCGCGAGTGAGATCGACGACGGAGAGACGGTTTTGCGAGCGGCTGATGACGAAAGCGAGAGTGGAATCGGGGACAACGATGACTTCGTCGGGTTGCGGGATGACGGGGATGGAGTTGAGGAGTTGGAGGGTGCGCGCGTCGTGGATGGCAAGGGTGTTGGAGCCACGATTGACGACGACGATATTTTTTGTGTCAGGAGTGAGAAGCGCTTGCACGGGTTCGGAATTGGTGTGAGCGCGGCCGTAGACCTGGCGGGAGGCGGTGTCGATGGCGACGAGTTGATCGGAGCCGGAGGCAGTGGTGTACAGGCGATCGCCGTTGGGGGAAAAATCAAGAGAGTAGGGCGCGGGGCCGACGGAGATGCGCGTGAGTTGGTTGGAGTGCGTATCGAGCACGAAGACGAAGCCGCCGGTGGAGGAGACGCCCCAGATTTCGTCGCGGGTGGCGTGTTCGCGAAGGTCGGAAATGGTGGGGCCTGCCTGCGAAGGCTGGGCGACAGGAATTTTGGCGATGGCCTGGAGTTTGGCGAGATCAACGACGGTGAGAGAGCCGTCGGCGGTGGAGACGTAGGCGTACATGTGGAGATTGGGGCGGAGGAAGGAAGGACGGTGTTCATGGAGGAGGATAACGATGGCGGAGATGAGGAGGATGACGAGAGCAAAATAGAGGCGGAAGTTTTTGGGCGCGGACATGGAGTGAGAAAAGGATAGCAGAAGTGGCGAGTGATTAGTGGCGAGCGGCGAGAAGGGAAATTCGAAAATGGAAAATGGAAATTAGAAAAGAGGAAGAGAAAGGCAGGTGGCGTAAAGCCGTCCCTACCACTGAAGTTGTGGTTGGGAGCAAGACGCGGGGCTTGAGATCCTTCGCGTTGCTCAGGATGACAACGTTTCTGTCGTGGTGAGTTGGAGCGAAGTGGAATTTAAACCCGCACCCTTGAAAACCGAAGGGTGCGGCACCCGGCAGGGGTCGAGATCCTTCGCTACGGTTTGGATGACAGAACCGGAATCTTCAGGGGTTGAAGCCCAGAGCTTTGCAGTGATGAAATGTCGGAACTGAAGCTCCGACCCCCTAAAGAGAGAAGAAGAAAAAGAGATGGTTGGAAGACCGGCGTTCCCGGGAAACCCAAGACCCACCCTCAAAAAACGAGGATGGGGCACCCGGCTGCGGACGGCCTCAGAAGGCCGTCCCTACAAGAGAAACCCCAAGACGGAAAACCACGAGGGAAACGCAAGACGGAGGCGTAAAGCCTCCGCTACACGAGCGCCAGGTTGCGTTAGTTGATGGAGCGGTGGAGGACGGCGGCGATTTGTTGGACTTCGTGCATGAGGTTGGCGAATTCGGAGGGGAGGATGGATTGGATGCCGTCGGAGAGGGCTCTGTCGGGTTGGTGATGGACTTCGACGAGGAGGCCATCGGCACCGACGGCGACGGCGGCGCGGGAGAGAGGAAGGACTTTGTGGCGCTTGCCGGTGCCGTGGCTGGGATCGACGAGGATGGGAAGATGGCTGCGTTTTTTTACGGCGGGAACTACGGCTAGATCGAGAGTGTTGCGGGAAAAGTCGGAGAAGGTGCGGACGCCGCGTTCGCAGAGCATGACGTTGTAGTTGCCTTCGGAGAGGATGTATTCGGCGGCCATCAGGAATTCGTCGAGAGTGGCGGACATGCCGCGCTTGAGAAGGATGGGGAGTTTGGCGCGGCCGGCACGTTTGAGGAGCGAGAAATTCTGCATGTTGCGCGCGCCGATCTGGATGACGTCGGCGTATTCCTCGACGAGATCGAGAGATTCGTTGTCGATGGCTTCGGTGACGATGCCGAAGCCGTATTGCTTGCGGACATGGGAGAGAATCTTCAGGCCGGAGAGGCCGAGTCCCTGGAAGGAGTAGGGGCTGGTGCGAGGCTTGTAGGCGCCGCCGCGGAAGAGTCGGACGCCGGTGGATTGGAGTTGCTGGGCTACGGTGAAACATTGCTCTTCGGTTTCGACAGCGCAGGGGCCAGCGACCATAGCGATGTGCGGGCCACCAACGAGGACATCACCGGAAGGGGTGGGAATTTTGATGATGGAGTCCTCTTCTTTGACGTCGCGGGAGACGAGTTTGTAGGGCTTGGTGACGGGGATACATTCGATGACGCCGGGCATGGATTCGAGAACGCCGAGGTCGACGACACCGGAATTTCCGGTGATGCCGATGGCGGTGCGGCTGGCGCCGGGCATGGGATGAGCTTTGAGGCCGAGCGATTCGATGCGGTCGCAGACGGCGCGGACCTGGTCGTCGGTGGCGTGGGACTGCATGACAACGAGCATGGAAGGATCCTTTTTTCGTGCGTGGATTCAGTTTAGCGGAAGGAGAGAGTGGGGGGCAAATCAGGACTGAAGAAAGAAGAATTGATTCAGGAGAGGAAGGAAGTAAAGGAGAAGAAGTGATCGCTGGAGAGTTTATTGCTTGCGGGTCTAAAGACCCGCGGCCACATGATGGTGGTTGGGCCACATGAAAATGGAAAAGTGGGTAAGGGATTGACGCGTGGGGAATTACGGGAAAGCATTTAGCAACTTTGGGCGTGACGAGGGCATCTACCGGGATGAAAGCAGGAACGCCTCATCACGATGATCGAGCGGTATCCAGCCACTGCTTTCCGGGGTAACCAAACTTAGAAGCAGGAGAAAAGCAATGAAGAGAATTGCGTGGCTGGTGGTGTGTTTCGTGGCGGTGATTCCGTGCGCGCGGGCGCAGGAATCGAATCATGTGCAAGTGGGAGCGTTTGCGGACTATTTCCGGGTGAACGATACGGGAACGAACATGTTCGGAGTGGGCGGAAGGTTTGGCGTGTCGATATTGCCGCACACGCGGTTCGAGGCGGAAATGGCGTATGACTTCAACCGGGAGTTCAACGAGGGATTCACGGATACGACCGGGGGAACGGTGACGTTCACGAATACGGGCATGCGGGTGCTGCGTGGAATGTTCGGGCCAAAGGTGGAATTGGGTCATGGGCATATCCGGCCGTTTTTGGAAGCGAAAGGCGGATTTGTGAATTTCATGTTCGATTCACGGCCAGCGAGTTTCGACACGTTTACAAGCCAGGTGAACAACCTTCGCGCAAACAATTGGAACGGGGCGTTCATGCCAGGCGGTGGATTGGAAGGATCGCTGGGACCGATCGGGTTGCGGTTGGATGTAGGGGATGAAATGTATTTCAATCATGGAACGCATCACAATTTGACGGTGATGTTTGGGCCGTTCATACGGTTTTGAGAAAGGAAAGGAAGTTGAGGAGGTAGAGGAAAAAGAAACTCCGGAGAAACCCAAGGCACGCCGGAGAAATTCAAGACCCACCCTCACAAGACGAGGATGAGGCACCCGGCGCGCTTTTTTGTTGGAGAGGAGTTCACCACAGAGGGCACAGAGTGGGAAGAGGGACAGAGTGAAGGAGAACCCAAGACCCACCCTCAAAAAACGAGGATGGGGCACCCGGCAGAGAAAAGAAAAACCAAGAACCCAAAAGACCGTGGGATTTGCGGACATAGGGCGCAGCAATGCTGTGCCCCTACGAAGAAAAAAACGGTAGTGGCGCAGATGCAACGGGGACCTGGCTGGGAGTGGACCGGTTCGTTGGAGAAGGAGTAGAGTGTATAGGCCTGGCCGGGAGGATGCGAATGTTGGGGATGTGGCAAGCTACGAATTGGGCCACGGATCTGCCGTTATCGAGCTTTGAGCTGCTGGCGGCGGGAGGAGCGCTGCTGATTTGCGCGGCGATCCTTTTGGGTGTGCGGCGGAGACAACGGGTGGAGTTGGAAAGTTCGGTGGTGACGGAAGAGTTGATGGCGTATCTGGCGCGGATTGCGAATGCGCTGGAGGGATTGCAAGTGCCGAGCAGCGACGCGATCACCAAGGATGTGCTGCTGCGGTTGCAGGAAATGGCGAATGCGAAACCGGCGGGAAAGGTGCGGGAAATGCCGGTGACGACGTACGACCGGTAGGATGTGCAGGAAGTAGAGGACGTTTAGGAAGTGAAGGATGAAGCGCGCTCTGCGGGGCGCGCTTTTTTTGTTGGAGAGGAGTTCACCACAGAGGACACAGAGTGGGAGGAGGCACGGAGTGACGGAGAACCCAAGACCCACCCTCACAAAACGAGGATGGGGAACCCGAAGAGGTGGAGAGCGAAGAGGGATTTGTCGCTACGCGGACTTCGCTCGAAATGACGGGTGAGGCTCAGCACGTGGTGGAATTGCGGGAAGAATTTAGAAGGTGCGGGATGGCGGGAGAGGACTATACTTGGCGCAACTTCGGCCTGATAGACCGTTGATGAGATAAGTTGCGCAGGGGGAGGCGGGCATGAAATGGATCATTTTGTGTGCGGGGGTGGTGGTGTGGCAGTCGTTCTTGCAAGATGCGCCGAAGCCGGCGGAAGAGAAGCCGGCGGCAACCGAGGCCAAGGCCGCGGATGCGGTGAAATTGGTGAATCCGAGGAAGGCTACGCCGGAGTCGATTGCGTTGGGGAAGAAGGCGTATGGATCGGATTGCGCGATGTGTCATGGCAAGGCAGGAGCGGGGGATGGGGATTTGGCGGTGGATATGAAATTGAAGCTGCGGGATTACCGGGATCCGGAGTCGTTGAAGACGATGACGGATGGGGAGATCTTCACGATTATTGACAAGGGCAAAGGGCAGATGAGCGGGGAAGAGGGACGGATGAAGCCGGCACAGATTTGGGATGTGGTGAATTATGTGAGGAGCTTGGGGAAGAAGGGGTGAGGAGCGAGAAATAGATGTCAGGAAGCTGGATGGCGGAGAACGCGGGGGCGCGAGACGAAAATTGAATTCACTGGAGAATAGAAGAAGACGGACGGTTTGGGGGCACGACGCAGAGGTTGGGATCCCTTCGTCGCGAAAAGCGCTCCTCGGGTGACAAATCGTTTGCCTGATGGTTAGGGCTTGAGGTCGGAGAGTTTGGTTTCCTCGGGGACATCGGTGAGGGATTCGAAATGGAGATGGTAGCCGTCGGGGTCGGATAGGGCTACGTCCCACATGTGGTTGCCAACGAAGGGCTCTTTGGGATCGAGGCCGCGGGATTTGAATTCATGGTAGAGGGCGAGGGCGTCGTTGCATTGGAAACAGAGAGACGTACCGACGCCGCGTGTTTCCGAGGGGATGCGGCCGGGATTGTATTCCTGGAGCATGAGGGCGGCGGAGCCTAATTCCAGCCAACACCAGCGGATTTTGTCAGGAGCATCGGGCGTCCATTTATTTTTCAAGGCGAAGCCGAGGCCTTCGATGTAGAAGCGCAGGGAACGGGGCATGTCGGTGACCATGAAGAAGGGGACGACCTGGGTGACGTTTTGTTGCGGGATTGGTGCGGTGGACATGGGGGATATGGTACGGCGGAAATTGCAATCGGAAAATGGAAAAGCGGGAGGGAAGAGCAGAGTAAGAGAGCACCCAAGACCCAGCCTCAGAGGGTTCAGGTGGAGAGGCAAGGCGTGGGGGAGCGCAAAGAAGTGGGTGCCGCACCTACGGTGCTCGGGTTTTGTCTTGTCGGGTTCTCCAGCCCTTACGAGCTGGGCTAAGTTCTGCCGCGCCGCTGGCGTTGGAACAGGGCGCGGAAGCTGGCGTCTCGGGGGAGGAAGAGCAGATCCCTCGTGCTGCTAGGGATGAGCCGCTGGATTGAGTAGAGGTCGGCGGCCCCTCGAAGCTTGGGGCTGCCGCACACCAAAATAAGTGAAACCCAAGGGCCCACGCACTACAGCGGCACGTGGGCTGTGCTACAAACCCGTAAAGCTTGCCTGCGGCAGGCAGCAGGTGGAATTCGGAGGGGTTGAGATCCTTCGCGGGTCGAGCGTCGTCAGATCGAAAATCGTGAGTGAGTAGGGGCTGTAGAAGCGGCAGCTGGGCTGCCGCACTCCATAGGAAGAGAAGCCAAGAGCGCACGTTGCGGTTAGATAGGGAGGGAAAAGTGGGGAATTTGGCGGTGTGGTAGAATTGTAGGTTTAGGGACAGAGAGAAAGAGCAGGTAGAAAGTCAGTATGGCGGAATATCCATTGGTGGACAACACGATCTTTGAGGCGGATGAGGAGTACATTCCTCAGCCGGAGCCGGAGCCACAGGCTCCCGCGTGGATGGACGGAAGTGTGCGGATTGGGATCCACACTTCGATAGCGGGAAGCTATTTGAACGCGCTGGAATCGGCGAAGAAGCTGGGGGCGAATGCGCTGCAGATATTTTCGGCGAGCCCGCGGATGTGGCAAGGGGCGACGGTACGAATCCCGGCGTCGGACGCGAAAGCATTTCGGACAAGGCGGGAAGAGTTGGGGCTGGGGCCGCTGGTGATTCACGCGAATTATCTGGTGAATCTGGCGGCAACACAGCCGATGCTGCGGACGCGGTCGATTCAGGCGTTTCATGAGGAGTTGGTGAGAGGCGTGGCACTGGGCGCGGATTATCTGGTGGTGCATCCTGGGTCGCGTGGCGAGGCGTCACTGGAGAGCGCGATCGCGACGATTGTGGATAGCATCAAGCAGGCGGCGAAGCGGGTACCGCTGGGGAAGATGCGCATTTTGATTGAGAACACCGCGGGGATGGGGTTGTCGGTGGGATCGCGGCTGGAAGAAGTGGCGGCGATTGTTGGCGGATTGAATCGGGAGATCGGCGGCGTAAAGCCGCTGCTACATGTGGGGGCGTGCCTCGATACGGCGCATTTGCTGGCGGCGGGCTATGACATTCGCAGCGAAGAAGTGCTGGAGCAAACGATTGATGCGATTGACCGGACGATTGGGTTGGAGAATGTGCCGGTGATGCACGTGAATGACTCGAAGATCCCGTTGGGTGGACGAGTGGATCGTCACGCAAATATCGGAGAAGGGAAGATTGGGGCGCAGGCAATTGGGAGATTTTTGAAGCATCCAAGATTGGGGACGATGCCGCCGGAGGGATTGCCTGGGCGCGTTTTTTTGCTGGAGACGCCGATTGATGAGCCGGGAGACGACCGGAGGAATGTGGCGAAGTTGTGGGAATTGGCGGGAGTGGAAGGGCCGGAGGCGGAGAAGGGATTTTCGATGTTGACGCCCGCGCTGAAGAGGGCAATGGAGAAAGCGGGGAAGAAGGTTAGTTCGCGTCATTTGCCGGCGAAGGGGAAGAAGAGGAAGACGAAGTAAAGAAGTGAGATCGGTGAGATTTGGGTTGAGGGGAACATCATTAGATTTCAGAAAAGAGTGGAGAGATAAGAGAAGACCCACCCTCAAGATCAGCGGATTCGAGTGGGTGAGTTGAAATTGGTCTAGGCGTTTAGACCGTAAAAGCGGGGGCAAGGCTCCCGCACTCCAAAGGGGCGGGGAAACGTGGGGGATTACAAGCCGCAGGAGATTGAGGCGAAGTGGCAGAAGCGGTGGAACGACCACCGAGTGTTTGAATCGGAAGCGGAAATAGGGGAAGTGGCGAGTGGCGAGTGGCGGGTGGCGAGCGAAAGCCGAGACCCAGTTGGAAAAGGGTCACCGGAGGAAGAGAAAAGCAGGTCCCTCGCTTCGCTCGGGATGACAGGTTCTCTGCAGGACGGGGCACCCGGAAGCAAGAAAAAGCCAAAATATTATGTGCTGGAGATGCTGCCGTACCCGAGTGGGACGCTGCATATGGGGCACATGCGCAACTACACGATTGGAGATGTGGTTGCGCGGGTAAAGAGGATGAAGGGTTACAACGTGATCCATCCGATGGGATGGGACGCGTTTGGATTGCCTGCCGAAAACGCCGCGATCAAGAATCACACGCACCCGCGGATCTGGACGAACAACAATATTGCGGAATTTCAGAGGGTGCTGCGGCGCTTTGGGTTTTCGTATGACTGGCGGCGGGAAATTTCGACATGCGAGCCGGAATACTACGAGTGGAATCAATGGTTCTTCTTGCGGATGCTGGAACGCGGATTGGCGTATCGGAAAAAGAGCCGGGTGAACTGGTGTCCGAAATGTTGCACGGTGTTGGCGAATGAGCAGGTGGTGAACGGCGGATATTGCTGGCGTCATGAAGATACGTTGGTGGAGGCGCGAGAGATCGAGCAATGGTTCTTGAAGACCACGGCGTATGCGGAACAGTTGCTGGATGATCTGAAATTGTTGGAGGGTGGATGGCCGGAACGGGTCATCACCATGCAGAGGAATTGGATTGGGAAGTCGACAGGGGCGAAGGTGTGGTTTGAGGTGGAAGAGGGATGTCAGGAGACGAGAGCCGACGACCTCCAGTCGACAGTTGACAGCAAAGACAAAAAAACATCGGTGGAGTCCTCAGCCTCAATGTCGGAGCTGAAGCTCCGACCCCCTAAAGAGAAAACCCAAGAGCCACCTTCAAAAAACGAGGATGGGACACCCGGCGACAGTGTCCAGTCGACTGTTGACGCTGAGAAAGTGGCGAGTGGAGAGTGGCGAGTAGGGAGCGAAGCGAAGACTCCACTGGCAGGAACAGCAAGCGGGACAGGCGACCCGCAATCAGCGAACAGCGATCAGGAAACAAGGCAGAGGATTGAGGTTTTTACTACGCGGATCGATACGATTTATGGGGCGTCGGCGTTGATCTTGGCGCCGAATCATCCGTTGGTGGAAGGGTTGATTGACGGAGCGGGCGCTGGCATGAAAGCCAGCGCTACGGAAGAACGCAAGAAGAAATTGGCGCAGATGAAGCAGACGTCGGTGAAGATGGAAGATATTGCGACCGCGGAGAAAGACGGCTTCTTTACCGGAAGGTATGCGGTGAATCCTTTTAATGGGGAGAGGATTCCCATTTGGGTGGGGAATTTTGTACTGATGGAGTATGGGACCGGCGCGATTATGGCGGTGCCGGCGCATGATGAGAGGGATTTTGAGTTTTGCCGGAAATATGGGTTGCCGGTGCCGGTGGTGGTGGTGCCGAGTGTGAAGGGCGAGCAGCGAGCAGGGATCGGCGATGGAGGAAGATATCAGATATCGGATATCAGATATCAGGAGGCAGGAACAGAAGGGCAGGACCCGGAGTTGGAAAACGAGGGTGGGCCACGCGGCAGGCAAGTGGCAAGTGGCGAGTGGATAGTGGCGAGCGAAGAGACGAGAATCCAAAACCCGCCTTTCGAGGCTCAGGGTAAACCCTCGAAAGACGAGGATGTTGCAACAGGAGAAGAGGAAAGCAGATCCCTCGCGTCGTTCGGGATGACAAGAACGGGGGATGGGGTAACCGGAGAACAGAGAAGAGAGGACGCACCCTTCGCAGAAGACGCGAAGGGTAGGGCAAGCTCGTCGCAAAATATCGAGGCGTTTACGGAGTATGGAATCAGCGTGAATTCGGGGAAGTACTCGGGGCTGAAGACTGAGGAAGCCATTGAGAAGATGGCAGCGGATGCGGAGGCGGGAGGATTCGGGAAGAAGGAGACCGTTTTTCGTTTGCGGGATTGGGGGATTTCGCGGCAACGGTACTGGGGTACTCCGATTCCGGTGATTTATTGCGAGAAGGATGGAATGATACCGGTGCCGGACACGGATTTGCCGGTGGTGCTGCCAGCGAATCCTAAGCTGACGGGGGAGGGGCAATCACCGCTGGCGACGGATCCGGAGTTTGTGAATGTGAAGTGCCCGAAGTGTGGTGGGCCGGCGCGGCGCGAGACGGACACGATGGATACGTTCGTGGATTCGTCCTGGTATTTCTACCGGTACTGCGATCCCAAGAATGATCGCGCGCCGTACGATTCCGCGAAGGTGGAGTATTGGTTTCCCATTGATCAGTATATTGGCGGGATTACGCATGCGATTTTGCACCTGCTGTATTCACGGTTCTGGTGCAAGGTGATGCGGGATATTGGATTGATCTCGCATAGCGAGCCGGCGGCGCGGTTGTTTACGCAAGGAATGGTGTTGAAAGGCGGGGAAGCGATGTCCAAATCGCGCGGAAATGTGGTGGGCGCGATCGACATGGCGGAGAAGTTTGGGGCGGATACGGGGAGACTGTATACGTTGTTTGCGGCTCCGCCGGAGAAGGATCTGGAGTGGAGCGAGGAGAGCATTGAGGGAGCGTGGAGGTTTTTGAATCGGGTGTACCGGTTGGTGGAGAAGAGTGGGGTAGTGGCGAGTGGCGAGGGGCAAGCGGCGAGCGAAGGAAAGAAAAGAGAGGACCCACCCTTTGCAAAAGACGCAAAGGGTAGGGCACCCAGCGCCCACACCACCGGGGATCATAATGAGAGTGAGAAGGGGCTGCTGAGGAAGGCGCATCAGACGTTGCGCCGCGTGACGCAGGACTTTGAGACGCGGTGGCATTTCAATTCGTCGATTGCGCAGATTATGGAATTGACGAACGCGGTATATGCGGCGGATGGGAGTGTGCGGACGAAGGTGCGGAAGGAAGTGCTGGAGATTCTGGTGCTGATGCTAGCGCCGATTACGCCGCATCTGGCGGAGGAGTTGTGGGAGATGCTGGGGCATAGCGGAGGATTGTGGACGGTGAGCTGGCCGGCGTTTAATGCGGAATTGGCGAAGGATGAGGAAGTGGAAATTGTGGTGCAGGTGTCGGGGAAAGTGCGTGGGCGAGTGAAAGTGGCGGCGGGGACCTCGGAGGATGAGGTGATGAAGTTGGGTCAGGCGGATTCGGGAGTGGCGGCGCATTTGGCGGGGAAGAAAATTGTGAAGGTGATTTATGTGGCGGATAAGCTTTTGAATATTGTGGTGAGATGAGGAAGTTCGAGACGTCCGATCGAAAGAGCCCACCCTTCGCAAAACCGGCGAAGGATGGGGCACCCTCGGGTTTTTGGTTAGAGGGCGTCAGATCGATGGCGGACCGCCTCAGAAGGCGGTCCCTACAAGAGAACGCAAGGCGCGGGGATGGGGGCCCTTCGGAGGCAGACGGCGCGGGTCGAAATTGGAAAATGGAAATTAGAAATTAGGAAGAGAAGGGCAACCCCAAGATGGCGGTGTAAAACCGCCTCTACAAGAG
>Ga0074046_10002011_pt1 | contig 17838 bp, 8 predicted proteins | sample BogForMeECP23OM3_FD_94441 | JGI IMG/M metagenome (GOLD analysis project Ga0074046, IMG submission 94441) | Bog forest soil microbial communities from Calvert Island, British Columbia, Canada - Bog Forest MetaG ECP23OM3 | ecosystem: Environmental > Terrestrial > Soil > Wetlands ... | reverse complement strand
TTTAAGGCGTACCTTGTACTCCTGTTGGGTTATGTAATGGTGAATTCGACCTGTAACAGGGCTCTTGACGGTATTGGACAGGCCCGGCGAGATGATATCCCGGACATACATGAACGGCTTATAGGTTGGGCCATCCCCCTGCCCAAAGCCTGATCGAATCCATCCTTCCACGATTTTTGGTGTTGGCCTGCGTGCTTTCGTTCCAGCCATAAGTTCGTAAGATTGCTGCTCCTCCATTAAGTGAATTCTTTTGCGGGCTGCGGTTGCGGATTCAGCGCGGCCAGGGTATCTGGTCTACGCCGCATTTTTTGACGGTTGACCCCACTCCCCCTTTCGAAGTAACGTTAACTACGGTAACTTCTGTTACAGTGTAACTGAGTTTACGTCACTTGACAATACAATGACTGCAATAAAACCCAATCCGAGACAAACCGACGTATCTCGACGCGTCCGAAATCTGAGAATCGCCCTGAAACTGAACCAAGAGGAGTTCGCAGCAAAGATGGGGGTGGGACGTATCGCAGCCTTGTATTGGGAGAGCGGGCGTTCCCAGCCCTCTGCTGAGGCTTATGTACGAATGGCGAAAGTGGCGGGGGAAGTAGATCTGGAAAGCGCGGTATGGTTTTGGCGGCAAATCGGCGTAGACCGGGACGCGCTTAAGGGGCTACTTCCTGAATTCAAGAAATCCTTTGATGAAGCCGAACAGCGTGTTCGAATCGCATCACAAGAGTCCGCAAAGGGCATCGTCAACGTTCCCATCCTCCGCGGTGTTGTATCTGCTAAGGAGCCGCTGGTGGCAACGCCGGAGCAAATTGAAGGATGGTTCCCGTTGCCTGCGGCCCTGATTCCAAATCCGACCAGGACAAGTGGCCTCCGAGCTCCAAAAGGCATGAGTGCACTCTTTGGAGATGACCTCGTTATCGTGGATGCTACGCCACTCCCTCTTGAAAAACTCTGGGGGAAGATCGTAATCGCGATACGCCATAGTACTGGGACGGTGTATGCCGGTTTTTTGCAGAAGCTCGAACTGGAAAACCGCCAAATGAGTGCGCTGAGTCAAATTCGGCTCAATGAAGATTTCGACCTAACGCACACCACGCAAATCACTGACATGACAAACGTAGCTGCCCGTCAAAGAAAGCAAAATAAATACCGAGCCACCGATCATCTCGAGTTACCTGGAATTCTGCTAACGATGACGCCGAGTTCAGATTGGGATTTGTTAGGTCATGCGATTTGCTGGATAAGCTATAAAGATCAGGGTTGGCTGACCGCCATTGAGGGGTCGCCCGATCCCATGTAGCATGGGAGAATGTCTGAAGGCGGCTCGATCTCCGTTTTCCGCGACACAAATCGGGCGCTGGGAACTGGGGTTCAAAGCGAACTCATTCTGGCAACGGAAGAATAAATTGTCTGTCACACGAAATTGGACGAAATGTTTTGTCTCTATTTCCCAATAATCGGACAAAAAGAATTGCCCCTGGACACATGAGGCAACCCCGAGCGAATCTCCGCGGCCCAATAGACGATTTCCGACGCGCTTCCCATCGCGCCGCAACTTGCGCCCGCGCAACGCGCCGGAGGCCCGCATGACCCAGCCCGTTTACACCGGCGGCCGGCTGCGCGCCTACCTCGAGTTTCTGGCTGCGTTTCTCTATTTCTTTTTCGCGCAGCATCTCGCCTTCCGTGGTGCGCACGGGTTCGCCGGCGCAGCCTGGTCTCCGCTTTTGGAGCAGGCCATGCTGGTCTTTCTCCTGCTTATGGGCTACGCCGCCATGGGCTTCTGGCTTGACCGGCAGGTGCACCCCATCAGCGAACAGGGTCTGCCGCGGCGTTCCGGCTGGCCGCGCGAGGCTGGGCTGGGACTGGCAACCGGTTGGGCTATAGCCCTGGTCTGCGTTCTGCCACTCACCGTCGTGGGCGGCATCGCCATCTCGTTTTCCCCGCAGGCCGCATCATGGGGCTGGCTCGCGGCCGATGCCGCCTTCTTCGCGTTGGCCGCACTAGGTGAGGAGATCGCCTTCCGCGGCTACGCCTTCCAGCGCTTTGCCCAGGCAGTCGGGCCCGTTGGAGCCGCACTCGGCTTTGCCGCTATCTACGCCATTTTGCAAGCGCTCGTGCCGGGCGCAAACCACTCGAGCTTTGCCGTCTCCATCGTGCTCACGCTCGTCCTTTCCGCGTGTTATGTGCGGACCCGCGCGCTGTGGGTCAGCTGGGGTCTCAACTTCGCCTGGAAGGCCAGCCGCGCTTTGCTCATCGGTCTCGCCATCAGCGGCGTAACCAGCCATTCGCCGCTGGTGCAGGGAGATCCCATGGGGCCGTTCTGGCTCACCGGCGGAGCCTTCGGGCTCGATGGCAGCTGGCTGACATTTTTTGTGCTTCTCGCCGCGCTGCCCGTAGTCTTCCGCCTCACGCGCGATCTCAACTACCGTTACAACGCTCCTGTGATCGTGCCGGGTGGAATTCCAGTCGATCTCGATGCCATTTCGCGCGCGCAGCACGAGGCAGCCATGGGGCGGGCCGCGCCCGCCGCGCCTGCGCTCGTGCAGATTGGGAACGCAGCGACCGAGGGACCGAAGGATAAGGGCAACCAGCAAACTGCGAGCAGCCAACCGCCAACGCCTGAAGGTTAATAGCTAAAAGCTCATCCCTGTCTGTGGATGCTCAAATCCGCCGCTTGCCCGTACAGCACGCCTGCGACGAAGCATTCGTATCCAATTACCGCGAAGCCATCTGGATCTCCGTATAGCGTCAGCGATGGATTGCTGCGATGCGCTTTACTGCGGAGCAGGGCCGCGAACCACCTGAACAAAGTCGTCGGGACGCACGTATTTTTGGAATGCGGCTTTCACCTGATCTGCGTTCAGTTCCGCGTAACGCTTTGCTGCCTGGATAGGCTCGTCTAACGGAAGGCCGATGATTGCACGGCCGAGGATTCCACCCGCAACTGCTTCCTCGCTCGACTCACTCAGGGGAATCTGCCGCAAAAGCATCGCCTTTGCCAGTTGCAACTCTGCGGGAGAAACGTCCTGAGTCCGCATCTGCTCCAGATCGCGCTGAATCAGCGCTCTCGCTTTGGAGACATTCTCCGGATTGCAGCCATACTCCACCGAATATGTGGACCTGCTCTCCGACGCCGCGAGACTTACGTCCACCGTGTAGACATAGCCCGCCACCTGCCGCAAGTCGTGATATAAGCGCGTGGCGTAAAAACCACCGCCCAGCACGTGATTGCCGAGTTGCAGCGGGTAGTAGTCAGGATCGAAACGGTTGAGATTCAGTTGCTCTGAAAGAGTGACCGAGTCCTGCACAGCTTGCATGTCAGCCACATTTGCCGCGGAGGGCTTGTTGAGCGGGACGGGCGGCAACTCGGTGTTCGGTTTGGGGCCTGTGGCCTTCCAGTCGCCGAACCATTTTCCGATCACTGTCCGGGCTTCCTCCGGCGTCACATCTCCTATCACAACGATCGTGGTCAGGTCTGGGCGAAACGCTGCGGCATGAAACTGCTTCACATCGTCAAGAGTGATCTTTCCAACCGTAGCCGGAGTCACCTCCCGCAAGAGGGGGTCGCCCGCGGGTAGAAGCGCCAGATCGAGGGCGCGCGAGGTTCGATACCCCGGGCTCCGCAACTCCCCGGTGACGTATTGCGCAGTCTGCTGCTGAACCACGGTGAACGCCGGAACCGGAAGCGCCGGATGAAGTTCGTTATCCGCAAGGAGTTCGACACCACGAGAGAAATTCTCTTTCAACACATCCACAGAAAAACGAAAACCAGCATTCTCGTTCGCAGCAATGTCGTCCAGAGCTTTTTGGAATGCAAGACGATCCAGCGTCTGCGTACCGTAGGAAAAGAGGCCGTCGAGAAGGTCGGAGACGCCTTCCAGTCCGGCTGGTGTCTCCAGATTGGAGTCATGCTTTACTTCGCCGGCGACAGACACCGTCGGACTTGTGCGATCGTTCTTCACGATCAGGCGGAGCCCGTTGGGGAGCTTCGTGTCGGATACCTCGATGAAATTCTCAGGGACTTTCAGCTCCGCCAGTGCCCCTGCCGCCCATGCGGGCAGTGTCACAGGCTTAGTCGGAGCGGATGTCACTTCTTCAGCGCCTCCGTATCCTTTGCCCGAGACTGGCTGCCCGGTTGGCACTGGTTTCAAAGTTGCGGAAATCGAGTTCTGATCAGCGAGGTACAGTTTGGCGACGCGGTTTACATCGGCAACCGTGACGTGCTTGATGGCTTCAATATCTTCATCGGGAGACTTGCGTCCTTCGGCAGCCAGCGCATTGGACCACACGTTTGCCAGGCCCGGGATGGAGTTCCGCTGAAACTCAGCCTGGGCAACTTCACTGCGAATGGCCGCTGCGACCAGATCGTCGGGCACGCCCTTCCCGGCGTAGGCCGTAAGAATGCCGCGCATCTCGCTGACGGCGCTGTTGGGGTCCGCATCAGCGGCAAGAGCCACTACACCGTAGCCAACACTGGCCTTGGGATACGTCTCGGCCATTCCGAACTCCGCCGCCAGAGCTTTGCCGGCCGGCACCATTCCGTAGAGATCGGCACGCTGGCTGGCCAGCACATCCGCCAGAATCTGGCTGGCCGCGTAATCCGGTGAGTCGGTACCTGGGAACCGGTATGCAATGAAGCCCAGTGTGTAGGGAAGGTTGCTGTCGAGCGTGAAGGCCTCTGACTTTACTGGCTTCAAATCGACCTCAGGCCGCGCGGGCAAGGGATGGCTGGCCACCCCGCCGAACCACTGCTGCACCTTTTTCATCGTGGCGGCAGGATCGACATCGCCTACAATGACCAAGATGCAATTGCTGGGCGTGTACCACTTGTTATAGAAATCCTTGAGCATCTCGCCCGTGGTCGCGTCGAAGGAATCCTTGGTGCCCAGTGGATCGTGCGCATAGGGAGCGCCCGCGAACATGTCCTCATTGAGCCGATTGATGAATTTATATGTTGGATTGGAAAGATCGCGGGCCACCTCCTGCTCGATTGCCCCGCGCTCTTGCGACCATTCCTGCTGGGAATCGTCGATCCCTTGAAGACAAGCGGCCTGCGCCTGCAGCGCAACATCGAGATCCGCAGCCGGCACCGTGGCAAAATACTGCGTAATGTTCTGCTGGGTGTCGGCGTTGTTCCTGCCGCCGAGCTGCGCATAGATTGCAGCCGTTTGATCGGCCGTCATTCCCGCGCATCCGCGAAACGCCATGTGCTCCTGCGCATGGGCCATCCCTGGGAATCCGGTTGGCGTCTCATCCCCGCCCACCAGAAAATTGGCCTGCACCGTGACCACGGGAGCTAAAGTGTTGCGGATGATAACGACGCGCATGCCATTAGGCAGCGTGGCGCGCACAGCCTGCGATTGATCTTGAGCGCATGCCGGATTTGGGCAGACGCCGAAGGCGATGAGAAGAGGTAGCAAGAGCAAGCGCTTTGAGTTCATTCCGAATTTCTCCAGGCTTCCTTATTGAAGGAGGCAAAAGGTCGCGGCCAAATCCCAGAAAGTGTGGCCACCCTAAGTTTCGCACGGTGGCAGCCGACCACCAAAACTGTTCAGGTGACGCGACAGACTGTCCAGAACGCAGAAATGGGTCGTGAGAGACACAAAAAATCAGCGCGCTTCGATGATTGCCGACTTAGCTCCAACGCCGTTCGCATCGAAGGCCTCGACGGTAAAGTAGTAAGGCTGGTCCACATTGAGGGAGCGAATCGAAAGCGAGTTTTGCCCGTATACCAGCCACGACGAATAGAGTTTGTCGGGAGCAATGCCCCACCGGACGTTGTAACCCTGGCTGCCGGGTTGGGCGGCCCAACTGACAATGGCGTTTCGCCGATCGTTCTCGCGCGCAACTTCCACGCCAGTCACTGCAGATGGTGGGTCGCCGGCGACGTTACCAAAAATGCGGAAGCCGGAAATCGCCAGATAAGGCGTCGGAACGTGCAGGTTCCTGAATCGGACGTAGCGTCCTCGAACCGCGTGCGCTAATTCCACGTAATCGTTCGGCGTGTCGAGCTTGCTGTGGCTTCGATCATGAAGCGTCGTCCACGTCTTGCCATCTAGGGACGACTCGACAATGTATTGCTCATAGAGGCCTTTTGGACGGCCATATAGATCTGACTTGTAGTCGAAGTAATTAATCTGAAATGCACGAATCGTCGCGGGTGTTTCGAGGTCGATCTCCAGCCACTGTCCTGGTCCGTTGTCTTCTGCAACCCAGAAGGTTTTGACGTTTTCGTCCGTCACGTGATCTGGAGTGTAGTTCTGCAAATGCGATGAAGCCGTCACCGGTTTTTTGTAGGAAAGCAGCATCCAACCCGTGAATGCGCCTTTTTCTCCAGGGATGCTGGGAGCGTAATGCGGATAATCGCCGAATGAGGTATCGACGTACATCAGCCCATCCCGATCGAAAAACGTCGGGAACATACCGATTCTGCGTTCATATTTATAGTTCACGGCAATCGCCATAGTTGCGAAATGCCAGTATTGACCGCCGGGGCCAACGACCGTGCTTCCATGGCCTGCGCCATCGATAAATCCTCCCGGCTTATATGAGATGGGATTGTTGGGCGCATACGTGTAGGGCCCTAATGGAGAATCGGCGATATACACTCCGTCTCCGTACGTGCCAAATTCGGTTCCGGGAGCGGCATATTGCATGTAATACTTTCCGTCGTGTTTCGTAAGCCAGGCGCCTTCGATGTAACCGTGCAGTTTGGGGTCGTTATGATTCTCTCCAAAGCGCTCCCACCCGTGCTTCGCTTCATCGGAATTGAATAATTCAATCGGCGCAGTCATGGGAAGAAAGCGATGGTGGGGATCAAGCTCTTCGCCGCGAATCGGTAAGCGGTTCGAGGACCCCCAGAACATGTAGGCGCGCCCATCGTCATCCATGAAAAAGTCGGGGTCCTGCAAATTCCGCAGCAGGGCTGGCACGGCCTGCCAGTCGCCCTTCTTGGGATCGTCGGTGTAGAGCAGGCTCATGGTGCCTGACGGGTCGCCGGTCACATAGAGAACCTGATCCTTATAGTTCTGCGCAGCGGGCGCGTTGGAGCCCTGAAAGTACCAGCGCTGCGGCGTGATGAAATGCCACTCAGTAAGGTCTTTCGAATACCAGTAGCCCAGCGCGCGCGTGACGAACATGTAGTAGTCGCCACGGAAACCCACAACCGCCGGGTCGGCGCCGGAGCGATAGGAGATATCTTTGTCGGATTCAGTGATCTTATAGGTATAGTCCAGATTCAATGGATTGCAGTATGTCGATGCTTCATGGGGACTGGTTCTTGCCTGCGTAGTTTTTTGCTGCGCTTGTTGCGACGGAGTGCGATCCTGCGCCCAAGCCAATGTAGAGAGCAGGAGCAAGAGTGCTCGAATCCGGATTCTCATTTTTGTCCTCTCTAACGTCAACGCTGTTGAAGCGGCGGACAGCCCGGTTCCTTGCTCCCTTGCTCCCTCGCTCACTTGCTCCCTGTTCACCGTACTACTGCTCAAGCAGGCGTCTGGCCGTCTGCGCGATCTCTGGATCGGAACTGTTGGCCGCAGCCTGCAGATGCAACCGCGCCTCGGTTACTCGGTGCTGACTGAGCAGCGCCATCCCCAGCCCGAGATGTGCATGCGGCTGATCGGGTCGGAGCGCCAGCACCCGCTGATATTCAGGAATTGCCTCAGCCGCATGGCCGGTGGCGGCGAGCATGTCCGCCAGGTCCTCATGCACCTCGGGATCGTCGGGCTCCTGTTGCGCCGCTTCACGAAATTCACTCACTGCACGAGGCAATTGATCCATCAGCACCAGCAGCCGGCCCAAGTGATGGTGCGCCTCCCAAAAACCAGCATCGGTCGCAATAGCCCGCTCAAACTGGAACTTGGCTTCCGCGTAGTTGTGCTCTTCTGCCAACAGACTGCCGAGATTGTCCCGGGCTTCCGCGAAGTTCGGCTGGCAGCGCAAGGCCTCGCGAAACTCATGTTCGGGGGCCGTTCTGTCGCCACGCTTAACGGCGACGACACCCAAAAGATTGTGCGTCTCCGAACGCTCAGGATTGGTCTCCAGGGCACGCTCGAGCATAGCGGAAGCCTGCGCGATTTCTTCCTGTCTCAGATATGCGTTGCCAAGATCGCTCAACAGCAGGTCGTCGGTTGGATACTGCGCCACTGCTTCTTCGAGTACTTTAGTCGCCTGAGCATCCTGATGCATCGCGAATAGGGCCGGTGCCAGCTTTACAACCGCTGGACGAAAGTTCTCGTGCTTGGCAAGCGCCTGCCGCGACCAGTGAGCGACTTCCTCGTTGTTGCCTTCGCGATCGTAGGCGTCTGCCAGCACCAGGTACGGCTCAGGCGAGTTGGGCTGGTAACGCTCCAGCAGCGCTTGCAGACGCGCAATGCCGTTGTCGTTTACTTGCGCCTCGGCCATCGAAATCTCTGCCTCGGGCGTGGCGGGTGCTTTCGCCGGATAATAGAGCGCCACCTTTGTAAAGCTGCCCTTGGGCGCGATGGTTTCGGCAATAGGTGCGAGCAGATCGTGCTGGGGCTCGGTGCGGCGGATGAAGTGATCGGTCATCACCACGTGTACCGCGTCGTTGGTCCGCCGCTTGGGCATGTGGCAAGTAAGGCACGTGCTTGCAGGCGGCAACGCGACTTTATGTACAACGCCCTGGTGGCAGCTGAGACAAATCTCTGTGTAATGCGCGATGGCCTCCTGCCCGCGTGGAATGTCGTGCGGATCGTGGCAGGTGAGGCAAGTCATCTGACTATTGCGAAAACATGCCGACTTGCGCAACCTGTACGCCGCATGATCGATTTCGAAATTATTGTCGTTTTCGTGGCCCACGGGCTCGAAGTAGAGCTTGAAATCTTCCAGCGGCTGACCAGGGCGATAAGAAAAGGCTGCGCGATCGAAGGCGCGCTCCTCGTTGGGCTCATGGAAGCTGGTCTTGAGATGACACTCCATGCACAACTCAAGCTGCCGCTCGCGATCGAGCCGGCCGGGATTCACGATCGTTGACCGCACCAGTTCCGGCGAAGCGTGGCCAGACATGGCCGCCTGCACATGGGCGCGCCCCGGCCCGTGACAGCGCTGGCAATCGATGCCATGTGGCAGCTTCTGCGGGAAGATCGATCTCTCCAAACCGGCATCGCCCTCCGGATATCCGTTGTGGCAGAACATGCACTCCCCGGTAATCGCGCGGCGAAAATCCGTCTGGCCTTTCCGGTCATAGCCAGGGCTCATCGCCCAATAGCCGTGATTCTCCGAGTACCAACTCACCGGAAGCTCAATCAGCTGCCCGTCCGGCGCGCGATGCAGGTAGCTGCGCGAGTGATTGCCCGAGCCGATCACATAATCGATTCGCTCTTCCATCACGTTGGTCTCTTTGCCGTCGAATCCAGCCTCTGACCGGCGCTCAAAGAACTCGCCGTTGCGCTCAATCATGGTGTAACGCAGACCGGAGGGCTGATGGAAGACAGTGTTCGCGTGCGCGTAGTCTTCCACCGCGTTGGCCGCGGTCGGAATGTAAAAGGAACGGCCCATGCCGGTTTTGCGGTAGGTCTCAGCGATGTCCCGATGGCAGTTCGTGCACACCGATGCATCTACATAATCTGATTGAGAAGCTTGCATCGCTCGCTGTGGAGATCCGATCGAGCGATGACGGACCACTGCCAACAGGGCAACGGCTGCCGCCAGCGAGGCTGCCAGGATCGCACCGATCCACACTCCGCGAGACCACCGTAGAAATTTAGCCTGCATAACCTGCTTTTTGATTGGATCGTACTGCCGACGAGTGCTAGCGCTCAATGCTGAACTGCGCTGCATTCGACGCCAGCGAATCGCCGCCGATCCAGACTGTGTATTGCGTGGGTTCGATCACCTGCTTGCCCGAGTTATCGAAAAACGATAATTGGTTGAATCCCAGGGTAAAGCTGACCTGCTTCGACTCTCCGGGCGCGAGCGTGACGCGCTGAAAACCCTGAAGGCTGCGCACGGGCTGCTCCAGACTGGCGCCGCGGTTTCTCACGTAGCACTGCACTACCTCGGTCGCAGTGCGGGTTCCAGTGTTCGTCACCGTTGCCGTTGCCGTGATCAGAGGTGGGGTCCCGGGATGCGCTGCGTGCAGCGGGATCGTCGAGCGCGAGACGGCAACATCGGAGTAACTGAATGTTGTGTATGTGAGACCGAGGCCGAAGGGAAACAGGGCGGCGTTGGGCGCATCGATATAGCGCGAAATAAATCGGGAATCCGGCCCCGGCGGCTTGTTGAGGTCGGCGTTGTTTACGGGGCGACCGGTGGGGAACTGGTTGTAGTAGAGCGGCTCTTGCCCGGTCGATTCAGGAAAACTCATGGGCAGTTTTCCGCTTGGCGCCACTTCGCCGTAAAGCAGATTGGCGATGGCGTTGCCTGCCTCGATGCCGGGGAACCATACTTCGAGGATGGCCTGCACATGTTGCGCGGCGGATGTGAGCACCAGCGGGCGGCCCGAGAAGACAAGAAGCGCAATGGGTTTGCCCACAGCGGCAATTCTCTCAAGCAGTTCCAATTGGTTGCCGGGCAGATCGAGTTCCGCGCGCGCGCCAGCTTCGCCGCTCATGGAGGCGGATTCGCCGAGCGCGAGCACGATCACATCAGATTGGCGGGCGATTTGTTCCGCCGCGTCAAAACCAGCATCGGAGCTGAAAAGAATCTGCGTACCCTGTGCGTACAGGACGGAACTGCCCGCATGCGCTTCGAGGGCGACTCGCACGGTGACGACTTCTGAGTCGCGATGCACACCGCTTGACGAGCCCACCATGTCGTGCGGGTCATCCGCAAGCGGCCCGATGAGCGCGATCTTCGTGCCCGGATGCAAGGGAAGTAGTGGAGCGTTCGAAACCGGCTTGTTCTGAAGCAGCACAATGGATTCTTCGGCGGCGCGGAGCGCCAGCGCTCTGCGCTCCGGCGTCACTGCAGTGACTTCGGGCTGCGTGGGATAGGGATGATCGAAGAGGCCCAGGGCGAATTTGAGGCGCAGCACGCGGCGCACGGCTTCGTCCACCTCCGCCATGGGGACGCGCCCCGAGCGGATCAGCGCCGGCAATTGCGTGTCGTAGAAGTGCGACATCATGTCCACATCGACGCCTGCGTTGATGGCCTTTTCGGTCGCCGCAGCCGCGTCGAGCGCGACGCCGTGATTGATCAGCTCCATGATGGCTGTGTAATCGCTGACGACAACTCCGTCGAATCCCCATTGCTTGCGCAAAACAGTGTCGAGCAAATAAGGATTAGCAGTGCTGGGAACGCCGTTCAGCGCATTAAAAGCGCTCATCACGCTGGCCGCGCCGGCATCGACGCCGGACTTGTACGGCGGAAGATAGTCCTGAAAGAGGCGGCTCGTGCTCATGTCCGTGGTGTTGTATTCGCGGCCCGCCTCGGTGGCGCCATAAGCGGCAAAGTGTTTGATCGTGGCGGCGACGCTATCCGGTTGGGAGAGCCGATCGTTCTGATAGCCGCGGACGTAAGCGCGCGCCATGGCCGCGCCTAGAAAGGCGTCTTCTCCCGCGCCCTCGACCGACCGGCCCCAACGGGCATCGCGGGAAATATCGACCATCGGCGAATAGAACCAGCGGATGCCCGCCGAACTTGCTTCTTCTGCCGCCATGCGCGCGACCGCGTCGACGAGGTCGGGATCGAAGCTTGCAGCGAGCCCGAGCGGAACGGGATAGACCGTGCGGTAACCATGAATCACGTCGGCGCCGAAGAGCAGCGGAATGTGCAGGCGGCTCTTTTCCACCGCGGTCTGCTGATAGGCGTGGATGCGCGCGGGAGGAACGTTGAGCATGGAGCCCATCTCGCCATTCGCAGCCAGTTGCATCGCGTCGATGCGATAGCCAACCTCAGGATTCGCGGCCAGGTTGTGCTGCTGGCCATTGGTCACCGTGGCAGAGGCTGCCCCGGCTGCGTTGTACTGCACAAGCTGACCCAGTTTTTCCTGGAGCGTCATTTTCGCAAGCAGCGCATCGACGCGCCGTTCGATTTCCGGAGAGACGATTTGCGGATTCGACGGCGGGACTTTTGCCGGCTGCTGAACCGGCTTCTGCGCCACTGCCGGCGCCAGCGCCACAAGAAGAAGAATGATCTTTGTGCGCTCAAGAACGTGCCTTGTCATTTCTCTATCCCTGACGACCGCCGTCCGTCTGCTGAAAGCCCCGGCCGGCATCAACTCTTCTCGATGCCGGCGAGTTTCATGGCATGGCGCGGCTCTGGATTGGCCATAAACCATTTCCAAAGGTTGCCGGTGCGCAGGTTCTCTGCGGAAAGCAGTATCATGCCGACGTCCAGCCCCATGGTTTCGGTAGAAACCCAGCCGGTGAGCGGATTGAAAGCATCGGCCAGTCCGTACTTGCCCCATATCTTGTCGCCGAACTTGTCCTTCATAGCGTGCATGGCCGGGATGCAGATATCGGGAGTAATCATGAGCGAGCCGCCGGCCGCGCACGGAACCACGGAGCCATCGGGCTGGGAATGTCTCGGCGGCCCACCCCACGCCTTGTAGCCCTTGGGGCTGGAGGAGCTGGTGATTCCCCAGATCTCCTGCGTGTAGTCGGGAAATTCCTTGGCGAGTTCTGTGTAGCACCACTCGCGATGCGCGCGCGTGGCGATCTGACAGTTCTCGAACCAGTCGATCTTGGTGCCTTTGGTTTCGCGCTTGCCGCGAAAATCGAACCACGCAAACGGATATTGATAGGTCCAAAGCAAAGAGGTACCGATGTAGTTGTAGCTCCCGTAGGAGTTAGGATCGCGTCCCCACGCATACCAGGCATCCGGCGGCAGCGGATGCGTTGGCGCACCGATGCCCAGCAGATACATGGCAGCGAGCTGGCAATACTTCTCGTAACGGGCCTTGAGGAACCCTTCCGGCTTCCAGCCGTGCGAAAGCAGTTTGCCGTCGCCGTTGGTCATCCACTGAAAATCGTAGCGGCTGTAAAGCAGCGTGGCGAGATCGCCGATCTCGTGATCCTCATGAAAGTATTCGCGGCATGTTAGAGAGCCCGCCAGCAGCCAGATGCAGTCGCTGGTCGATATCTCAACATCTTTCCAGCGTTGGCCGGTGTGCACATCGAGGAAGTGATAGAACCAGCCGTGCTCCGGCGGGACCTTGCCGTTGGTGTAGCTCTGCAGGCAGCGGCGCACCAGATCCTTGGCCTTCTCGCGCGGAATCCAGCCGCGTTCGGCGCCGATGCACATGGCGGTGAGCGCAAAGCCCGTGACGCCGGTGCTGCCGCGCGACTGATCGCCCTTTTTCTCGTTGTCTGCTGGGTCGCCGTGAATCAGGTCCATGCAGATGCCGGTCTCGGGGTCCATGGCGTCGGCAAAGTATTGGAAGCAGCGCTTGGAGAGGTCGTCGAGCAGCGCATCATCGTGAAAATGCTTGACGATGCCAAAGGCGCGGCGTTCACCGATTCCCGACGCAAGCCCAAATCCCGCGGCAGCCGCAATTTGGATGAAATCGCGGCGGCGGATGGTTTTCATTGAAGCGGATTCCATGCGATTGTCCTTGTGGTTCGATGTCCGAGAGAAGAATTCACGCGCACATTTCTGAAATATTCGTTCTTCAGCCAGCGCGGATTGCTCCGCAGCCGTCAAGCTTCAATGTACGCCGCCGAGTAGCCGGGCAGGTCGAGCGATCCGCGGCCATTCCTGAAACTGACTTGCTCTGCGCGAGGCTGGAACGCGCCGTCTGCGCCGATGCGGCTGCCTCCAAAGGTGACACCATCGAGCGAGTCGATGGCGTGTGCCTTGAGCCACCAGGCCCGTGCCTTTCCCGCAGCGGGTAGGCCCGTGATGTTGATTCTCACCGGATCGACGGCCTTGTTAAAGAGGGCCAGCCTGAGGCCGTGAGTGCCGTTTCTGGCCGCGAAGGCGGTCACATTCTGTGCGTCGCTCTGCCCGGAAAGACTTGCTTCAACAAACGTGCTGCCCGCAAAGCGCTGGGCGAGCAGCATGCCGTAAAAGACCGGGCGCGCGACGAATCCTTGCGGCGTGTCGCCGGCGATGGGCGTATAGAGCCCATTGCCGCCGCCATGCAGGTTGACGCCGATGTAGCCGGCCTGCGCCACCTGCAGCATGTAGTCGCCGCTCCATAGCGCAGAGGCAAATGTGTTGCTGACCAGCGGCTTGCCACCATGGAAACAGGAGTTGCCTTCAGTCATGCGATAGGGCCGGCCCAGTTGCTTTGTGGCTGCTTCGACGGTAGCGAACTCGCCATATGCTGCGGGGTCCTTGCCGCGCTTGAGCAGAAACTCCAGCGTCATTTTGGGATCTGCGGGCGGGCCTTCAGCATAGTAGTGGCCGCTCAGAAAATCGATCTCCGGCCGCTTGTCCGCCATCTCCGTGATCCAGTCCAACTCCTTGGCAATGTCGGGGCCGGCAAATCGCGCCCCGGGAACGGCCTTCTTCACGGCGTCGCGGAAGGTCGGCCAGCGTTCCCAGTAATGGTCGAAGGTCCAGCGCTCCTTCGAGCCCGCTTCGTGATCCATGTCCGGCTCATTGCCAATCTGGAAGCAGATCAAACGCGGACCTAGTGTCTCAAATACATAAGCCGCTTCGGCCGCAGCGTTCTCGGGCGTGCCGTGCCAAAGATTCAAGCCATAGATGACGCGCCATTCGCCGGCTTGCGTAATGAAGTCTTTCAGATTGCGAATGGCCACGGGCGTAAGAATCGAAGCTGTTTTCGCAGCGGTTCCGGCGTCGGGGCCGATGGCGTGCGGCGTCTGATTCTTTGCCGCGTCGGCATCATTGTCGCTCCACGTGGTGTACTCGGCAGTGTTCCCGCCAATGCGCAGCACACCGCGAGGGTTCAGAGTCCGAAACAACGCGATGAGCTGATGGTTTGCGCTGGAAAAGAAATCGGGATGCCCGAGCTGCGCCGACTCGTAGCTCAACCCTGTAAAGTCGTTGGGCATGGTTGCGAGCGGCTTGCTGAAATCCGCAGAGAGTGCGATCTCAGAGGGCGCTGCCGCAGCCTGAGAAAAAAGTCTTGCCGGCAATTGCGCGAGGGCCGCGGTTGCAGCGGCCCTGCGAATGAAGGTTCTACGAGTGGTCATGAGGTTTTTTCTTGAATTCCCTTCAGAACGAAAAGCGTGCCTGCAGCTCAACGACACGGCCAGCCAATCCGCCTCCGCTCTGGCCAAAGTTGGCGGACACAATGCTGGTGGTTGGGCCGGTGAGGTTGGTCAGATTGAACAGGTTGAAAGTGTCCACGCGAACCTCGATGCCGGCCTTATCTCCGATCACCCGCGTCTCCGGAAGATGGAAATTCTTGGCGAGGCTGGCATTCACGCTCTGGTACATAGGCCCCGTGAACGAATTTCGCTCCATGACCGGTGGCGGCGCCGGATACTCGGTCGTGACGGGCGCGGAATTGGCGGCCGCCGAAATCGTGGCTGGCGTGAAGTAGTTCTCACCCCCGGTACCGGCCGGGAAGTTGACGTTGTGAGGCTGTGAACCGGAAGGAGCGGCGTCAGGGCCGGACTCGAACGCCGCGGTGCTGTGGTTCAAAGGGCCACCAGTATAGGCCGCCGGTCGGATCGATGTGTAGGGACTATTCGAGTAGTAGAGGTGACCCGCGGTGCCGCCCACAGCCCCTGTCGTCGTTACCGGGTAGGTCGGGGTCCAGGGGAAGCCGCTGTGGTAGTCGTACGTGCCGCCAAGCGACCAGCCATCGGCGATGCTATGCAGCAAGTGCTCGTGGAAGAAATTCGGCTGGTAGAGCCCGAAGATGCGGATATTGTTCCCGAAGTTGTAGTCGGAACGTCCGTATACGTCGTGAATACTGATCGGCGCATAGGAATCCTGGTTGTAGGAACTCGATCCCTCATCCATGCTTTTTGACCAGGTGTAGTCCACCTCCGATTGGAAGCTATGCGAGAAGTTGTGCTTCAGGCCTGCCAGCATGGCGTTGTAGTTCGAGTTGGCGCCATTGGTGAAGTCGGTGACGCGGTTCAGCTGGGGATTGAGCGGATACCCGTGGACGGCCGCAACCGCGTTCAGGTCCTGTTCGTAGAACAGATGATGTCCGTTGCTACCCTGGTAACCCAATGTCGCAACGAAATTCGCGGGCAACTGCGTCTCGATGTCAAGCGAGTAGTGGTAAACCGTCATGGTCTTCTGATGGTTGTCGAAGGCGTCGACCGATACCACCGCAGCAGTGGGGATGTTGTTGGAGTTGAATGTGGTGACGAAGTGCGAATTGGCCGGATAGCCGAACGGAGAGTTGATGTTCGGCGCTACGTTGTACACAATCGAAGGACTGAAGGCCGATGCCGAGAAACTGAGGGCTGCGGGCACGTTTGCGTCACCAGAGCGGAGGATGGCGATCTGGTTCTCTTCGTAGTTGATGCCCACGCCGCCGCGCACAACCACCGTCTGGTGAAGGTACCCAGGGCCCCACGCAAAGCCGAGCTGCGGCCCGAAGTTAGCTGGCTGGACGGTCGCCAGAGCGTGCTGCTGGACGATTTGCAGCCCCGTCATCATCGATGAACCTGAGCCGAAGTTGAGAACGGAAATGTTGTTTTGCTTGTCTGTCATGCTGCCCAGGTAATTCCAGCGCAATCCCAGGTTGACGGTCAGCGTTGGCGTCACTTTGTAATCGTCCTGTACAAAGATGCCGGCCATCTTCTGGCGGTCATCGTTCCGTATCAGTTCCGGCACTCCGCTGAGTGCGTTGAAGGTTCCCGATTCAGTTACCGGTGCATCGTTCAGGAAGTCCCAGAAGCTCTCGAAGGTAAACGAAGGATGCGCGTTCGAGACGGGCTCATCCAGGAACTCGACGTTGCTCAGTTGAAAGCCTGCCTTCAGATTATGGCGTCCCAGGATTTTGGTGACGATGTCCTGATAGGTGTAAGTCCATTGGTCGAAGACGCCGGGGATGCTCTCGCCAAACTGCGCAGGCTCCGCGCTGGGAGAAACTGCGCTGAAGGTATCGGTGGGCAGGCCGAAGGTGCCCTGGGGATTCTGCGCGATGAGATTGTAGCGATAACTCACTGCGCTGGCGCGCGCCTCATTGAGCAACGTTGGCGAGAAGTCATGGTTCCACAACGCCGTGAAAGCATTGTTGATGTCGTTGGCATATTCGAAGTTGGAGGGCCGCGCGGGACCGTTGTAGCTGGTGGTCTCGTTCGGATCCCAGTAGATGACGAAGCTGAGCCGGTCCTTGCCAGTCACGTCAGCGTCCATACGCCCGTTGTATTGCGTCCCCACGAAGGTGCTCGGATTCACCGTCGCCACCTCCTCGAGGTCGGCGACGCCGTCAAGGCCGCTGCCTACACCAGGCTTGGTGCTGCTGGTCCAGGTGGTATCGTGCGTGCCCAGAGCCGTCTTCAGGGGCGAACCAATGTCGAATTGACCCGGCGCAACGGTGCGGCAATAACCGGTGTATCCGCCGCTGCCGTTCGGTGTCGCTTCCGCCAGCCCAAGCGTCGTCGAACAGGTGGCGCCTGTGATGGCGCCGGTCGACGCCGGAGGATCACCTTTCAGCGTCAAATACTTTGCCGCGATGCTGCCCGATGGGCCGGCCGCGTCGATGGTGGGAGTCTCAAATAATCCGCTACCCGTCGTACTCGAGTCGTTGCGCAGTGTTTCGTAGGCGAAGAAGGCGAAGAGTTTATTGTGGAGGAGCGGCCCGCCGGCGCTGCCGCCGTATTGATTGTAGCGCTGCGTGTCCCTGATAAGGTTACGGGCCGACGGCGACAGGCCCGCATCGTTAGGGCCGGATGAATCGGGTCCGTTCCAACGCTGGTACGAGTTCAGGCCCGGTCGGTCACCCTTGAGAAAAAGGCTGCCGTGATAGGCATTCGACCCGGTCTTCGAAGTCAG
>Ga0074046_10002006_pt1 | contig 17865 bp, 15 predicted proteins | sample BogForMeECP23OM3_FD_94441 | JGI IMG/M metagenome (GOLD analysis project Ga0074046, IMG submission 94441) | Bog forest soil microbial communities from Calvert Island, British Columbia, Canada - Bog Forest MetaG ECP23OM3 | ecosystem: Environmental > Terrestrial > Soil > Wetlands ... | reverse complement strand
GTTCTCGTTTCTTTCCATCCCAATAACTGTCTGTGTGTACTGTCAGAGAGCCCTTTCCATAGATGACATCCCGATGCATTCCTTCGAACAGCGCCTCTGCGCCCCCAAGCGCCAAGGCGCGAGCGCGGAACAGCACCTCGGCCTCAAGCTTGGAACGAAAGACGGGCCATTCCTGTGCCAGAGCGCGCTCCCAGAACTCTTCGAGCAGGGCGGCTATCCGGACAAGAAAACTGCGGGGATCCGATATCGCCGACCGCAGTGCACGGGGCTTGCCGTTCCGATAAGCTATCCGTGTCTCAGCGCGGACTACTTGTGGGGGCACTTGTCGAAGGCAAGCCAGTTCATCGGCAAAGCTAGGTAATGGTGTGGTTGCTTGCGTTACCAGGAAATCCGGAATACTACCCCGAGGGAGCGAAGCTAATGAAGTCAATGGCTCCCAGTCAATATTCGCAATCCGGGGTCTGGCCTTTGTTATCCAGGGAAGAAGCAGAGCATGCCGGCTGGGATCGAGCCATGCGCGAAAAGCGAAGAAGCACTCAAATAAGGGATTAAAGGCAAAACGCACATGAGCGAGGTCGTTGTCGCACAGCTTCAACGTGACCTTATGCAGAGGGGAGCTTCGCACATTCGGATAATACCGAATTTCTTGCCGGAGGTGAATAGGAAAGCCAGAAAAAGGATTATACGTTGGGGCCCGGGGCTTGACGCGGCTTGCTGGAGAGGCCCTCCTTTGGGCCCTACGGGGCCTCGACCGGAACTGCGATGCAAGCGGGGCAAACCAATATGGCATGCATTCATTCGGATAATCCCGAATTACTTGCCAGTTCGGAATGACAGGACTACCTAATGGACTGGTGAGCTGTCCCGGTGATTTCGTGAGTACGGATGCGTCGCCGGGGGCAAAATAAATTCAGTACGATCATGGGGCGAGTATGAGCGAGGGTCGGTTTCTGTATCTCTCCCGGGCGAACGTCGAGGCGGCCGGCCTCGACCTAAAGACGATGATCGGGTTGCTGGAAACCGCGTTCCGCGAGAAGGGACACGGGCGGGTCGAGATGCCACCCAAACCAGGCATCCACACGCAACCGGACGCGTTCCTGCACGCGATGCCGGCCTACATTCCCGCCCTCCACTCTGCCGGAATCAAGTGGGTTGGCGGCTACCCGGAAAATTTCAAACGCAATCTTCCGTACATCACCGGCCTGCTGGTGCTGAATGAGGTCGAGACCGGCATTCCCTACGCGGTGATGGACTGCACTTGGATCACGGCCCATCGTACCGCCGCCGCGTCCGCACTTTCCGCCAAGTACCTCGCCCGGCCGGAGAGCCACCAGGCGGGCATCCTGGCGTGTGGTGTCCAGGGACGGACGAACCTCGAAGCGCTCGCGACGCTGTTCGCAATCACGCGCGCCTTCGCCTATGACATCCGCCGCGACGTGCAGGACCGGTTCGTCGCGAACATGCGCACGAAACTTGGCGTCGAGGTGATTGGCGTCAATGACCCGCGCGAGGCGGTGGTGGCGAGCGACCTCGTTGTGACCTCCGGACCGATCCTGAAGCATCCGACGCCCACCATTGAGGCCGGGTGGCTGCAGCCGGGGGCCTTTGCCAGCGCCGTGGACTTCGACAGCTACTGGACGCCGGCGGCGCTCGCCGAGTTCGACAAGGTGACCACCGACGACCACGCGCAATTCCAGTACTACAAAACTGCCGGGTACTTTCAGCACACGCCGGATCCCCGCGCGGACCTCGGAGAGATCGTGGCCGGTACGAAGCCCGGGCGCGAGCGGGCCGAGGAGCGAACACTCGCGGTCAACCTTGGCCTCGCGCTCGAAGACATGGCCGTGGCACCTGAGATCTTCCGCCGGGCACGCGAGCGCGGTTTGGGAACCTGGTTGCCGCTATGACAGGAGGCCGCATGACCGGCGCCCGAAACATGCTGTCCGCAAGCCTCGTGTGGGACAACCACGGCTGCATGCCGCTGAGACCCTTCGACGAGGCCTTCCTGCCCCAGCTTTCGCGCTGCAAGCGCCTCGGGTGTTGATGTTGCCAGCCTGAACATCAGGACTGGCAGTGACCATTGGCGGATTGAAGAAGCGGTAAAATACGCAGACTTGGTGCTTGGCCTCGGTTGGAGAGAATCGGCCATTTAACCGCCAGCGGGCGTAGGATCAGTCGACGGAGGGTACGAAAAGTGCTCCGAGAACCACGCGAGAGCCACGAAAAGCGGCCGGCGCAGAAAGTCAGTCTCTTCGTCACGTGCTTGATCGACACACTGTTCCCGCAGGCGGGACAAGCAGTTGTCGACGTGTTGGAACACCTCGGAGTACAGGTGTCTGTGCCGAAAGGGCAAACCTGCTGCGGACAGCCGGCCTTCAACGCCGGCTACTGGGAGCAGGCGCGCATCATGGCGCGCAACACCATCGACGTGTTCGACGGGTCCGCCGACCCCATCGTGATCGCGTCCGGTTCCTGCGCCGCCATGCTCAAACATCAGTACCCGGCCTTGTTCCAGGACGACGCTGGCTATGGGCCGCGGGCACGCGCGCTGGCAACGCGCGTCTGTGAGTTCACCGAATACCTGGTCGACCGGCTCGAGGTCACGGACCTGGGCTGCGCGTACCGGCAGTCGGTTGTCTACCACCCTTCATGCCACACGCTGCGCGGCATGGGTATCGATCGCCAGCCGCGTGCCCTGCTGGCAGCGGTCAGAGGGCTGGAGATTATCCCCCAGGAAGCGCCCCAGACCTGCTGCGGGTTCGGCGGGGTCTTCTCTATCAAGATGCCGGAGATTAGCGGCGAGATGCTGGCCAACCGCATTGCCGCGTTCGAAGCCACTGGCGCCGACCTGGTGGTGGGGTGCGATATCAGTTGTCTGATGCACATCGAGGGCGGCTTGCGCAAAAAGGGCAGCAGGATGCGCACCATGCACATTGCCCAACTGCTTGCGAAGGGACTGCAGTGATGGACACCCACGAAGCCAGCCTGCGGGAACGCGTCACCACCGCCCTGGCAAACAAGCGCCAGCTAGTCAACATCCAGGTGGCCACCGACCGTTTTTTCTCCGGCCGGCTCAACGCGCTCGAAACCCTCCCCCACGCGGATGCCATGCGCGACCTGGCCCGCGCCATCCGCGCACATACCATCTCCCGGCTCGACGAATACTTGCTGCAGTTCGAGCAGGCGTTCACCGCGCTTGGCGGGGTGGTGCACTGGGCCCGCGACGCAGAGGAAGCCCGGCAGATCGTGCTGCGTATCGCCCAAGACGCGGGCGTCTCACGCATTGCCAAGAGTAAGAGCATGGTCACCGAGGAGATCGCGCTTAACGCCGCGTTGGAGGCGTCCGGGTTGCAGGTGGTGGAGACCGATCTTGGGGAGTACATTGCCCAACTGAGCGGTGATCGACCCTCTCATCTCCTCGCGCCGGTGTTGCATCTGTCCCGCCAGGATGTCGGCCGCATTTTCGCCGAGAAGCTGCACGTGCCGTACACCGACGATATCTCTGAGCTGACCGCCATCGCCCGGCGCAACCTGCGCGAGGTGTTCCTGGCTGCCAACATGGGCATCACCGGCTGCAATTTCGCTGTGGCCGAGACTGGCACCATCTGCCTGGTGACGAACGAGGGCAACGGCCGGATGGTGACCAGCCTGCCACGCGTCCACGTCGTCATAATGGGCATGGAGCGCATCGTGCCCACGGTGAAGGATCTGGGGGTCATGCTGCAGTTGCTGCCGCGCAGCGGTACCGGTCAGAAGATGTGCTCCTACACCTCGCTCGTGACCGGCCCACGACGGCGGGGAGATCCCTACGCCCCGCAAGAAATGCACGTGGTGATCGTGGACAACGGGCGTAGTAAGGCACTGGCGGGTGATCTGGCTGAAATCCTGTACTGCATCCGCTGCTCGGCTTGCTTGAACGCCTGCCCGGTATACCGCACGATCGGCGGACATGCATACGGCGGCGTCTATTCGGGCCCGGTGGGATCGGTGATCTCACCGGTGCTAGGTGGGCTGGCCGCCTTTCCCGACCTGCCGCATGCCAGTACGCTGTGCGGCGCGTGCAAGGACGCCTGCCCGGTGCATATTGACTTGCCCACCCTGCTGCTGCGGCTGCGCCGCGACACTGTGCAGGAGGGGCTGTCGCCGGCCTGGACGGCTGCTGGGATGAAGGGCTACGCCTGGGTCACCCGGCGCTACGGGCGGTATCGCCTGCTCACCGCGCTGGCGGGAGCCGTCAGCCGGCTGGCCCGCGGCCGGTGGCTCACCTGGCTTCCTGGTCCGCTGGGCGGCTGGACGCGGTACCGCGCCTTTCCTCCTTTTGCTCCCGAGACGTTCCAGAAACGCAACCGGGGAGGGCGGCATGAATGAAGCCCGCGAAGAGATCCTCCGGCGCCTCCGCAGCGGCTTGCGGGTCGGCCTGCTGCCCGGAGCAGCCGCCGAACACCCCGTGCTGGCGTTCGCGACCCAAGAGGGCGGGGCGGAGCGCTTTACCATTGAGCTCGAGAAGCTCTCCGGTCGCGTCATCCGGGCGCAGACTCGACAAGACGCCCGCCGGACGGTCGTGGATCTGTTCGCAGAGTACGGCTGGAAACAGGCCCTGGTCTGGGAGCGGACGCTGCGCGAGCATCCAGGCCTGACGGAAGCGCTCCAGCAGGCGGGAGTGAGCTTACTGACCAGCGGCGAGATCACGACGCTGTCCCACGCGCCGGTAGGGATCACCGGCGCGCAGGCCGGGCTGGCCGATTCGGGAACGCTTGTCCTCCAGAATCTGCCCGGCCAGCCGGCTCCCATGTCGCTGTTGCCGGAAGTGCATGTCGCGCTGCTGTCAGCGCGGGATATCTACCCCAACCTGCAGAACTACCTGGACGCCCTGGATAGCCCGGCGGGGACGGTTTCCGCCAGCAGCAACACGGTGTTCATCACCGGCCCCAGCCGCACGGCTGATATCGAGTTGTCGTTGACTGTCGGCGTGCACGGGCCCGGCAAGCTCGTCGTCATCTTGTGGGACAGCGAGTAAGAGGGAACAACGGACACAGCAATCATCAGCGCGTTGCCTTTTCCAGCAGGAACATATACGAACGATAGACTTGGCCCGTGGCTCGGGTCATTCCGATTTCGCAGGTCCGGCTGCTTGAGTAGCACGCGTCGGGATGTTTTGCCTTGACCTCGGCTGCTTCTAACTGGGTAGCTGACAGTGTAAGTTCGGGGAACAGAAAACCTCGATCGCCCGCGAAGGCACAACAACCTGCGTCAGCCGGAATCAATACCTCATGGCTGCATGCTTTCGCAATGCCTTCCAGCTTCGCCGTGATCCCCATCTTCGTGACTGAGCACACCGGGTGCAGCGCGACGCAGTTGACTTTCGCTTTCACCGTCAATTTGGGCAGCAGTTCATCGTGTACAAACTCGATGGCGTCCAGCACCCTCAATCGATCGAAGCGCCCCTGGTTCTCAGGAGTCAGATAATCTCGCGCCGTCTTAAGGGAATAGGCGCAAGGACTGGTATCGATCACAACCGGGAGTCTTCCCTGGTCGGACCATCGCCAGAGCCGTTCGACGGCTGCATTCGCCGCGATCGCATGAGCGCGAGTGAATCCCTTGGAAGAGAACGGCATACCGCAACAGGTTCCGGCGACGCCGGATGGAATATACACTGGCATTCCCGCGCGCCGGGCTAACTCCACCGTTACTTCCATCAGAGACCGGCCCTTTTCCTCGGGCTCGGCGGGCAACCGGCCCATGACGCGCGAGATACACGCCGGGAAGTAAACGGCCTGAGCGCCTTCCTTCTCAGTGGCGGGAACCTTTCCGGCTGCGCAAGGAGTATCCGGCGTCCATTCGCCAAGGTTCTCTCCTGCAAAGCGTTTCATCAAACGAGTCAGCGAGCGCATACCGCTCACGCCGACTACTTTCTCTGTCGCGTGCCCAAGGCGTAGCGCCCAGCGTAACCCGCTTTCTATGGAGCTGAAATTATTGGCAACGCGGACTGCCCACTCCTGGGCTCCGGCGGAAGCTCGAAGACTGCGGAAACGCTTCACCAGTTTCCCGGTATCGATATTCACCGGGCATGCCGTGGCGCAAAGGCCATCCGTGGCGCAGGTATCCAGCGCCTCGTACGGAAAGTCACGATCCAAGGCATTCCAGAGCCCCGAGCCATTACCAGCTTCTTGCTGTCTGGCCATCTCGCGACGCACAACGATGCGTTGACGGGGCGTTAGAGTCAGTTCCCGGCTGGGACACTTGGGTTCGCAGTAGCCACACTCAACGCACTTATCGATCTCCACTTCGACAGACGGTAATCGCTTAAGATCGGCGAGGTGCGCCTTCCGATCGGCGTTGATAATTACTCCCGGATTGAGCAGATCGTCAGGATCGGCCAGATGTTTCAGTTGGCGCATGATGTGGTAGGCGTCGCTGCCCCATTCCGTCTCCACAAACGGAGCCATGTTGCGCCCCGTACCGTGTTCTGCCTTCAGCGCGCCATCGTAGCGATGCACCACTACGTCGACTAAGTCGTCAATAAAGCGGGAGTACTGGTCGATGGCCGCTTGATCGTTAAAGCTCTGAGTGAGAACAAAATGCAGGTTGCCGTCTTTGGCGTGGCCGAAAATTATGCCATTGGAATACTCGTGCTTACGAAACAACCGGTTGAGATCGTAGGCCGCATCGGCCAGGCTCTCGACTGGAAACGCGACATCTTCTGCAATCACAGTCGTGCCGCTTTGCCGCACCGACCCGACGGACGGATACATTCCGGAACGAACCTTCCAAAGCAATGCCTGCTCCGCAGAGGCGTGCGTAAAGCGCGCGGGCTCGAACAGCTTGAGTCCGGCGACCGCATCCTGGGCCAGCGCTTCCAACTCGGAACGACTGTTTTCCTCTGCGGATTGAAATTCGACCAGCAGTCCCGCAGCTTCGCCGGGAAGAGTTTTGATCGAGGCCGGTATTCCTGCTTGATCCTCGACCGAGCGCAGCGCAGCCCGGTCCATGATCTCCAGCGCTTTGGCGCCCGCCGTGCATAAGGGGACAATAGAATCGGCAGCTGCGTACAAATCGGAGTACAACAAAAGTCCCGTGTACTTTACCGGTAAATCGGGCACCGTGTTCAAAACAGCTTCTGCGATAAAAGCCAAGGTTCCCTCGGCTCCGATCAGCACGTGCTGAAAAATGTTGACCGCGGTATCGAAATCGAGGAAGGCGTTCAGCGAATAACCGGTTGTGTTCTTGCGCTTGTACTTGTTGCGCACTCGTGCGCCGAGAGCAGCATTTTGTTCCAGCTTTTGCTTTAAGTCCAAAACACCGCGTGCCAGCTCCGGTTCGCGCGCATGAAATTCCGCCTCCGCATCCGGGTGCGACGTGTCCATGACTGTGCCCGACGGCAGCATGAACTTCATGGACTTGAGGGTGTGATAGGCGTTTTGCTCGACGCCGCAGCACATGCCGCTGGAGTTATTGGAGAGAATACCGCCTATGGTGCAGGTTGCGATCGACGCCGGATCAGGCCCGATTTTCGCACGATAAGGCGCCAGCGCCAGGTTGGCGCGCCCACCGATCACTCCCGGTTGCACCCGAATTTGCTTGCCCCCGTTTTCGACCTTCACCTCTCGCCAGTTCCGCGCGACGTCTACCAGCAAACCGTCGGAGATCGCCTGTCCCGAAACGCTCGTACCGGCGGCGCGAAACGTCATGGGTATGCGCTGTTGCTGACTGAATGCAAACAACGTGCGTATCTCTTCCAGCCCCTGGGTCAGCACCACTGCTTTAGGGATCAGACGATAGAAACTGGCATCGGAAGCGTACGCGATGAGGTCGATCGGACGGATGAGAATGCGAGGGCTGTCGATTGAGGCGGCAAGTCTAACCTTGATCTCTTCCGAAGAAATCTGAACCGGAGCTACTTCGGCCACCGCCATTCTTGTTCCTCCGAATAGACAACGACCCTCATGAGAACGATTCTAATTAAAGTCAAGGCCTTGGCCGGGGCCAGAACCTCGCCCTTCGACAGTTCCACGAGTACAGCGTCAGTGTAAGTGCCGCCGGTGTCGATTCCCAAAACTACATGCGCGCCCATTTCACCCCTCAAAACCATTCTGGGCAGCCGTCACCGGCCGCCCAGAATCTTAGACACCTCCGTAGTTGGTATCACGCGCTCCCCGCCGCATTTCCTTCAGGCCGCCGGCTACGCCACAAAGTGCATCGCCGCCAATCCCTTCTCCGCCCGCTTCGCTATCTCCTCGATCCCGAAGTAGATGTTGCGCCCTTCCAGGCGCATGGCCGGTTCCCCTTTGCGGTTGTAGATATCAATCCCCGAAGGCACGCTCCGCAGGCACTCTTCCACCAGATAGCTGGGGATCAGCACCATGTTGTTGTCGGTCATCGTACAGCCGTGCTCCTTGAGCAGCGCGATGCCCTCGTCGCAGCCGATCCGCATGCCGATCTTTTCATTGACTTCGAGCGCGGCGCGGTGAAATTCGTGAATCTGACTTTCCGTCAGCAGCCGATACTCCGGTACAACCTGAGATCTGAATCCAGTGTTCATTGCGCATCCTTTCTAGCTCCTAGGAAACACAACTCGGTTAGAAATTGCTCGGAAAATGCCGGATGATTGGCCAGTTCGACGTACTCAATCTGTCGCGCGATCTGTTCGGCCGTCCGGCGCTGATCGCCGGAAATTAACATTTGCCTTGCTCCCGATCCCGCGCCGTTCCCAATCTGGTGGAACCGTTCCCGTGCAAGAGGAGGAAACATTCCTAATCGAACGGCGCTGCCGATATCCAGGTAAGATCCAAAAGCGCCTGCGATCACAACCTGGTCGATGTCTGCGCTGCTAACTCCGACTTCGCGCAAAAGAATCTCGATGCCCGTTCGAATCGCTGCCTTGGCTAGCTGGATCTCATTCACGTCGCTGCGTGTCACAGCGATGTCACCGGCGTGCCCGGTGGCCGCAGCGGCAAGAACGAACTTGTTCTGTCTGTCCGACGGAGGCGCCATAGTGCTGTCTCTATGAAAGTTTCCTCGGTTGTCCAGCACATTGGCATCGAGCATCTCTGCGACAGCATCCACAATGCCCGATCCACAGATCCCCACGGGCGGCACACCGCCAATGGTGTGGGTATGTACTTTGCCGTCGATGATTCGTACGCGTTCTATAGCACCGGGCGCCGCCCGCATGCCGTGCTGGATGTGAGCGCCTTCAAACGCTGGACCCGACGCGCAGGAACAGCTCACCAGCCGCCCACGAGAAGCAAGCGTAATCTCCGTATTGGTCCCGATATCGATCGCAACGACGGTCCGCGTATCCTGATGGATGCCAGAACCCAAGAGCATCGCCACATGGTCCGCTCCCACGTAGCCGGCAATGTTGGGGGGGAGATAAACCAGCGCACCGCTCGACAGAGCAAGTCCGGTCCGCGCGGCTGGGATTTCAAGCGCGTCTGCAACCACGGGAACAAAAGGCGCAGTGCCGAGTTGGTGTACAGGCAGCCCGGCAAAAAGGTGGTGCATGACCGTGTTCCCAACGACCACAGCGTCAACGATCTGTTGTGGCACTGCTCCAGCTTCAGCACAGAGGTCGGCCGCGAGAAGGTTGATGGCCTCAATGAGCTTGCCCTGCATGACACTCTGTCCGGCTGGATCCCGATTCGCAAAGGAGATGCGGCTAACTACGTCTTCGCCATATGCAATTTGTGGGTTCACAGCTCCCTTTTGGGCGACAGTCCGGCCATTTTCTATGTCGACAAGGTAAGCAGCGAGCTTGGTAGTGCCAACGTCGACTGCGAGACCGAACATTCGGCTGCGCGGCGGTAATACACCAACAACCCGGAAGCGAGAGCCCACCTTGCGCAGGGCGAGGCGGGCCGCCCAATTCTGCGCGCGCAAAGTCTGGGGCAGCCCGGCAAGAACCTCAAAGGGAACTTCCACTTCGCCATTCTGCTGCGCGAACGTACTGTTTACACGCGTAAGATCGGATCGGAGATCACCCAAGCTCGGGGGGGCAACCTCGATTTCCACGGCGAACACGACGGGATCCAGCTTGACATCAAGTCCCTGTCCCTCTACCTGTACTCGCTGAGGAGCGCTTAACGACTCGGGAGGGATGTCCAGGCGCACGTCACTAAGAGCAATGGCTTGGCATGCCAGTCGATATCCGGCTGCTATCTCTTCCCGGCTTATCTCGTGGTTGTCCGCTGCCGTCACCGGCGAAACCGCACCCGCTGCCACCCGCACCTTACAACCACTGCACGTCCCCACCCCACCGCAGACGGATTGCAGCTCCACTCCAGCCGACTGGGCGGCTGCCAGCAATGTTGTACCCGCGCCGACCTGAACCCGGCGGCCGACCGGCTGCAAATCGATTTCGAATGTGAGCCTCTCGTTGGGCACTGTGAACATTCGTACTTGATCCGAGCACTCTTTTGGTGAGTCGACTACTGAGTCTGCTAATGTTCGCGATCACGGCAGGTGCTTCGCATCGCGCAATACTCGCAGGTATCTACACAGGCTTCTTTTTCAAGTTAGGACGGCGGAGCCAGCTTCCCCTCGCGAAACGCTGTCAGGTACTTCCTGCAGTTCTTGTCGCGACCGAGCAGCACCTCTGCGGCCATAATGGCCATCATCAATTGCGGGTCACACGGATCGACAATGGCGGCATCGAGGCCGTGCGCTGCCAGCAACAGGAGGAACGTTTCGTTCAATAGTTTGCGAATGGGAAGACCAAAGGAAACATTGCTGACCCCAGCGCTGGCGTGAACCCCCGGATATCGCGTCACAATCTGACCTACGGCCGCCAGCAGCTTGATGCCTTGGTCGGCGCTGGTAGAGACGGGCATGACACAACCGTCAACGTAGATGTCGTCCAGAGCAAATCCTTCCGCTGTGAGACGATCGACCAGCCGGCTGGCCGTGGCGACCCGATCCTCGACTCCCGTCGGCATTCCAGATTCCGGCAGGCAGAGGGCAATCACTTTGGGCCGATGTTCTTTTAGCACCGGGAGCATGGCCCAACGCGCCGGCTCGTCGCTAATCGAGTTGACCATCGGCCTCTGCTTGCAGAGAGGCAGCGCCTTCATCAAGGCTTGCGGGTCCGCACTGTCAAGACAAAGAGGGATGTCCACGACTTCCTGGACGATATCCACCAGCCAACTCAGAAGCTCCACTTCCTGGCCAACCAGACCTCCGTTCACATCCAGCATGGATGCTCCCGCCTTGGCTTGCTTGCGTGCCAGATCCTTGAAAAATTCCGCATCTCTTTTTACTGCGGCTTCCCCAACTTTTTTCCGTGTGCAATTAATCAACTCCCCAATAATCAGCATGACTTTGGTTCCTCTTTCTGTCCCTCTTTGACGATTGCAAGGTCCATCCTCTTGCAGTAATTATCCAGACCAACCAGACGGTTGGCCAGAGCATTCGTTCGATCCAGGCACCAGTCGCGTGGAGGCACCAGCGTGCGTGCGAACTTACGTGGATCATCCCCCGTTGCCAGCGTGGCGAGGTAGACCAGGTTCCAAATACAGGGCAGGTCAGGATGAGCCTCACACGTCCCATCAACCCTGGAGCCCCCACAAGGGCCGTTGCGCAGTTCCTTGTAGCACCAGCGCATGGAGCAGCCCGCGTAGTTGAGATGGTCCTGCACGCAATCTCCACAACTGACGCATCCGAGCGTTGCTTTCCGGTAAGCGGTCGCGGGTTGGAGGAGCCGGTACCACAGACCGTGGCGCCAGGAATCGTTCTTGGCCGCTTGGGCTTGCGCTTGCAAGCGCGGACCGAACAGCCGGGCTCCAAACGTGCCCTCTTTTATGAAGTGCTCATACACCATCTCGGAGAAACGCTGTACCGGGGAAGGCCTCGGCTTGATACGGGTGATTTGATAGTCGGCTGCACCATCGCTCAGGCCGTCTCCTCGTGCGCGCAAGAGGTAGAATTCGTTCGGATAGGGGAATACGACTTCATCCATCCGCCCCCGCCAATCTTTACCAATCGCAGCCGCACGCTCAATAATGGTCATGAAGTCTTTGTGGGCGAGACCGAACCCGCCAATATGGGCGCCGGCAAAACCAAGGTCTTTCGCGGCGGCAACCATCAAGGCGGCGCGTTCCAACCGTTGCGGCTTCTTCTCTCCCTCCAGGCGCTTGACGAGTTCATCCGTGACCACGCAGCCGGCTATCTCGCCCGCCTGCATCATCCGGGCAATCTTGCCCGTTGGGACGTAGACATTCGCCAGCACTGGTATGTGGCCAATGCCCTCCCGAACCATGTATTGCTTCAACTCATACAGTTTGCGGACGTTGAACCCAAGCTGCGTAATGATGTATTGGGCGCCCGCGGCCACCTTCAGTTGGAGCTTATAGAACTGCATCAAAAGGTCCGGCTCGCGGATCTTGAACGGGTTCACGACCGCGCCGGCAAAGAAATCAAACGGCATGGTGTGTACCGTTTTCGGCCCGAGGTTGTACTCCAGACCACTCCGCAGGGCACGAAGCAACCACAGAATCAGCACAGAATCGAGATCGTAAACGGGCTTTGACTTGCCCTCGAAACCCTCTTTCTGCGCGTCGCCCGTCAGGGCCAGGATATTCTCCACGCCCAGACGCGCCAGCCCGTGCAGCCGCGCCTCCACGAAGGAGCGGTTCCCGTCCTTGCCGGTCAGATGCGCGATGGGCGTCAGCTTGTGTTCCAGCGCATACAAAGCAAAGGCCTCTGGTGGCAGCGCGGGATTCCCTCCCGGAAGATCTGTCAGGCTGACGACCTTGATCCCGCCCTGCGCTTCAGACGCTTCCCTGACAAAGTCTTCCGCTTCCGTCACATTGTGATCGCGCCCCAGCACCAGTTCCGCCGTGCACACGAATTCACCCTTGTCCAACATCGATCTCAAGAAGTTCGGGTTGACTGAGGCTCCCATTTTGATCTCCTGCCTACTACTCCAAGTACTCTTCTCATTCCGAAGTGGCAAGTAATTCGGGATTAGCCGAATGACGGCATTTTCACATTTTACCATTCGGAAAATACCGAATAACTTGCGGACCTTGATGCGCAGGGTTAATAGTTGGGGAAAATCGACGGCTGCAAGCAGCTTTGACTGGCGGTACGCCGCTTATGCAGATTTTCAGTGACGGCGACAACATTTTGAACTGTAGGCCATGGCTATGGCCAGGATGCATTGGCAGCCGTGGCCCTCGCCAAGTCCTTGGTACAGAAATAGTTTTCGTGATTCTAGTCCGGAGGTATCTTAATGCCTGAATTGAATAGCAGTCTTGCGAATGCGGTTGTAGAAGGCGACATCGATGTCGCGAAGAAACTGATCAATCAAGCGCTGGCGGAAGGAGCGACCGCTCAGGGCATCATCGACAAAGGATTGACGCCCGGAATGGATTGTGTCGGGCAACGATTCAAAGAAGGAGAGATGTTCATTCCGGAGGTGCTGCTCTCGGCCCGCACCATGCAAGCCGGGATGGAGATCCTGCGGCCACTGTTGACGGAGAAGCAGGCGACGGCCGCCGGCACCGTGGTCATAGGAACGGTGGAGGGTGACATTCACACCATTGGCAAGGACTTGGTGTCGATCATGATGGAAGGCGCCGGGTTCAAAGTGATCGACCTGGGCATCGACGTAAAGCCGCAAAGGTTTGTGGAGGCGGTGCGCGAGCACAAGCCGGACATTGTGGCGATGTCGGCCATGCTGACCACGACCATGCCGAAGTTTGCCGAGACGGTGAATGCGCTGAAGGAAGCGGGTATCCGCGACCGGGTGAAGATCATGGCGGGTGGGGCACCGGTGAGCCGAGACTTTGTGGCAAAGGTGGGGGCGGATGGTTACGGTTCCAACGCCACGGCGGCAGTGGATAGTGCGAAATCGCTAATGGGCCGTTAGTGATGGGGGCATTTTTGCAGAGCGGACAGGCCATCGCTCAACCGCGAAAGGGTGCGCAATGAACACTGGATTCAGATCTCAGGTTGTGCCGGAGTATCGGCTGCTGACGGAAAGTCAGATTCACGAATTTCACCGCGCCGCGCTCGAAGTCAATGAAAAGATCGGGATGCGGATCGGCTGCGACGAGGGCATCGCGCTGCTCAAGGAGCACGGCTGTACGATGACTGACAACAACATGGTGCTGATCCCCAGCTATCTGGTGGAAGAGTGCCTGCGTAGCGTGCCTTCGGGGATTGATATCTACAACCGCAAAGGCGAACCGGCCATGCGCCTGGAAGGCCGCAACATCTACTTCGGGATGGGCACCGATCTGCATAACACCTATGACGTCTATACCGGCGAGATGCATCGATCGGTGCTTCAGGACGTGGCCAATGCCTCGCGGGTTGCTGACAGTTGCAGGAACATCGACTTTGTGGCGTCGTTCGCGCTGCCGCACGATGTACCGACCAACACGATGTACATCGAGTGCGCCAAAACGATGTTCCAGAACACGGTGAAGCCCATCTTCACCACGGCAGCGGGCCTGGAAGACCTGCAGATTATCGTGGAGATGGCTGAAACTGTGGTGGGTGGCGCCGAAGCTCTGCGGCGCTGGCCTTGCCTGATTCACTATTCCGAGCCCACGCCTCCGCTGGTGCACTCGTACGGCGCCGTTCGCAAACTGTTCCTTTGCGCGGACAAGGGCGTGCCGATTACCTATGTGCCGTCAGACGTCCTCGGCGGCAGCGCACCTGTCACGCTTGCGGGTGGCATTGTGCAAGCGTTGGCGGAAGCTCAGTCCGGAATCGTGCTGCACCAATTACGCCGCAAAGGGTCGCCGATCATCTCCGGTTTCTGCGTGGCACCGATGGATATGCGCACGGCTGTGTTCTGCTACGGCCCTCCCGAGTACCGCCTGACCATCTCCGCTTTTTGCGACATTTTCCACTGGTATGGGATCCCGATGTGGTCGACGGTGGGAAGCGATTCGTTTGTGATGGATCAGCAGGCGGGGATGGAACACGCCATCTGCACCCTAATGGCTGCTCTGGATGGGGCCAATCTGATCCACGATGTGGGATACCTGGGGCAGGGTCTGGTAGGGGATCCGGCGATGCTGGTGATGTGCGACGAGATCATCTCTTACGTGAAGAGGTTCGTGCGCGGTTTCGACATGAGCCGGGAGCTAATGGCCATCGATGTTATCCAGAAGGTGGGCGCCGCCGGCTCCTACCTGGCCGAAGAGCACACGCGGAAGTACTTCAAACAGGAGTTATGGCAGCCTTCCCTGATTAACCGGGACGATCTGGAAGTGTGGAAGCAAAAGGGACGACTTACTTACGGGCAGAGAGTGGTGCAGAAGACGATCCAGATACTGGAGAACCATCGGCCGGAGGAACTTCGGCCGGAGATCAACGAGAAGATCGAGGAGATAGCGAAGCGGGCGGAGAAGGGGTTGGCGGCGCTGCACTTTGTGGCGTAGCCGGCGGCCGCGCTTCAGGAACTGGAACGCCAGGCCGGACGCGAGTACCTGGATCGGGTTGGGGAGTTCCTCACGCTCGTCCGGCCCATCGACTCGCGCTACATCTTCGATGAAACGGAAAGCGCCGTTCTCGATACGATCCGGGAAGGTGCGCGGTCCTGGTTATCCCTGCAGGGAGTGGCGCCGTCGTACCTCCTCGACAGTGCCGTTGCGCGCCTGGAGCGGCTTGGCTTGGTGCTTCGCGCCGGATTCACGCCTACTGACGCGCTGCACGTGGTGGGACGTTACGATCCGTGGTGCGGCGAAGCCGCGCAGTTGGGGGCGGAACTGCTGGCTAAGCGTATCGGCATGCCGGTCCTCGCTTTCTGCGAAATGGTGGTGAACGGAATTGGAGACCGAATCACCCGGCAGATCTTAAGCAAAGTGATGGAGGATGAAGATGGGGTCCGCGGCTGGCCGGAAAGCGAGGGCGGCGCTGTGTTGCTGCGACGGGTTCTGGGCCCTGAGAATGGGTCCGTTCTGCAATGCGAGATAACGCTGCGCAGCCCGCTTGTGGCCATCGGCGCTCCAGTCGAAGCGTACGCACCGCGGGTTGCTGAAGTGCTGCACACCCGGCTGATCATTCCTCCACATGCCGAGGTGGCGAGCGCGATTGGGGCAGTCGTCGGCAGTGTCATCCAAGTCGTCGAAGGTACAATCGTGCCGCTTGCGGGGCAGTCGAGGTTCCGCTTGCATTTGGGTGGAGAGACCGAAGTCTTCGATTCACTCGAAGAGGCAGTGGCCCACGCCGAGCGCCAAGGCAAGGAGTTGGCCCGTGCCAAAGCTTCCAGCGCCGGCGCAGTCGAGATTACAGTGGAGATGATTCGCCAGGACAACACTGCGAATACAGCCGCCGGCTGGGGCCAAACGCTCTATCTCGGCACCGACCTGCGGATCACCGCGGTGGGCCGGCCCGCTCCTGTGGGCGAGAAGACCCTCGTCTAGACATGCCCCCTGAAGGTAGCGCAGACGGCGAATACAGCCGGCGGATCCACACAAGAATGTGCTGAAGCAGCGCGTTCCGAGGCGCCGGCCAGCCACCGGCGCCACTTGGAAGTTAGATTCTGGCCGCCAACAGGTCCGCGAGGAAACTTCCAGCCTCAACCTCGAAAACTCCCAGCGGAGCAAGTCCGATCTTTATCTTAATAATTCACGTCGCCTCGAAAATCAGTTCGTCATAGGTCGCGCGTATGCTGGCGCCGGGCGGAACGACCAGGAAATCTGCGCTATCCCATTCTCCATTTACCAGCCGCTTCAACAGAGAAAGCGACCCCGCCATCACCTCAAATCGCCAGCCGTGGCGTTCCGCATCGCATTGCGCTCTCTTTTCCGACTCTGTATCCGGTTCCATGCCCGTGCGAATGTACGTGAGCTGTTTGTATCCGCTTAGGGCACTGGTCAGGCTTTCAAACAGGCAACGACCCTTCGCCTCACCGTAGCACGCAACCAATTCTTCCAGTGTCGTCTGCATTCCCAAGCTGCAGACTTTTCGGCCCGACGCCGTTTGCCAGACTGTTCGCCGGTACTCGAACCAGCCCGGCGAACCGAAGTAGACACCAGGATGAGTATCGAAGTACTCCCGAAAACGTTGGCGGCTGCCCATAAGGAGGGCGATACAGTCGTGCGCGCGCGCGATCACAATGGGAAGCGAACGAGCCGTAATGTCGGCGATACCGGTGCCGCACAGCGCATAACCCAGGATGATGCTGTCGTAACGAACCGGGTCGACCGCGTCAATGCGCTCTTGAAGATTGACCCGCATCTGGGGTCCGAGATCGTGCAGCGCCATGGCCAGAAACTCCGCTTCAACCTGATGGGGTGATTGCGAGATAACCGCGGACATTTCTCGGCGGAGGACATCGCAGCTGATCAGCTTCAAGCGCATGCTTTCCCTCAGGCTAAAGTTCAGGGCGTAGAGTCGTCCGAAAACTCTTTTTGTTTTGGTGAGCGGGGTTCGCAAAGCACCCGATGCCTTGTCACGCCGAGTTCGACCCGGTCATCGGGCCCAAGAAGGCGACAATTACTGCCTCGCTCTCTTTCTATACTAACCTGAGCGGAAGACGGCTCCGGGGCGGTAACTCTTGCGGGTCTTCAATATCTTCCCGTCGACGGTCGGTAAAACCGCGGTGACTGCCTCCGACTATTTACTCTGCCGGTTGTAATCGGCAACTAATTCGACATTTCCCGAATCACCCTGGTTATCGTGGCCCGCGCGACGACCTTCCGGTTTGTACGACCTGATCCTGCGCGACAGCCTCAATTCACATGGCGCATCTTGTCTGCGTACCAATGGCCCGGTCAACGGACTTTGTGCTCCTTTCGTACAGGAGTCCGTGTACTTGAGTGCTTGGCGCAAAGAGTGCGAAATGTGTTTTCATGCGGTTACGCAGAGTCAAGGACTTGCGGCCCAAGTGGACAGTACCTAAGTTACTTT
>Ga0074046_10002002_pt1 | contig 17881 bp, 20 predicted proteins | sample BogForMeECP23OM3_FD_94441 | JGI IMG/M metagenome (GOLD analysis project Ga0074046, IMG submission 94441) | Bog forest soil microbial communities from Calvert Island, British Columbia, Canada - Bog Forest MetaG ECP23OM3 | ecosystem: Environmental > Terrestrial > Soil > Wetlands ... | reverse complement strand
GACAAACATGTGCAATGTGGACGGGTTCCTGCAAATGCTCGTTGCGGGGATGGAGGCGCGTGTAAAAAGGTTCGTGTTCGCAAGCTCATCCTCTGTTTATGGCGACAGCGAAAAACTGCCCAAAGTGGAAGACGAAATTGGATCGGTGCTCTCCCCTTATGCGGCTTCAAAACTGGTAAATGAGATTTACGCCGGAGTTTTTTCGAGAGTATACGATTTTAGCTGGATTGGGCTGAGGTATTTCAACGTATTCGGGAAGCGGCAGGACCCCAATGGCGCATACGCAGCTGTTATTCCTCGCTGGATCAATGCCCTTATGGATCGGAAAACCCCCGTCATAAATGGTGATGGCGAAACCAGCCGTGATTTCTGCTACGTTAAAGACGTGATACAGGCAAATATCCTGGCTGCCCTGTCCAACGGTCCCGAAGCTCTTGACAAGGTGTACAATATTGCCTGTGGGGACCGCACGACTCTCAACCATTTACTGGGGCTTATCAAGAACTCCCTTTGCTCTCATATGCCCGAGGTAGGTGGCGTAGTTCCCGGATATGGGCCCTTTCGCAAAGGGGATGTTCGGCACTCTCTTGCAGATATTTCACGAGCGAAGGAACTGCTTGGCTACACACCGGTGTACAGTGTGGCCAGGGGTATGGAAGAGTCTATTCAATGGTACGTCCAGGCGATGAAGTGAAGAAATCGTCGTTGGTGCTCGCCTTTGTGTTTCTTCACAGCCTTTGGCATCCAAAGAGAAGCTGTGAAAGGTGCGGGCGATAAGAAAACCGGAAGCGAAATAAGGCTTTCTCAATCCCCCGAAATTGTTGCGGGCCCCTTGGTTTGGGGTTTGCCACCATTTAGGATGAAAACATGAAGGAGAAAAACGATGAGCGACAGGTCGAAAAAGTTGGCGTATCGCCTGAATTCATTTAATGAGGAAGTGATCTCATTTGTTGAGAGCTGCACGGAAACCGACTGGCAAAAGATCGGTGCGGAGGAGTGGCCGGTCGGGGTGACGGCGCGGCATATTGGAGCAAACCACTACTCTGCGGTGTCGGGGCAAAAATGATCCTGAAAGGCGAAAAGTTCCCGGAGATGACCATGGAACAGATCACTGAAAATGCCAACCGTCATGCCAGGGAACACGCCGAATGCTCGAAATCCGAGGTATTAGACATCCTTCGAGACCAGGGTCGGAAGATCGTAGAGTTTATGGGCGGCCTTGAAGATTCCGAACTTGATAGAACCGGCTACCTTCCAGCTTTGGGCAGCAACATGACAGTGGAGCAGTTCCTCGAAACTGTTGTACTGCAGTCTGCAAATGAACATTTCCAAAGCATGAACCGACATTATCCCGAAAGTTCCTTCAGTCAACCTTTAAGGGCCAGCAAAATCTCGTGGATGTGGTCGATGTGAAATTGAACATGAAATCCTCCCAATCCGCTGATAAGTCCGGCCAGTGTCGGATATTCTCCTAACGACGACTCTTTGAGTTCGGGAATATGCGCTTTTCGGTCCAGTTGCTCCCCGGATAGACCTTCAGCAAACCGGGATATGTCCTCGTATTCTTTTTCGACCTCTGAGAGGAGTTGCGTGAAAGTCATCTGGGCACGCTTTTCCGAAAAGAATGAATTCCCAGGATCGAGATTTACCGTAGGCATTTCCCCGTCGAGGAAAGCTTTAAGGAGAGACAAACGTCCTGTTCCTTCGGGTCCACGAAGATGCGAAAGAATTTCTTTGACAGACCACCGCCCAGCGGGGGCGCGAGAAGCTGTGTTCTCATCGATCCCTTCGCATGCTTTCTTCAATTCTTCCATTTTATGCCGAATTCCTTGAGCAAGTTCGGTTCCTGTTGAAGCTGCCATCTCGAGTTATCTCCTTCTGTCGCTTGACTTATCTGATTTCACTGGCCGAATATCACTTCACCCTCTCAGGCGGAACAGCACTCAAGACTTCATGAGACTTTCCCAGCCTTCTGCTCTATAATGTAAACATCAGCCGAGGAAATCGCAGCAGTCATTGAGCGTGGGAAAACTTTGCCTGAATTTTCCCCACTCAGCCCCACCTCACAAAATACAGCTTATACCTTATTTACCGGGTCGGGAATTCCATGCATATTCCCGCTAACAGCCAGTTATAATTCGAGATGATTCCGATCAACTTTCCAGATTCGTCTATAACCGGCCCACCAGAAGTGCCACACTCCACTTGCTCGTCGAACTCAACCCAAAGCATGGGTGCATTTTCCTCACACTGCTCCGCGCTGCTTTTCACCCATATCTGCCTGTGGCTGTTGTAAATATGAAATAGGTGATGAACACCTCAGAAGCCAGGGACAGGAGCGAGCTGCTTCCGAAGCCCGAAGTCTTGCTGCATGGGCGACACTTGAACTTAGCGAAGGAAAACTGACGGAGTTGGCGCGGCACGTGGGACGAGATCCGTCAACGCTGACATGCGCTGTGAGGCGACTTGAAAAACGCCGAGAAAGAGATTCAAAGCTTGCCGATAAAATGGAACGGCTGCCGCAGGACTTGAAAGTTCAAATCTTCAAGTCCAGACCTCATCGGGAACTCCAGGTTTGACGGACTCCTGTTGCGCCAGCTTGTTAATCGTCTTCAGCCTTTCATCTTTTTAATAAAAACCCATTAAAAATCGATGCTGCTTTGTCCTCACCTTTGCCCTCTCCCCAAAGAGGAGAGGGTAGCAAGATACAAGGCACGACCTTAAAGGATTCCCGTGCCGTCGCTGGTGGGCAGCGACGCCAATAGCACCGATTGCGTCAATATTGACCTTTCTCTTTTGGCAAACACCACTCTTCTTTGATTTTGCAGAGTCTCGCCAGCATCTCTTCGTACTCTTTGTTAATTGCTGCTCTTTCAGTCAGGTCGATAGGCTGGATCATGTATCCTTCTTGCAACTGCGCGGCTATTTTGCCGCTGGTCGCCTTCTGCCCTGGCGCGGCATGAAGTGTAAACCAGCTCACCACCAAGCTCAGTAAAGCTGTAAATAGCGGGGTGATCTTTAACTGCTTCCAGCGTGTTGTTTATCACTTTGCCGCTCATTTCACTAATTCTTTGAGTGTTCATTGTTCCGATCCTCTTGAACAATTCCTCACGGATCGCTGAGAGTACGAAGACCGGACCGGTCAATTCCGCCGTTACCGGGCGATATGCAACCGTAATGATTATATACTATACAGCGCGGCATTCTCATCTAATAGGGATTGTAAAGTGCGAATCGAGTTTTAACATCCTATTGTGAGGACGTAGTACCCGGATAGACGTCCGGGAGGCGCTTGGCATGCGAGGATAATCGATCAGGGAGATGCCGATGAAATATGGTTTTGTAGTTTTGTTAGCTGTTGTCGCCGTTCTGCTGCATCTGGGACCGGGACTTTCGCACAGCGCCGACAGGCAAGCTGGAACGGACGTAATGTGTGCTCAGTTCCCGGTTCCCGGTTTTGCCGGTGGATGTTTCCGGTTGACGCAGGTTTTCTCAGAAACCCCCGAAGACCCGGCTAAAGCCGTTTCGGACTTTCGGGGCTATTCCAGGCCAAGCGATAAAGAACTCAGAAAAACCCTGTCGCCGCTCCAGTATAAGGTAACGCGAGAGAACGGCGCCGAGCCTCCTTTTAAGAATGAATACTGGAACAACGATAAAGAGGGTATCTACGTGGATATCGTTTCCGGCGAGCCTCTTTTCAGCTCTCTGGACAAATTTCGTTCCGGCACCGGATGGCCGAGCTTTACTAAGCCGCTCGAACCCGATAATATCGCTGAAAAAAGGGTCCGGAAGCTATTTTTCATTAAGCGCACTGAGGTCAGGAGCCAGCTTGGCGACTCGCACCTCGGGTACGCATTCAAGGACGATTCATCGCCGACCGGGTTGCGCTACAGCACCAACTCCGCTGCATTGAGGTTCATTCCCAAAGAAGATTTGCAGAAAGAGGGGTACGGAATGTATTCACGCCTCTTTTCGTGTGAGAAACGGAAAACGTGCTGAGAACCTGTCAATGGGCGCGAGAAAACCCGCAGCACCTCCACGAGGTCCACGTGGACTCCGGTGATTTTGTTCCGCCTGATAAATGTCCTGCCGTCGCTGTCCGTTTGCCGCTCAGTTGCTTCATATGGATTGGAAATCCTCCATCAAAAGTTTAAATTCAACCGCTTGGTAATGCAGGGCTCTGTCGGAAACTACTTAACACACGATAATTTCCAGACAATTTATTTGAAACCCAGGTTATCTCCATGAGAATAGCTGCCATTGTGAATCCCGTTTCCGGAATGAAAACAGCCCGTAAGGAGTGGCCTGCACTCCTGCATTCGCTCACTCCAGGGATCGCGGGAGTGGAGACTTTCTGGAGTCAGTACCCGGGCCACGCTGAGTTGCTTGCGGCTTCAGTGAGGCGCTCCGGATACGACCGGGTCATTGCGGTGGGCGGAGATGGAACCCTGTTTGAGATCTTGAACGGACTGTGGTGGGAAAGAAGGGGGGAGTTGCCCAGTGTCGGTATGGTCCCTTTAGGAACCGGATGTGACTACATCCGCAACTTCGAAGTTGGCGGAAGCCGGGTCGAGAAGCTTCGCGCCGCCGTGAGTCAGTCCACAATCACGGTCAGCCTGGGCCGTTGTCGCACTCAAAACGCCCAAGGGCCGCGCGAAAGGGTTTTTGCAATGATTCTGGGAATGGGTTTAGATGCGGAAGTCATTCGCCTTTTCCGGACCGGGCGATTCGGGCGCGCCGGTTGGCCGGCGTACGCCATGAGCGCTTTAAGAGCTTTTCGCGGTTTGAATTCACACGTTCTGAGCGGAAACATAAATGGGTTTTCTTTCCATACAAACGCCATCTTTTTTGGAACGGCGCTGGGATGCTGTTTTGGCAAACGGATCGTAGTTGCCCCGCCCGCATCTCCGGTCCGAAACCAATTCGAGCTGGTCTGGGCTGAACCGGTGGGGTTTTTCGATCGGCTGCTTCTGTTGGTTTTCGCCTATTTTGGAGCGCATTACGGGCTTCCTTGGGTCAAGACTGCGCGCGCAAGCAGGATCGTTCTGGACTCTGTCCCCCGGGTATTGATCCAGGCCGACGGCGAACTGATCGGGAGCACTCCGGTCGAAATTGAGATCATACCGGGAGCATTTTCGTTCGCCGCTAAAGCGGTGAGAAAAACTTCAAATACCTCTGCCCGACCTTGGACAGGGGATTCTTATGACTTTGATTGATGTCCCTTCGGCCCGGGAATGTGCCGCTGAGGAAATAATCCTGCTTAATCTGCATAGAGTCTGTCGCCAGGCCAATCGAAACAGGTGGAATCATGCCTTCATATCCTGGAATACCAGTCGCGTGTTATCCCGGTGATCGACCAGGTATATGAGCGTGCCATTCTCTTTGAGTTCCCGGACCAGATCGGGCATGATGGAGCGATCAATCTCATATATTCTCAGGTATACGATGCGCTTTCCTTCCGGGGCATATTCATAGGTGCTCAATATGCTCGCGATCCGCCCCTCATATTTGCGGATCACATCGGTGAGGACCTTGATGGAACCGGATGTATCCTCGATCAGGAAAGCGAACTGAATTCCCTTCTTACCAAGCCCGCTAAGACTGATCAATATTTTGAAAATGTCATTTCTGGTGATTATGCCCACCAGCTTGCCGTTGCTGTCCGTTACGGGGACCCCGGAAATATTGTGCTCCATAAGTACTTGGGCAGTCTCTTCAACGGTGTAATCGTCCCGGACGCTGATGGGATTCCTGGTCATAATGTCATGGACTTTTATCTTTGAAATGAGATAGAGCAGTTCGTGAATATCAAGCAGAGTGGCGTCGGAAGCCGAGGCGCGCTTGAGGTCCGAATCCGAAACCATTCCCACCAGTTCGCCATTTTTCAATACGGGGAGCATTCTGATTTGATGCTCTTTCAGCAGGGCCAGTGCGTGCTGCATCGAATCCTCTTCCCCTATGGTGACCAGGTCCTTGCTCATCCAATTCTTGACCAGCATTCGTAACCTCCGTGGGTTTTAAGCAGGTAATCTAAAAAGATCTCTATCAAGGAGTGATAAAATTAAAATTTTAGCACTCTCCCAAGATTTTGCGTAGTCAATTCAAAAGACTTGCCATAAAAATAAGCTTTCGAACCTGGACGAATGGCCCCGCTGATACTGAAGCTCGGGCGCCACCGGCGGGACGCGCGCCAAAAGATATACAATGAAAAGTCAATGACATTCTGTCAAAATTGAGAGCAGGTTGAAAAGATTTTTTTCATGGAAGCGCAAGTTTCTCAAATTTGAATTGTTTAACCGGCAAGGGACAGACTGATTGTATCGCTTTTTCAGAACTTGCAGGGAGAAGGATGCCAGGCAGGAGGCATAGTCAAAATCAAAACCGGGGAGGAGGTTCCTGATGTCACCGAATGGCCGGGCTAAAGGACTTGAAGACGCGAAACTTGCGCAACCGGTGAGTGCGAACGGACGGAAAACGAAGAACCATTACAACAAGATGGAATGGGCCGGTGCATTCGGAGACATTGGCACATTGATTCCTTTTGTGGTTGCTTACATCACAATAGTTAAGGTTGAGCCTCTTGGTCTCCTCTTCATGTTTGGTATTTGTTTGTTGGCGGCAGGATTCTATTACAGAACGCCAATCCCGGTTCAACCAATGAAGGCAATCGGAGCGGCAGCCATCGCGGGTGGTATAAGCCCTGCAGCTCTTTTCGGTTCAGGACTCACCACAGGACTTTTCTGGCTGGTTGCCGGCGCCACAGGGGCGATCAGGCCGATAGCCAAGCTTGCCACTAAACCGGTCGTGCGCGGCATCATGCTGGGTCTGGGTCTTTCCTTCATGGTTGATGGGGTCCATCGCATGCAATCTGCGCCGGTCCTGGCTGGTATAGCTCTGGTCGTTACCTATGTTCTTCTCACCAACCCCAAGCTCCCCGCAATGTTTGTGCTCTTAGTCATCGGCGTTGGGTCAGCTGTTATCATGAATCCTTCAATTCTCGCAGAACTTGCCAGAATCCATATAGGCTTCAAGCTACCGGTCTTCAGTCTTCCAATGATCACCTGGAATGATCTTGTTATTGGCACGTTGCTTTTCACGTTACCCCAAATACCATTAACCCTGGGGAACGCGGTGATTGCAATCGTTGCCGAAAACAACGAACTGTTTCCCGACAGGCAGGTGACGGAGAGAAAGATCGCAGTATCCCAGGGCATCATGAACCTGGTTTCACCTCTGTTTGGCGGTATTCCGATGTGTCATGGGGCCGGCGGAATGGCCGGTCATGTTCGCTTCGGGGCAAGGACGGGAGGGGCTCCAGTCATACTTGGAAGTCTTCTCGTTTTCATTGCGCTGTTTTTCAGCGACTCTGTTGCGATCATCTTTAAAATTTTTCCTAACGCGATCCTGGGAGTCATTTTGTTTTTCGCGGGTTCGGAACTGGCCATAGTGGTAAAAGACATCGGAGATAAAAAATCCGACTTCTATGTGATGCTCATCGTGGCCGCCTTCACAACGTGGAACATGGGCTTAGCCTTTCTGGTAGGGATAATTTTGGATAATTCACTGAGAAAAGGGTGGATTAAGATTTAGGTTAGCGTTCACCACAGAGACGCAGAGGACGCGGAGAAAAGCTTAGACAGGATTAACAGGATTTACAGGATTAACAGAAATGGCTATTTCTAACAGGGTGATGAAAAAGGATTGGAATTTCCACATCGGGGCGAAAAACCCTATAGACGTCACCCCGGCGAAAGCCGGGGTCCAGTGTCTTTTGCTTTAAAATCAATTAGTTGGGAAAATGCCTGGATTCCGGCTTCCGCCGGAATGACGAAATCATCAGCAATTTTCAGGCGTTTCTCCCACCAGAGAACCCTTTTTCATCACCCTGCTAAGTCCCGAGACTATGATTTTGCTCTCAAACCTTTACACTTGCAGCAACGGATGAGTTATGGCGCGATCTCCTTTTGACAGTTTACATTCTTGGCTGAAAAAAGATGAATGATCCAGCGGGCTGTGGTGGCTCTCTTCCGAAAGCCGACAGGGAATATGAGCTGATCAAGGCTATTGGAGCTGGCGATATACTTGCGTTTGAGATGCTGATCAAGAGGTACCGGGACCCCGTTTTGAATTTTATTTCTAAATACATGGGGGATAGATTCGGGGCTGAAGATATTGCACAGGAAGTCTTTTTGCGTGTCTATCGGGCAGCTTCCGAGTTCGAGCCCAGAGGTAAGGTGTCGACATGGATTTTCAAAATTGCCTACAACCTGTCGCTAAACGAGGTCTTACGCAGGAGCCGGTTCTGCCCGATCACAGACATTGAGGACCATGGATTTGAGCTGGCGGAGCCAAACCATACTGGTTGCAAAGAGCTTGAGGAAGAAGTGATGGATGCCGTCCGGCATCTTCCCGAAAAGCAGCGGGCCGCTCTCCTTCTGAGGGTGAATGAAGGGCTCTCCTATGCCGAAATCGGCAATACTCTTTCAACCTCGATTTCCAGTGTGGAGTCGCTGCTCTTCCGCGCCCGCGAGAATCTCAGAAAAATACTGATCGGACATTCGGAGCAATGAACAGTGGAAAACGATAGATTTAGAAGCAAATTATCGGCCTACAAAGACGGGGAATTGGATGCGGACCTTGGTGAAATGATTTCTCTGCATTTGCGAAATTGCGTAGCATGCAGGAAAGAACTGGCCGAACTCGAACGGGTTGATTCGTTGGTAAAGGACTTGCCAAAACTTGAGCTCAATGAGTCCTTTTCCTTGCAGATTATCGCGAAGATTTCAACAAAGGAACAGGACCATCTTGATTCCGCACCTCTTTCTAAACGTGTCTTCGCCAAGTTTCTGCAACTGGCTGAATCCATCTTTGAACTGGTCTCAGGGCATGAATATGAAAGAACCGCCACCCTGGACGAGTTCAGCGATTTTCCACCTCTTTCCATGAGTCATGCTTATTTCCAGGTCATCGGTCAACAGAGATAAGGACATTTCATATGGCTTCAGGATCTTTTCTGTTTGGTTTTATAAGCGCTTTATCAATTGTTCTGGCTGTATTTGTGGGTTCATATTACTATTTGAAGTATACAAGATGGAAGCACTCTAACATTAAAGGGTATCTTGACTTAATTCCCGATCTGACCGGGGAACAGCGTCAAAAAGTTCAAGATATCCGAAAGACCTTTCTACCGGGGGTTGAAAGAATCCGTCAGGATTTGTGTCAAAAGAGAATGGCGCTGGCGAGGGCGCTTTTTTCCGAATCAGCCGATAGATCCGGAGTGCATTCGGCTGCGCAAGATATTTTGAAACTCCAATCGGAACTCGAACATGCGGTTATCGAGCATATTTTAGTAGAAAAAGAAATACTTAACGAAAGCCAAAGATTGGATTTTTTCCATATTATTCTCCAGCAATTCTCTCAGGGCGGATTAGGAGTACACGATATAAAAGCGAGAAGAAAATTCTAGCTGCTGCGGCTAATAGCGATCCGAAATCTTGGTGAGAGAAATTTCATCTCTTTTGGGGTTAAATTGAAAGCGCGGTTGAAAAGGGGCAATTCAAAAGCGGAGAACAGCCTTTACTGTATATCCGTCTTGAGAATCCTTCACAGCTCCGTTTATTTCCGGCGCCGGGTATTGCCTTATCAGCTTATCGAAGGGGAATTTCCCTTCCCTGTAACACCTGATCATATAAGGGATGAATTCTTGCGGGTCGCTGTCGCCCGCAATGCTGTAAAAGACCCTCTGGTTTGGGCCAGGCCGTTGGGGTGTGACCCGCTGGTCCGATTCGTCATGAGAAACACCCAGTTTGGACATTTTTCCGAAAGGACCGAGAGCTTTTATGGCCTGGTCGATCACCCGCGAGACGCCGGTTGTCTCGACCGCATGATCGACAGGCCCAACCAGTTCTCTCAGTCTCGGGCTGATTTCCTGTTCCAGGGCGTTTATTACGTGCGTCGCTCCAAGCTCTCCGGCCAGTTTCAGGCGCGAGGCTACGACATCGACGGCTACGATAGGCGATGCGCCTGCCATGTGAGCCGCCATCAGCGCCGATAAGCCAACGGTTCCCGCGCCGAAAACCGCGAAAGACTCGCCCGGCCGAGGCTTGAGCTCGTTCAGCACAGTACCTGCCCCTGCCTGCACGCCACATCCAAGAGGCGCAAACAGGGCGAGTTCGTCATTATCCCCGGCGTCCACAGGAACCAGATTGCGCTCGCGGGCCAGGGCGTGACAGGCAAACGAGGACTGGCCGAAAAAGCAGCAGCCTACTGCAGCCCCCCTTGTATCATGGATGGTTGAAGAGCCGTCGGGTCTTGTACTGCCAAAATTCAGTTCGTCGAAAGCCGTGCAATGGGCTGGATGGCCGGCGAGACAACTCGAGCATTTCCCGCAGGAAGCAAACGAAATAACGACCCTGTCGCCGGGGCGAACCCGAACGACTTCGGCGCCGGCGGCTTCAACGATGCCCGCGCCTTCATGCCCGAATACGGCCGGAAAATCCAGGCCGAACATTCCGTCACGCGCGGCTATATCGGTATGGCAAATACCGCACGCTACAATGCGGATGAGCGTTTCATCCTGCCTGGGGCCGTCGAGATCGACATCCTGAAATAAGAAGTGGGCGCCTGGGTAGGGCGCCACGGCAGCACGGGAGCGCATAGTCATGGCGGTATCATTCCTCATTATGAGGCGTCTCGCCTGTCGGCCCACCGCGACCGATAGACGTAATTACGGTTGGGCACTGGAAGTGATGGGCGTTTGCGAGCGCCGGATGCTCTGAAGGTCTGGCCCCACTAAACGCATCCTCCGTCGCATTTGCGCCCCTCCGTGGCTTCAGCGAATGAAATGATATAATAAATGCTATCTATTTTGTTGCCCATACATTTTTTTATTTACTGCCTTTACTATAAGTCTATCTTATTGTTTGGGTTAGTTGAGACTTTGGGCCTGTGTCAGGCTGGGAAGATCGGGAAAATACTTTTCACACCTGGAGGCCAGGAAACCCTCTCTCTAGACAAGTCTGACGTCCGTCTTCCGTTTAAAAGCCAGGTCCCTGTTTGCTTCCGGTTTTTTCTGGATGCCCGTTTTCTTTTCTCTGCTCTCTGCGCCTGCGGTGAGCTGCGTTTTTTTTGCCGTTTCTATTGCCGCTTCTATTGCCGTTTCTATTGCCGCTTCTGGTTGCCGTTTTGCGGGGCCGAATCACTATATTGTATGATACTGCCGGACTAAAACGAACTGTAGCAATCACAGGAATTTAGGGGTTGAGGAGTTTGGTTTCTCCCTGCCTCCTGCTCCCTGTTGACTGCTCCCTGCTCCCTGTTCGTCGCGAAGCGATGAACCCTCACTTCGTTCAGGTTCGCGCTGCACATTCCGAACCCGGTCAAACGCTTCAAGTTCGCGGCCGATTTTTTGGGAGGACGCACCAAGAGGAATTATTTTTTTCTGCTCACTACGAACCGCTCTTTGAAAACCGAATAAAGGTGGTCGAATAACGGAGGACAGAGACAGGATACCAGATTTCCGTCTTCTGGCCTCCGTCTGCTGTCTCGCTGCATTTCTGCTGTATTCACAGAGGACGTGTCAATGAAATCAAGGAGTTGCGCTGGCTCCACCTGTATTTGCCCTGTATTTACAGGGGACAAACTCGTTATGGCAAGGAGGGAGCTTGTCCTCCTTCGCGACAAGCTCAGGACAAGTTCGCCTGCCGCAGGGTGTATCCTTCGCGCTCTGGTGATAAAATCATCCTCAGAGCCTGCCCCGGACCTGATCCGGGGGCCGAACAGCCTCGCGGAGCAGGAGATGGTCCGCCCATCGCAGTTGGGATTTTTGGTTGCGGCCGAAGGCTGCGCTGTGCTCTCTGCGTCTGGTGGTGAGTTCACCCCGATACTCAAGGATGGAATCAAAAGGATTGTCCTGGGCTTAAAGGAATGAAAAGCGTTTTTTCTCTGCGTCGTCTGCGCCTTTGCGGTGAGCGCTTACGAAAATCTTGCCAGATCTTTTCACAATTGCTATTTATCCCTTTACCTGAGTAGGATACCACGGCCGACAAAAGAAGCGTCTTGCCTGTCGGCCCACCGCGAGCGATAGACGCTGCGTTGTTCTCGGCGTCACTGGTTTCGGGACGTTAGCGAGCGCCGGATGCACTTGATTGTGTGCGTTAGGCAACCAGGCCGTCCGCCGCATTAGAGTCTATCTTAACAGGCGGATGACGCAAAGATTTTTTAGTTTTTCTCAAAACCCGAAACTCAGGAGAGTCGATGCTGGAAAGATCAAGACTTACTCCGGAATACTTTAATAACAGAGGCGCCGGTTCTTTGCCCGATTACCTCGGCCTGGTCGTGACGGAGATTGGGGCTGGAGAGATTAAGGCTGAAATTGTTATCACAGGTCACCATCTGGCGGCAAACGGGTTTCTCCACGCGGGAAGCATAATAACCTTAGCTGATACGGCATGCGCGATCGGGTGCTTCGCGAACCTGCCTGAGGGCGCCGGCAGCTTTACCACTGTCGAGCTCAAGTCGAATTTTCTGGGCACGGCGCTCGAAGGCACTCTTCAGTGCAGCGCACAAGTGACTCATCTCGGAAAAAGCACCCAGGTGTGGGATGCGACTGTAGTCCACAAGGAAAGCGGCAGGACGATAGCCCTTTTTCGATGCACTCAATTCATTATGTATCCGAAATCTTAAATTTGCCCAATGACGGAGTGGATGCGCATGGAGTTCGAAGGTACCGAGCGTTATTACCTTAGCCCTGAGCTGGGCGAGATAGTAAATATTTCCATCTCGATGGAAAAACCTCTGCTTCTGATGGGCGAAGCGGGAACCGGGAAGACCCGGCTTGCCTTTGAAATCGCCCGCGCGTTTGGAATCAACATGGAAGAAGCCCGCTGCAAGTCCACATTCAAGGGGGAAGAACTGTGCTATGTTTATGATACTGTGCTCAGGCTCAACGACTCCCGGTTTGGAAGCGGAGAATCGGGCCGGAACGTTAACGATATCTGGGATTACCTTCGCTTCGGGCCGATAGGGAGAGCGTTTCTTGCCGAGGATAGAAGGGTGCTGCTGCTCGATGAGATCGATAAGACCGATTCAGATACTCAGGACAACCTCCTGGACGTCCTCGAGGATGGTTCCTTTACCATTCGGGAAATCAATCATAAAGTGGCGGCGCAGCATATGCCCATCATAATCATTACGAGCAACGCCAAACGAGAGCTGTCCGATCCCTTTCTGCGCCGCTGTTTCTGCCACTACATCCCCTTCCCGGGCCCCGAAGAGATCTCGATTATCGTGCGGCTGCATTTCCCCGACATCGCGGAGCAACTCCTTGAAGCATGTCTTACGGAATTTTACCGCCTGCGGGGACAGGGGTTCGAAAAGCCGCCTGCCACCGCGGAACTGCTTGACTGGATCGGCGCCGTACGCTCCAGTGGCGGGAACGGGCCCGGCGCCGGGAAGGCGGTCCGGCATATCGGAACTCTTCTCAAACGTTCCCAGGATTTGTTGAAATTCAAAGGCGTAAACCAAAAGACTCAATTCCGATGAGCTATGGGCGCCGGAGTTCTCGATTCGAGCTCGCCCGGCGGTGGGACCGCTGCCAACATGGGCACTCAAACCTTCGGCGGCGCCTGCAAGGATTCACTGATGCTCTCATTCATCCAACAGTTGCGCGAGGCGGAAATCCCTATAAGTGTCCGGTATATTCTGGAGTTTTACCGGGGTCTCCAAAAAGGTCTGGCGCCTGACCTTGACCGGCTCTTCTTGCTGGCCCGCCTTGTTTTTATCAAAAACGTCGAACACTATGACGTCTTCGAGCGGGTTTTTGCGCACTTCTTTCTTGGTAAAGGCTCATGGCAAATGCCCGACTGGGAAGAGGTGTTTGCAGGCAAGCCCTTCCAGGAGTGGCTGCGCGAGCAGCTCGAAAATGGGGCCATTTCTGCCGAGGAGCTGCGAACATACGGGATAGAGGAACTTCTGAGGCAATTCTGGGAAACTCTTTTGGCGCAAACAGGCCAACACGATGGAGGTCATACCTGGATCGGGACCGGGGGACGCTCCCCGTTCGGCCACTCGGGGCATGTTGGTGGAGGAATGCGCGTCTACGGAAGGGGTCTTCATGGTACGGCTCAGAAGGTGATCGATAAAAGGAACTATATCAACTATAGCGAGAAATCCCCTCTGGCCAGGGAAAATGTGAGCCAGATTCTGGCTTCGCTTAAGAACCTGAAGCGTGCAGGACCGGAGACCGAGCTGGATATCGACGAGACTATAGCCCGGACTGCAAAAAACGGAGGCGAAATCGAGCTGGTGTTTGCCAGGGAGTTTCGTGATCGCTTAAAGCTGACAGTCCTGCTGGACAATGGCGGCTATTCGATGATTCCCTACCTCGATCTTGTGAAGTCTGTGTTTGGAAAAATCCGGGACCATTTCAAGGACCTTAAGTACTATTATTTTCACAATTGCCTGTACGGGGTGGTTTATCAGGACCTGCCGCGGACGCGGGCGATTCCGTGGGAAGCCTTCGTGAGCCAGGGAAGTGACACGCACCTTATAATAATTGGGGACGCCAATATGGCGCCATTCGAGTTGATGGCCGCCAACGGCTCCCTCTACATTCAGGGCAGTGATCGAAGACCCGGACGGGAATGGCTAAAAGAGCTCAGGGCGGCGTTTCCGGCAAGTGTGTGGCTAAATCCCATTGCAAAAGAGCGTTGGTCGAAGGAAAGCGTCACGATCAACCGGATTGCCCGCATTTTTCCTATGGAAGATTTGACTCTGGCCGGCATCAGGAACGCGGTTCAGATACTGGGCCGGAAAAGATAGGATCCGTAGGTTGACTTGAGCTGTTTGAGTCAATCACAGGCGGTCAACTTGTGGTAAAATTCGCGAAAGCCGATTGGACGCTATCAAGCGTTATTGAATCTGTGGCCTGATGATGGATGTTTGTCTCAGAAGGTTAGCACATAAGGGTACGGTCCTGAAGCTTGTCGGTTTGAGAGGCGCAGCGTCGGCTGGCCCTTGGGATTTCGATGGCTATAGGCTTCCAGGCTTTTAGTCTCCGCAACGGTAAAGGTGTGCGGTTTTTGAAAACTGAAGGGGAGCAGAGATTATGGGCTGCCTTTGTGAGGAACACATCGGGAAAGAGGTTGAGGTCTGTCCTGGGGGGAAGTCGGTGATGCACCGGGACCTGTAGCTCAAAAAGAGGTAACTTTAGATTGGCCGCGTGGATTAGGTGTCAAGCAAACTTTTGCAGATGGAGGATGGGTATGGCGCAGATCAGCAAGGAAATCATGGATGTCTTTAACCAGCCCGGTCGAATCGGCACCTTGGGAACCGCAGATAAAAATGGACAACCCAATGTCGCTTACTTTGGCAGTTTGAGACCGATGCCGGACGGGACCATTACAGTGGGGCTCACAAACAATCGGACCTTGAGGAACCTGGAAGAAAACCCCCTTGCGGTCTTCTTGATTCTGAAGGAGGGACCGGTGACGTTTCAAACCCCCGGCTACAGGCTATATCTCAAGGTGCGTGATATCCATCGAGAAGGGCCGGTTTTTGTGGAAATCAAGGAATTTATCAGTAAGCACGCTGGGCCGGAGGCCGCAAGAGGCATTGCGGCAGGAGTCGTTTTCGAGGTCAGCGAGGTCCGGTCTCTGGTGGCCATGAGTTGAATTCAGACCTGGGTAAGCCGCCTGCAGGCCACCGGGGATGGGACCGCCCGAGACTCGTCTGAGGCAGCCAAAGGCGGCGATTAGCAGGAGACCGAATCTTCGTTAAACTTGTGTCCATAGAAGCGTTTTGGTCTGAAAAGGAGCAATAGGAATTTTAGTAAACGTTCACACCTCCCATAGCAATTCGCTGGTTGTGGTCGGGATAGGTGGAGCGTTCAGCGAAGCGCAAGATCACGCTTGGCCCCACTTGAGCTTTGATCTCAAAATCTCGAAGTGATCGACGCCCGGGGCCTTTATGATGCGCAGGGGAGTGGCGGCCGCCTTAACGATCACCTGGTCAGGATCCTGGATCAGGCAACCTATCTGTCCATCGCAGGTCAGGGTTACGTCTGTTGCGGGTTCGGAAATTTCGACCGTGATTGTCACGTTAGCCGGAAGGACGATCGGCCGGTTTGTGAGTGTGAAAGGGCAAATCGGAGTCATGATAATGGCCTGAGCGGTCGGGTAAATGATGGGCCCCCCTGCGGAGATGTTGTAAGCGGTCGATCCTGTGGGGGTGCAGATAATGAGGCCGTCACCACGGTAGTGAGTGAGAAAATGCCCGTCGATAGTTGCGTGCAGGTCGATTATTCGGGCGAGCGCCCCTTTGTTTATAACGGCGTCATTGAGGACGCGGTGGTTGAAAATCTCTCTGCCCTCACGCCTTACCGATACCCGCAAGATCATTCGTTCCTCGATTTCGAAATCCCCCGAGAGGATTTTTCCCAGTTCTGTAAAACAGGAGTCGGCGCTTATCTCCGTAAGAAAACCAAGGCCTCCCAAATTGATGCCGATGATCGGAATGGATTTTCGTTCTATGAAACGCGCGACACTCAAAAAGGTCCCGTCTCCGCCGATCACCACAACCGTTTCGACTCTATCGGGGATATCGATTTTTTGATAGACGCTGCTAACTCCTGAATTATCGATATTCTCCTTAAGAAAAACTTCTACGTTGCGCTTCTCGAACCATTCTTTGAGTTGCTGGGCAAGCCGGGCGGCTTCAGGGCGCAAGCGTTTATAGATTATTGCGACATGGCGCATTTTTTCCTCCAAAAAACTAACGCTGCAGCCTCGGTGGTCCGATAGAATTAAAAGATTTGTAAAAATCTGCCGGCTGCTCTAATTTGCGTTGGCAGCACCGGGTAAGATGCCTATAGGTCCAATTTATGGGCGAGTCAAGTGATTTGCCGTGCGGTTTGGATGGATGATGGTTTAGCTGGTTGGCTCTTTCCAGTTCGCTGAGGTGGTCAATGAATTCCGAGCAGCGATCTGCAATCCCTTTGCAAACGATCCTGGTGGTCGATGACGAGCCGGAGGTCTGCGAAATTATTTCGGATGCCCTGACAAGTCAGGGTCACAAGGTGGAGAGCGCCAGAGATGGCGTCGAGGCTGTCGAAAAGATCAAGACAAGCGAATTCTCTATCGTTGTTACGGATATGGATATGCCTCGAATGGACGGGATGCAGCTCATCGAATACATAGTGCACAATCATGCCGATATCGATATAATTGCCATCACGGGCCATATGATGAGATACAGGTACACCGAGGTGGTTGAAGCCGGGGCTGCGGATTTCATCACAAAGCCCTTTACCGTTAACGAACTGGAGGCCAAGCTCAACAGGCTGATCCGGGAGAGGTGTCTCAGGGAGCAACTCGCCAAGCTGGCCGTCCGGGACCCCTTGACCGCTCTTCAGAACCGCCGTTCCTTTGAGGAAAACGTGCGCAAGGAAGCGATCCGTACAACCCGCTATCAGCATACTCTCTTTATGTTCTTTATGGACGTGGATAATTTTAAGAACTACAACGACCTCTATGGCCATCAGGCAGGCGATGCGCTGCTCATCGAGACGGCGAATCTTTTGACGAATTCGATACGGGAAAACATCGACAGTGTCTACCGCTACGGAGGCGACGAGTTCGTAATGCTGTTGCCGCATCTGCCGGCCGCTCAGGCCCTGAGTGTTGCTGAGCGCATCTGCAGGAAGTTTGACCTTTTGGAATTCGAACCGACAAGCCTTTCAATCGGGATCGCCAGGTTCATCGAAAGGTCCGGGACAATCGAGCAGGACATTCAGGACATGATACATCGGGCCGACTTTGCCCTTTACACCGCTAAGAAAGGGTCCGGCAAAAACGGGGTTTTTGTCGATGAATGTTCGCGCTAG
>Ga0074046_10002001_pt1 | contig 17897 bp, 17 predicted proteins | sample BogForMeECP23OM3_FD_94441 | JGI IMG/M metagenome (GOLD analysis project Ga0074046, IMG submission 94441) | Bog forest soil microbial communities from Calvert Island, British Columbia, Canada - Bog Forest MetaG ECP23OM3 | ecosystem: Environmental > Terrestrial > Soil > Wetlands ... | reverse complement strand
TGCCCATTCCGGGAATCAATTTCAACGGGGTCATCTCGGCAAATGAATTCCTCACTCGTGTCAATCTGATGAAAGGCTATAAGTTCCCCGAATTCTATACCCCCTTCAAGGTAGGCAAAAGAGTGGCCGTGATCGGTGCAGGGAACGTGGCGATGGATTCGGCGCGCTGCGCTCTTCGCCTCCAGTCCCTCCGGGCCAAGGCAAACGGCGGCGAAACCGGCGCAGAGGTCCATATAGTATATCGCCGCTCACCCGCAGAGGTGCCCGCAAGACTTGAAGAAGTCCATCATGCTGAGGAGGAAGGGGTCATTTTTGACTTTTTGACCAATCCGGTTGAAATCCTCGGGGACGACAAAGGTACAGTACGTGCGATGCGTTGTATCCGGATGGAACTGGGAGAACCGGACCAGTCCGGCCGACGCAGTCCGATTCCGATCGAGGGTTCCGAATTCGAAATGAAGGTGGACCAGGTGGTCTTTGCCCTCGGAACTAACCCGAACCCTCTGGTTTTCTTCAATGCCGACGGCCTTCAACGCACCAGGCATGGGACAGTTGTGGCCAACCAGGAGACCGGACGCACCACAATGAAGGGTATTTGGGCCGGTGGCGACGTCGTAACCGGCGCTGCAACCGTCATCAGCGCAATGGGGGCAGGCAAGCGCGCAGCGGCCGATATCGACCGTTATCTCGAAGGTGAATTAGACTGGTAATCTTACACGTGCAGTTACATTTTATGCCGAAACGCAATAAGGCCGTGATGTCCCCTGATCCACACGATTGACAATCTTTCCTTCAGATTAGGAAGGCCCATCAGAAAGTCAAGACATCTCTCCTTCTAACATTGACTTCACAAGAGCACCAATCAAACTTCCATGTCCATCACATTTGTGAACCTTCATCGGCTGTCCATCCGGCCCGCTCGCATCCAATCCATGATACCGTCTTCTGCCAGTGATCTCACCCCGGTCAGCGCCAACGTAAATTCAAAGCTGCTCATCTTGTCATAGACTCTCTGGACCAGACATCTTCAGGCCGCTGAAATGATGCTTCCTTCTTAAATATATCAATATGCAAGATAACAATTTGATCCACCATATACTTCTAACTGATCGAAACTCAAGATCGGCAGCGGAAACGACATCATTCAGCAAAGGGGAGGTCGAGCCATGATTATTGGAAACATACCGGGAAAGGTCACATGTCCGCAGTGTGGAAGCGAAAATGTACAATCAAAGCTCTCCTTCACCAACCTTGTCGCATGGCTGGGCAGGATTCTTGGAGTCCCGACGGTTAAGATTTATGAGAAGAGATGCTCGGAGTGTGGTAATGAGTTTCAGGTGTTTAGGAAATAGCCTGACTGACCAAAGCCTCTTCATTCCTGTTTCCAATCTTTGCCCGGCTCACGTTTTCACCCTCAAGCCTATCAATAGAAGAACTTAATTATTGGCCCTCGTAACTCGATCCCACATTGGGCAGGGGCTGTCAACTGCGGTGAAAGAAGTGTATCCTGAAATTGCTAAAACTGGTTCCATGAACCTTTCTCTTGCGTTTCTTATTAGGATATAGGATGATTCAATGGGCCTTCAGCGTGTCCCAAGAACTTTTTCGGGTAGAATCCGACCCTGAGAATGCGGATAGGATCCATAGCACACAACTTGATGCATCATTCTCCCTCATAATGCCCAGCGCCAACACAAATTCTCAGTTCTTTATCTATCCCTGAAGACTCACTGGACCAGACATCTTCCAGCCATTGGCATGATGCTTTTACCATGATTCGGACTGCTCCCACAGGGTTCGAACCACTATACGTTATGGCATTAGTGGAACTTGAGGATGGCCCATCGGTTCTAGGCAACATCATCAATCTCGACCCGCATCAGGCCGACATGAGCTTGATCGCTCGCAAGGTGTCGGTTGGCCATAAACTTTCCCGCGCCCCGGAGAGCCAGGAAGGCATCGAAGGAGTGCTCTAACGTTCAAACTGACCTCCTGAAAAAGAGAAAGGATATGAGCGTGGACTTTGATCTGGGCGAAGAACATAAGATGATCCGAGAAATGGCGAGAGATTTCGCCGAGGAGGTCATACGTCCTCGCTCGGAGCACATGGAAGCGAGCGGTGAATATCCGTACGACATCATCGCACAAATGGCCGAACTGGGAATGATGGGCATTCCCTTCCCTGAAGAGTACGGTGGCTCTGGTGGGGACTGGGTGGGTATGCATATCTGTATTGAGCAAATATCTCGGGGCGATGTAACCTTGGGTGCTTTGTTGGACGTAACGACCAGTGTCGTCGGGCAGGAGATATTTGTCTTTGGGACCGAAGAGCAGAAGAGGAGATGGCTCGTTCCAATAGCACAGGGCAAGGAAATAGGCGCTTTCGCCCTGACGGAGCCCGATTCAGGCTCTGACTCCGGGGCACTGAGATGCCGGGCTGTGATGGATGGCAGCGAGTGGGTTCTTAATGGCACAAAACAGTTTATCACCAACATTGGGCTCGACAACGCCTCCATGGCGATAGTGGCCGCCGTCACCGACAAGGGCGAAGGAGGCAAGAAAGTCATATCGACCTTCATTGTACCCAAAGACGCCCCCGGTTTTAAGTTGAGCAAAAAGTACAACAAGATGGGCTGGCGCGCCTCAGCCACTCACGAGATTATTCTCGAGGACTGTCGGATACCTAAAGAGAATCTGTTGGGAGATCCCAACCGTGGGCTTGCTCAGCATCTGGCGGTGCTGGAAACAGGGCGTATCAGTATTGCAGCGGTATGCGTGGGACTGGCCCAAGCCTGCCTGGATGAGGCTCTGCGCTATGCAAAAGAGCGCATTCAATTTGGCGTCCCCATTTTCAATCATCAGGCTATCCAGTTCAAATTGGCTGATATGGCCGTAGCCATCGAGTTGTCCCGGAATCAATACCTGAAGGCGGCCTGGTTGAAAGATAAGGGACGCAAACATACTTTTGAAGCCACCACAGCCAAACTCTACGCCTCGGAAATGGTGGAAAAGGCAGCAAGCGACGCCCTTCAGATTCACGGCGGCTACGGCTATATGAATGAGTATCCCGTCTCTCGCTACTATAGAAATGCCAAGCTTCTTCAAATCGTGGAAGGCACTTCGGAGGTTCAGAGAATGATCCTGGGGCGGATACTTGCTGGATAAGGCTGGAGAGACCGCAGATGGGATGAGGCTGTCGCTTTTGAACTGTTTGAAGGGAGGGGAGATGGAATACAAGACGATTCTTTTTGAGAAGGACAATGGCATGGCAACCATTACGTTGAATCGGCCCCAGAATATGAACGCCTTAAGTAGTGAGGTATTCACAGAGATGGGAGATGTCCTTGCCGAGATCGAAAGCGATGACGAGGTCCATGTAATCGTTCTTACCGGAGGAGAAAAGTGCTTTGCCGCAGGCGCCGACATCAAGGAAATGAGCGAAATTGCAACACCCTCGGATGCACATCGGTTTTTCAAGAAGGCCCAAGGCGTTTTCAACAGCATGGAAGATCTGGAAAAACCGATCATTGCCGCGATCAGCGGACTCGCTTTGGGCGGTGGCTGTGAACTGGCACTGGCATGTGATCTTAGGATTGCAACGGAAAGCGCTGCTTTTGGTCAGCCGGAGATCAAAATAGGTGTGATTCCAGGGGGCGGCGGGACGCAAAGGCTTCCGCGCATCATCGGTATTACCAGGGCCAAGGAGCTTCTCTATACGGGGGATTTCATCAATGCTCAGGAGGCTTACCGGATTGGTCTGGTAAACAAGGTGGTTTCCACCCCTTCTCTCATGGATGAGACAAGATCGATGGCCTTGAAAATAGCGCACCAGCCCCAGGCCGCTCTGAAAGCTGCCAAGCTTGCCATCAACGGGGGACTCAATATGGACATGAAATCAGCCATGGCCTATGAAGCGCGCTGCTTCGAAATCCTGTTTTCTACCGAAGATCAAAAAGAAGGAATGAAAGCTTTTATAGAAAAGCGGAAACCGGTTTTTAAAAACAAATAAAGGCATAGATCACCTGCCGTGTTCTGATCCCTATGATCTGCAAGGCGAACCAACAACTGTCACAACGAGCGGCTCACGGCATACAGTGATAAGGCGATGACTGTAAAAAGCCCGTGCTGCGGTGGAACCATCACTCCATAAGGAGGAACAAGATGCGCTGGAATGAGGAATACAAGAAAAAGATGGTCTCGATGGAAGAGGCGGCAAAACAAATCGGATCAGGTGATTTCGTCGGAGTTGGACTGGCCATTGGAGCCTGTTCGCCTGATATGTTCGATGCCATATTTGAGCGCTGGGAGGAATTGAAGGGCGTGACGATCAGCGACACGGTCCCTGTACGTCCATCCAAGCCTTATGATCTTGAATTCATGTCCCGGCTTGATGGCCATATAAATTATCACCCCTCGTTCGGGATGCCCTTAACGCGAAAGATAAATGAATCTCGCTTTCCCGATTTTTACCCGGAACAGAGCCATGACTTGGGGGACCGGTATGCCAAGTGGTCGGATGTTTATATTGCCATGCTCGCTCCCCCCAATTCCCAGGGCTATATCAATCTTGGCTTGACCAATTTTTACACCCTGGAGGCCATTCGTGAGGGGCGGGCATCAGGGAAGCTGCGCGTCGCCATAGGGGAAGTCAATGACCAGATGCCAACCATCTTTGGAGATAACTGGCTGCACGTCTCTGAATTTGATTTTTTTGTGGAAAACTCAACGAAGATTCCTGCCTTAGGCAGGGCCACGCCTGGAGATAGAGAAAGGAAGGTTGGTGAGCATGTACTGGAGCTGATCAATGACGGGGATACAATTCAGATGGGTGTCGGGGCTATCCCGGAGGCTGTTATTATCGGTCTCGATGGAAAGCATGACCTGGGCATACACACGGAGATGTTCCCCATGGGACTTCCCCAGTTGGTGGAAAAGGGAATTGTAAATAACATGAAGAAGCCGTTGATTCATCAAGGGGTTACAGTGGCCACGTTCTGTATCGCCGACCAGGGTACGTATGATTACGTTCATGAAAATCCTTCATGTAAATTCTATCCCTGTTCTTATACAAATAATCCCGCTTTTATTGCACAGCACCCGAACCTAGTAGCTATGAATATGGCGCTGATGGTGGACCTCAGCGGCCAGATCGCCTCTGAGGGGATCGGACACAGAATGATCAGCGGTTCGGGAGGACAACTGGATTTTATGATCGGATCGTATCATTCCAAAGGTGGCAAGGGAATCACCTTGATATATTCATCGAGAACGTTAAAGGACGGGACTTTCGCTTCATCTATAGTTCCCGAGCTGCCACCAGGTACGCCCATTACTGTTCCAAGGACATACGCGCATTACGTTGTGACCGAGTACGGGATTGCCGACCTGAGATACAAGTCCAGGAGGCAGCGCGCTGAGGCATTGATCAGCATCGCCCATCCAGATTTAAGAGGGGAACTGCGAAACAGTCTGAAGAGGAACTTTTATTTTCAGGGGAAACAATAGGAACTTCAGAAAGACCAATTAAAGCCTCTTCATTCTGGCTTCCAACTTTTGGTCGATTGTCCCCTTCAAATTAATGCGCATCAATTGAAGAAGCTGGAAGACCTCGAAACTCGAGCCACATTGAACCGAGGGGCTTTCTATTGTGGGGATAGAGGCGTGACCTGTGCTACCGCCGGTAAATAATGGGCATTTTTCTTGCGGGTTTTGATTAGAATATCGTATCATTTATAGATATTGGGCATTCTAAAAAGTTTTTTTGGTGGAATCCGATCCCTAGATGGGGTTCGGCACCAGTTGGGGTCAAATTGACGCATTATTCAGGACTAAGAGCAGGGACCCCTCCCCAGAGAAGTCCATGCAATTTTCCGCAGGCAACAGTTTGGGACCCCCTCTCTTAATCGGGCGGAGTGAGTCTTCTTCGATCACAGGGTATCCCAGGCCCTTGAAATCTTTGGAACCGCAACCGAAAGGAGACAAGGATCATGGACTGGAGAGAAGAATACAAAAGAAAGACCGTCTCATTTGAAGAGGCTGCCCGGCAGATTCGGTCGGGAGATTTCGTCGGTGTAGGGCTGGGCATAGGTGCCTGCTCGGCCGCAATGTATGATGCCATATTGGACCGCTGGCAAGAATTGACCAATGTGACCGTAAGCGACACGGTTCCTGTACGCCCCTCAAGGCTCTATGACTTTGAATTCATGTTGAACCTGGATGGCCGCATCAATTATCACCCTGCCTTTGGCATGCCTCTGACGAGAAAGATAAACGAATCCCGATTAACTGATTTCCATCCGCTACAGAGTTACGAAGGGGGAGATAAATACGCACGTTGGTCGGATGTGTTCATCGCCATGGTTAGTCCTCCAAATGAAAAAGGTTATCTCAATCTGGGTTTAAGCAATTTCTACACCATGGAGGCGGTTCGTCTGGGCAAAGAGCTGGGAAAACTGCGGGTTGCCGTCGCGGAAGTCAATGATCAGATGCCTGTTATCTTTGGGAACAACTGGATGCACATTTCAGAATTCGACTTCTTCGTGGAGAATTCCACAAAAATCCCAGCTGTCGGAAGGGTTGCCCCTGGGGAGAAAGAGAAAAGAACCGGCGAACATGTTCTGGAATTGATCAGCGACGGGGACACCCTGCAGATGGGTATAGGCGCTATTCCGGAAGCCGTTATTGCAGGACTTGAAGGCAAACATGACCTCGGAGTTCACACGGAGATGTTCCCCATCGGTCTTCCCCAGCTCCTTGAAAAGGGGATCGTGACCAATAACAGAAAGCCGCTCCATCCCGGCGTGACCATAGCTACATTCTGCATAGGAGATCAAGGCATGTACGACTACATTCATCAAAACCCCTCATGCCAATTCCATCCTGCATCCTACACCAACAGCCCTGCCCTCGTTGCACAGCACCCGAGCATGGTAGCTATGAATATGGCGTTGATGGTTGACCTCTCAGGACAAATTGCCTCGGAAGGACTTGGACACAGGATGATAAGCGGTTCAGGAGGGCAGTTGGATTTCATGATCGGATCGTATCATTCCAAAGGGGGCAAAGGCATCACCCTGATTTATTCCGCGAGGCAGTTGAAGGATGGGAGCCTTGTGTCGTCGATTGTCCCGGAAATGCCACCCGGTACACCTATTACCGTCCCCAGGACTTACGCCCACTACGTAGTGACAGAATATGGGGTCGCAGATTTGAGATACAAATCAAGGAGACAGCGGGCGGAAGCCCTGATCAACATCGCGCATCCGGACTTGAGAGGGGAACTGAGAGACAGTCTCAAAAGGAACTTCTATTTCAGCGGCGAGTTCGAACGGCCATCCCCGCATGCCGCATAACCTCAAATCCTTCACCGTGGGGTCTCCGGTGAAAGCACTTAAGGAAAGGCATAAGACTTATGCGTCTAGGTGATTGTGTTGCTGTGGTGACAGGTGGTGCATCGGGATTAGGGGAGGCTTGCGTTCTGCATTTGATGAAAAGCGGAAGCAAAGCGGCCATTTTCGACATGGATAAGGTCCGGGGGGAGAAACTGGCAATGGTGTACGGTCCGGAGGCTATTTTCTGCAATACAGACGTCACAATCGAAGAAAGTGTGCAGGTCGCCATCAGTAAGACGTTACAAGCTTTCAATAAGGTAAATGTGGTTATCAATTGCGCCGGTGTGGGCAACCCCGGAAAAGCCATGACCAAAAGCGGACCTTTACCCTTGGCAAGTTTCAACCATGTGATACAGATCAATCTGGTCGGAACGTTCAACGTTATCCGACTGTGTCTCGAGCATATGCTAAAGAACAACCCCAATGAGGAGGGCGAAAGGGGCATCATTATCAATACATCCTCGGCTGCTGCTTTTGATGGCCAGATCGGGCAGCCCGCCTACAGCGCCTCCAAGGCCGGGGTCGCGGGGATGACCCTTCCTCTTGCCCGCGAGTGCGCCGAATATGGCATTCGCGTCATGGCGATCGCACCCGGACTCTTCAATACTCCCATGCTGGCAGGATTACCGGATGCGGCCCGCGAATCCTTGAGCAAGATGGCGCCTTTTCCGAAGCGGTTGGGAGATCCAGTGGAATTTGCGGAACTTGTTGGGCACATAATCGAAAACCCCATGCTTAACGGGGAGGTTATCCGCCTCGATGGGGCTCTCAGAATGGCAGCCAGGTAAGGATTTAATTTGGTGGCGGGGGTTTGCATTTTCATCGCTGAGATTGCAAAGGACGCAGAGAAACCCTTCCAGTTTGTCCTCTGCGGTCTCGGCAGTCGTCCGGTGAGATAGGCGCAAGGAAAGCATGGCACCATGAACTTCGATTTCACCGAAGAACAGAGAATTATTCAACGTACAACAGCCAAGTTCGCCAAACACGAATCGGAACCGGTAGAAGGAAGCTTCCATGGCAAAACTTTACGCGACCGAAGCAGCAAACAGGGCCTGCTATGATGCTCTGCAGATGCTTGGCGTGTACGGCTATACCCAAGATTATCCTATTGAACGTTACTACAGAGATGCTCGGGCGACTTCAATATATTAAGGGACAAGTGAGATCCAAAGGATCATTATAGCACGGGAGCTGCTAAACTAAGGGCGCACCAGGAATGGGTTCATCACCGAGAATGAGTTGCTTATGCCAACATAAGGTTTCTTAAATAGTCCGATGGCTGAATCGCTCAATTCAGCCACGAGCTTCTTCTAATCATTCAGTACCAGGAGACGGAGATGCGCAAAGTTGCGGTACTTGGCACTGGCCACACTAGATTCATGTTCAATTCACCAAAGACACAAATCGAAATGCTGGCTGAAGCGGCTATGGATGCCATTCGAGAATCATATCTGAAACCCGGGGATGTACAGGCCATTTTCTGCGGCAATGTGCTGGGGGATTTTACGGAAGGCCAGGTAATGCTGCAGTCTTATTTTGCCGATGATATCGGGTGCTGGAATGTTCCGGCGAATAGATATGAAGGTGCATGCGCCTCGGCAACCATGGCCATCAGAGACGCTTTTATGTGGGTCGCTTCCGGATTTTACGATATCGTGCTGGCCGGTGGGGTAGAAAAAGCAACTTCTATGGGAACGTCTCTGGCTACAAGAACCTTCTCCATGGGTGGGGACAGCCGCTATGAATATCCGGCCGGTTTCACCTTCCCTGGCCTTTTTGGAATGTTAGCTCATATGTACTCAAAACAATACGACGTCCCTCTCACAAAGCTTAAAGAACAAATGGCCCTCGTGTCCGTTCAATCGCACCATTACGGCAAGAAAAATCCCAACGCTCAATTCCAGAAAGAAATAACGGTTGATCAGGTGCTGAATAGCTTCATGGTGACTTCTCCTTTGCAATTGCTGGATTGTTGCCCTTTTTCCGACGGTGCCGCAGCCATTGTTTTGGCTTCCGAGGATGTGGCTAAGAAACTTGTGCCAAAACCTGTTTACATTGTTGGCGTTGGACAGGCTTCATCGGGGAGGGTCAGTTCCCAATACAAGTACCTCCCAAGACTAAGAGCCAGGGAAATCTCCGTGAAACAAGCATATGACATGGCGGGACTGCAGCCCGGGGATATCCAGATCTGCGAACTCCATGATTGCTTCAGTATTGCGAGCATTATCGCCGTAGAAAGCCTCGGCTTTGCCGAATTAGGCAAAGGAGGAAAACTTTGGGAAAAAAATGAAACCAGAATCGGGGGAAGAATCCCGATCAATATCTCCGGTGGGCTAAAAGCCAAGGGACATCCCATCGGTGCAACAGGCGCTTCTCAGGTTTGTGAGATCGTCTATCAGCTGAGAGGCGAATTAAGAGATCAGGGCAGACAAGTCGAGGGGGCCAAAATAGGCCTGGTAGATACCTTGGGCGGCGACGGAACGGTGATCAATCTTATTCTCAGTGCTGCCTGACGCAGGGAGGAAAACCGATGGAATATCCACTGGATTTTAAACAGTATAGTGATGCCCTTACCAGAAATAAGCTGCTGGGATTGAAATGCCGCAACTGTTCTACTATCACATGTCCCCCCAAAATGACGTGTCAGGAATGCGGGGGCTCGGAGCTCAGAATAGTCGAACTGAGCGGGGTGGGAGAAATCAAGACGTTCACCCACACCTTCGTAGCCCCCCAGGGAAGGGAGTGTGAGGCTCCCTACGTCGTCGTCCTGGTTGAACTCGAAGAGGGTCCGTGGATATCAGGTAATCTTATCGATATCAGTCCTGACAGGGTCAACATGGAGTTGATTGGGAGGAAGGTTGAACTGGGACATAAGGTATTCCCGGGTGATTGCTATTCCTCCGGCCCAGCGGCGAGGCCGCTTTTCTGCTTCAAAGAGTAGAGGGCGATCTGAACTCAAGTGAAAAATTTCCACCACACACGACTCGTGCGTCAAAATTTGGGAACCCGAAACGACGTAAAGAAGAGCAATTTTTGAGCGCAGAGGAAAAGGCGGACAAAGGAGTTGGTCGTAAACGGCCTTAATTCCGCTCTTCCCACTGACCATATATGGATCATCATGGAAGTGGATGAAATCATGAAAAGAACAATAGTGGCCGCCAGGAAGAGACCCTTATGGGAATCGTTGTGAAGCGAGGGAATGGTTTCGTGATTGATGCCGATGCTGGAGATTATATTGTGAAAGGGAAGGACATCTCGAAACTGGCCGGCAAAGCCATTCCAAAGGCATGATCGATCACGCGGATTGAAAATTCGTTCGACCTATGCCTAAATGAATGCATGCATCAGGTCCACTCTGGCGCACTTCTTTTGGAAACTAAAAGGAGAACCATAGTTTAGTGAAGGGCAACAACTCATATCAATAGACCTCCTCTGTTCACTTCTCTGCCCATGTCTCCCCAATAGTAACTTCCACTTCAATCGAGACTCTGGATAGAAAAGCCTCCCTTGCCTCTATCATGATTTTTCTCAGGATCCCTGCCGAATCATCCGCCACCCCTTCAGGGGCTTCGAGAATAATCTCGTCGTGCACCGCTCCAACAATCTTCGCTCCAACATTTGCCAATCTTTGTGGTAGCAGGCCCAGTGCTTTCTTTGTGATGTCTGCGGCTGTCCCTTGGACCGGCGTGTTGTAGAGCGTGTCCTGAAACTGCTAAAACCAGTCTCATTGACCTATCACTTGCATCTTCTATTGCGAAATTGTATGGTTTTACGGGCTTTGGGGCTGCTCCAGAAGTTTTTTTGGGCGGAATCTGACCCGGAAATGCGGTTCGGCTGCCGTTGGGGTCAAGTTGACGCATTATTCAGGTTAAAGTGACAAGCTTTCATCCAGTGGAGCATTTATTGATGGAGGTTGATTCTCATAAGGCAAATCTAGGCAGCCTTGTGAGAAGGGTGGCCTGAATAGTTGGAGTATAATCCAGGGAGGTTGAGTTGTTCCAGGTAGTATTTCTCAATGCAGGGAAGAGGGAGAGCTTTTGTCAATGTTGGAATGGTCCTTGATCTTTGACAAGGGTCCGGTCGTCTTGGCATTCCTCATTCCTCATTCTTTAGAGTTGTCCCTTGATTGGAAGGCCTGTCGCTTGGGAGGCCTTGATCCGCGGGGACTTTAGTGCGATAATGGCGCCTAAAGAAATGAACTTATGGCCGTTAGTCAGGCTTTCCCGAAAAAGCTCAACAACGCCTGTCCGGATAACGAAAACGAAAACATTTGATCAGGTAAGGGCACACGGATGCAAAAAAGAGTTATGAACTTAATGAAGAAGGGAGCCATCTCCTGTGGCGAAGAGACCAGCATCAAGGAGGTGGCTCAAATCCTGGCGGTTAATTCAACACGCTATTGTGTGGTTACGAACAAGGAGCATGAGGTCCTCGGGATCATTTCAGCGCGCAGCATTCTGAAGGCGTTCGGTAAGGACCTCGACGATACGTTGGCCAAAGAAATCCTTCTCCCCCACACTTATACCATCAGCCCAAACATGCCATTAAGTGAAGCGATCCGATTAATGGACCGGCGCAAAATCGAGCACGTTATCATTACTTCGGACCGTCCCGGAAGCAAAGCCGTCTTGGGGATGCTCCACATTGAAGACGTGATTGCCGACATGGTGCGGGAGGAGGGTTCAAACAAACATGCGAGTATGTGATCTAATGGACCGTGAGGTTATCACCTGCAATCTGGATGACAGCCTCAAGGATGTCTTGACAATGATGAAAGAGAATCGGTTCCGCACGGTGGTGGTGCAGGATGAGACCGGTGAGGTTTGGGGCCTAATATCTAGGCTGGCTGTAGTTCGGTTCTATGGAGAAAACCTGGAACAAATAAAAGCCGAGCAGGTGATGCGACCTTACGAGTTCGATGTCGATCCTCAAATGCCGATTGAAAAAGCGATCGAAATCATGAAACGAACAAAATTCGAACACCTGATTATCGTCGACCCGCACGCTGGACCTAAACGTCCGATCGGGGTTTTGGCCAACTTCAACATAGTCTGGTTTATGTCCAAGATCGAGCGAGGGCATTACGAGCAGATCTTGAAAATGCCCAGGGAATAAGCACTGGACGGAAGCCTCGAAGTGAAACCGGAAATAGTTTTGCAGGCAGTGAGCAGGCGAAATTATTCTCCATTCTTCCATCTTTCCTTTACAATAACAAACTACAAGCTTGTTTTCCCCAGCCCTTGCTCTCGCTTTCACCCGTCCCATGTACCCCATAGTGTATGGGTAGTGCTGTCGAAACTGCAGCCCTGGAAAATTATACTTTCGTATAATTGACGCGACAGGTGCAACATGCGACTTACAGTCACATTCCGATTTCGTTCCGCTGGCCATTATGCGCTAAATTAATCAAAGTGAAGAGGGACGGCATGGCAGGAGTTGGTGAAAGACATAATGAGGCCATTCATCCTAGCTTTAACAGGTCAATTTCTATCCAAGACCGCAGTTTAATTTTTGAGTACATATCTCATTGACATATCACTTGCATGTTCAATCGGGAAATCGTATGGTTTTGAGGGCTTTGGGGTAGTTCAAGAAGTCTTTTCGGATGGAATCCGCCCCCAAAATGCGGTCGGACGTATGGCAGACAACTTATGGTACTGAAAACATCAAAAAAGTAATTTCTCATCACCTGGTTTTTGTGCCACACGGAACGAAGCAAACGGACCCGCCAAGGACAATGGCAACAGATTGACAAAAAGGAGGCCCATATGAAAAAGGTCAGTATTTTTCTGGTCCCGTTACTTCTGCTCTGTGCTTCTCACCTTTTTGCCGACGGGGGGCTTATTTCCTTAAAGCAAGGCGTCCGGATGTTCAAGCCCAATCAGCGGGCCATGATCGCCTGGAACGGCTCGGAAGAGATTCTCTTGCTCTCCACCGACATGAGAGCTTCTGAAGCCACCCAGGTTCTTGAAGTTGTTCCCCTGCCCACAGAGCCCAAGGTGAAGAAAGGGGATGTGGAAACGTTCCGAAGAGCTACCACTCTTATCAATCGTAAAATTCGCAAACCCCGGGTCTCGAGAGGCGGCGGTGGTAGAGGCGGCGCTGGAGGTGCTCGTCCGGCTGGGGAAGTGACCTTCCATAAAAAAATCGGTGCGCACAATATCTCCGTCGCCCATGTTCTAAGTACGGACGGATTCATCGCATGGGTCGAAGAATATCTCGGGTCTTTACAGGTGAAGAATCCCGTCATTCTGGCGGAAATGAAAAGTATTATTGACGAATACCTTTCCGAGAAGTTCACTTGGTTTGTCTTCGACGTAATTTCCCTCGATGAGGTGCTAAGCACCGGCGAAGCCGTTCAATACCGTTTCAAGACGAAATTCCTCTATTATCCTATGAAGATCACCCGAACGGTCGAGGGATCCACTACCGTCGATTTGCTGATCTTGACTCCCAAACTTCTGTCCAGTTTCTCCGGCATCCCGATCTCTCAGGTGCACCTCCGGCACGAACCTGTCCCCATCACCTCGGGGGAACTGCGCAGCCTGAATCCGGATATGGACGCTCTTCTCGGACATAGGGGAGACATGAAGTTGCGCATCTGGCGCCTTTGGGGGAAAATATCTTCATTTAAGCAAGACCTGATCGCTCATTGACGTCCCCTTTTCCCATGGCATTTCAGGTTCGACCCTTTAGTCGAGTGCTTGATTTGGATATCGAATGATTCTTTGCCCCTTCTTCTATGTGTTGGGAGAACTTTTTCGGGTCAAAAACATCTGCTGACATTGATTTCTAACTGGAAGCAATCTGCATCATCAAAATCTCAGGATACCGTCTTCTTCATCGTATACGGGATTTTTGTCTTCAAAATGGTCGCATGAGCGTGTTTTTTCGATCAGATAGCTGCGCCCATAACAATAGAACTCCTTGAAAATCCCATCCCTTGCATCTGTTACACCAAGATAGTGCTTGCATCCCTCCCTACAGATAAATGGAGTGAGATTGCTTTCAGGAACAGTGTTCTTCTAAAAGTGAACAGGTGGCTAAAACCGGAACTAACATCTAAATGGCAACAAGGTTGCGGTCACGGAGCAGCAATAATTCGGCTGGTTATGCAGGCCCTACAGGAACCGGAACGGATGTGTGCGGCGTCTGAGAGGGACAGTACGCCGACGATATGCGATGGGTCACCGGCGTATGTGAAAAGACGCTGCACGTCTTTCAAAAACATGTGACGGATTGCGTCGCTCAGGAGCGAGTTCTCATCGCAGGATGCCACGGGGGTCTGCAAGATGGATCGTGCCTCAACTTCCAGGCTTGATCCGTGATGATAAGCGAGAATAATGTCAGTCTTTGAAATTACCCCAACGGGCAAGCCCTTGGCATCTTGAATTAAGACTGCGCCCGGGCGGTGGGCGGTCAACCCTTCAATCACCCTGGCCAGGGAATCTTCTTGCCGGCAGGATATTACAGAAGTGCTCATTGCGTCCCGCACGATTAAGAGCTGTGTCTCGTCGGAACGGTCGGTGAGTTCGGACCGGCGGACTGCCCCTTTAGGACATGCCCTGCAATAGCGATAAAGAAGTGCGACCACATCCGAGTATGACAGCGTCCCGACCATCGCGCACGGCTCTGCGCCCTGTACGAACAGTTGATGTACACCATCTTTGCGCATGATGTCCATCGACAGGGATTCTACTATGGGCAAGCCGCCGTAGAAAGCTCCAACAATGTCGGTTTTGGATACTGCTCCTACGGGACATCTGGTTTCATCAGTGATCAGAAGCGCATTGACTTTGAATTTGATCAATTGATTGATACATTTATCCAACGAAACATCGTGGGACAACTGGATCACCTTTCGACGCATAGCTTCTTCGACAAGAAGTCCCTCCAAAATACCTCGTGTGCTGACAACTGGCATGATTTCACAGAAATTTTTCGAGCAAATGATAGAAAAGGTCTGAAATGTAAACGACACCCGACACATTCTTTCCATCGACAACAGGAAGGCGGCGGATATGCCGTTTGATCATCAAATCAGCGATGGCCATAACGTGGGTTTGCGGTTTGACCGTCACCACACTGGTGGTCATGATATCGGAGACGCGAACCGATTTAACGCGATCAAGAAGTTCGCCGAAAATCGCCTGGGCCTCCAGATCTTCTATTTCGCTCCACACATGAATGTGCTTCGGCTGGATAAAAACAATTATATCATACATGGAAAGCATTCCAACGAGTTGGTCTTTCTCATCGATGACCATAAGCCCGAAGATTCTTTTTTGTTCCTCCACGCTAGCGATATGGAACATCTTTACCGCTTCGGCAATGCTGTTTGCGGGGCTGAGGGTGTGAAACCGGGGACTCATGATGTCGCGGGCATACATTGCGCAAGTACTCCTTGATCAATGGCGACGATAATCAAAGCGGGAACATAGCTGACCCTGGGTTTGAACCCGAAGAAGAAATGATGTGCGATAGGAGTCAAACTATTTCACGCATCAAACAGATATTCAATTCAGAATCTATTGTCAAGGGACCGTGAAGGACTCAAATTCTCCATTCCGAAATGGCTTCTGATTCGGACTGTAGACAGCGCGGATGCGGGAACAGCCCTCGATGTGGACACCTTAAAAGATAAAGATTTCAATCGAATCATTGGGGACTGTTTCGAATTCTTTCCGATCCAATTGCTGAGCTTTTTCATTAGGATAGTGAAACGAGTCAGTCTGCAAAGAAATACGTGTACCTAGTATCTGAGCGAATTTACCCCTATACGGGAGGAACTCACAGCCAAAAACGCAGGATCCAGCGGTTTTTCATTACTCCTGTCATGTATTTTGGAGAGGTTTTTGATTGAGCGGAAAAGTGCCCGGCAAATGGAGGCTTACTGGATCTCATCCCCAAGCCTCAACCATTCTGATCTCCGCCACAAACGGGACCTCTGGAATAATCCGCTCCAATGGCTCCTCCATCGACTCCTCCACAATCGTCTGTACCTGATTCGCTATGTCTTCTTTGGCTTCGACGATTATCTCATCATGCTGCGTATGGACAATTAGGGCATCAAGGCCGTCTAGTTTCTCGGAAACATTGAACAGCGCCAATTTAAACCCATCGGCGTCTGTCGCTTGAACCGGAAGATTGAATAAATAGCGGTTGCTCGCATCATCAGGGATACGAATGTGCCTGCCGATCTTTGTCCTGATCCGTTTTTGAGCTCTGGCTTCAACAACTGATGCCTGCCTCCACTTGAATACTCCTTTAGACATCCCGTTGTAGCGGACGATAAACGATTTTACCTCCTCAAGGCTTATCTGAAGGCCCATTCTGGTCAATTCCTCATGGATCGAGTATTCTGATCTTCCGTAGTTCAGGCCGAGTACTACCGTTTTGGAGACCTTTCTGAAATCTGCGCAATCCTTTCCGTTTCCTCCAACAAAGGCCTTGGCTACCTCCAGATAGATGTCTTTGCCGGCTTTGAATAATTCCGGGCTGTGTTCAAAAGAAGACCTTGCAGTTTGTGTTCAAGACCTTGGCAAAGAGTTTCGCATTCTTCTTTTCCCGCCGGATATCAATCCCGGCGCGCTGCCTGCATAGCATTTGTCTTCTTCCAGGAGCCCAAGTCAGGCCGCCTTCTCGACTCTTACCGAACAGACCTTATATTCGGGGATCTTGGCCACCGGGTCGAGCGCCGCGATCGTCAACTTATTTGCGGCAGCCTCGAAGTAGTGGAACGGCATAAATACCATTCCGGCTTCGGTGCTTTCGCCAACGGCAACCCTGGTCGTTACGGCGCCCCGGCGCGAGCTGAGCTTGACCATATCGCCGCTTTCAACGCCGAGCTTTGCCGCATCCTGCCGATTAATCTCCACCAGACACTCCGGAGCGCATTCGTTGAGGGCTTGCGAACGGCGGGTCATCGATCCCGTATGATAGTGGAAAAGGATCCTTCCGGTCATAAGCAGGAACGGATACTCTGCGTCCGGCTGCTCGGAAGGCGGAGCGTAGCGTATCGCGTGGAACTTCCCTTTGCCTCGTGTGAACTTGTCCTTGTGCAGGAATTTTGTCCCGGGGTGATCTTCGGTGGGGCAGGGCCACTGAAGGCCGCCTTTATCGAGACGCTCATAAGTGATTCCGGCATAAGACGGGGTGAGCTTCCTCATTTCCTCGAAAATCGCCTCAGCGTTCGGGTAGTCCATCGCATATCCCATACGAGCGGACAGTTCACAGATTATCTCCCAGTCCGTACGGGCTTCCCCCGGCGGCTCGACAGCTTTCCTCACCCTTTGAACGCGCCTTTCCGTATTGCTGAAAGTGCCCTCCTTTTCCGCAAAGCAAGCCGTGGGGAGCACTACATCGGCGAGCTCGGCAGTTTCGGTAAGGAAAATGTCCTGTACGACCAAAAAATTGAGCTTATCGAGACTCTCTTTGACGTGGTACTGGTCCGGGTCGCTCAGCATTGGATTTTCGCCGACGATATAGAGGCCCTTGATTTTCCCC
>Ga0074046_10002000_pt1 | contig 17898 bp, 17 predicted proteins | sample BogForMeECP23OM3_FD_94441 | JGI IMG/M metagenome (GOLD analysis project Ga0074046, IMG submission 94441) | Bog forest soil microbial communities from Calvert Island, British Columbia, Canada - Bog Forest MetaG ECP23OM3 | ecosystem: Environmental > Terrestrial > Soil > Wetlands ... | reverse complement strand
TTTGCGCCGCATCTGAAATCACAAGCTACGGCGCCTTTCTCACTTCCGCTTTTTGTCTAAATCGCTCGCCTCAATTTGTTGGACGTGTTGGACATGCTTGCGGAGTTGTGCGCCCTGATCGGCTCTGGCGAGGGCTGTAAAACCGAGCGGGCGCGCTTGGGACTGGGCCCGCTTGATAAAAGACGAGAATCAGACAAGAAAGTGAAATACGGGCACACGTGATGAGGTCAACCCACCACCCAGAGGGCCCTGTCTTTCGCGGTCTGAACGAGTTTATTGGTGACCCGGCCCATATCGAATTCTTCGACCGTCGATACCCCACGCCTTCCGACCACGATGGTGCCGTATCCGCCGGAGCGGGCTTCTTCGAGGATGGTTCCCGCTCGTGTGGTCGCCCCCATAATGACTTTGGTCGATATCTCCCCGGGGCTGACACCGGCCGCCTGAAGCTTTATGAGAGCTTTCCGGAAAACCGGCTCAATTTCATTTGCCGCCCTTTGCTCACGCTCTTCCTGGAACTGTCGGGCTTCCGGACCGTTCAGTCCATTCATTTCCGGGACTTTCCTGACTACGTGAAGCAGAAGAATCTTCTTGCTCACGCCCTTAACAATCCTGGCCAGGTGTTCTACAGCCAACATAGAGCCATCCGATGAATCGATGCCGACAATGATTTTCTCCGGCTCCGGTCTGCCGCCGACCAACCAGACCGCCAGATCGGATGCTCTGAGGACGACCTTGTTGGCCACCCCGCCAAGCGCCAGGTCCGGTATCGTGCTGAGCCCCCTTCTGCCAAGAGTGACGGAAGCATACCCCAGATGTGACTCAGCCCTGATGTCCCGGGCTATTCCTTCTTTTCTTTCTCTCACGTCCACCTTCACTGCCGAATCGGGAAAGCCGGCATCACTGAAAATCTCGGCGGCCTTTTCCATGAAGCCGCTTATTCTATTTTCCTGCTGGGTCTCCCATGAGCGAACCGTCTGGACCTTCTGCTGCCAGACCGGGTCTTTCTCCAGGTCCCAGAACGTCTCCGGAACCTTGCTCGTAATATGGAGCATTACTACTTCGCTATTATCGGGAGGCAAAACTTGACTTAAGTAATTGACGGTTTCCAGGGACTGGTACGACCCGTCGACAACAAGCAGGACTCTGTTTTTGGAGGTGTCCATTGTTCCCCCTTTCTCAGAATGAGGATGAGCGCCAGTTGCATCAGCACCAAATACCAAACCGCTGCTTGAAAGGGTTTAAACAGGGCAGCCAATCCCATCCCCAATTAACAGGGTTTCGCAAAAATCCATAACAGTATGGGGACAACCCTCTTCTATGTCAACCCGGAACAATGATGACCACGGAGTGAAGAGAGCCTTTTCATTCATTGAGTGCAGTTTGACCTTTATTTTTTTATTGTTGGTTTTTATAGTACCTTTTCCTGGTAAAATAATTATGTTATCTACTGTCAGTTCACTATTGATTCCGGCTCAGGCGGACTTATTCAGCGGATTCTGCTTTCTTTAAGGAAAAGTAGGTCCGTTTATCATATTAAAATAGTAGAGGATTGCCTGATAGCGGTCATTGTTGAAAGGAGATTTGTTTAAATGATTTACGTGTCAGAAAAAGCCGAAGACGTTTTGACGGATTATTTCAAGGAAAAGGAGATCACCCCGATCCGGATTTTTCTCCAGACCGGTGGCTGAGCAGGTCCATCCCTGGCGATGGTTCTGGACGAACCAAAAGAAACAGATGACGTATGTAAAGTAAACGGCTTTACAATGCTGGTCGATAAGGAGCTTCACGAAAAAACCAAAGACATTACAGTAGATTATGTCTCCTACGGGATGGGTTCCGGCTTCCGGGTAGTATCCGAAATACCGGTTAGCGCGGGGGGTGGCTGTTCGCCTTCGTGTAGTTGCTAGCCGGCATCCATGCGGAAACACCGGCATACCGAGAAGTTAGAAGTGTGAAGGGTGAAAATCTCACCCTTCACACTTCACCTCTGCCTGACAGCCAAATCAAGAGGGCGGCCTTCCCTGTAATTATCAAACCCTTTCTGAATTCTAGGCAAAGTTTTTGTCGCGCTGATGCACGAAAACATCTGAACCCAGGAGGCGCCCCGCAGCAGCCCACCGCAAATGATAGAGCCCACCCCGGATTTGCGCCCCACCTAAAATCACACATTACAGCGCCTTTCTCACTTGTGCTCTTTGTCTGGATCGCTCGCCTCAATTTATTGGACGTCTTGGACGTGATTTGGGAATTGAACGCCCTGATCGGCACTGGCGAGGGCTGCGGAATTGAGCGGGGGCGCTTTGGGTCGGCCCCGCGTTTCACCCGCTCGTTCTATGGAGTGCCGGTTTAACCGTGTCCATTTATGGTAAACTGCGACATTGAATTGGCATGTCTCCGACATGCCGTTTTTTGCTACTGAGCTAGACCTTGTTAAGTCTATCTCAGTAGTGTCATTTCGCAATCCCAATAACGCCGCAAGCTACTCGCGCGCCTGACCCGCCTGTGGGTTGGGTTTTGAAATCGTCGGCCTGGGCGTGAACGATTACCGAACGGCCAATGACCGATTCGGGTCCTTCAAGGCTGATAATATTGTCGGTCCATTCGAGTCTGGCCAAGCCGTTCTTGTCGGCTTCGAGATTACCAAGATCGCCAACGTGGCGTTTTTCGGATTTCGGGCCCGCATGGGGCATATCAGCGGGATTGAAGTGGCCGCCTGCGGAATTGGCGTCGGGGGAGGTGCAGTTTCCGAATTCATGAATGTGAAATCCGTGCGGACCCGGCGACAGGCCCTCGATGTTAGCGATGATTCGAACCCCCTTGCCGTCTTTTGTAAAGCTGACGACCCCTCGTACCTTACTGCCCTCGGTAGGGTTCATAACGGCAATTGCCTCTTTCGCTTGCACATCGGCTATCTTGCGGGAGCATCCAGCCAGAGCCACCCCCAGAATGAGCCCCGAAAGCAGCGCACCCTTAACGATCCCTCTCATCTTCTCATCCTCCTGCTGTTTTTGGGAATGAATTAACCGGAAAATAAGTCTCCCTGTTTGCTCGCGCATGATTTTAGTGAAAATAAATCATCATTTTCGACTGAGTAAATGGGGAGGACGAATCTATCAGTCCGGACGTAGGATACCGGGTCAAATACCAGTGTTAAAAATCTTTTCTTTCTCGATCCAACGGGGAGCGAAAGTAAATTTTTTGAATGAAAAATCCAATCAAAAAGTGTTACCTAGGGTTCATCCGGAAACACCGGATGAAACACTGGCGGTTTCCGATTCGGATTTCTTGACCTAAAAGAAAGAGCTTTCCGGAAGGAAACATTGCCTCGAGTTTCATGCTCCCAAAGCAGGCGGGGCGGCGATAAACCCGGCACGGGTTTGGTCGAGTGGGCCTGCAGGCTGAGCTGAGCCTGTCGAAGCCCGGCAAATCGAATACAACATGGGGAATTTTAGATGGCCAATTCAAGAATTGTGGGAACGGCACCATTTTTCATCCTCACAGGCATTGTGGTCGCTCTCGACCAGTTGACAAAATACCTGCTCGTCAACGCGATTCCGCTGAACACCGGGATTCCCATAATTCCCGGTCTCTTCAATCTCGTTCATGTTCACAATACTGGAGGGGCTTTCAGCATCTTGGCAGGGCCGGGATATCCCTGGCGACAACATGTTCTCATAGGGCTTACCATGGTGGTGGTCGCCGCAATCGCCTATGCATACGGCAAAGCCGGCAAAAAGGACAACTGGACCCGAATCGCGTACGTTTGCATTACCGGGGGGGCCATCGGGAATCTGATCGACCGCATTAGATTAGGAGAAGTGATCGATTTTCTTGACGTGTACGTGGGAAACCGGCACTGGCCGTCCTTCAATGTGGCCGACGCCGCCATTTCTACGGGCGCTGTAATGCTGCTGGTCTCATTCATAAAAAAAAGGTAATCGCTCCCGCCGGATACCTGCTGCGCACGGTTCATTTCATGGAATGAATCAGGTCCTCGGGGCAGCATCCACAAGAGTTACCTGGCGTCAGTTTTTTTGGCCAGTTTTACGACGAAATCCTGCGGGAATCTTTTTTTTGCCTTTCTGTCCCAGATTTCTTGCTGAATTACAAGATGATCGCTAAGGATTTGCGTAATCACCCCGCTGTGCTCTCCCGCCGGCGTGCCGATGGTGACTATATATCCCCTGCCGGCGGAATCCTCGATAACCGCCTTCGTGCCCATTTGACCCCAGGTAATCGCCCTGAGTCCTCTTTCGATTTCGCTCAAGGTCATTTTTTGGAGAGGAGTAAGGGGCGCGCCGCCTTGCGTATCATCCTCATCTTCAGAGGAACGCAACTGGGCGCTTGTTTCCAGCGAAAGGAAAGGGACAAAGGGGTCAAGCGCCTTTACCGGGATAAAAACGAAGTTGGCGGCCATCAGGGACGCGGTCGCTTTCTGTATCAGGGGGATGTATTCCGGGGGATAACTCGCTCCAGCAGCCTCCGGTTGAGAGGGAGACGGCAACCGAGCACCTTGCTCAGCCTGTACTTGTACGGCTTGTCCTGAGTTCGCTGGAAGGGGTTCTGCCGGCTGCTGCTCAGTGGTTTGCTCCTGCGGGATCTTCGCGGCTTCCGGCGCTGACTGAGCCTGTTCCACCTGCCCTGGAGAAGCCGCGGCTGGCTGGGCGGTGGTTTGCTCAGCGCTTTGTTCGGCCCGTTCCTGGGCTGCTGAAATGGAAAAGGCCCAGGCCGCCACTGCAAGCAGCAGGACAAGAATCAGAGAAAAACGGCGCGCAGTTGTTCTCGTCATAAGAAGCGCTTTCATTGTTCCCCCCAAGTTTCTCTCGACAAAAAAATTCTGTCAATATCATGATAAATGTCGAGTATTAATACTCCATTTTTCATTGAGATGAAAGAATTTCGAAAAAGATTTCCTCTTTTCATTTCCGGTTCGAGGCGGATTCGATTGATTTCCCCTCCCTCAACTGCCTGCAGAACTCTTCCACAAGAGATCGCCTCGAATAGCCCGGATAAAGCTCAATTACCTTTTCGAAAGCCGCGACAGACCCGTCAGTATCTCCTGCTTTGGCTAAAAAAAAGCCTAGCGCCAACCATGCGTTCGAGTTTTCCGGGTCGCCCTCCAGGACTTTTCCGGCCGCTTCAACGGCCTGGTCCGCATCGTCTTTGTTATAGAGGTACCATCCCTTGAGCAGCAGGGCGTCACGAGAGTCGGGAGAAATTTCCAGGGCTGCACCCAGGCGCCTCTCCCCAAGGTCCTGGAAAAACTTCGGCAAATGTTTCTCTTGCACTAAAAATGCCACCGCCATGTTGAAGTTGAATCTGGAAAAAGGATTCCGCACATATTTTTGGAAAAGGTTCCATTTTTCCTTTTGCGCGCGGTTTTGAGCGTCTTCTTTTTGGAAGTTCTCAATCTCTGTTCTCAGGCGCTGATCACCGGGGTTCTTCACATATTCCCGCTCGATGATCTGGCGGGCATACTGTTCCTCGCCATGTTTTTTGAATTCCATGGCGACCCAGAGCGCCGGCGGCAACTCTCCAGGATCGGGGATCCCGTCATTGTTGAGATCTACTCCCTGCGGGCCGAACTCGGCAAGGATTGCCATGGCGGTCATTTCAACCAGGCCCTTCTTGTAAGGGGAATTATCGGTCAATTGCACGTACTTGAGGGCCTCGAGCGTCCACCTGTAGGCATCTTCGGGTTTCTTTGCAGCAATGCAGGCCTGGGCCACGTTCAGGCAAAGATTGGGAAGGGGGTCTCCATCGACCTCGTTGACCTTATCCTTTAGAAATTCTTCGCTGCGTTCGATCGCTTCGTCTATTTTCCCCATTTTTATAAGGGCTATGGTTATGGCGTTCTGGGCCAGGACAAAGTTCTCGCGTCCCTTTCTCCCGAGCTCAATTGATTTTTCGGCGTACTTTATAACGTCCTCGTACCGGTCGGTCTCGCAAAGCACGTTGGCGTAGTCGGCGTTTGCCCGCGGACTGTTGGGCGATTTTGTAACCGTATCGTAATGGATTGTGAGCTTGTTTTCCCAATCGCAGTTCCGCAAGAATGTTAGAAGGCCAAGGCACGCGGCGCCAATAAGAAGGAGGGAGCAGGCGGCCTTTGCGAACTCGGCTTCAGGGAGCCGTTTCGCAGCCCGGCGGAAAAGAGTCGCAAAAAGCGCCGCAACACAAAGGTAGAAACCTATCGAGGGCAGGTAGAGCCTGTGCTCAAAGACCAGTTCCAGGGGAATGATGGTCGATTCGATCACAAGATTCAAAAAGAACCAGGCGATCCCGTAAGTGATAACGGGAAATCGCCTACGCAACCTGATCGCGAGGAAAATCAGCGCGCCGATCAGTAGCAGCGCCGGAAGGGTCGTAAGAGGGCTGAAAAGTGAAGTGGAAATTTCGACCTCATGATTCATAGACAGCCGAGCCGGGTCCGGCCAGAGAAGGAGCGACATGTACCATGCGACTATCCTTCCTTCCGTGAGCAGGCGTTCCACCAGATTGAAATCCCTCTGGGCGTACCCGCTGAGAAGTTTGGGCAGAACTGCCGTGAAGGTGTAAAAGGAGGATGAAAGCAGCGCCGCAACGGCTGCCGTGCGGACTTTCCAGCCGGTTTTCCGGCACGCGGCCCATGCTTTTTTCATCCAGGCCGAATCGAAAAACCAGATATCGGTCAGGGCCAGCGCAACCGGCAGGACCGCCGAGTTTTCCTTTGAAAGCAAGCTGCAGACAGCGGCAAACGCGCAAAGAAAGTAGAAAACTACGGCGCTGCCCGGTTTTTTCCCGGAAAGAAGGCGCGCCTTTATGAAGCACGCCACGCTCAGGGTAAAAAAGAGCGCCTGCATGGAAGCCATGCGCTGCACGAGGTATGTTACGGAGCTTGTCTGGACAGGGCTCAGTGCCCATATGGCGGCGACGCACAGCGGTAAGAAGCCCGCAATTTCATGGAGGGGCCCTTCTGCGCCCCTGTTCTTCTCAGCGGCAAGAATTTGCCTGACGAGCCAGAAGACCGCAAAAAACGCCAGCAGGTGAATCAGCAGATTCACGGCGTGAAAATAGATAAGGTTGCTGTGTCCCAGAGAGTGATTGAGCGCCAGGGTGATTACGGGCAGAAACCGCGACAAGCCAAACTTTGACTGAGAGAGCGAAAGAATGCTCGAAACCGAGACGGAATCCAGATAGAGCGCTTTTTCATTTATGAATGAATGAAAATCGTCGAGGAAAGGCGGCGAGGTGAAAGTGTTCGAGTAAGCGGAAAAGATCATCAAAACGATGAAAAAGGCAAGAATATAAGGCAGCGCTTTTTTCGCCCGCATACCTGTCCGGACCCCCACTCACCCGGCACCACCATTCCGGGTTGAAAAAATAAAAAATAAAACGAAAAGAATGCCGGTATTATACCGGCATTCTTCCGCGCGGTCGTATTTTGCTTCTAGCAGATTAGTGTTCTCCCGACAACCCCAGGTTTACGGCGAGCGGGCCGGTAATCAGCCATCCTATAATCTTGCCTCCCGTGGCGGACACCTGTGGAGATGTGGAGATAGTCTGGCCGTTGAGGCTCTGGAGCATAGGACAGGTACCGCAGCCGGTCCCGAGGATCGTAAAGGTCAAGATGGGGGTGTTGGCGGTGCCGGTAACAACGGGCAGCCCGGTGCACTTTGTGCTGGCGTCGGAAAAAAGAGGAGTTAAGGTTGCAGCAGCCATCGGAAAGGTCTGCTGAAAGCTGTAGTAAGCCGCCAGATTCGTTTCGATTACGTGCATTGCGGGGAAAACCTTGCTGGTCAGACGCGCTTTCTGAATGTACCTCTGATAGTACGGGACCGCGACCGCAGCCAGGATTCCAATGATCGCCACGACGATCATCAATTCCACCAGTGTAAAACCTTTGCTTTCTCGCATCTTGATAAACATTGTCTTCTCCTTGTTGGTTAGTGATTCTTAGAGGTTCACGTTTTCTGTTTGGGGTTTCCACCATTCATATGAAACTATCGTCAATCGCCTCCTGTCTCTTAAGTTTTTTTTTCTACTGTGCTGTGAAATGGGTTGAGCAAGATTGATGCCTAGATTCCCATTTCCTGGAGTTTTTTGTTGCATCAACGTAAACCGGCTCTGGACAGTGGTTTCAAATGCATCGGCCGGATAGAGAGGGCGATGTTGGGGTGTGATGCCTGGCATTGATCTCTGCACCGACTAACAATTCTTGTCACTACTACTGACAAAAAGCGGCAGAGCAGGTCGCGTATTTCTAAGGGAGGGCGAGGAAGGGGATGTGCCGAATAAACATCGTCGATACAAGAGCAGGGGCTGTCAGGGCACGTCAAGCTGCAAATGAAGATCGGAAACAGTGGGAGGATCTCGCCCGGACACTCAAGGAAAGGGAAAGACCACCCTGGAATCGGGGCAAGAGAGCAAGAGCGAGCGGGACTGCGTAAAGATGACGGTGCGGCGAAGGGATTATGGAAAATGCCCCACCCTTGCCGGCATCAGATTACCTTTCACCTGCCAACCCCAGGTTTGTGGCAAGGGTGCCGCCAAGACGCCACCCTGTAATCTTGCCCGCTGACGTCATCGGATGTGCGGTTAAAGTCTGGCCGTCCAGGCTCTTGAGCGAATTACAGGTACTCGAGGCCACGATTTGGTATGTCACTGTGGCTCCGTTGGGGGTCGCCTGGAAGCACTGGGTGTCAGCCTCAGCAACCAGAGTATTAAAAGTCGCGCCTGTCGGGAACGGGAAGGTCGGCTGAAAGGCGTAGTAAGCCGCCAGGTTGTTTTCGATTATGTGTACTCCCGGGAAAACCTTGCTCGTCAGCCGCGCTTTCTGAATATACTTTTGATAATACGGCACCGCGACCGCAGCCAGGATACCAATGATCGCAACGACGATCATCAGTTCCACCAGTGTAAAGCCATGGCTTTCCCTCATCCTGACGAACATGGGGCACTCCTCCCGCTGATCGGGTTTTGCAGGCTGTGATTTCTCATCGGGTTTCGCATGGTTCAGTTTCAATATGAATTATCATCAATTGCCTCTCATTCTTCAGTCTTTTTTTCTACCGATGCCACGAAAGGGATTGAGCAAAAGTGATGCCTGATTTCAAAATTATCTTTTTAAATCATGTAAAGAGGCCCTGGGATTAGGCTCCCGCGTATCGATCCGTACATGGCGGGTGATGGCCAGGTCTCTCGCAGGGCATTTGTTGCTGCCTGGCCGACAATTTTTGTCACCGCCTGTCGCGGGAAACGGTAAAGCAGCAGCGATGAATTGCCGTCCGGATCAAAACCGATTCATGACAGCGCCCAAGTCCAACCAGCCCGGGACGGAGTCGTTGACCATGCTTCCTGCCGGTTCCTGGGGATCATGTTAAATTGGCTTTCTAAACTTGCAGGAAAGAAAAGCCGCATGGATAGGGTCGAGTCGAGCAAAGAACGAGGGAAGTGGATAATAACCTGCGCCTGAGATCCTTTCGACCTTGAAACCGTGGATCTCGAAAATATCCTTAATGCCTCTTATTGAGAGAACTCTAATATGCTGCCATGATTCGGGAAGGTATGTGGCTTCAGATGCATGCAGTGCAAGAGGGTTTCCAACGTTGTAGGTAATCTGGGAGAAATTGGAGCTGGACACAGGCATCCATCCCAGTACAAGCGAAAAAATGTTGTGCCAACTTGCCAGATTCTCTGTACAAACAATGGTATATCCACCTGGTTTCAATATGCGAAACAGCTCTTTTACAAAGTACTCCGTTTTATGTAGATGCTCTATTACCTGGTTAGAGTGAACAACGTCAAATGCGCAGTCCTGGAAGGGAAAGCCATTGGAAACATCGGACTTAACAACTTCTATGCATTTCTTTTTGGCTTTGAGCAGCGCCTGGTCTACTACATCAATGCCAATTACACTGCGACAACCTATTTTGGACAAAAGGCATTCCGTCCATTTGCCGTCATCGCATCCGATATCAAGCAAGAAAGCATCCGGATTCGGTTCAAGCAAGTCTAAAATATCGGCTTGATACATTTTCGAGGCTGCCGAGCGCAAATACCGGAAATACCTTTTGAGCATCTATTATCCCCTTCCCTGAACGCTTTTCAGCCTGACTTCTCTCTGCGCGCGATGAGAACAGATTTCAGACACGAAGTCAATTGGTTCAGTCCTGGCATTTGTTGAAGCTCCCCGGTAAACCGGCTCCGGGGTGCGGTTTCCGGTGTACCGACCCGGATATGGAGGTGCGGTGACGACGCTCCAGCACGGCATCGGTTGCTGCGCCCCAACAATTTTTGTCACAGCGTACACCAGAAACGGCAGCGCACATGTGCCGGAACACGAGGTCCATTTATCCTCCGATCGGGTGTACACAAGGAAATTATAATGGATCATACCAACTCCTGCCATGCCACACTCGTCTCACTCTATGAAATTGCAGCATAATATCGAAGAGTTGAGGCGAATACAAGATGATCTTCACGCAAGCTCACGATAATCCGGGGTAAAGTGATACATGGGTGGGCACGGTATTACGGTGCCCAGCGGCTCCAAACCACGCTAAGCGCGGAGTGTGAATGGTTGCCACCATAATATACTGTGCCCACCCTGCGTTGCTCACGCGAGGTCTTGACCTCTCCCACTTTAGATTGGTATGCTTCCAGGCCTTGGGACGGGATTGAGCGATCCCGGGGGGATGCTGCTGAACGTGGAGGCCGGATTTACGAGACTCCTATTTCTTTACTCAGGTCGATTTGCTGACGTTGCAAGCCGTTTTGGATTGTTGGACCCGCAGAGGTTAAAATGAATCTTTCAGATTTGCTGAAAATCACAGACGGCAAGACGGTGCTTTTCATAACGCCTTCAGATGTCGATTATATAAGAAACAGGCAGGAAATAAACATTCTGCAAAAATCAGCGCAGCATTTGGACATAATAGCTCCGAAGGATATACATGGAGTAAGTCCAACCGGAATCATGCGTATTTTGTTGATCAATTTAAAGGTGCTTGCTGCGAATATCAAAAAGTACGATGTAATTTTCATCGGCGGAGTTCCTCAGCTTATAGTCCCTATTATTCAATTTCGGCTTCGAAAGAAAGTGCTGATAATAGATTTTTTCATATCTGTTTACGATACGCTTGTTCATGACCGACAGGTCCTGTCTCCACCGAACCCCCTGTCCCCGATACTGAAAATGCTCGACAGAAAGGCGCTCACGGAAGCCGATCATGTGATTGTAGACACGCGCGAGCATGCCATATATTTTTCCAGGATGTTTGGCGTCGATTTGGACAAAATGACGGTTCTTTATCTCGAAGCCGATAAACAGATATACTACCCGCGAAATGTGGCCAGGCCGCGTGATTTAAGAGATAAATTCGTCGTTTTCTTTTTCGGCGCCATGAATCCTCTCCAGGGAGCGGAGGTTATTCTGGAATCGGCACGGATTTTGGAGGGGTACGGGAACGTAATTTTCATTATTGTCGGCCCTTATGAGAAAATAGGAAACTTCGAGTTGTACTCAAAACTGAAGAACGTCCGGTTTGCAGCGCGGTGGCTTCCCCAGGCTGAAATAGCCGACTATATAGCAATGTCGGATGTGTGTCTTGCCGGGCATTTCAATGCGGCTGTTGAAAAGGCTGCCAGGGTCATTCCGGGAAAGGCCTATTCATACCTGGCCATGGAAAGGCCGGTGATTTTTGGGGACAATCCCGCCAATAGAGAACTTTTCTCGACGGACACAAAGAATGTGCACTTCGTGAAAATGAGTGACCCCGCGGCGCTGGCGGATAAAATCCTCGAATTGGCCGGTGTGCGGGAAAGGGGCTGATCAATGGAAGACAACTGGCTGCCGATGCCCAGATACAAGTTGCGAAGGGACCTGGTCAAAAGGATACTCGATAGAGAGTCTCTGTCAGGCAAGACGTGCCTGGAATTCGGGTATGGCTCCGGAGATATGCTTTTGCTGTACGCTTGGCTTGGGTTGGATGCGTTCGGTTTCGACATATCGGGATTGGCTTTCGAGAATGCCAGGCTTAGAATCGAAAAGCATCCGGCGCTCAAGGGCAAGATACGCCTCGCTCAGGATAAAACTGACATATACGCCAGACGGTACGACTACATTATGGCCTTTGAAGTCCTCGAACATATCGAAGATGACCTATCCTGCATAAAAGAGTGGTGGAATATTCTAAACGAGCATGGGAAACTACTCATCTCCGTTCCCGCCCATCGGAGCAAATGGGGCGGCAATGACGCCGTTGCGGGTCACTACCGGCGGTATGAAAGAGCAGGCATGAGCAATCTGCTGATGAACGGAGGATTCAAGATTCAGCACTTTTGGAACTACGCTTATCCGCTGTCAATATTGCTGGATGTTTTTCTGCAAAGAACAGGTCTTGAAGGATCGGAGCAGGGTCTCACAAAGGAGGAACTCTCGAAGCAAAGCGGAATCAAGAGGAAAAGGAGCCTTTTGAACCGTTTGGTGTCAAGCGATTTTTTTCTGGCCCCTTTTTTGGTCCTGCAACGGTGTTTTCTCGAAAAAGACCTGAGTTCGGCATTCCTGGTCGTTGCTGAAAAGATGCCCTGACGTGGAGACCTGGATGAAATACAAGGTAAAAGTAAATTACATATTCTTAATAAAGGTGATAATTACAGTTAGTTTCATTACTTACCTTATATATTCTTGTAATATTGCGATGCTGGCGTCAACTTTATCCAGTATTAATATATCATTAGCCGGATTGGCATTTATTATACTACCATTAGTGTTAGTGCTTGGTGGGATAAATCTTTGGTTACTGATGAACTCTATATCGCATATACCTTTAATGGTATTCATGCGCGCATATAGCTATGGATATGCAGTAAATTTATTTTCTCCAGGCCAGCTTGGAGATATAAGCGTGGCTCTGTTTCTCAAGAAGGATGGAATTTACTACAGCCATTCCACTTTGGCCTATGTTATTGATAAAGCTATAAGCTTGATATTTGTCCTGTCGATGGGATACATCGGCGCCAAATTTCTATTAAAGGGTTTCGCTGGACCAAAATGGCTTTTTGGTGTTCCGTTAATATGTGGTGCATGTGCTATGGCATGTATTCTACTTATTCTATATATTCCTGATAATACTGGACGAATTGGACGTGTTAAACAATTCATAAAGAATACGTATAAAGAAGCGATACTATGGGATGGAAAGTATAAAGCTATAATGCGTAATGTTACGTTAACTATTGTGCGCTGGTTAGTGTTAAGTATGACATATTATCTTGCCTTTCGTGCTTTTGGAATAGAAGCAAAGTGGCCGGAAGTAGGTATAATTCCGATAATTGCTACTTTGATCGGATATATACCTATTTCGGTCGGCGGAATAGGAACTGTGGAATTATGCGCAGTATATCTGTTCTCCTTAATTTCAATTGATAGGGTTTATGTAATAGATGTTTATATATTTATCAGATTCATAACGTATTTACAGGCAGGTGTTATTCTCGGGTTATGTAACTGGCAATTCAGAAGGCCACGGACTCTCTAGTGCGGACGTCCTCGCATGCCTCCTGCTCCGTGTACTGCCGCGCGTACAGAGGGGGCGGAGAAAACGTGGCGCTCTCCAAAATCATTCGGCCGGCATAGGCGATTTTCTTTCACGTCAGGAGATCTATATGCGTCCCAAGATAGTATTATTCAATCCGATACCCTCGACGATCAGCCGCCGCAAGGGAGTCTTGCCGCTCGCATTGCTCTCTATTGCAAGGGGGCTTGATGCGGAAAAATATGAGATCGTAATCATTGACGAAGCGGTTGAAAGCTTCCCGGAAGAAGTTGTACAGGATGCCCTATGCGTAGGCATCAGCGCCATGATAGGCTATCAGATTAGCAGTGCGCTCAAACTCGCAAAGCGCATCCGTGCATTATATCCCAAAGTCCCTCTTATATGGGGCGGCTGGCATCCTTCCATTCTACCGGAGGAGACAGTAGACAGCGATTTTGTTGACTATGTGATTCGCGGACAGGGGGAAATCACGTTTTCCGAACTTATGAATGCATTGGAAGGAAATAAGACCTTAGATAGTATTTTAGGGTTGACCTATAAGCTCAATGGAAACGTAAAATCAAATCCCGACAGACATTTGTCTGACCCAAATGGATTCCCTCCATTACCATATCATCTAATAAATATGAACAAATACATCCATGCGAGTGAATTCGGTGCTCGGACGGTCACTTATCTTTCGAGCATTGGATGTCCGTTTAGTTGCGGTTTTTGTGCAGAACAGGTAGTTTACCGAAAACGTTGGTTGCCACTAAGTCCTGAGCGGGTGATATCCGATTTTAAGCATCTCAAAGAGCAGTATAAGATCGATTCTATAATAATTAACGATAGCAACTTTTTCACTAATGAAACGCGTGTTGCTGAAATATGTAAAAATATGATGAGTGAAAAGCTGAATATGAAATGGGGGAATGCTAACGGCAGAACAGATCAATTAGTAAGATATGAATCGGAAACATGGCAGCTCATGTGCGATAGTGGCCTTCAGTGCATTCTTACTGGTGCCGAGACTTATGACGATGGCATTCTTGAAATTATGAATAAGAAAGCTACTATTGAAGATACTTTCAAGATGACTCATATCGCCAATGAATACGGAATTAAAATTAAGTTCTCTTTTATGGTAGGTCTGCCGATGGCGAATAGAAAAGTATCAGTTGAAGAAGAGTTCGATAGTGTTATAGAGTTTATCAATAAGCTCTATAATGTTAATAATAAGAATCATTTTCTACTTTTTTTATACACACCTTTCCCTGGTACACCGTTGTTCAGAAAAGCCATAGAACTGGGATATAAAAGTCCCGATAGTCTCGAAGCCTGGGGAGATTTTCGAGAGGGGTTGAATCATGCGTCTACTCCTTGGGTAAGCATGGATTTGGCGGAAAAGGTATATCAGGTAAGTTTCTATTTCCCGTTCATAAGCAACTCGGCCTATGATATCATCAAGCAGTACCCACTCTTCGTTAGATGGATGCTGCTTCCATTTGAACGAATGCTCTATATGATTATGAAATTTAGGATTAAACGCAAATTCTTTGATTTTCCTGTAGAGTTCAGCATGATTAAGCTCATATTCAAACTCTTGAAAAGGAAGATCTGAGTTTAAAGTAAATCTGAATAATCCGCTAATATACTTATCAATTATGCTGCACTCATCTTGTAGAGTGTGGAATTCTTGTACGCCTTCGCGCAACCCCTCGATCTCCTTGCCAGGACGGAAAATCCCTCTCTTTTAGGTCGAAAATGCGAACGTAAACCTCTCGGGGCGTGGAGTTCACATCCGATGGCTGCGGATGGACGCGAGATAACCCAGGACGCCATCGGGGATTATAGGTGGGCTCGGCGCAAGTTCTCATTGGCAGCGGCGCCCTGAAGAAGCCCTCCGTTAGTATCCCAGATTCTCTCCAACCAGTTTTACGTGGATGCGGCCTCTTTTTCTATGGCCTTCGATGATGCTCCACATGTTGCAGATGCGTTCAGCCGACCGGCAGTCGGTGCACAGCCCGTTGGCCGTGCAGGGTGCTTCGACGCCTAAACGAATCGCGTTCACCGGCGCAGCGTAGTGTTTGACCCTGGCGATGGCGGAATCCAGGTCGGGGGCCACTTTATTCATTCCCAACACGAGGATCACCTTTTCGGGACCGAACATCATGGCCGCCACACGGTTTCCCAGGCCGTCCAGGTTGACCAGTCTGCCGTCCAGGGTGATGGCGTTGGAACTGGCGATCATTATGTCCGCGGTGAGCCCCTTGCGCCTGGCTGCCAGGCTTTCCTGAGGCGTAAGCCCGTGCTCGAAAGGATCGATTATATTCACTTCCGGCAGAACGGCTATTCTTTTCCACAGCCCCATCGAAGTGGTGGTAATTGAACCGCAGCGATAAACGGCCGCCCCATGCGGGATCATTGCCAGCACTTCCTCGATCGCCTGGGCGGCGGTGGCCGCATAACTGCCTTCCATGCGGCGCTTTTCGAGGTTTTGAATAATTTGCTGTGCGGTTCTTTCATTCCAGCTTACCTGGTTTTTATCCATCTTCAACCCCCCCCTTTAAAATCAGTAACTCCTCTTGGTTCTACCGCTTCGCGACGAACTCCCACACTTCTCCGCACGGGGCCGTTCTAACCTGGAGGTGTCCCAGCCATTGCCGATCGTTCTGTTTCGGGTAATCCTCCCTGAAATGTGAGCCCCGGCTCTCGACCCTCCTGATCGCTGCTTCGAGAATAAGGGAGGCCGCTCTCGCAGCCGAACGCAGCTCAATCGCACTTACCTGGGCCGCGGTCAGTGTTTTTTCGCTTCCACGCCCGGAAAATGAGAGGCTGCCGATGATTTCCCGCATATTGCCCAAAGATCGAGAAAGCCCTGCCTCGTTTCTCACTATCCCCCCCTCTTCCCACATAATTTTGCGGATTCTGTCCAGAAGACCGGTTTCGCCATACTGGAGGCTCTCAAAGGCCCGGAACCGTTCCTCGAGCCGCCTCAAGACAGATCGTCGCTCTCCCGCGCCGCTCCTCTTCGCCCAATCGGCCGCCGAATTCCCGGCCCTTGCTCCGAATACCACCGTTTCGCTAAGCGCATTGCCTCCCATCCGGTTGGCGCCGTGCAGCCCACCTGTCACCTCTCCGGCAGCGAAAAGTCCCGGAACAGAGGCCGCCCCCCTGCCGTCGATTTTTACTCCACCCATGGTATGGTGGGCAGCCGGAGCTACGCGAAGGGGACGACTGACCCCTCCGTGGCGATCTCCAAATATGGGCCGCATGGAGGCTGAGAAGGGATCGCTTTGCCATTTTTCCTCCGTAACGTCCCGCAGATCAAGGAAAATCCCCTGGCCGTTTCGATAAATTTCCTGAAAAACCGCCTGTGAGAGGCGGTCCCGGGCCTTAAGCGCCGCGGGGCGTTCATTTATTCCGTATTTTTTGAGAATATCCTCGCCGGAATCATTTACAAGCCGACCGTTGTCGGCGAGACTTGGCGGAATCACCAGGGGCGCATGTCCGGGTTCGGCCAGGCATACCGGATAAAACTGCACGAATTCAATGTCCTGGAGGAGCGCTCCGGCCTCAGTCGCCAATATCCACCCGTCCCCCAGCATCCGCCTCGGGTTGTCGTGGCGAAGGTAGAGTGCGGCAGCCCCGCCGGTTGCCAGCACCACTGCCCCGGAACTGAACGCGATAAGCTCACCCGATTGCCGTGCAAAGCCCATAAGGCCCGCCACCCCGTTTTCTATCACCAGGTCGGTGACCGTCAGGTTTCCCATCAACCGCGTCCCCAACTCCCTGTTTTTTCTGATGAGACAGCGCACTATCTCCTCACCTAGAGCTGGAGGGCGGCCTTTGGCGAATAGAAATCCATGTCGGACTTCAGCCTGGATTCCCCAGCTTATAAGTTCACCCAGCCTCGCCGGGGCCTCTTCGCAGAGAATTTCGGCAAGAACCGGCTGATTTATTCCACGGCCTGCCTGAAGAGTGCGCTTCAGATGTCCGGCCGCTCCCGCACTGTCAGCACCCCCCATCGCGCCGCCACTGAGCCAGGTACAGGTGGACTTGCCGGGCCCTGCCTTGGAGAGCACGAGAACATCAAGCCCCGCTTCCCGCGCCGATATGGCAGCCCTGAGCCCGGCGGCCCCGCTGCCCAACACCAGAACGTCGCATGCAATATGTTCCATCTGCTGAATTTGCCCTAATTTATTGTATTGGTGTAAATATCAAGAGGCGATTCCCGAGAATCGCTCAATTCAGATTCTACTTTCCGGGGACTGTCTTTGCTCCTCAAATCATCCTGACAGACATTTTACTCTATACGGCAAACCTTTACCGCATCGTTTTCATAGACGCAGGGAAGCCCGCCGGCCTCCGGCTTTTCCAG
>Ga0074046_10001999_pt1 | contig 17900 bp, 20 predicted proteins | sample BogForMeECP23OM3_FD_94441 | JGI IMG/M metagenome (GOLD analysis project Ga0074046, IMG submission 94441) | Bog forest soil microbial communities from Calvert Island, British Columbia, Canada - Bog Forest MetaG ECP23OM3 | ecosystem: Environmental > Terrestrial > Soil > Wetlands ... | reverse complement strand
CGTCATACTTTGCCCGATCGGCCTCGTTCCAAGGCATCGCGAATCTCCCCAAGTTGTTGCAAACCAGGGAGAATCAGACCCCGCGAGGCCGGTCAACCAATTTCAGGTCAGGCTCTGAGATCGTCGGGGTAGAGCGGCTGGAATTGAGAGTCGCCGCGGCTCGTCACGTCCGCCACCGCTTGCGCGAGGTCTTCTGCGCCTGCGCCGCCGCGCGCCCAATGCTCGCAAACGATGACCTTGAGGCCGAATCTGTCGGCGACAGCCCGCTTGACGAAATCGAACTCGGCTTCGGTGTCCGCCGTGAAACGGTTGACGGCGACCACGACGGGCACGCCGAACTTGTGGATGTTGGCGATCTGCCGGGCGAGGTTGGCGAGTCCGGATTTCAGCGCAGCGAGGTTCTCGACGCCGAGCGCATCCTTGGCGACGCCGCCATGCATCTTGAGCGCGCGCACGCTCGCCACGACGACGGCGGCCGCGGGTCGGAGCCCCGCCTTGCGGCACTTGATGTCGAAGAATTTCTCTGCGCCGAGATCGGCGCCGAAGCCCGCCTCGGTCACGACATAGTCCGCGAGCTTGAGCGCGGCTTTCGTGGCGACGACCGAATTGCAGCCGTGCGCGATGTTGGCGAACGGGCCGCCGTGCACCAGCGCCGGCGAGCCTTCGAGCGTCTGGACGAGGTTGGGCTTGATCGCCTCCTTGAGCAGGGCCGATATCGCGCCTTCCGCCTTCAGGTCGGCCGCCGTCGCCGGCCTCTTGGCGTAAGTGTAGCCGACCACCATGCGGCCGAGCCGCGCTTCGAGGTCGTCGATGTCGGAGGCGAGGCAGAACGCCGCCATCACCTCGGAGGCGACGGTAATGTCGAAGCCGTCCTCGCGGGAGAAGCCGTTCGACGGGCCGCCGAGACCGACCACGACTTCGCGAAGCGCGCGATCGTTCATGTCGATGACGCGCTTCCACGCGATGCGGCGCAGATCGAGACCGAGCGCATTGCCCCAGTAAATGTGGTTGTCGAGCACCGCCGCGAGCAGGTTGTGCGCCGAGGTGATGGCGTGGAAATCGCCGGTGAAGTGCAGGTTGATGGCGTCCATCGGCACGACCTGGGCGTAGCCGCCGCCGGCCGCTCCGCCCTTGAGGCCGAATCAGGGCCCGAGCGACGGTTCGCGCAGGCAGATGACCGTCTTTCGACCGATCCGGTTGAGCGCGTCGCCAAGGCCGACCGTCGTCGTCGTCTTGCCTTCGCCGGCGGGCGTGGGATTGATCGCGGTGACAAGGATGAGCTTGCCGTCCGGACGCTCGTCCGCCGCCTGCCGAAGGAACTCGGGCTCGATCTTGGCGATCCAGCGGCCGTACGGATTTAGCGCGTCCTCGGGAACGCCGATCGCGCCCGCGATTTCTGCGATCGGCTTGAGCTTCGCGGCGCGAGCGATTTCGATATCGGAGCGCATGAGTCCCTCGGATGGCGTAAGCGAAAAGCCATCCTACCTCTCGCGCCGATTGGCAAGCGCAGCGCGAACGCTTGACTGGGATGCGCTTTGCTCGGCCGGCATGGCGGGCGTAAGATTCGGCCATGGCCTTGCTCCGTCTCGCCCTGCTCGCGACTGTCAGCCTCGCGCTCTTTTTCGGGTTTGCGATCGCCGGGGAAGGCGGGCCTTCGCGTTTCTTCTCGCAAGCGCCCCTCGTCGCCCTGACGATTGTAACCATCGCGCTCGGGATCGCGGCTACGTTCACCGAAGGCCATATCGGGTCGGGCGTGCGCGAGGATCGCTCGAACCGTTGGGTGATCGTCGCCTTCACAATCCTCGGAATCGCGCTCGCCTATCTTCCGGCGCTCGCCGACCGCCATGACGTCCTGACGCCCGGCGGCGACGCGGTGTGCTGGACGGGCGTCGCCATCGGCGCCGCCGGCGGCGTGTTGCGCCTCGCGCCGGTCTTCGTCCTCGGGCGACGGTTCAGCGGCCTCGTCGCGATCCAGCCCGATCACAAGCTCGTCACCGACGGCCTCTACGGCGTCATCCGCCATCCGTCCTATCTCGGGCTTCTGGCCACGGCGGTCGGCTGGAGTCTGGCGTTTCGCGGCGGCGTCGGCCTCGTCATTGCGGCCCTCATGCTGCTCGTCCTCGTCGCGCGCATGAACGCCGAGGAGAAGTTGCTCGGCGAGACCTTCGGCGCCGAATACGAAGCCTATCGCTCGCGCACGTGGCGGCTCGTCCCTTATCTCTACTGAATGTCGCGGGTTGGTTGCCTCGCCCGGGCGCATCCCCTAAACCAGCGGCCGCTTCTTCCCGGGACAGCCGCCATGATCCGCTCCGCTCTGATGACTGTGATGACCAGCGCCGCAATCAAGGCGGGGCGGGGTCTCAAGCGCGACTTCGGCGAGATTGAGCAGCTGCAGGTTTCCATGAAGGGACCTGGCGATTTCGTCAGCCTCGCCGACAAGCGCTCGGAGAAGACGCTTTACGAGGAACTCTCCAAGGCCCGTCCCGGCTATGGTTTCGTGATGGAGGAAGGCGGGCGGATCGAGGGAACCGACAAGAGCCACACGTGGCACATTGATCCGCTCGATGCGACCACCAACTTCCTTCATGCGATCCCGGTCTTCGCCATCTCGCTCGCGCTCGAGCGCGAGGGTCAGATCGTCGCCGGCGTCATCTACAATCCGGCCGACGACGACTTGTACGTGACCGAAAAGGGGCAGGGCGCCTGGGGCGCCAAGCGTCGCCTGCGCGTCGCCCAGCGGACCGAATTGTCGCAGGCCCTTTTCGGCTGCGGCATCCCCCATCTCGGCAAGGCGGCGCAGCACCCGCGATTCAAGGCCGAGCTGTCGGCGGTGATGGCGCGGGTCGTCAACGTGCGCCGTATCGGATGCGCGTCGATCGACCTCGCTTATGTCGCCGCCGGCCGCTTCGACGCCTTCTGGGAGCGGGGCCTCAACTCCTGGGACATCGCCGCCGGCGCGCTGCTCATCCGCGAGGCCGGGGGCTACGTCACGGACGCCGACGGCGATCCGGACTTCTTGACGACCGGGTCGATCTGCTGCGGCAACGAGATCATGCATCGGGAGCTGCTCGCGCTCTTGAAGAACGCGGCTTAACGCGCGCCGGATTTCTGCTACTGTCGCGAGGAGAATAACCAACGATTCGCGTAGGCTTGGCGGGGCGGTGAGCATGACTCCGATCTCTCGGCTTGACGGCCGATCGCAATGAGCGCGGAAGCGCTCTGCCTTGCGGGCGACGCTGCGCTCCTTTCTCTCGCGGTCGCGGGGGCGTTGCTCTCGAGAAGACCCTTCGCGGGAACGCTCGTCTACGGCGGTTCGCTCGTCGTCTCCGCGCTCCTGCTTGTCGTTGCGATCGATGCGCTCCTCTTTGGCGCGCGCGGCGAACCGCTCGTGCTGCCGCTCGGCCTGCCCTGGATCGGCGCTCATTTCCGCACCGACGCGATGTCGGCGTTCTTTCTCGTCGTCGTCAATCTCGGCGCCACGGCGGCGAGCCTCTACGGGCTCGGCTATGGCCGCGCGGAGCACGATCCGGAGCGCGTGCTGCCGTTCTTCCCCGCCTTCCTTGCCGGGATGAACCTCGTCCTCGTCGCCGACGACGCCTACGCCTTCCTGCTGTCGTGGGAGTTCATGTCGCTCGCCTCCTGGGCTCTGGTGATGGCGCACCACCGCGAAGGTCAAAATACGCGCGCGGGTTACGTCTATCTCCTGATGGCAAGCTTCGGCACGCTTGCGCTGTTGCTCGCTTTCGCCTTGCTGGCGCGACCCGCCGGCAGCTACGCTTTCGACGCCATGCGGGCGGCGGGGCCACCGCCCGGCGTCGCCGGCCTCGCCTTCCTGTTGGCGCTGATCGGAGCGGGGTCAAAGGCCGGGATCGTGCCGCTGCACGTTTGGCTGCCGCTCGCCCATCCTGCCGCGCCAAGCCATGTCTCCGCGCTCATGAGCGGGGTCATGACGAAGGTCGCCGTCTATGGCTTCGTCCGGATCGTGTTTGATCTCGCGGGACCGGCGAGTTGGTGGTGGAGCGTTCCGGTTCTCACGGTCGGCGCCGGCTCCGCGTTGCTCGGCGTGATCTACGCCTTGATGCAACACGACCTCAAGCGCCTGCTCGCCTACCACACGGTCGAGAACATCGGCATCATCTATATCGGACTTGGCCTCGCTTTGGGGTTCAAGGTGTTCGGCATGCCGGCCGCCGCTTCGCTTGCGCTGACGGCGGGGCTTTTGCACGTGTTCAATCATTCCCTCTTCAAGAGCCTCCTGTTCTTCGGCGCCGGCGCCGTGTTGTCCGCGACCGGCGAGCGCGACATGGAGCGGCTCGGCGGCCTCATTCACACCATGCCAGGAACGGCGTTCTTCTTCCTGGTTGGCTGCGTCGCCATTTCGGCGTTGCCGCCCTTCAACGGATTTGTTTCCGAATGGCTGACGTTTCAGGCCATATTGCTGAGCCCGGCGTTTCCGTCCTGGGTGCTGAAGATATTGGCGCCCGCGGTCGGGGCCATGCTGGCGCTGTCGGCCGCGCTCGCCGCCGCCTGCTTTTGCAAGGCGTTCGGCATAACCTTTCTTGGACGGCCTCGAACCGAGGCGGTTTCGCGCGCGAGAGAGGCCGATCGCCTTGCCCTTGCCGCGATGGCGATTCTGGCGACGCTCTGCCTTCTCGTCGGCGTCCTTCCGGGTCTGGCGATCGACGCCCTCACCCAGGCGGCGCAAATCGCCGTCGGCGCCCACATGCCGACGCAGTCCTCGATCGCCTGGCTCTCGATTGCGCCGGTCGCCGAGAGCCGGAGCTCCTACAACGGGCTTCTCGTGTTCCTGTTCATCGCCCTGTCGGCCAGTTTGGCCGCAAGCTTCATCCACCGTTTCGCCTCCGCCGCGTTGCGGCGCGCTCCTGCGTGGGACTGCGGTTTTCCCGATCCGTCGCCCGCGACGCAATATTCAGCGGTAAGTTTCGCGCAGCCGATCCGGCGTGTGTTCGGCTCGGTCGCGTTCGTCGTTGAGGAGCGGATCGACATGCCGCGCCCGGGAGAGATGCGCCCCGCGCATCTCGATCTCAAACTCAGCGACCGGATCTGGAACGTCTTCTACATGCCGCTGATCCTGATCGTCGAGCGGGCGGCCGTGCAGTTCAACCGCCTGCAGTTCCTCTCCATCCGGCAGTACCTGAGCGTCGTGTTCGGCGCGCTGGTCATCCTTCTGGTCGTGCTCGCGTCATGGCCATGATCGTCGATCTCGTCTTCCAGCTCCTGCAGATGACTCTGGTCATCGCGGTCGCGCCGCTGTTGACGGGGGTGGTGCGCGCGACCAAGGCGCGCCTCACCCGCCGCCGCGGCCCGCCGCTCGTCCAGCCCTATCGCGATCTCGTGCGGCTCGCGCGCAAGGAGGCGATCGTCGCCGACAGCGCCTCGTGGCTCTTTCGCTTCGTGCCCTACCTCGTGTTTGCGGCGACCTGGGTCGCAGCCGCCCTGGTGCCGACCTTCGCTACGGGGCTCCTGTTCTCGTGGTCGGCCGACCTCATCGTCATCATCGCGCTCCTGGGCGCGGCGCGATTTTTCCTCGCGCTCGCCGGGCTCGACGTCGGCACAAGCTTCGGCGGTTTAGGCTCGAGCCGCGAGGCCCTGTTCGGTGCGCTCGCCGAGCCGGCGATGATCGTCATCGTCTTCTCGCTCGCGCTCATCGCCGGCTCGACCCAATTGTCGACCGTGGCGGCTTATATGGCCTCAGGCGTCGCCGGCCTGCGCGTCACGCTCGGCATGGCGCTGGTCGCGCTGATCATCGTCGCGCTCGCCGAGAACGGCCGCATTCCCGTCGACAACCCGGCGACCCACCTCGAGCTCACGATGGTGCACGAGGCGATGATCCTGGAATATTCGGGCCGGCATCTCGCCGTGATCGAGCTCGCCGCCATGCTGAAGCTCGCGCTCTACATCTCGCTGATCATTTGCGTCTTCGTTCCCTGGGGCCTCGCGATCGCCGACGCGAGCGTCGCCGACCGCATTTTCGGCGCGATCGCCTATGTCGTGAAGCTTTTGGCCGCCGGCGTGGCGCTCGGCGTGTTCGAGACCAGCATCGCCAAGATGCGCGTCTTCCGCGTGCCGGACTTCGTCGGCGCGGCGCTGATGCTCGGCTTTCTCGGCGCGCTTCTGCTGTTCGTGTCCAGGACGCTGAAATGAAAGGCCTCGCCTTCGACGTCTCGCATCTGCTCGCCGGCGGCCTCGTGCTGGTGAGTTTCATGCTGCTCTACCAGGACCGCCTCTATGCGCTGCTCAACACATTCGCCCTCCAGGCGGTCGTGCTGTCGCTCTCGGTCGCCTGGCAGGCCTATGTTCAGGATGCGGATCATCTCTACGTAACCGCCTTCATCGCCTTCGCCTTCAAGGCGATCATCATCCCGATCGCGCTCCATCGCATCATCGTCCAGCTCGGCATCCACCGCGACGTCGAAAACGTCGTCGGCGTCGGGCCGACCATGATGGCCGGCCTCGCGCTCGTCGCGCTCTCCGAAGTCGTGATGCTGCGCATCGCCAGCGACGCCGACGTGCTCGCCCGCGAGGACCTCGCCTTCGCTCTGTCGGTCGTGCTGCTTGGTCTCCTGATGATGGTGGTGCGGCACAACGCCGTGTCGATGGTGGTCGGCTTCATGTCGCTCGAGAACGGGCTCATTCTCGCCGCCGCGGGCGCGAAGGGCATGCCACTGGTGGTCGAGGTCTCGGTCGCCTTTTCGGTGCTGGTGGCGCTGGTGGTGATCGGCGTGTTCCTCTTCCGCATCAGCGAGCGGTTCGAGTCGATCGACGCCGAGGCGCTCGACAGTTTCAGGGGAAGCCGATGAGCTTCGCGCCGGACGCGACCATCGTCCTCCTCGCTCTGCCGGCGGCGGCGGCGGCGCTGCTCGCCGTCCTGCCGTCCTATCGCCTGTCCGCCGCGCTGAACGTGGCCGCCGCTCTCGCGGCCTTCGTCGCCTCGGCGTCCCTGTTCGTCTCGGCGCCGCCCCCGAACGCGTACATCCTGATCGACGACCTCAACGTCGTCTTCATCGTGCTCAACACCTTCATCGGCTTCACCGCGAGCGTGTTCAGCGCCACCTACATCGCCCACGAGATCGAGACCGGACGTCTGACGCCTGATCATCTGCGTTTCTATCACGCGATGTATCAGTTCCTGCTGTTCTCGATGAACCTCGCGCTGATCGCCAACAACATCGGCCTCATGTGGGTGGCGATCGAACTGGCGACGCTGACGACGGTGCTGATGGTCGGCATCTACCGCACCCAGGCGGCGATCGAGGCGGCGTGGAAATATTTCATCCTCGGCAGCGTCGGCATCGCGCTCGCCCTGTTCGGAACGATTTTAATCTACATGGCGGCGCAGCCGGTGGTCGGCGAAGGCGTTCCGGCCATGCTGTGGACGAGCCTGATCGCGCATGCGCCGCAGTTCGACCCGGCGCTGCTCGACCTCGCCTTTGTGTTTCTGCTGCTCGGCTACGGCACCAAGGTCGGCCTCGCACCGCTGCACGCCTGGCTTCCGGATGCGCACGCGGAGGGGCCGACGCCGATCTCCGCGGTCCTCTCCGGCCTGCTGCTCAACGTCGCGCTCTACGCCGTGCTGCGCTTCAAGCTTCTGCTCGACGCCAACGCGCGCGCGCTGGCGCCGGGACCGTTGATGGCGACGCTCGGCCTCGTCTCGGTCGTGTTCGCCGCGTTCATGCTTTATCGCCGCCGCGACGTGAAGCGGATGTTCGCCTATTCGTCGATCGAGCACATGGGGATCATCGTGTTCGCCTTCGGCGTCGGCGGACCGCTGGCCAATTTCGCAGCGCTCCTGCACATGGCGATGCACAGCCTGACCAAGTCGGCGATCTTCTACACCGTCGGCCAGATCGCCCAGGTCAAGGGCACGCAGCAGATCGCCGAGATCCGCGGCCTCACCGTGTCCCACCCGCTGCTCGGCTGGAGCCTCGTTTTCGGCGTGTTCGCGATCGTGGGCCTGCCGCCGATGGGCGTCTTCATGAGCGAATTTTTGATCGTCAGCTCGACCTTCGCGCGCACGCCGGGGCTCGCCCTGGCGCTCGCTATCGGGCTCTTGCTGGCGCTCGGCGCGCTCGTCCTGCGCATGCAGGGCATGGCCTTCGGTGCCCCGGCCGGCTCGACCGCTCCGGCCAAATCTTCGGCCCTGCCGATCCTGGCGCATTTCGCGCTGGTGCTGATCGCCGGCGTCTACCTCCCGCCCCCGCTGGTGACGTGGTTCCAGCACGTCGCCCAGCTTCTGCGCTAGGGGCGGCGGATGGATCGATCCATTCATCAGCGCGGACAGTTGCCGGTGTGCGGCCTCCTCCCCCCTTGTCGGGGAGGAATGAGGAGGGGGGTCGCGGCAAGCCTTTCTCATTGGCTTCGACCCGCTCGAACCTCGGCTCAACAAAGGTGCGCAGTCTTCGAGGCCGTCGCGACCCCCCACCCTGTCCCGCCCCCACCAAAGGGCGTCCGGGAGGACGCCCGTCTGTCGACGGGCTATGGGGGGCGGGGACGCCTATCGTCACGGTTGGGCGCCGCTGCTAGGCAAGACGCTGAGAGGCGCCGATGATCCTGATCCTCTCAGGCGAAGCCGAGTGGTTCGAGGCCGGACGCCGCATGGCGGCGGGAAATGCGACGCTCGTCAGCCTCTGGGGCGACGAGGGCCGCATGCGCCTCTGCGTCCGGGAAGCCGACGGCGCCCTCGCCTTCGTCGACATGCCTTGCGACCGCGGCGCGTTTCCCTCGATCGCGGCGCTGCATCCGCCGGCGAGCCGGCTCGAGCGGGCGGCCTGCGACCTCTACGGCTATTTGGCGCTCGGCGCGCCGGACGGGCGACGCTGGCTCGATCACGGCCGCTGGCCCTTGCGCCATCCGCTGGGCGACCGCTCGGGCCATGACGGCGCCGGGGACGCCTACGCCTTCCTCGAAGCGAGGGGGCCGGGCCTGCACCAGATCCCGGTCGGGCCCGTCCACGCCGGGATCATCGAGCCCGGACATTTCCGCTTCCACGCCGGCGGCGAGGCGATTGTCCGGCTCGAGGAGCGGCTGGGCTACAAGCATAAAGGGGTCGACGCGCTGATGCGCGGGGCGACCCTCGAGCGGGCGGCTGCGCTCGCCGGGCGGGTCAGCGGCGATTCGACAGCGGCTTACGCGATCGCCTTCGCCCGCGCCGTCGAGGGGGCGCTCGGCGCCGAGGCGCCGCCGCGGGCGCATGCCTTACGCGGCGTGATGGCCGAACTCGAGCGGATCGCCAACCATTTCGGCGATATCGGCGCCATCTGCAACGACGCCGCCTTCGCCCTGATGCTCGCCCATTGCGGGATTTTGCGCGAGCGCACTCTTCGCGCGGCGAAGAGCGCGTTCGGACATCGGTTGATGATGGACGCGGTCGTTCCCGGCGGCGTCGCCGTCGATATCGCCCCCGAGGGCGCGGCGGGGATCCTGGCGCTCGTGGCCGAGGCCAGGGCGACTTTCCCGAAGCTCGTGCGGCTCTATGACAACACCGCGTCCCTTCAGGATCGGACGGTCGGGACCGGCGTGCTGAAAGCCGAGCTTGCGCGCACGTTCGGCGCGGGCGGCGTGGTCGGGCGGGCCTCGGGCCGCGATTTCGACGCGCGCCGCGATCATCCCTATCCGCCTTACGACGCCCTGTCTTTCAAGGTGCCGACCCGCAAGGCGGGCGACGTCAATGCCCGGATCTGGGTTCGCATCGCCGAGGTCGGCGAGAGCCTGGAGTTGATCGAGAAGATGCTCGAGCGCCTGCCCGAGGGTCCGATCCGGGCGGCGCTTCCTGCGAAGGGCGCTGGCGAGGGATGGGCGCTGGTCGAGGCCTTCCGCGGCGACGTCTTCGCCCATGTCCGGCTCGCCGACGACGGCGCGGTCGCCCGCTGCCACCTGCGCGACGCCTCATGGCTGCAATGGCCGCTCCTGGAGGCGGCGATCGAAGGAAACATCGTCGCCGACTTCCCCTTGTGCAACAAGTCGTTCAACGGCTCCTATTCGGGGTGTGACCTTTAGCCATGCGCGACACGCTGCTGCAGGGCCTCAGGCCCCCGCTGACCGAAACGGCGCCCGGCGCCGACGATCCGGAACTCGCGGCGCTCGCCGCGACGGTGAAGGAGGCGGCGGACCGCACGCTCGGGCGAAGCCTCGCGATCCGCCATGTCGACGCCGGCTCGTGCAACGCCTGCGAACTGGAAATCCACGCGCTCAACAACGCCTTCTACGATATCGAACGGTTCGGATTCCGCTTCGTCGCCTCGCCCCGCCACGCCGACGTCCTGCTGGTGACAGGGCCGGTGACGCTCAACATGCGCGAAGCGCTCGAACGCACTTACGCCGCGACGCCGGCGCCAAAATGGGTCGTCGCCTGCGGCGCCTGCGCCGCCGACGGCGGCGTGTTCGCCGGGAGCTATGCGGTCATGAACGGCGTCGCCGGCGTCGTTCCGGTCGACCTCGTCATCCCCGGCTGCCCGCCGAGCCCCGCGGCGCTGATGAAGGGGCTTTTGGCGCTGATGCGGGGCGCGAAACGATGACGGCGTCGGTGTCGTAAATACAGGTTATAAAGGGTATTTGTGGGCTCTGGAATGGCGCTCCTGCGCGAGCAAAGGCGAAGCAGTCCGCGACCATTTGAAAAAAGAGGCAGAATTTGACAGGTAAGTCCCTGTAAGGAAACCAGCGCGACCAAAACCGCGAGCGGGCCGCTTTGGACCCGACGCCTCCTGCGACGAGACCGCCATGCCCTACGCCCGCTACCCGTCCCTGCACGACAAGGTTGTCTTCATCACCGGCGGCGGGTCGGGGATCGGGGCGGCGATGGTCGAGGCCTTCGTGCTGCAAAAGGCCAACGTCGCCTTCGTCGACGTTGAGGCCGAGCCGTCGAGGGCGCTGGCCAGCCGGCTCGCGGCGTCGGGCCAGGCGCCCCTCTTCATCAAATGCGACCTGACCGACATCAACGCGCTGGAGGCGGCGATGGAGGAGGCGCGCCAGCGGCTCGGACCGATCGGGGTGCTGATCAACAACGCCGCCAACGATCAGCGCGAGGATGCCGACGAGGTCAGCGAGGAGGACTGGGACCGGGCGATGGCGGTCAATTTGAAGCACCAGTTCTTCGCCGCCCAGGTCGCGCGCCGCTCGATGCGCGAACTCGGCGGCGGGGCGATCGTCAACTTCTCGTCGACCGCCTGGATGCTCGGCATCGCACGGCTCTCGGTCTATTCGGCCGCCAAGGCCGCGGTTGTCGGCCTGACGAAGAGCCTCGCCAGAGAGTTCGGTCCGGACAACATTCGCGTCAACGCCATCGCTCCGGGCGCCGTCATCACCGAGCGCCAGCGCCGGCTCTGGATGAGCGAGAAGGAGATCGCCGATTTTCGCGCGCGCCAGTGCCTGAACCGCTCCCTGGTGGCGGAGGACGTCGCGCGGTTGGCGCTGTTTCTGGCGTCCGACGACAGCGCGATGATCACCAAACAGTGCTTCCTCGTCGACGGCGGCCTGCGGTGACGCCGCTGCAAGGCTGTGCGACACTAAAATCTGCTTGATTGACCGGCGCGACCGGCGCATCCTCCCCAATCCACGCGGCCGGGCACAAGGCCGCCGGAAGAGGGAGACACGGAATGACAGTTGCGCGCATACTCGCTGAAAAGGGGCGCGAGGTCTTCACGACGCAGCCGCACCGCACGCTCAAGGAAGCCGTCGACATGCTCGCCGCCAAGGGCGTGGGCGCGGTGGTCGTCACAGACGCCTCAATGAACGTCCTCGGCATTCTTTCCGAACGCGACGTGGTCCGGGTCATCGCCCAGAACGGCGCGGCGGCCCTCGATGATCAGGTGTCGCGCCACATGACGCCCAAGGTCATCACGGTCACGCGCGACGCCACGATCGATCACCTGATGACGACGATGACGGAAGGCCGCTTCCGCCATCTGCCGGTCGTCGAGGACGGGCGGCTAATCGGGCTCGTGTCCATCGGCGACGTCGTCAAGCGGCACGTCAGCGCGATCGACAGCGAGAGGCAGGCGCTGCGCGAGTATATCTCCACCGCCTGACAATCCCGGCGGCGGCGGTCATTCTCCGGCGGATTCGATCCGCGGCGCCTCGATGTGGTCGGCGATTTCGGCCGCCGCTTTGCGGACCGCGTCACGGCCGATTGCGATCAGCTCGTCGGCGCGGTTGAACTCGAACATGCCGATCTTGCCGACCTTGAGCTGAATCAGGGCGTCCGGCGGGTCGCCGGCGAGCCGCGAGCGCATGATCCGATCCTGGAGGATGTCGAAGGCGTTGACCATCACGGTCATCAGCCCGGGGGGCGCTGCGTCCGGGTCGGCGGCGGGCCGCGCTGCGCCGCGCCACCACCGCGCGATGACGCCGCTCGAGTCGTTGGCCGGCTCGACCAGGGTGGGCGGCGGCTCCATGCGGCCAAACGGCTCCTGGATCGCGGTGCCGCGGCCGGCGCTGTCGCTCGAAATGTTGAACGCGATCACGCGCTCGGCGCCGAGCGCCCGGGCGACGCTGACCGGCACAGGATTGACAATCGCGCCGTCGAACATCCAGCGGCCCTCGATCCGCACCGGCTCGAACACCCCCGGCAGCGCGTAGGAGGCGCGGATCGCCTCGACCAGTAGGCCGCGCTGCAGCCAGATCTCGTGCCCGCCGCCGACCTCCGTCGCCACCCCGGCGAAACGGATCGGCAGATCCTCGATGCGGAGCCCGCCGAGTTCCGCCTCGAGCTTGGCGCGCATGCGCTCGCCGCCGATCAGGCCGGCCCCGGCAAACGAGAAGTCGATGAGGCCAAGCATCCGCCGCCGGGTCAGCGAACGGGCGAAGGATTCCAGCATGTCGAGCTTGCCCGCCGCGTAGCAGCCGCCGACCAGCGTCCCGATCGAGGAGCCGACGACGATTTCGGGCCGGATGCCGAAGGCGTTGAGCTCCTGCAGCGCGCCGATATGCGCCCAGCCCCGCGCCGCGCCCGCCCCGAGCACAACGCCGATCCTGGTCGAACGGGGACGTCCCCCGGTCGAGGCGGAATCGGAATCAGCTTTCCAATAGGGCGCCCAAAACATGGAAGCTCATCGAACCTGACGTTTTGGCGGCGTGACGACGGGAATGTAGTCCCGTCCACGCCGCGACGCCATACACTTAAAGGTCACAAACCGTTACACATAAAGATCACAAACCGTTCAGAAAGCGCGAGGTTCCAGCCGGGCGTCACCTTTCGCCCTTTGCGCCCTCGACGAAGGACAGCCGCGATCCGGCCGCGCCCGCCTCGACCCGGCGGTAGAAGCAGGAACGTCTGCCCGTGTGGCACGCGCCGCCGTCGCCGCCGACCTCGACGAAGGCCAGAAAGGCGTCCTGATCGCAGTCGACCCGCATCTCGATGAGCCTCTGGGTCTGGCCCGACGTGTCGCCCTTGCGCCACAGCGCCCCGCGCGAACGCGACCAGTAGTGGACGACGCCGGTCTTCAGCGTCGCCTCGAGCGCCTCGGCGTTCATGTGCGCAACCATCAGAATATCGCCGCGCGCGGCGTCGACCGTCACGCATGTCGCAAGGCCGTCCAGGCCGAATTTCGGCTGAAACGCGAGGCCCTCTTCACGGTCCGGGGCGCCGCTCATGGGGAGCGCGCGCCGCGCAGCAGGCTGAAGAAGCGCATCTGCTCGTTCGGGTCGTCGCGGAAGGCGCCGCTGAACTGGGTCGTCACAGTCGACGCTCCCTGCTTGCGCACGCCCCGCATCGCCATGCAGGTGTGCTCGGCCTCGAGCATCACCGCGACGCCGCGCGTCTCGAGCGTCTTCTCGATCGCCTCGATGATCTGGGCGGACAGCGCTTCCTGCGTCTGGAGGCGCCGGGCGAAAGTGTCGACGATGCGCGCGAGCTTCGACAGGCCCACGACGCCGCGGCGCGGGTAATAGCCGATGTGGGCTTTCCCGAAGAACGGCGCGATGTGGTGCTCGCAATGCGAGACGAAGGAGATATCGCGCACCAGGACGAGGTCCTTGTAGCCGGAAACCTCATGGAAAACGCGCTTCAGCGGCCTGACCGCGTCCTCCCGGTAGCCTGAGAACAGCTCCTCGTACGCCTTCGCCACCCGGCGCGGCGTGTCCACGAGTCCTTCGCGGTCGGGGTCGTCGCCGGCCCAGGCGATCAGGGTGCGCACAGCGGCCTCGGCCTCATCGCGGGTCGGCCGGCGTGCGGGTTGCGCCGGAACGGCCGCCATGGCCGGCTTCAGCTTCACCACCTCGTCCATCCAAAGTCCCTCGTCGGCGCGGACGACCCCGCGCCCTGCTTCCAGGCTCGATTTCGATTGCCAGCGCCCCTATATAGGGCCGGAACGGACCCGCGCCACCCTGTCCACTTCCTCGATGATCCCATGCTAGACGACATCTACAATCGGCGCGTGCTGGAGTTGGCCGCGGACATTCCCCGGCTCGGCCGGCTCGCAAGCCCCGACGCGACCGCCAAGGCGCAGTCGCGCCTGTGCGGGTCGACGGTCGTCGTCGACCTCGTGGTCAAGGACGGCCGCGTCGTCGACTTCGCGCACGACGTCAAGGCCTGCGCTCTCGGGCAAGCGTCCTCCTCGCTGATGGCGCGTCATGTCATCGGCGCGACTGCGGACGAACTCCTCGCGCTGCGCGAGACGATGACCCGGATGCTCAAGCAGAACGGGCCTCCTCCGGACGGCGAGTGGGCGGATTTCGCCGTGCTCGAGCCGGTGCGGACCTATCGGGCGCGCCACGCCTCGACCCTGCTCACGTTCGACGCGGTCGCGGACGCCCTCGGCCAGATCGCGCGGAAAAGCGCGGAGACCGCCGAGGCGTCATGACCGCGTTCGCGCTCGCGCCGCGCCGGGCGGCGCATGCGCTGATTCGGTTCTACCAACTCACGCTGTCGGGCCTGATCGGCCGGCAGTGCCGCTACCTGCCGAGTTGCTCGGCCTATACCGACGAGGCGATCGCCCGTCACGGCGCTTGGGCCGGGGCGTGGATGGGCGCTGCGCGCATCTGTCGCTGCCATCCCTGGGGCGGCTCGGGATTCGATCCGCCGCCTCAGGCGATTCCTGCCGGCGCGTCCTGGACGCAGCCGTGGCGCTACGGTCGCTGGCGCTTCCGCTGCGACTGACCGCCTTGCCTCCGGCGCCCCCGGCCTATATGGACGGCCGGCATTCCGAGAGCCTGAGAGACCATTCAGCATGGCTGAACCGAGCCGCGCGGCGACCGCATCCGCGCCCCGCATCGAAGGAGGGCGATTCCTCATTGTCGAAGCGCGGTTTTACGACGCGGTCAGCGCCTACCTGCTTGAGGGCGCAATCCGCGCCCTCGAAGCGGCGGGGGCGACGCATGATCTCGTCGGCGTCGCCGGCGCGCTCGAAATTCCGGCGGGCCTGGCGATCGCCCTCGACGCGGCGGAGGCGGCCGGACGGCCTTACGATGGCGCGGTGGCGCTCGGCTGCGTGGTGCGCGGCGAAACCTATCATTTCGAAATCGTCGCCGGCGAATCCGCCCGGGCGCTGACGGACATGTCGGTGCATCGGAAGCTGGCGCTCGGAAATGGCATCCTGACCACCGAGACAGTCGCCCAGGCCGAGGAGCGCGCCGATCCTCAGCGCGGCGACAAGGGCGGCGACGCCGCTCGGGCGGCGATCGGGCTCGCTCTCCTCAAACGCCGGGCTGGCGATCGATGAAAATAAAGAAGTCCGACCTGCGCTCCGCTGCGCGCCTCGCCGCCTCCCAGGCGCTCTATCAGATGGAGGTGGCCGACAAGGGGCTGAACGACATCCTGGCTGAATTCGAGACGCACTGGATCGGACAGGAGATCGAGGGCGACGCCTACAATCCGGCGGAGGTCGAGTTCTTCCGCGACGTCGTATCGGGCGTGCTGCGCGAGCAGACGCCGATCGACCGCGGCCTGGACGCCACGCTGACGGAAGGCTGGCCTCTCCGCCGGGTCGAGGCCCTGATGCGGGCGATCCTGCGCGCCGCTTATTACGAGCTGCGCAGTCGTCCGGATGTGCCGGCGCGCGTTGTCGTGACGGAATATGTCGACGTCGCCGCGGCGTTCTTCGGCCCGGACGAATGCGGCATGACCAATGCGGTGCTCGACGCGCTTGCGCGCCAGACGCGCCCGGCCGAGTTCGCGGCGAACCGATAATCGTTCCGGGCGCCCGCACAACGCAAAACTTCCGCAGCGTCAAGTCCAGACAGTATTTTCATGCGCATTCGCCAAGGGAACCCCGCCATTCGAGTTTGCAATCTGTTAACTATAGGGAATCAGAGTGGCGTCCGATTCGTGTTTCGAAATCAGCCTCATACGACTCGTATGACGGCCGCGCCGGGATCGTCGTCATGCCGTTGACAGACTCGTCCGAGGGGTTCTCGGGACTGCAGCAATGGTCAAAGCCGCTCATTTTCGACCGGCTGTTTGCAGCCTATTGCAGACTCCTGCAGGACGAGGCCCGCGCCCGCGGCATGTCACGCCTGCACGCCCGCGTATGGCGCGCGCTCATCGCCGGCGACATGCCGGGGTTCGAAGCCTTGCGCGAAGCGCTCATTTTGGCGCTCGATCACGCGGACCTCACGCTGAATCACCTCGCCGAGGTGGACGCCGAGATCATGCTCGAACTCCTCGAAGTCGTCGTGTCGCGTTACAACCGTTCGCAGCGCACGGCGATGGCTTACCACCTCGCGCTGATGGAGCTCGCCGGACGCCTGCGGCCGCCAGCGCGCGCGGCGGCGGCCTGACGGCTTACAGCTCCTCGCGGAGGCGCTTGCCGTGGAGCTCGCGGTAGAATGGCCGCGGGCGGCCGCGCTCGAGCCCTTTCTCCAACGCTTCCGTCAGGTCGTCGAGCGCGAGATGGGTAATGTTGGGCAAGTCCAGCTCGCGCGCCTTGGCGAGCGGCGTCCATACGAGTTCGACCAGTTCAGCCTCAGGGCGGACGACGCCCTCGATACATTTGGCCACAGCGCCCGCATCGACGACCAGGAAGCGCGCGTCGAAACGCCTCGGCCGGCCCGGCGGAGTGATCGCGCGCGCGAGAAAGTCGATCGCGTCGAGCGCCGGGTACACGCCGGCCGCCGCGAAACGAGCCCAGGCGCCGGGCGGCGGATCCTCGGGCGCGCCGTAGTCGCAGACGCCGATCGCGAGCCCTGTCTCCTCGAAGGTCTCGCGGATCGCGGCGAGCGCGATCGCGCGCGCAAACGACGGCGAGGGGCGCGGGACGCGCATGTTGAGCTTCTCCTCGACGAGCGGGTCGAGCGCGCCGGCGGCGGCCATCCTGCGATCCTCCGGCTCGACCCGGCCGCCGGGAAAGACATATTTGCTGGGCATGAACTTGTGGTCCGCGTGCCGCTTGCCCATCAGCACCTTCGGCTCGGGGCCGTCGCGATCGACGATAATCAGCGTCGCCGCGTCCCGCGGACGCAGCGCCTTGGCCCTCTCCATTCCGGCGTTCACGTCTCGTCCCCCCCGAATCCATGCATGCACAACGCCCATTGCTGGCCGACCACCGCCCCCTTCATGCGCGGCAGCAGGATCAGGCTCACGACCACGGCGACCGTGAGCCATATCGCCACAGTCGCGGTCAGCGAAGCTCCCGGCCAAGCATCCTCGGACATCAGCACCCCGGCGCCGGCGATATGGCAGACGACGAGCATCGTCAGATAAGCCGGCGCATCGTCGGCGCGGGCGTGGCTCAGGTCCTCTCCGCACACCTTGCAGCTCGTATCCAGCTTGAGATAGGCGCAGAACAGGCGGCCGCGGCCGCAGGCCGGGCAGCGTCCGAGAAGACCGCGCTTGATCGCCTCTGTGAGCGGGCGATTGCGGCGCGGCGCGCCAAAAGCGCGGAAGCCGGACATGTCGTTCATCGTCGCGCGCCCTTTCGGGTCGGACGAGGCTCGCTGGGTACGGTCCG
>Ga0074046_10001997_pt1 | contig 17914 bp, 17 predicted proteins | sample BogForMeECP23OM3_FD_94441 | JGI IMG/M metagenome (GOLD analysis project Ga0074046, IMG submission 94441) | Bog forest soil microbial communities from Calvert Island, British Columbia, Canada - Bog Forest MetaG ECP23OM3 | ecosystem: Environmental > Terrestrial > Soil > Wetlands ... | reverse complement strand
TTACTTCGGCGGACGCTTCGCCTTCCTCAGTCGTCAGCTCGACAGCGAAAATGTCGGCCGCTTCTTCGGCTCGCTGGGCGCGATGGCGCCGTGGTACTACCTGAAACCCGTCCTGCTCAACTCTGCCCCGCTGAGCCTGATAGTCCCGGTCGCCGCCGTTTACGCATTACTCACTCCATTACTCACTCGGCGCCGCTTCGATTCTACTTCTCCCGCCGGGCGAGGCCGCGATGCGCTTCGCAGCGCGGGTGAGGGCGATCTCTCCTCCGCGCCCTCCGACTCCGACCGCGCCCGCTCCGCCGTCCGCCTCTTCGCGCTCTTCTACTTCGCCACCGTCGTCTTCTTCAGCATCGCCGCCTACAAACGCCGCTCCTATCTGCTGCCGGTATGGCCCGCGGCCGCCGTGATGCTCGCGTGGTGGATCGTCACCGTCCCTCCGCTTGCATGGCGCCGCGCCGCGACCCGGGCATTTGCCGCCGTATGCGCCGGGCTCGTCGTTTTCAACTTCGTCTATATACCGCGGATGGAAGTCCGGTCATGCCGCGACGATTCATTTCGGCCCGCCGCCGAAGAAATCGCCCGCGTCGCCGCGCCCGCCGACCCGCTCTACCTTTACGGATTTCAGGAAGAGATCGCACCGCTGCTGTTCTACCTCGATCGCGATGCGCCGGTTCTCCGGGGCCGTCTCGGCGACGCGCCCCCCGGCTTCATCATCGTGCCCGCCGCCGTATGGGAGACCCATCAGCGCGACGCCCTCGACCTCGAACCCGTCCTCACTTCCGACCACGGCAACCGCCGCCTCATACTCCTCAAACGCGGCAAGTCCTACGCGTCACGCTGAGCAGGAAAAAGACCGAACGAAATATCCATCACCCTGAGCGGAAGTTGCTGAAGCGAAGGATCCCGGATCCGGGATCCTTCCCCTTCGGCAGCACTCGGGGCTTCGGCTGGTGGAAGCGGAGTTTACCCTGAGTACTCGAAGGGCTCAGGATGCCGCGAGGACTACGCGCCGCTTGCGCTCTTCAGCGCCGGCTCCTGTCCCGCTTTCTCCGCCGAATGTCCCACGCATCGCCTCTTCAGCTCGGCGAACGCGTCATCGATGAACGCCTTCATCAGTGCAACGTCGGGCATTACGCGCGGATCCGCGGTCATTCCGAAGTATAGATTCCGATAGTAACTGAATATTGCGACTGCATATCCCAGCGTTGAGCCAAGCGGTACCAGCGGTATCATGTCCACGCAGACGTGTCCGTTTACATATAGCGGCACCTGCACGCCCGGCACGTTGGTCGCGATAAAATTGATCCCGAGCGCAGGCAGCGCGAAGCCGTCGGGCCGCGGCTTCCAGTCCGTCCACTTCGACAGCCGCCCTGCGACGTCCATCATCGTGGTCGCCACGCGCGCTGCCGGACCAATCATGCTCGGTGGAATTGCGTCGCTGAGCTGCAATAGCACTTCCAGAGCCTGCGCCGAGCCAGCCGCCTTGATTCGCTCGGTCTCCTCGGTGATCAATTTCAGCCGCTCGACGATATCCATCGGCGCCGCCGGCGCGGTCGGGAACATCATCGAGACCCTGTTCCCCAGCGAAGTCTTTTCCTCTGTGTGCCGCACGTTGACCGGACATCCAATGCGCATTTGCTGTCCTTCGACGGCGTACCCATGATGCTGCAAGTAGCGCGCCGCGCTCTCGGTCAGAATAGCCAGTACAACATCATTGACCGATCCGCCGAACGCCGATCTGATCGCGCGAAATTCCGCGAACGGTTGACTCGTCCATGCCACGATCCGTTCCTGCGTAACCGGCGTCGCGTTCCACGGCGTCGCCACTATTCTCTGCGTCGCCAGCTCGGTCATCAGCCGCGCCGCCACCCCCAGCTGCCGCGCGCGCTCCACCGCCCACGCCGGATCCTCGACCACTTCGACGGCCGTGTTGATCGTCGAGCTGACTGCGCTTTGAATCTGATCGCGCACCGCCTCCGCGAACCGCCGAACGAGGCTCGACGGCCGCGCCGGCACCCACGGCTCCGGCGGCTGGGGTATGTCCTCCGGTTCCGCGCGAAAGTCGTACATCACTTTCGTCAGCTCGACGCCCGACACGCCATCGACCAGGCAATGATGCACCTTCCACAAGAGCGCCGTGCGATTTCCATTCAGGTTGTGGAACGTGTGCAGTTCCCACAGGGGATGCTTGCGGTCGAGCGGTTTCTGATAGCTGAGCATCATCTCGGCCAGCGCGTCCGCTTCGCTCATCGCGTCGGGCAGCTGATGGAGATGCACGTGGTTCTCGATCGAGTATTCCGGGTCGTCTTCCATCATGGCGTGCGCCAAATTCAGCGGAGCTTCGACCAGCCGCTGCCGGTAGCGCGGCACCAGATGCATCCGTTCCTCGAAATGCCCCAGCAGGGCGTGGTAATCGAGGTGGCCTTCGAACAGTGCGATCGATCCGATATGCAGCGGACCGCTTTGCGATTCGCCGTAGATAAAGGTCGCGTCCTGCGTCGACAGTCGATAGCTCGAGAGGGATGGGAGTGCGGATGTTTCGGCCATTTGAACTCACCTCCGAGCCGGATTTCCCTAGGGCTTGGGCCACGGCGCGTGCCCGGTCCCAGCTGGGAAAATCCTGGAAATGACGTTGCCGTGGACTGCCAAGTTTGGCAGGCATGGCCGCTCCAATGCAAGCTGAATTGTGCCGCCGCGACCCTTGCCGGGCCGCCCGCGCTGATCAACGATAGCGTTTCATATTGGTTAACAGCTAAAATTTAAAAGGCTAGATGCGTCTTACGAGCAGTCTCGATCGTGGCGCTTGCGCACAGTAGTTCGCCGGAGGTTTCGATGGCTGAGCAGATAAAGACCAACCGACCCTATCCAATCCAGGTTAAACTCCGCGACGGCCGCAGCGCCACCGTTCGCGTGATGACCCCCAGCGACCTCGACAAGATAGTCGAATTCGCCAAGCAGCTCCCCGCCGACGACCTGCTCTTCCTGCGCACCGACATCACCGACCGCAACGTCGTGAAGCAATGGATCGATAACATCAAGAACGGACACACCATCACGCTGCTGGCCGAGATCGACGGCGAGCTCGCCGCCTACGCCAGCGTCCATCTGGATCAGGCGCAATGGACCCGGCGGGTCGGCGAAATTCGAGTCATTACCTCGCCCCGTTTCCGCGGCACCGGCCTCGGCAGGCGCCTGGTGGCCGAAGTATTCGATCTCGCGCGCTCGCTCGGGCTTAAAAAGATCACTGCCCAGATGACCACCGAGCAGACCGCCGCGCGCTCCGCCTTCGAGCGCCTGGGTTTTCAAGTCGAGGCGATGCTTTCCGACTGGGTCGAGGACCGCCAGGGCCGCGCCCGCGATCTCCTCATCATGACCCACGACGTCGAAGGCTTCTCCGACCACGTCGTCGCCTGAGCAGGTGAAAGGGCGCAACCGAGTTAGCGAAACCCACACTGCGTTTCGCCCTTCCTGGGTGAATCGTCTTTCCTGGCTAGGGTGCAGGAGCTGGCCCCTGCCCACTGCTCACCACCAGGATCCTGAACGTCCCCGCAACCGGCTTCGGCCGTGGAGGTTGCCCACTCGCGCTCGGCGCCGGAAACGTCAGGTCCGCGGTCGGCAGATAGACCGTCCCGCTCCGTGCATCTACAGCCATCGTCCGCGCGCCCAACTCGGTCTTCACCACCTGCGCAAGCTCGAACTTGTCCGCTGACACTTCGCGAATTATCGTCAACGTTCCATCGCCGCAACTGGCCAATACCAGCCCGTTGCAGAATGCGGTCGCGTCGACGAACGCGCCAATCGGAAAATCCGATACGATCTTTCCGTCGTCGGCGTTCATCACAATCAGTTTGTTATTTCGACAACCCACGAACAGGCGGCGCGTCGCGCGATCCATCGACATCCCGGTCGGACGGCGACCCGGCCCGGTCGGCCATCGCGCGACGACTTTCATCGCCTTCGTATCGACCACCGCCACTTCGTCTTTGTCTGCGATATTGACGTACACCTTGCCGTTCCCGTCCGCGACCGCGAACTCGGGCGATCCGCCCAAATCGATCGTCGCCGTCGCCTGCCCGCCGGTTGGATTCACGTCGGGCGCTATCGCAACCATCTGATGCGCATCGCCGCAGAAAACCAGCACGCGATCGCTGGCGGGGTCATAGATGATTGAGTCGGCGTCATCCGACGCCGCCACTTTGCCGATGGTCGCGTTGGTCTTCAGATCGAAGATCAGCACCGAGGCGCCTTTGCCATCGCTGATAAATCCGCGCCCCGCGTCCGGCACGAGAGCCACGCCGTGAGATCTTTGCTGCCCCCCGATATCCGCGACGATCTTGCCCGTCAAAACGTCCAACGCCATCGTATGCGTCGTGCGCGTAACGTATAGCAGCCGTCCGTCAGCGCTGAGGGTAGCGTAGTCCCATCCCCCGTCGCCGCCGGCCTTCAAAGTCGAGGTCAACTTATATGCGGCCGCACCCGCATCCGCCGCCAACGCCGGACCAGCCGCGAATGCCACCCCAGCAATCGCGAGAACAAAACCTCCAAACGAACTCTTTTTCATAGCTTCCCCACAAAAGCGAAACCGCTGGCTGGCCGCTGGCCCGCGCTGATATAAGTTCTAACAGGGCGATGGTCCCTTCAAGGGACGCCCTCCGCTATATTCTGCCGCGATGCGGAAGCGACCAACCAACCTCGCCGTGAAGGGCGACAGTCCGATTCGCGGCGCGCCCACCCGCGCGCTCGACGACCTCTACCATTATTTGGTGACGGCTTCGTGGCCGGCCCTGATCGGCATAATCGCCTTGGCGTTCATCATCGCCAACCTTGTGTTTGCCATCGGCTACTACTTCGACGGCGGCGTAGAGAATGCCCGTCATCGCTCGTTCGCCGACATGTTTTTTTTCAGCGTACAGACCATGGCGACGATCGGCTACGGCAAAATGGTGCCGATCACGCTGTTCTCGAACCTCCTGGTCTCCATCGAGGCGCTGACTGGACTGGTCGCGCTGGCGCTGATGACCGGGCTGGTATTCGCGAAGTTCTCGCGGCCCACAGCGCGCGTCAGATTCAGCCGCTACATGGTCGTCGGACCGCGCGACGGCACGACCAGCCTGATGATCCGGATGGCGAACATGCGCGCCAACCGAATCGTCGAGGCGAATATTCACGTCGTTTTAGCCCGCCAGGAAACCACCGTCGATGGCGAATCCATCCGCCGCTTCTACGATCTGATCATGACGCGCAACCGCAGCGCGATGTTTGCGTTTTCCTGGACCGCAGTCCATCGCATCGTCGAAGGCAGTCCGTTGTTCGGCGAGACTCGTGAGTCGCTTGCCAAATGCCAGCCCGAAATCGTTGTCTCGATCACCGGACTCGACGAGACGTTTTCTCAGACCATTCATGCCCGGCATATCTACAAACTTGACGAGATCATTTGGGGCGCGCGCTTCGCCGACGTGCTCACTCTCGACCCTGACGGCAGCAGAAGCATCGATTACACGCGCTTCGACGACGTCGAAATGCTTGCGCCGGTCAAATGAAGCGATTTCGTGCTTGTTCACACAGCCCTGCAAATCTGGGCATCATCAGCGGGCGTCGTGCGGGATTGATTCCGGCGCGGAGCGGGGAGACACGATGACCTCGGGGACACCAGCTACAGCTCGCAGATTTCTCGTTGCGATCGCGCGATGGTTCGACACCTCGGTCGGTGGCAGTCCCGCCGCCGGCGGACCGCAGCAGGCCGACTGGTTCCGATGCATCCCGTTCGTCGCAGTTCACCTGATGTGCCTCGGGGTGATCTGGGTCGGATGGAGCCCGGTCGCGGTTGGCGTCGCCGTCGCTCTGTATTTCATCCGGATGTTTGCGATCACGGGCTTCTACCATCGCTATTTTTCGCATCGCTCGTTCAAGACCTCGCGCGCCGGCCAGTTCGTATTCGCCGTGATGGGCGCGACGGCGGTCCAGCGCGGGGCTCTTTGGTGGGCATCGCATCATCGGTTGCATCATCAGCGCTCCGACCAGCCCGACGACGTTCATTCGCCGCGTCAGCATGGTTTCATCTGGAGCCACATCGGATGGATCACGTCGGAGTCGAACTTCCGCTCCGAGTTGCGCGTCGTCCGCGATCTCGCGAAATTTCCGGAGCTGATGTTTCTCGATCGCTTCGACGTGCTGGTTCCGACTCTGCTCGGCTTCGCGCTGTTTGGGCTGGGGGCTTTTCTCCAGCGCCACGCGCCGGGGCTGCACACGACCGGCGCGCAAATGCTCATCTGGGGCTTTTTCATTTCGACCGTGGTCCTTGCACACGGCACCTTTACGATCAATTCGCTTGCGCACGTCTTCGGCCGGCGCCGCTACGAGACCGGCGACGACAGCCGCAACAGCTTCACGCTCGCGATGGTCACGCTCGGCGAGGGATGGCACAACAACCACCATCATTACCCGGCGGCAGCGCGCAACGGTTTTTTCTGGTGGGAAATCGACATCACTTACTACCTGCTCAAGATGCTCGAAGCGGCGGGCATCATCTGGGAGCTGCGCCAAGTGCCCCCGGAACTCCTCGATGAGTCCCTGCTCGACGAGGCGCGCACCGCAAAGGCTCCAGCACTCTCCGCCGCAAGCGCGCCGTCAGCCGCGGATGCGCGCCGAGATATCGACGACGGCCGCCGAATCATCCCGCCACTCCCCGAGCTGGCACCGCACGGCGCCCCGGTTTCGGTTACCGAACCCGAACCCGCCCCCTAGCACGGCAACGGCACGGGAAAAGAAGCAGATATGCGAACCCCCAACGGGTCTCGCGCTTCCCGTCTGTAAGATGCAGTCTGACGGCCTGTTAGTCGGTCGTACCGATTTGGTCTGCGATATACTGAAAGACTTCGCGCCAATAGGGTGGGTCGACTCCGTCCTCGTCGGCAGTCCGTACGATCACGACCTTGGTCCTTGGCGACACGAAAATGAACTGGCCATAGGTGCCGATACCCATGAAGCTGTAGTCGCCCTCTTCTCGCGAAACACCCCACCAGAAGTATTTGTAGTAACCGCCCTTGTCCTGCCATCGAGAGAAAGTCTCCCACGGACGCCGGTCGTTCGGATCCCTGGTAGTGGATTCGACCACCCAATGCCGCGGGATAATCTGCTTGCCGTCCCAGTTGCCGTCATTTGAGTAGAGCCGGCCGAACTTAGCCAAATCGATCGCTCTCGCGTTGAGCAGCGTGGGCGTTATCTCGAACCCGTCCTGTTCACTGTCGATACTCCAAGTGGCTGGATATTCTGCGCCGATAGGTTTCCAGATCTTTTCCTGAAGATATCGGCTGGGTGGCCGATGCGTAGTTCGCTCGAGGATCATGCCGATGAGTTCGGTGTTGAAGTTGTTGTAGTGAAATGATTGTCCCGGTAGCTCCATGATCTTCAGGTCCGATAGCAGCAGTTGTCGCAGATTGGGGTAGTAGCCAGACAGCACAAACTCGTCCCACGGAAAAAAACCGAACCGGTATTGAATCCCCGACCCCATCGTCAAGAGATTTCTGATCGTAATTGCGTCGAAGCCTTTGCCCTTCAGCTCCGGCAGGTAATTTGTGACCGGATCGTCGAGGCTCTTGATGTAGCCCTCAGAGATCGCGATGCCCACCATGGCCGAGGTGACGGATTTCGACAGCGACCATGAAGTGCAGAGAGAGTCTCGCGCGAAGCCGTTGAAGTAATTTTCGTATAGCACCTGGTTGTCCCTGACAACGATGAATGCATGGGTGCCTGTCGAGCGAAGCAGCTCGGATAACGCGACCCGCTTCACGCCGACGCCGTCTGCGTATTCCACCGTCTCCGGAACCAAATCGCGCTTGCCCGGCGCGAACTGAAATGCCGTCGGCGCCTTGTCGATCGGGTGATATCCGTAGTTTCGGTAATCGTCGGAACGGGATGAGATGAGGCGCTGCGCGCCCCACACGAAATAGCGATGCAGGTAACCCGGCTGTGTCCAGGCGGCGGCACTCGCCGGCGAGGCAAGCGGCAGCTCCACCGCCAGGCTGACTAACGGCGCTAACAGCACAGCAGCAACCCGACGTCTGCGATTTCTTGAAACCACCTTGCTTTGCGCCTCTGTCAGAACTCAATCTGAGGACCGGCGAATTGACTCCTGCATCAGCCGGATCATCGGCTGCATCGTCGCGCTGTCGTTGAGTCGCGGAAACGGTTCGTCGGGGATGGGCGCCTCGAGGAAGCGGCACAGCGGCGTCCATCCTTCCCGCACGTCGAACACGAGCAGGCGCGCGGAATCGATCGCATCGCGGACCTCTTGATTGTGCCGCTCGAACACCTCGATCGCGTGAGCCTTGTCCTCGAAGCGGTTGTCGAACGTATCGGCGAGAATTGCCTTCCGACCCATCTCGTTCAGGAGCCGAAAGTTTTCGGGCGCGCCGTCGGGCACTGACAATTTCATCAGTTGGTAAATGGTATCGCTCACGCTCTTGTACCAGGCTTCCGGATCGCGAACCGACAGCAGCACCTTCGCATTCGGGTAATGAGCGGCGATTTCACGCCACCATCGCGCCCCCGGCCAATCGACCGTCGCGTGGAAGTCGCGGAATATCAGGTCCCAGTCCATCGGATGCCCGAATGCCAACCGATGCCACATCGCGGCGTGATCGGCTCGCGGAAAAACTTCCATCATGTGATAGCAGGGGCCGAAGCCGAGTTTTTCAAGCGCGTTCTTTAGTGAGAGCGTGCCGGTTCGTCCAAATCCGGCGCCGACGACCTTCAATGCCATCTTAAGACTCCTGGCCGACCGTTCAGGTCCGTGTACAACAGTCTGGTCCTTGATCACGGATGTAACACGAGACCGTCGAAGAGGCGCTGCGTCACGCTCATGGCCATCTCTTCGACCTTCACCGGGTATAGCTCGGATAGTTGGCGGTCGACCACGAGCGCCGAGAGCCCATGAACAACAGACCAGGCGGCGAGCGCCAACTCCTTCGGATCGCCCTCTTTCACCTTACCCGCCCTCTGGCACTCCGCGATAACATCCACCAGCAGGCCAAAGGCTTCCGCCGCCGCCTCCGCTAGCGTGGGATAAGCAACCTTGTCGGCTACTTCGGGCGCGAACATTACCCGAAAGTGAGATGGGTGGCTGCTCGCGAAGCCAATGTAGGCAAGTCCTAGGGCCTGAAAGCGCTCGATAGGGTCGCCCTTATGGTGAGCGCTAGCCCGCTGCATGGCAGTCAGCGCTTGAAACCCCTGCTCTGCGACGGCTGCAAGTAATGCTTCCTTGCTGGCGAAGTGCCGGTACGGAGCGGCTTGCGAGACCCCGGCCAAACGCGCCGTGGCGCGAAGTGTGAGCCCGCCGGGACCCACGGTCTCGACGAGCCTAAGCGCCGCTTGCAGGATCGCTTCGCGCAGGTTGCCGTGATGGTAGGGGCGGCGAGGGTGGCCCGTCTGGGGGCGTCCGCGCGGCGCAGGAGAACTCAAAATCCGTTTCGTCACGCCTGACAAGCCCTCTGAGCAGCGATACGGGCAGATGTTGACAACGTAAACATTTGATGTTAACAATGTTAACAAGTACTCCAACGAAGCGCAAGCGGCTGCGCGGAATAACCGATGAGGCCAAAACCATGAGCGATCGCTATCGAGAACTGAACGACGAACGCTTCGACGTTATCGTGGTGGGCGCCGGCACCGGAGGGTTGACCGCGGCCGCAATCCTCGCGCGCCGAGGCAAAAAAGTTTTGGTGGTGGATCAGCACAGCGTGGCCGGCGGCAACGCCACAATCTTCCGGCGCAGAGGCTACGAGTTCGACATCGGGCTCCACTACGTCGGCGATTGCCAGGCCGATGGAATGCTGACCAAGGTCCTGCGCGCCGCGGGAATCGCAGATCTGGAGTTCGAAGAGTTGGATCCGAACGGGTACGACACGCTGGTCTTTCCCGACTTCGAGTTTAAGATTCCCAAGGGGATAGAGGTTTTTCGCGACCGCCTCTGCGAATACTTCCCGCGCGAGAAACGTGGGATCGACCGCTACCTCACGCTGCTTCGCCAGATGGATCGGTTTTCGAAGCTCATGGGAAATCCTGCCCAGGCGCCATCGACGCTGCTGCGCTCATTGATGCTCATCCGCTGGAGAAATGCCACCTTGGGCGAATTCCTCGACTCGTGCACCAAGGACGTGCGGCTAAAGGCGGTCCTCACCGCCCAAAACGGCACCTACGCCCTGCCGCCGAGCCGCGCTTCGCTCCTTATCCATGCGGCCATCGCACTCCACTACATGGAGGGCGCCTACTATCCGAAAGGCGGCGGACAGGTCATCTCGGATCGATTGGCCGACGCGGTCGAGCGTTACGGAGGCAAGCTTCTACTGCTCACGAAGGTCGAACGCATCGCCGTGCGCGACGGCAAGGTCGAGGGAGTCGAACTGGACAGTAGGCACCTGGGGCGGCGTTTCATCCAGGCGCCGATCGTGATCTCGGATGCGGACCTGAAGCGCACGATGATCGACCTGGTCGGCGCCGAGCACCTTCACTCCAGGACCGTCGCTCGCACCCGGCGCTTCGAGATGTCCCCGGCTTTGGGAGTCCTGTATCTCGGTGTACGGCGCGACCTGAAGGCCGAAGATCATCCGCGCACCAACTACCTGATTAATCCCGGCTACGACTGCGAGCCCGCCTATGCGGCCGTCGCTCGCGGTGAGTTTCCCGAACAGCCGTTCGCGTATGCGACGATCGCGTCGCTCAAGGACCCGACCAACGCGCGCGTGGCTCCGCACGGGATCACGAACCTCCAGATCATGTCTATCGTGCCGTCGGATCCAACGGCGTGGGGAGTAAACGAAGAGGACGCCCGCAGCCGCAATTACCGCCGCAGCGAAGGATACCGGCACCGCAAGCTGGTATACGCTCGCTCGCTCATAGCGGCCGCCGAGCGCGTTTTCCCCGGACTGTCGCATCAGATTGCATTTGAAGAGGTTGCGACTCCGCTTACTCAGTCCAGGTACACCGGCTCGACGGGCGGAACGTCCTACGGGATTGCGCCCACCCCGGATCAATTCCTGCTGCGCCGGCCCGGCTCGAAGACCGAGGTTGCAGGCCTCTTTCTCTGCGGCGCGAGTTGCCGCACCGGCCATGGCATCATGGGCGTAGCGCTCTCGGGTCTGATGGCGGCCGCCGAAGTGACGGGTGACGGCCTCGTGCGTGAGGTGCTAGGTCCGCCGCGCCAAGGTTCGGCAACTGGCTCTTAATAACGAACTGAACCGCTAGCCGCCCCTTTGCCCTAAACTGCAGAACAGTCTAGGCTGTGTGATCGCGAAATATTGGCATCGGAGGGTTCAATCATGTCTGGCGAAGAAGATCCCCGCGCTCAAGTGTTCGACGACGAACATCCCGGACCCATTCTTGAATCCGCCCTTCGCCACACGGTGCTGAGCGACGTTGTATCGCAGCCGGCGCTGACCTTTCCCGCCTCGGCCACTCTGGCCGACGTGATTCACCAGATGCAGAAGGAGCGGCGCTCGTGCGTTCTGATCATGGAGAACGACCGGCTCGTTGGCATCTTCACCGAACGCGACGTCCTGATGAAGGTGGCGGCCCAGCCGCTCGACCTCGCCCACACTCCGGTGTCTGCGTCGATGACTCCCGATCCGTTCACGCTCCCGGCCGACGCAAATGTGGCATTCGCGCTGAACAAGATGGTGCTCGAGGGATTCCGCCACATTCCGCTGGTTGACGACGCGGGCCGTCCGACGGCGGTAGTCTCGATGCGCAATCTGATCGAGTATCTCGGCGAGATTTATTCCAGCGAAATGCTGAATATACCGCCCGATCCAAGTCAGCACCGTTTCAAGAATCGCGAAGGCGCCTGACCACGCCCGACGCGCCGCTGCTGCTGCCGCTGCGGCGCTGTCGTTCCCGGGTTCTCTTGACGCAGCGCATACGCCCGCGCTAGTGCCGCAGCTTCAGGATGGAGTCGCTTTGATCCGGTTGAAATACCTTCGAACGCTTACTCGCCTTGTGGCTTTTGGGTTGGTGCTCGCAGAACTTCCGGGATGCGGCGTCAACAAGATCCCGACCCTCGACGAGCAGGTTAAAGCCGCCTGGAGCGAAGTGCTGAACCAATATCAGCGGCGCGCCGACCTTATCCCGAACCTCGTCGAGACAGTCAAGGGCTATGCTCACCAGGAGCAGCAGGTGCTGACCCAGGTGGTCGAAGCGCGCGCGAAAGCGACCCAGATGCAACTTCCATCTGACATCCTGTCGAACCCGCAGGCGTTTCACCAGTTCGAGCAGAACCAGGCGGCCATTAGTGGCGCGCTCGGCCGCCTGCTCGCGGTAGCCGAGGCCTACCCGGACCTCAAGTCGAATCAGAATTTCCTCGCGCTTCAATCGCAGCTCGAGGGCACCGAGAATCGGATCGCCGTGGCGCGCCGTGATTACATTCTCGCGGTGCAGAACTACAACACCATCCTCAGGACCATTCCAGGACGATGGGTCGCAGCGATCGTCTACCCAGATATGAAAGTCCGCGAGACTTTCACGATCACCGAGCAAGCCCAGCAGGTACCTCAGGTCAAATTCTAATGCGCATTCGATCCGCATGGGCGGACCGTGGCACTAGAGCGGGATGGGCGTTGCTCATACTTCTGCTGATTCTCGCGCGACCTGCGCTCGCCTCCGAACCGAAATTTCCGCCGCTCACGGGCCGAGTCGTCGATGACGCGGGCGTTCTGGACACTTGGACCCAAAGCGAGCTCACCGACATGCTGGCCGCGCACGAGGGTGCAACTGGCGAGCAAGTCGTGGTGGTCACGCTCGATTCGCTCCAGGGATATTCAATCGAGGATTACGGCTATCAGCTTGGCCGCCACTGGGGCATCGGGCAGAAGGGCAAGAATAACGGCGCGCTGCTTATCGTTGCGCCCAAGGAGCACAAGGTTCGAATCGAGGTCGGCTACGGCCTCGAAGGAGAACTCACCGACGCCAATTGCCGCATCATAATCGACAACTACATCCTGCCAAGCTTCAAGCGCGGAGACTTCAACGCCGGCGTCGTCGCCGGCACCACGTCGATAATCCAGGTGCTCGGGGGTAACCCCCTCGGTACGGGCGAACCAGCGACATCGTTCGGCGGAAGTAACGTCAGACCCCTGGGTTCATATAAAATCGGACCTCCAACCGGCCCTGTATTGGCCGGTATAGTTTTAATTTTCCTTATCCCTGTAATCGGCACTATGTTGCTGCTGTCAGCAGCCGTTTCAGGACGTAACAAGTTCCAGTGGGGCAGCAGCTATGGCGGGTCAAGCGGAGGATCTTCTTCTGGAGGAGGATCTTCCGGTGGCGGCGGCGGCTTCTCGGGAGGTGGTGGATCTTTCGGCGGCGGCGGCGCTTCGGGAAGCTGGTGACTGTGAATAAGAAAAAACTAAAGAGTCCATTCACACCCGAGCAGCACAGTCGCATCGATAGCACTAGCGCGCGATGCGCGATGCTCATTCTTATGCTGATTCTCGCGTCACGTGCGCTTGCCGCCGAACCGAAATTTCCGCCGCTCACAGGCCGAGTCGTCGATGATGCGGGCGTCCTGAGCGCTTCGACCCAGAGCGAACTCACCGGCATGCTGGCTGCGCACGAGCGCGCAACTGGCCAACAAGTAGTGGTCGTCACGCTCGATTCGCTCCAGGGATATTCCATCGAGGACTACGGCTATCAGCTTGGCCGCCACTGGGGCATCGGGCAGAAAGGCACGAACAATGGCGCGCTGCTCATCGTGGCGCCCAGGGAACACAAAGTTCGCATCGAGGTCGGCTACGGCCTCGAAGGAGAACTCACAGACGCCATCAGCGCGACGATAATCCAAAGCTACATCCTGCCAAGCTTCAAGCGCGGAGATTTCAACGCCGGCGTCATAGCAGGCACTACATCGATCTTGCGCGTGCTTGGCGGTAACCCCCCTGAGACGGGCGAACCGGCGACCTCCGGGGTTCCCGTGGGAGTCGCCGTTCTGCTGTGTGTTTTACTTATCCCTTTGATAGGCATGTCGTTTATTTTTTTGTGGGCACTCATTACAGGACGTGTTCGGCAACTCGACAGCTATGGCCGGGATTCGGAGGGCCGGTACGTCGGAGGATCTTCTTTTGGAGGAGGATCTTCCGGTGGCGGCGGCGGGTTCTCGGGAGGTGGTGGATCTTTCGGCGGCGGCGGAGCTTCGGGAAGTTGGTGACTGTGAATAAGAAAAAATTAAAGAGTCCATTCACACCCGAGCAGCACAGTCGCATCGACGCCGCGATCGCCGAGATCGGTCGAAGCACTGCGGCAAATCTTTGCGTCGTAGTGACTCGCGTCAGCGATCGCTATGCTCTCTATCCGGTTGCATGGGCTGCTATCGGCGCGATTCTGCTGGGCGCGCTCGTAAGTCTGCTCCGGCCCGATATCGCGAGCCGCGCCACGATCGCGATCCTACTGTGGTTCCTGATTGTGATGACGCTGCTGCTCGGCTGGCTTCCGATCCGGCTCTCGATCGTACCCAAGCGCGTCAAGCACGCTCACGCTTGGCAACTCGCGCATCGAGAATTCAACGCGCACGCGATGGCAAATCCCAGGCAGCTGCATCGAATCCTGCTGTTCGTGTCGCTCGGCGAGCGTTACGTGGAGATCGTCGCCGACCACGAGACCCACGCCCTGGCGCCGCCGGGAAGCTGGGACAAAATCGTCGATGAATTCCTGACGACCGTGAAGGCGGGCCGCGTCGCCGACGGCGTCCTCGATGCCATCGCGGCCTGCGGCGCTATTCTGAAGGCACACCACCCCGCCCAGGACGCGTCGTAATCCTTGACGCGGTGCAACGCCCGCGCTAATGCCGCAGCTATGCAAACGATACACGCCGCCAACGTTGAAGGAGACAAATCATGGCTCGTCTGACGGGCAAAGTAGCGTTAATCGTCGGAGGCGGCGCAGACGGGCCTGCGAAAGCGGGTGAGAAACTCTCCATCGGCAACGGTCGCGCCACCGCAATAGTGTGCGCGCGCGAAGGCGCGGCCGTGATGGTCGCCGATCGCTCGCTCGAACTCGCCGATCAGACCGCCGCCGCAATTCGCGACGAAGGTGGACGCGCCGAAGCGGTCGTCGCCGACGTGAGCATCGAGGAGCAATGCCGCGGCGCCGTCGAGGCAACGATACGCGCGTTCTCCGCACTCCATTTGATGGTGAACAACGTCGGAATCGCCGTCGGCGGCAACTTGTTGAAGACCACCACCGCGCAGTTCGACACGATGCTGGCCGTCAACCTTCGCGGCCATTTCCTGATGATGCGCTACGCGGTGCCCGAGATCGCAAAAGCCGGCGGCGGCGCGATCGTCAACGTTTCGTCGCTGGCCGCGCTGCGCAGCAACTCGCAGATTTCCTACGAGGCGACCAAGGCCGCGCTGCTCGGGCTTTCACGCTCGGCCGCGGTTTCCCACGGGCGCGACAACATCCGCGTCAACACGATCCTGCCCGGGCTGATCGATTCCTCGATGGTGCGCCGCCTGATCGGCGATCGCGAGAGCGCCGTCGCCGCGCGAATCCCGCTGCGCCGGCAGGGAACGCCGTGGGAGATCGCAAATGCGATCGTCTTTCTCCTCTCCGACGACGCGTCCTACATCACCGGCACGGAATTGATTGTTGACGGCGGTCTCGCCGCGCGCTGAGCACCGTTGCGACGGCAGCGCAGGCTCTTTGCACGCTTGTGCTCATTTCAGCTTTGGTCTGTACGTTCGCCCGTGGCAGTGAGAAGGATCGCGCAGGCGAAATGGGGTAACGGTAGTGGAAAGTCCCTGAAAAAGGTGAATCGTGCGCAAGGTGAAGGTTGGCTATCAGCTCGATTTCCGCAATCCTCCGGGCTCGGCGCTGTCTTTTCGCGATCTCTACCGCGAATCGCTCGCGCAAGCCGAGGCCGCCGAGCAGCTCGGCTTCGATTCCATCTGGCTCACCGAGCATCATTTCACCGACGACGGCTACCTGCCCGCCCTGATGCCCGCGGCGGCTGCCATCGCGGCGCGCACGACCCGCGTCACCATTGGCACCTACGTCCTGCTGGCGCCGTTTTATCATCCGCTGAAGCTTGCCGAGGACGCGGCGTTCGTCGATGTAGTCTCGGGCGGCCGGCTCCGGCTGGGAATCGGCCTGGGCTACCGCGCCGAGGAGTTCGAGGGCTTCGGCGTGCCACGCGCACAGCGCCTCGGCCGCACGCTCGAGACCATCGAGATTCTCAAGCTGGCGTGGAGCGGCGAGCGATTCAGTTTCGACGGCAGGTATTTCAAGTTCCGCGACGTGCGCGTGCTGCCACGGCCCGTAACCGAGCCGCATCCCGAGCTGCTGTGGGGAGCGGGCGCGGCGAAAGCGATTCGGCGCGCCGCCGAGCTCGATCTGTCGTTCGCGTGCGTCGGCGGCCGCCGGGAAATCGGCATCTATCTCGAGGCGCTCAAAGCCGCCGGCAAGGATCCCGCCCGCTACAGTATCGCGAACAGCCGCGTAGTTTACGTCGCCGACAGCGAGGAACAGGCGTGGCGCGACACCCGCGACGCGCTCATGTACCAGGCCGAGCTTTACGGGCTATGGCTCTCGGCCGCCGCCGGCACCACCGACCAGAGCAAGGTGCTGATTCGTCCCGACCCAGACCGGCTTAGACGCACCAGCGTGCTCGGAACCGCCTCCGAAGTCGCCGCAAAGCTCGAAGAAGTACTCGCTTCGACTCCGATGACCGAGCTCGTCGTCGTGATGCAGTTGCCGGGACTCGATCCCGCCAAGGCGCGCCGCTCGCTCGACAGGTTCGGCGCCGAAGTCCTGCCGCGTCTCAAGTAGCTCCGTTTCGATAAAAAGAAAAACCCCCGGACTTTGCGTCCCGGGGGTTTTCCGTCACGAAAGTGATCTCGATCTGCTAGAACGACTTGTCATAAGTTACCGACCACGTCACGTCGGCAGTATTCGCAAATATGTCATCCGTGACCCCCAACAGTGCCATCGGAGTGCCCTGAGCGAAGCCCACGGCGTCGCCGGTGGTGTCGAAGAGGTCATTGCAGGTCGTGTCCGGGTCGGTGATAGTGCAAATCAGGGGAGTGATACAAGGGAGCGTTTGGCAGATGCCGAAAGTGTAGGTTATGGGAACGCCAGTTACAAAATCGATGCCCGGATGATTATCGACACGTACGAACAAGTTGTATGCGGCACCGGCATCATTCATCGGCACAAAGTTGCTGAGGTCTCCGTTGACCGCGCCATTGCCCGGCCCCATCACAAGCGCAGGGGGATTGAGATATGCACTGTTCATCGCGAGACTCGGGCAGGTACCGGTCCCCAAACCCGTACAACACGCAAAGGGAGTTAGAGAAGCCGTGCACAGCACGTCTTGGCTCACGTCACTGCCAAAAGTACCCAGCGAACCTCCGGTCAGGAAGGTTTTGCTGCTCTCGGATGTGCCGTCGGTCCCGTTGACGCCCGTAGGACCTGTAGCGCCCACCAGACCGAGCACTCCCCGAATTCCATCCGGACCCTGAATTCCTGACGGGCCCGTAGGTCCCGTCGGCCCCGTAACGCCCTGATCACCCTGCGGTCCAAACGCTCCTTGCGGCCCAGTCGGACCGTTCACCCCTGTAATACCCGCCATGCCTTGGGCGCCCGCCGGTCCCGCATTTCCGGTCACGCCCGTCGGTCCCGTAGCACCAGTCGGTCCAACCGTCTGCCACGAGAGTTCGGTCTGAGTTGCGAGGCATGGGACGTCGACGCCCCTGACTCTGCCGTTGCCGTTGTTGATACAAATCGACAAAGTTTGCGCTTGGCCAACGCCTGGAAGTGCTACCAAGCCGATTATCGCGGCGGCGGTCGCACCGACGATCCAACGCCACGCGAATTTCAAGGAAGCAGGCATGTTGACGCCCTCCATTTTCTTTTGCCCTCTGGCCGTTCC
>Ga0074046_10001996_pt1 | contig 17929 bp, 15 predicted proteins | sample BogForMeECP23OM3_FD_94441 | JGI IMG/M metagenome (GOLD analysis project Ga0074046, IMG submission 94441) | Bog forest soil microbial communities from Calvert Island, British Columbia, Canada - Bog Forest MetaG ECP23OM3 | ecosystem: Environmental > Terrestrial > Soil > Wetlands ... | reverse complement strand
GTCAAGGCCGAGGCGCTGCCCGGCAAGGAAGAGCAGTTCGTCGTGTCGATCACGCGCGACAGCCAGATTTATCTCAATGACGCGAAGCTCTCGGCGGATGACTTGACCGGCAAGCTGAAGGCGATTGCGCAAGAGCGTCCCGACCGCCAGGTCTTCATCCGCGCCGACGACCGGGTGCCGTACGGCGAGGTGATCCGCACGATGGCGGCGATCAAGGCCGCGGGAATCGAAAACGTCGGGATGGTGACGGAGATGCCGGCGGCCAGCGGCACCGACACGGGCGCGAAGTGAGCGCTGAGCGTGGCATCGCGGGACCATAACGGTGACGAGCAGCCGTCGCGAATCGGATATTTCGCGGCGGTCTTCGTCTCCGCGCTCGGGCACGCGGCGCTGTTCGCGATGGTGTTCTTCATCGCGCCGCGCTTTTTGCATCCCGAAGAAGCCGCGCCACCCGCATACACGGTGAAAATCGTCGATAACATTCCGGCCGGCGACCTCGGAACGCATCTGCCGCGCATCAATCGGCACCCGGCGGATGAAGCCAGGGAGGCGGCGCCCAAGCCCGAAGAATCGAAGGTCAAGACCGAGCCGCCCAAAACAGAACTCGCGCTCAACGACGATAAGAACGCGCTCAAGATAAATGCGAAGGCGACCGACGCTCCAACCGCGACTCCCACGCCCGAGCCAACTATTGAAGCGACGCCAGAGCCGACTGTCGCGCCGACGATTGCGCCAACGCCGCAGCCCACTGCGGAGCCGACGAAACACGCGAAGCCAAAGCCCACGCCCGACAAGGCGTCGCGCAATCGGCCCAAGTCTGAATCGACGGCAGCAAAGGCAAAGGTCGCATCGACGCCGAGCGTCGATCAGCGGTTGGCGATGCTGAAGCGCCGGTTGCTCGCGGAGCACGTCAAGGAGCTGGCGAGTAACCCGCCGCCTGAAGATGAAGATGACGACGATTCGGCGGACGACAGCGCTCCCGCCGGTCCGGCCGGGGGAGGACCCGTCGTCGCAAGCAAGGCGAGTGAAGGAGCAGGCTACGGAGTCGGCGCCGGCAAGGGCAGCGTCGGGATTCTACAGGACCCGGAATTTATCCTGTACTATAAGACCGTGCAGGAAGAGATTAAAAAGTCGTGGACGTTTACCGGCGGATCGAACGATCTGACCGCGACCGTCAATTTCGCGATCGGCCCCGACGGTGCGCTGACCGCGGTGAAGATCGGCACGAGTTCGAACGACTCGGCGTTCGATGATTCCGTGATTCGCGCGATTCGGCGGGCGGCGCCGTTTCCCGCGCCGCCGGAAAAGTTTCGCGACCAGTTTTCTTCCGGGATCAAAGCCTTGTTTCAGCTCGGCGAACTCAAGTCCTGAGGTTGTGATGGTGCGCAGGAGGTGCGGATGAACTTTTTCTTTTTCAGTTTTTTCAGTGTCAAAACATGAAGCGTGTAATTCAAGCTTGCGCGGTTCTGTGCGCGATTATTTTAGCCGCGATGGGTCAGGCCGCAGCGCAGGCGGGGCCGATCACAATCACGATCGCGGGACCCGGCTCGCAGCTCTCGACGATCGCGGTGTCGGGGCTGAAAAATCTCGGCGGCGACGACGAGCATCGCGTCGGCAGCGCGTTCGTCGGCACGCTGCGGCGCGACCTCGAGCTTTCGGGCTACTTCAGAATTATCGATCCGCACGCGTACATCGAGGACCCGCAATCGTCGGGCTTCGAGCTCGGCCAGTTCAATTTCGCCGATTGGCGATCGATCAACGCCGACTTTGTGGTCAAGGGTTCGGTCTCTGCCGGCGGCGCGGGCGTGAAGCTGACGGCTTTTCTCTACGACGTGGCGCAGCAGCGGCGCATGATGGGCAAGAATTACAACGGCGACGCAGTTGACGTGGCGCGGATGGCGCGCCGATTCGCCGACGCGATCCTTGAAGCTGCGACCGGGCAGCGCGGTCCGTTCGATTCCAAGCTCGCGTTGGTCTCGACGCGCGGCGGCCGCTTCAAGGAAATCTACACGCAGTCGATCGACGGCCAGGACCTGTTCAGGCTGACCGGCAATCCGACGATCAACCTGTTCCCGAGTTTCGATCGCAGCGCGCGAGACGTGCTGTATCTCTCGTACAAGAGCATGGCGCCGGCGCTTTATCTGGCCGATCTCAAGGAGCAGCGCGAAGCCAAGCTCGACAGCCCGCACGGCCGCGTGATCGGCGGAACGATCTCGCCCGACGGCGAGCGCATCGTCGCCGCGATCGAGCGTGACGGCGCCACCAATCTATTTCTGATCACGCGCGAGGGCGCCGAAATTCGCCAGCTCACCGACACGTCGGGAATCAACGTGAGCCCCGCGATTTCACCCGACGGCGGCACGCTCGCGTTCACGTCGGATCGCTCGGGCTCGCCGCAAATTTACGTGATGAGTCTGGCGGGCGGCGCGCCGAAACGATTGACCTACAGCGGCGACTACAACACCACGCCGGCGTTTTCGCCCAAGGGCGACAAGCTCGCATATCAGAGCCGCAACAACGGACGTTTCGATATCTGGACGATTCCGGCCGGCGGCGGTGACCCTGTGCAAGTGACCGATGGCAACGGCTCCAACGAGTATCCGAGTTGGTCGCCCGACGGACGCTATCTCGCGTTCAGCTCGACGCGCGGCCACAACTCGCGAATCTATATAATGATGGTCGGCAACCGGAAGATTATTTCCGCTTTGACGGAGGGTAATGGTAATGATTCCTGTCCAGTGTGGTCGGGGTGGTTGGGTGAATAGTCGTTCGACATTGGCCAAGGCGATGGCGATTGTAGGTGTTGCGGTGATGCTGTCGCTGGCCGCATGCTCGTCGAAGAAGCCGGCGCCGATAAACGGCGGCGAAAACAATCCCGGCGGAAGTCAACTTGGTGAAAATGGGGTTGGCAAGGGCGGCGGCAACTCGCTCGAGGATTGGAAGAACGGAAAATTCGGCGCGCAAGGTCCGCTCAGCGACATTCACTTCGCGTACAACGAGTACACGATTCAAGAGCAGGACGGCTCCGTGCTGAAATCCAACGCGAGCTGGCTGCAAGCGCATCCGCAGACGCGGGTCCAGGTCGAGGGTCATTGCGATGAGCGCGGCTCCGAGGAATACAATATCGCGCTGGGCGCCAAGCGCGCGCAGGCCGCCAAGGATTACCTGGTGACACTGGGAATCGGCGGCAGCCGAATCTCGACAATCAGCTACGGCAAGGAGCTTCCACTTTGCACCGAGCACGACGAAAGCTGCTGGTCGCAGAACCGGCGCGATCACTTTGCGGTAAGCGAATAAGGATTAGAAGCGTGCGAAAAACGAACTGGCCGATCGGCGCCGCCGCCGTCTTTGCCGCGGCAGTCGCGCTGGCGGGATGCGCCGAGCAAGGCGACGTGCAGCAGCTCAATCAAAACGAGTTCACCCTGCGCGGGATGATCGCGAGCGACCGCCAGCAAATCAATTCCCTCAAGCAGCAGATTCAACGTCAGAACGATCAGATCGAGGAGCTCAAGCACGGCGCCGCCGGTGCCGGCGGCAACGCGTCGTCGATGAACGATCGAGTCGCGAGCCTCGAGGCCGAAGTGAAAGCATTGCAGGCCGGGATGGCGGCGACGCCCGGCGCGCCGGCAGACTCCGTCGGCGAGGCGCCCGCGCCGGCAATCGCGCCGCCGGGGGGTCCGGTTGCGCCTGCCACGCCCGCCGCGATCCCTCCAACCTGGCCGAACGAACTCGATCAGGAAATTGCGGACGCCAAGACTTCGAGCGAGCCGGGCGTGAAGATCTATCGCGAAGGCCTCGACGCGATGAAGGCCGGCAAGTATCCGCTAGCGGTTACCAGGTTCACCAAGCTGCAGCATGCGTACCCGAAATCCGCGCTGAGCGAGCCCGCCGAATACTTCGCCGCCAACGCGTTGTTTGAAACCGGCGGTTACGACCAGGCGATTTTGCAATTCAACGATCTCGTGATGCGCTTTCCCAAGGGCAAATACGCCAGCGCCGCCTTGCTGCGCGAGGCGCAGGCATTTGTGAAGCTCAACGATCGAATCGACGCGCGCCTGACCCTGCAGAAGCTGGTCGCCGATCACGCGGGAACTCCGGAAGCGGACTCCGCGAACACGATGATGAAAGATCTCGCGAGCGATTAAAGCGGCGCCTTCGCGCACGATTGAATGGAAATAATTCGCGACCTCGGAGCGCTCGCGCGCCATCCCTACCCGGTCACCGCGATCGGCAATTTCGACGGCGTCCACCTCGGCCATCGCGCGATTTTGAAGGCCGCGATCGATCACGCGCGCGCGGCCGGCGGCACCGCGTTCGCGCTCACCTTCGATCCGCCGCCGGCCAAACTGCTGGCCCCGGCCCGCGCTCCGCGGTTGATCCTGACCGCGGATGACAAACTCGAAACGCTGCGGCTGTCGGGCATCGACGGCGTGATCGTGCTCGATTTCACGCTCGCGCTGAGCCTGCTCTCGCCGCGCGATTTCGTGCGCGACTGCCTGCGCGGAAAGATCGGCGTGCGCGAAGTGGTGGTCGGGCACAGCGTAAACTTCGGCCACAATCGCGCCGGGAACGCGGCCATGATGGTCGAACTCGGCCGCGAATTCGGTTTCGATACGGAGGTGGTCGGACCGATCAAAATCGGCGGCATCGAAGTCAGTTCAACCAAGGTGCGCGAGGCGATCGCGGCCGGCGACCTGCGCGGCGCCGCCAGGCTGCTGGGCCGTTACCACTTTTTACGCGGGCCGGTGGTCCGCGGACGCGAGCGCGGACGGACAATCGGATTTCCGACGGCGAATCTCGCCAGCGAGACGGAATGCATCCCGCCCGACGGCGTTTACGCCACCCGCGTCATCCTCGACGACGGCGCCTACCCGGCGATCGCCAACATCGGGATGCGTCCGACATTTTCCGAGAGCGAGCGATCGATCGAGGCGCATATCTTCGACTTCACGCGCGACATCTACGGGATGCGAATCAAGCTCGAACTGGTCGAACGAATCCGCGCCGAGCGCAAGTTCGACAACGCCGATGCGCTCAAGGCGCAGATCGCTCTGGACCTGAGCAAGGTGCGCGAGATTCTCTCCGCGGCCTAGGCCGGCTTTCATTGGCCCGGCCTCGAACCATTTGCGCGCGCCGCGATTGCCGGCGTTTTCCTGAACTTGAGCATGAAGCGATCGGTCTGACCGCGATGCTGGAACACAATCCAGGTGCGATCGTCTTCAGGGTGGCGCAACGCGCTCGACGCTCCGGACAGCCTGAAGCCCGCCTTCTCCACATCCTTGATTAGAAAATTCTCGTCGATTCGGTGGAGCGTCGTGGTCACCGTATCGTTGGCGCCCGGCTGCGCGCTGTGATCGACGATCCCGTAAATCCCGCCCGGCTTGAGCGCCTTGAACACCGCCGCGTTCACGTTCTCGCGATTGAGCTTGAAGCCGACCATGTCGTGGTAGTTGAGATGGATGATCACGACGTCGAGCGAGTCCGGCGGCACCGGCAGCACGTCGGGCGCATCGAAGGGTTTGCTGACCTTGACGACGTTCTTGAGCGCCGGCTCTTTCAGCCGTTGGTTCCATGTATCTTCGCTTTTCTTGAACTGCTCGGGGAACGGACCGTTCTGCGAGTAAACCGTGCCGGTCGATCCGACGATTCGCGCATACAGCTCGGTCATGTACCCGCCGCCGGCGAATATATCGGCAATCTTCATCCCGGGCTTGATTCCGTAAAACGCCATGATCTGATCGGGCCTGCGTCCTGCGTCGAGCGCCTTGTCCGCGGCCGGCCGGTCGGGCGAGTTGATCGCGTCGGTAATTTGCTTGGGAATCTGCGCGGCGGAAATCGGTGCGCTTTCAGCCACGCTCGCCGCAACCGGTGAAAACGCAATCTGCGCGCACGCCGGCGGCGAGAGCCACGCGACACCGGCGAATGCGACCATCGTTGAAAGGACCACCCGGCAGGCTCCACTCCGCATTCTCATAGTCATCTCGATTCTCCGCGTAACGTTTGATTCATCTGCCCCAGCCGACAGCTAACACACCGATCGCAAAACGGGCAATGCAATTTCTCCCGCCCGTCCGGCGCGCCCCGCAAACCGAAAAGGCAGGGGGCGGGGGAGTGGACGCGGGCCTCGTGCGCGCGGCAAGATTAACGACGCGGCGGGCCGCTCGCAATGAACCCGGAAACGGAATCCAATTCTCGAGACACCCCCAGCTTCAGATGAACCAAGAAACGCAATCCAATTCCTCGGACAGCACGCCCGGCTTCGGCGGACTTCGCGTGGTCGCGTTCGAGAGCCGCATGGCGGCGGAAGTAGCGACGATGATCGAGCGTCGCGGCGGCGTCGCGATTATCGCGCCGGCGATGCGCGAGGTGCCGCTCGAGGACAATCACGCGGCGCTGGATTTCGCCGATCGCCTGCTGGCCGGCGAAAGCGAATTCGAGGTGGTCATTTTTATGACCGGCGTCGGGACGCGCGCGCTGTTCCAGGCGATGGAAACGCGCCATCAGCGGGCGCCGATAGCGGCCGCGCTGTCCGCAATCGCAACCGTGGCGCGCGGCCCGAAAGCGATTCGAGCGCTGCGCGATCTTGGGGTCGAACCCTCGATAGCCGTGCCGGAGCCGAATACCTGGCGCGAAGTGCTGAGCACGCTCGCGTCGCAGGTCGAGCTAAAGGGCAAGCGCGTCGCGATCCAGGAATACGGAGTTTCCAATCAAGAGCTGACCGCGGGGCTCGAGGCGCGCGGCGCCCGGGTTACGATCGTTCCGGTCTATAGATGGACGCTGCCGGCCGATCGCGCGCCGCTGCGGGCGGCGTTGAACGCGATCGCGGCCGGCGCGGCGGACGTGGCTATTTTCACCAGCTCGAACCAGGTCACGAACGTCATTCAGCTCGCGGAGGCCGAGGGAATCGGCGACGGCGTCAAGCGCGGATTCGCGCGCATGGCGGTTGGCTCGATCGGACCGGTATGCTCGGAGCAGATTCGCGCCTACGGGCTGCGCGTGGACTTCGAGCCGGAGCATTCGAAGCTCGGCCATCTGGTTAAAGCGGCGGCGGCGCAAGCGGCTTCGATTCTAATCGCGAACCGCGCGGACACGCATCGAATTGAAGCGGGCACGGCGCCAAATCCGCGGCGGCCGGCGATTTCGAACGCGCCGCGATCTCCGCTCGCCGACCATCCGATGCTCAAGGCGTGCCGGCGCGAAGCCGCCCCCTACACTCCGATCTGGCTGATGCGCCAGGCTGGCCGCTACATGCCGGAGTATCGGCGCGTTCGCGAGCGTCATGGTTTTCTCGAGATGTGCAGGCGCCCCGATTTGGCCGCCGAAGTCACCGTCACGGCGGTCGAGCGGCTCAAGGTGGATGCGGCGATCATTTTCGCCGATATCCTGCTGCCTCTGATCCCGATGGAAGTCGGGCTGCATTTCGAAAAAGGCGACGGGCCGGTGATCGATCGCCCGGTTCGCACCGAGGCCGACCTCGAACGGATTCCCGCCGTCGACGTGGCGGCGCTCGGCTTCGTTGGCGACGCGATCAAGCTGGTGCATCGCGCGATCGGGGCGACGACTCCGCTGATCGGATTTGCCGGGGCGCCGTTCACGCTCGCGTCGTACCTGATCGAAGGCGGCTCGTCGCGGCAATACCAGGCGACCAAAACTTTCATGTACATGCAGCCCGAAACGTGGCATCGCCTGATGGAGCGGCTGGCGCGCACCACGGCGGACTATCTGAAGATGCAAATCGCGGCGGGCGCCGACATCGTCCAGATTTTCGACAGCTGGGTCGGCAGCCTTGGCCCGGACGACTATCGGCGCTTCGTGCTGCCGCATACCGCGTCGGTGATCGCGGCGATTCCCGCGGACGTGCCCGTAATCCATTTCGGGACCGTGACGGGAAACCTGCTCGGGCTGATGCGCGAGGCGGGCGGCGACGTTTTAGGGCTTGATTGGCGCGTCGATCTCGCCGACGCATGGGCGCGGCTCAATTACAGCGTGGCGGTGCAGGGCAATCTCGATCCGATCGCGCTGTTCGCGGACGTTTCCGAAATCCGCACGCGCGCCCGCGCAATTCTCGATCAGGCGGGCGGACGGCCCGGACATATCTTCAATCTCGGCCACGGAATACTTCCGGATACGCCGGTCGATCACGCAATCGCGCTGGTCGATATGGTTCACGAGATGAGCGCGCGCTGACGCGATGACCACCAAGGCAAGCTGCGACGCGGTGTTGATGATTGGATTCGGCGGACCGACGCGCGCCGACCAGGTGCGGCCGTTCCTCGACAACGTTGTGCGCGGACGGCCAATTCCGCGCGAGCGCTACGAGGAGGTGGTGCATCATTACGATCTTCTCGGCGGGCGCTCGCCGTATAACGATCTCACGATGCGGCAGGCGGCGGCGCTGCGCGAGGAGCTTGCGAAAAAAGGCGCGCGCGTGCCGGTCGCGGTCGGCATGCGCAACTGGGAACCGTATGTTGCCGACTCGATCCGCGCGCTCGCCGGCGGTGGAGCGCGGCGCGTGCTCGGCTTCATCATGGCGGCGCATCGCATCGAAGCCAGCTTCGAGCGCTACCAGGCAACCGTCAACGACGCGCGCGCTGCGCTGGGCGATGCGGCGCCCGAGGTCGTGTATCCCGAGCCGTGGCACGACCATCCGCTGTTCATCGCGGCGCTGGCGGCGCGCACCCGCGAGGCGTACGCGCGCCTCGACGAGCAGGATCGATCGCGCGCGCGGCTGATCTTCACCGCGCACAGTATTCCGCTCGCGATGGCGCAGGCCGGCCCGTACGTCAAGCAGCTTGCGCAGTCGGCGTGGATGGTCGCCGCCAAGCTTGGAATCGGCGGCTGGAAATTCGCCTATCAAAGCCGCAGCGGCAGTCCGCGCGAGGCGTGGCTCGAACCCGACATCAAGGATACGCTTGCGAGCCTCGACGCGAAGGCGGCAGTGGTCGTGCCGATCGGTTTTTTGTGCGATCACGTCGAAGTGCTGTACGATCTCGATATCGAGGCGGCGCAAATCGCGCGCGCGGCGGGAATCAGAATGGAGCGCGCGCCGACCGTCGGCGACCATCCGTTGTTTATCGAGATGATGGCGTCGATAATCGCGGCGTACGCGCGCGCCTGACGGATCGATCGAGGGAGAAGCAAACGGACTCCGGCACACACATCAAACGGGTTGCGGTAATCGGCGGGGGAATCACCGGGCTCGCCGCGGCGTATCGGCTGCGCGAGCTCGCGGCGGCGCGCGAATTTCCGCTCCAGGTGGAATTGCTGGAACGCGGCCCCAGATGCGGCGGAGCGCTCGAGACGATTCGCCGCGACGGATTTGTCATCGAGACCGGCGCCGATTCTTTTTTGTCGGAAAAAACCTCGGCCGCCGAGCTTGCGCGGCGGCTTGGTCTCGGCGCGGAACTGATTCCGACTCGCGAGATCTACGGCAAGACGTTCGTGGTGCGCGCGGGGCGGCTGGTCGAGGTTCCGGCGGGATTTATGATGCTTGCGACGGCGCACTTCGGGCCGGTTTTTCGAAGTTCGCTTTTTTCGCCGCTCGGAAAACTGCGGATGGCGCTGGAACCGTTCATCGCCGCGCGAACCAGCGGCGACGACGAGAGTCTGGATTCATTCGTGACGCGGCGACTGGGCCGCCAGGTGCTCGATCGCGTTGCGCAGGCGCTCGCGGGCGGTATCTACACCGCGGATCCAAAACACCTCAGCACCACCGCGACGATACCGCGCTTTGTCGAGATGGAACGGCGCTATGGCAGCCTGTTCAAGGGAATGCGCGCGGCGGAGCGGGCGCGGGCGTCGAAGAGTCCGGAGGTGAGCGGCGCGCGATGGAGCCTGTTCCAGAGCTTCAGGAATGGGATGGCGACGCTGCCCGAGACGCTTGCGGCGCGGCTGGGCGGGTCGATTCGCAGCGGCGCGGAAGTTATCGGGATGTCGCCAACGGCGGACGGATGGCGGCTCGCTTTGGCCGCTGGCGGCTCGATCGACGCCAACGCGGTAATCTGCGCCGCGCCGGCGTATGCGGCCGCGCGCATCGTGTCGCCGCTTGAGCCGGCGGCTGCGAAGTTGCTCGGCGCCATCAGTTACGCGTCGGCGGCAACGGTCAATCTGACGTTTCGCGAGAGCGACTTCGAGGGTCATCCGCGCGCATTCGGCTTCGTGGTGCCGGCCATCGAGCATCGGCGCATAATCGCGGCCAGCTTTTCGAGCTTCAAGTTCGAGGGACGCGCGCCTGCGGGCGCAATCCTGGCGCGCGCGTTCATCGGCGGCGAGCTGCATCGCGAAATGATGAATCTTAGCGACGACCAGATGGTCGCCGCCGTGCGCGACGAGTTTCGCGCGCTGCTCGGCGTGACCGCGGCGCCGGGAATCGCTGTAGTCAGGCGATGGCCCGATGCGATGCCGCAGTACGACGTCGGGCATCTGGCGCGGGTCGCCGAGATCGAGCGCCTCATCGCCCCAATTCCCGCCTTCGCAATCGCGGGCGCGGCTTATCGCGGCGTGGGGAGTCCCGATTGCGTGCGCAGCGGCGAGGCTGCGGCCGATACGATCTTTTCCAAGCTCTCGACGCCGAAATAAGACTCCGATGATGGCGCGGCGGTGACCGTCGAGGATGCTCCCAGAGGCGCGAGCGCGGCGCGTTGGCCGCGAGTGATCGCGCACGCGGACATGGACGCGTTCTACGCGTCGGTCGAAGTGCTCGACAATCCTGCGCTGCGCGGCCTGCCGGTAATCGTGGGCGGGCGCAGCGCGCGCGGCGTGGTGACGTCGGCATCGTACGAGGCGCGCAAATTCGGCGTGCGTTCCGCGATGCCGACCGGGCAGGCGCGCAAACTGTGTCCGCAGGCGATCTTCGTGCCGGGCAGGATGGATCGCTACGTGGAAATCTCGCGGGTGGTGCGCCGCGTGTTCGAGAGCTTCAGTCCGATCGTCGAACCGCTCTCGCTCGACGAGGCTTTTATCGATCTGACCGGCACCGAGCGTCTGCTCGGGCCGCCGCTGGACGCGGCGCGCAACCTCAAGCGCCGGGTGCTCGAAGAAACCGGGCTGGTCGCATCGGTGGGCGTCGCGCCGACCAAGATGGCGGCGAAGATTCTGAGCGACATGTCGAAGCCCGACGGATTGCTCGCAGTGGCGCCGGAAAAAATCCGCGAATTTCTGACCCCGCTGCCGGTCGAAAGGCTGTGGGGCGTGGGACGGGTGACGCTCGCGCGGATGCACGAATGCGGCATCAAGACGGTCGGCGACCTTGCGCGGCGCGATCCGGCAGAGCTCAAGATCCTGTTCGGCACGATGGGACCGCATCTGCATGAACTGGCGTCGGGGATCGATGCGCGACCCGTAATCGCCGACTGGCAGCGCAAGTCATACGGCGAGGAAAATACTTTCGCGCACGACCTGGCGCTCGACTCGGATGAAATCCGGCCGGTTCTGATCGCGCACGGCGACGCGCTGGCGCGCCGGCTTCGCGCCGACGGGGTGCGCGCGCGCACGGTGACGCTGAAGCTGAAGTTGGCGCGTCCACTCGGCGGCGGCCGCTATCCGCTGATCACGCGCAGCTTCTCGCTGGACGCCGCGACCAATGACGGGCCGGAAATTTCGCGCGTCGCGACAGATTTGCTGTCGAAGGTCGGCGGCAACGACAAAATTCGTCTCGCCGGCGTGCAGGTGCATCAGTTGGAGCGCGCGGATAGTGCGCAGCTCGGACTGTTCGAGTCAGCGCCCGCGGAGGATCGCAAGCGCGACCGGCTCAATCGGGCGCTGGATTCTGTCGCGAAGAAGTTCGGCGATGAAGCCGTGACGCGCGGGCTGGCACGCGCGGAGCGCGCCGCGCCGACGCGGCGGATCAAATGATGCGGGCTTCAGCGGCGGTTTCGCGATGAGGTCTCGGAGCCTGGAGTCGTAGTTTCGGCGATTCCCGTTGGCAGGCCGTCGATACTGCGCAGGTTATGGGTCTGCCAGTACTTCTGCTTTTCTTCCTCCGTGCGTTTGAGCCAGTACTTTTCCAGCGTGTCGCGCCCGCTCATCTCGTGCATCCGGGGCACGCCGTAACCGCATGAAGTCATCGCCGATTCGACGCGGATCTCCATTATCTGCCGCACTCCAGGAAGCTTGGGAAAATTGGCTGCCAGTTCCGGCCAGCGCGCGTGCTCCGGACCAATCACGACGCCGCGCCCATAGATGCGCGCGATCTCCGCGTTGTTGTCGAACGAGCAGAACATTATCGTGATGCGGCCGTCGCGAAGAAGATGGGCGGCGGTTTCGTTGCCGCTGCCAGTCAGGTCCAGGTAGGCGACCCGCTTTTCATCCAACACGCGGAAGGTATCCATGCCCTTCGGCGACAGGTTGATGCGGCCTTGCGGCGGCGCGGTGGCGACGAAGAAGACCGGTTGTGCGCCGATGAATTCCATCAATTCGGGAGTGAGTCGGTCGAAGAATTTGGACATGGCCCTTAATCCTGCTTGCAAAGATTACTTAACTATAGTTAATATCTTGCCTGATGCAAGCAGTTGGGCGACGCGACCCAATCTTCCGCGCGATCGAAGCGATGACCGCGCTGACGGAGATCTTCGAGCGCCGGCGCGAGGTGCTGGCCCGCGACGCGGGCATCACGATCGAGCAGTGGCGGGTGCTCGAGGAAATCTCGACCGAGCATTTTATTCCGTCGATGTTCGCGCGCAGCCGCGACAGTTCGGCGGCGGCGGTGTCGAAAATACTGCGCCAGCTTCTCGACAGCGGCCTGGTCTCGGCCGCGATTGGACGCGCCGACCGCAGGAACCGGCGCTACAAGCTGACCGCGAAGGGAACGAGAGCCCTGGGCGAGCTGCGCGCGTCGCGCCAGGCGGCGATCGAGGCGATCTGGACGGGATTTTCGCGCGACGAGCTGGCCGCATTCAGCACGTTCGCGGTCAAGCTGTCGGATCGGATCGAACGCTATTCGAGCGGGAAAAATGCGCGGCGGGCGGCTGCGGTCCGATGAATCGAAGTTTCGCAATGAAGTTGTTACGCCGCCGATGCGGCGGGAGTTGAAACGCAATGGCCGCAAAAACCCTGTTCGAGAAAATCTGGGAAGCGCACGTGGTCCGCGAAAAGCACCGTGAGCCTTCCCTGCTCTACATCGACCTGCACCTGGTTCACGAGGTCACGTCGCCGCAGGCATTCGAGGGACTGCGCCGTTCGGGGCGCAAAGTCCGCGCGCCGCATCGGACCTACGCCACGCAGGATCACAACGTGCCGACGACAGATCGGAGCAAGCCGATCACCGACCCCGATTCGAAACTTCAGATCGAGACGCTCAGACACAACTGCGCGGAGTTCGGGCTGCGGCTGTTCGATATCGGCTCGCGCGAGCAGGGGATCGTGCACGTCATCGGGCCCGAGCTCGGCCTTACGCAGCCGGGCATGACGATCGTTTGCGGCGACAGCCACACCGCTACTCACGGCGCATTCGGGGCGCTCGCGTTCGGCATCGGCACCAGCGAGGTCGAGCACGTGCTGGCGACGCAATGCCTGTGGGAAGAGCGTCCGCAGACGTTTGAAATTCGCGTCGATGGAAAGCTCGGCACGGGAGTCGGTGCGAAGGATTTGATTCTTGGCATCATCGGCAGGATCAAGACCAACGGCGCGACCGGGCACGTGATCGAGTACCGCGGCGCGGCCGTCGAGGCGCTGTCGATGGAAGAGCGGATGACAGTGTGCAACATGTCGATCGAAGGCGGCGCGCGCGCCGGGATGATCGCGGCGGACAAGGCGACCGTCGAGTATCTGCGCGGGCGCCGGTACATTCCGGCCGGCAAGGACTTCGACCAAATCGCGGCGCGATGGCTCGAATGCCGCAGCGACGCCGGCGCGAAGTTCGATCGAAGCCGGGTATTCGACGCCGCGACGTTCGCCCCGCAAGTGACGTGGGGCACCAATCCCGGCATGGTCACCGAGGTCGGAGGAAGCGTGCCGAATCCCGCCGAGATCGGCGACAAGCAGCAGCGCGAGACGGTCGAGCGGGCGCTGACATACATGGCGCTTCGGCCCGGCACGAGAATCGAGGACATCAAGATCGATCGCGTGTTCATCGGATCGTGCACGAACTCGCGGCTGAGCGATCTCAAGGCCGCCGCCGCCGTCGTCAAGGGACGCAAAGTTGCGCCGACCGTGCACGCGATGGTCGTGCCGGGATCGCAGGAGATCAAGGCGCAGGCGGAGAGTCTCGGGCTGGACAGAATTTTCACGCAAGCCGGCTTCGAGTGGCGCGAATCAGGATGCAGCATGTGCCTGGCGATGAATCCCGACGTGCTGCTGCCGGGCGAGCGATGCGCCAGCACGTCGAATCGCAACTTCGAGGGGCGGCAAGGCAAGGGCGGGCGCACGCACCTGGTGAGCCCCGCGATGGCGGCGGCGGCGGCGATAGCAGGACACTTCGTCGACGTCCGCGACTGGGGCAATCGGCAGGGGTGACCCCTGCACCCAATGGTAAAGACAGGATGCGGGACTTCGTCCCTGTTCGAACTTAGTTAGGCAGGAATGATAGTACGTCGCGGGCGTTGTTCTTAGGAGACAAAAATGCAGGCATTCAAGAATTTCACCGGGATGGTCGCGCCGCTCGATCGCGCCAACGTCGATACCGATCAGATCATCCCCAAGCAGTTTCTGAAGGCTGTAGTGCGGACCGGCCTCAAGCAGGGGCTGTTCATCGACTGGCGGCTCAATCCCGACGGCACCGAGAACAAAGATTTCGCGCTGAACAAGCCGCGCTACCAGGGCGCGTCGATTTTGGTCGCGCGCAACAATTTTGGATGCGGCAGTTCGCGAGAGCATGCGGTGTGGGCGCTCGATGACGCGGGCTTCCGCGCGGTGATCGCGCCGGAGTTCGCCGATATCTTCCACAACAACTGTTTGAAGAACGGCTTTCTTCCGATCACGCTGCCGGCCGCCGAGGTCGAGCATATTTTTCGCGCCACCGGCGACTACGAGGCATACCGGCTCACGATCGATCTCGAAAAGCAGACCGTGTCCGACGATTTCGGATGGACGGCGCATTTCGAGATCGAGCCGTTCCAGAAGAAGTGTCTGCTCGAGGGTCTCGACGATGTCGCGCTGACGCTCGCGCACGAGGACCGGATCCTTGCGTACGAAAAGGCGCATCCGCTACCGCATCGCTTCGAGTAGATGCGTCGCCGGCGACGCTGGCGCCGCGCGCGGCGCGGGGGGAAACTCATCGCAGGTGCCAAATCGCATGAAACCAATCTTCTCGATGACAATCGTCGCGCTGTTCTCGACCGCGCTGGCTGGATGCTGGTTCTATTCGAGGCCCGACTCTTCGACTGGCTGTCAGAAAACCACCTACGGCGTCGCGATAGCCTCGACCAGCAACGAGAATTGCCCTCCCTCTGACGCCAGCGCTCCACCACCGCTGACCGCACCGCCGCTACCCCCGCCCTCGATGCCGTGATCTGTGCGTCGCGGCGGTAAGTCACGCTGGTGATTATCCCAACGACCATCACCGTGGGCGCCGAGCACGATCGAATGCGGCTGGACGTGTTCGTGTCGATTCGGCTGGCGCCGGAGTACTCGCGCTCGCAAGTGGCGCGGATGATTAAGGCGGGACTGGTGACGGTCAACGGCGCCGTCGCGCGCGCGTCGAGCGGGGTTCGAACGGGAGATCGCATCGACGTCGCCGCGGCGCCCGCCGGTGCGCTGTACGATCCTTCAAATTACAAAGAAGGTGACGCGCCGGAGATTTCGGTGATTTTCGCCGACGACGAAATAATTGTCGTGAACAAACCCGCCGGCATGACGGTGCATCCCGCCCCCGGGCATCCCAACGGCACGCTCGTGGACGCTCTGCTGGCGCGATTTCCCGAACTTGCCGCGATGGCCGAGCCCGACGGCGTGCTGCGGCCCGGCATCGTGCATCGCCTCGACAAAGACACCTCGGGCGTGATGGTGGTGGCGCGGACGCCGTTTTCGCGCACCGCGCTTTCGCGGCAGTTCAAGGAACGCAGCGTGAGAAAGACCTATCTCGCGATCGTCAAGGGTAAAGTCGCGCGCGATCGGCTGACGATCGAGCGGCCCGTCGGGCGGCATCCCGTCGAGCGCAAGCGGATGTCGGTGCGGTCGCATGCGCCGCGCGACGCGGTTAGCCATCTGACGGTTATTGGGCGGTTCGACCCCGTGAACCCGGGCGAAGCGGGAGCATCGTTGGTGCGTGTAAAACCTGACACTGGCAGGATGCATCAGATTCGCGTGCATCTCGCGTCGATTGGTCATCCGTGCCTGGGCGATCCTTTATATGGCGGCAAGGCGGGCGACGGTGGATTTTTTCACGGACAGGCGCTGCATGCGTTGGCGCTTTCGATCGCGCATCCGAGGTCAGGCGCGCCACTCGAATTCATTGCGCCGCTGCCAGGCGAATTCGTCGAATTTCTCGCGCAGAAGTTATTGGCGGCCGACGCGCGCGAGCTGCGCCGATGGATCGAACTTGCTTGACGGCTGTTGACACGGCGGCCTGATCCCCGTTGACACGGCGGGGTTGCTTGGGTACCGTTTTGGTAGAGCTTCCGCACTGAGGACGCTGAGACGGGTGGGGTGATAAGTCCCGTTTCCCTGCGGTCCGTAATTCCGAACTCGAACTCAAGGCGTTAGTTGTTCCGAATCCCGGCCGCTCGAGCACTCATGAATCTATAATGGTATCTCCCGCCGTGGGAGGCCATTGACAAACAAACGTCCATAGCCTGCGGCGCGCGAGCCTAAACGGCGGCGAGTTGCAGCACTCAAGAACATGATGGAGTCCAGGTTGCGGGGAAGGCATATGGGCAAGGGCAGAGGGGCTGCGAAGAATGACGAAGGGCGCTTCGACGACTCGCGTTCGTCAAACGGGGCGCCGCGCCAGGTAAATCTGGATGGCAATCCGAATCTTCCGCCGCCGGCGCCGGTGATCAGCGACGAAGGGGTACTCAACCTCAAGTCGCTCAAGCGCGCGAAGATAACCGAACTGGCGCAGATGGCGCGCGACTTCAACGTCGATGGCGCCACCAACATGCGCAAGCAGGAGATGATTTTTGCCGTCCTGCAAGCGCAAGCCGCCAAGAACGGCTCGATCCTCGGCGAGGGCGTGCTGGAAATTCTGCCTGACGGCTTCGGCTTCCTGCGCGCACCGGACTACAACTACCTGCCCGGCCCCGACGACATTTATATTTCGCCGAGCCAGATTCGCAAGTTCAATTTGCGCACCGGCGACGTGGTTTCCGGCCTGATTCGCCCGCCCAAGGAAGGCGAGCGCTACTTCGCGCTGCTCAAGGTCGAATCGATCAACTACGAGGATCCTGAAAAGGCGCGCGACAAGATCCTGTTCGACAACCTGACGCCGCTCTATCCCGAGGAGCGCATCAAGCTCGAATACAATCACGAGGATCTCACCACCCGCATCATCGATTTGGTCGCGCCCATCGGCAAAGGCCAGCGCGGACTCATCGTCGCGGCGCCGTTCACGGGCAAGACGATGATGCTCCAGGCGATCGCCAAGGCGATCGCGCACAACCATCCCGAGATCGTGCTGATCGTGCTGCTGGTCGATGAGCGGCCCGAGGAAGTCACCGACATGCTGCGTTCGGTGCAGGGCGAGGTCGTAAGCTCGACCTTCGACGAGCCGGCCACGCGTCACGTGCAGGTGGCCGAGATGGTAATCGAAAAGGCGCGGCGGCTGGTCGAGCACGGGCGCGACGTCGTGATTTTGCTCGACTCGATCACGCGGCTGGCGCGCGCGTACAACACTGTCGTGCCGCCGTCGGGCAAGATACTGTCGGGCGGCGTCGATTCCAACGCGCTGCACAAGCCCAAGAAGTTCTTCGGCGCCGCGCGCAACACCGAAGACGGCGGCAGTCTGACGATTATCGCGACGGCGCTGGTCGATACCGGCAGCCGAATGGACGAAGTT
>Ga0074046_10001995_pt1 | contig 17930 bp, 18 predicted proteins | sample BogForMeECP23OM3_FD_94441 | JGI IMG/M metagenome (GOLD analysis project Ga0074046, IMG submission 94441) | Bog forest soil microbial communities from Calvert Island, British Columbia, Canada - Bog Forest MetaG ECP23OM3 | ecosystem: Environmental > Terrestrial > Soil > Wetlands ... | reverse complement strand
TCGATATGGATTCGCGTGAGCCCGATTCGGCGCGGCTCGCCATTCTCAGTTGCCGGCAAATCGATATAGCCACCTTTGCAGATGGGAGTTTCGTACTGGCTAATCTGGTAGCCCTTGGGCAGGACGGGATAGAAATAGCTCTTTCGATCGAAAATAGAATAGGGCGCGATCGCGCAATGCGCCGCCAGTCCGGTTCGAATCGCCAATTCCACCACCCGCCGGTTGAGCACCGGCAGCACGCCCGGCATCCCCATGCATACCGGACAGACGTTTTCGTTCGGCCCCGCGCCGAAAGTCGTCGAGCATCCGCAGAACAGTTTCGAGCGGGTCAAAAGATGGGTGTGGACTTCGAGTCCAATCACCGCCTCGTATGCTTCCCGGTTCATCGCAGATGTCCGTCAGACCGCGGGTGTCCGCGGCTTGAATGCTCCCGTGCGCTCGAATGCGTCGCCGGCGCGCAGGATTGTTTCCTCGGCGAATGGCGGCGCGATCAATTGCATCCCAATCGGCAGATTGTTCGAATCGTGGCCGCACGGAATCGACATCCCGGGCAGACCGGCCAGGTTCACCGAAATCGTAAAGATGTCCGACAGGTACATCGTCAGCGGGTCGTTCATCTTCTCGCCGATCTTGAACGCGGTCGTCGGCGCAACCGGCGTGACGATCAAATCGCACTTCTCGAACGCGCGCTCGAAGTCGTTGCGAATCAGCGTGCGCACCTTTTGCGCCTTCAGATAGTAGGCGTCGTAGTAGCCCGCCGAGAGCGCGAAGGTGCCGAGCATGATTCGGCGCTTGACCTCGGCGCCGAACCCATGCGCCCGCGTCGTTTCATACAGCGCGATATTATCCTCGGCGTTGACCCGCAGGCCGAAGCGGATACCGTCGTAGCGGGCGAGATTGGCGCTCGCCTCCGCGGTCGCGACCAGGTAATACGCAGCGATCGCGTAGCCGGTGTGTGGCAGCGAGATTTCGACCGTCGAGGCGCCCAGAGATTCGTAGTTCTTGAGCGCGGCGCGCACCGACTTCTCGACCTCGGGCTGCATCCCTTCGACGAAAAATTCCCGGGGCACTCCGATTCGGAGTCCCTTGACCTCGCCCGTCAGCGCGCGTTCGTAGTCGGGCACCGGACGCGCCGAGCAGGTCGAATCGCGAACGTCCTTGCCGGCAATAGTGCGGATGATTATCGCGGCGTCGCGCACCGATCTCGCAAACGGGCCGACCTGATCGAGCGACGACGCGTACGCGACCACGCCGTAGCGGCTGACGCGGCTGTAAGTCGGCTTGATTCCGACCACGCCGCAGAACGACGCCGGCTCGCGAATCGATCCGCCGGTGTCGGTGCCGAGCGAACCCAGGCATTCGTGCGCCGCGACTGCGGCGGCAGATCCGCCCGACGATCCGCCGGCGACGCGCGTGGTATCATGCGGATTCATCGTCGGCCCGAACGCGGAGTTCTCCGTCGAGGAGCCCATCGCGAATTCATCCATGTTCGTCTTGCCGACGAAAATCGCGCCGTCCGCACGCAAGCGCTCGATCACGGTCGCGTCAAACGGCGGCACGAACGTCTCCAGGATTCTCGACGCGCAGGTCGTGCGAATGCGGCTCGTCGCGTAGATATCCTTGATCCCGAGCGGAATCCCGCACAGCGCCGGCGCGTTGCCCCCGGCCAGCCGAGCGTCAGCCGCGCGCGCCTGCTCGAGCGCCTCGTTCTCGCACACCGTGATGAACGCGTGGAGCCGGGGCTCGGCCGCGGCGATACGGTCGAGGCAATCGCGCGTCAGTTGCGTCGCGGTGATTTCGCGCGCGCGGAGCTTGGACGATGCTTCGGCGATTGTAAGTTTGTTCAGTTCCGATGTCATGCAGAGATCTTGTCAACCAAAGTTCTACTCGATTATTTTCGGCACTTTGAAGTAACCGCGCTCGCGCGAAGGTGCGTTCGCGAGCATCGCGTCGGCGGCGGGCCGGTTGGTCACTTCGTCGTCGCGCATGGGCATGCCGGCCTCGCCGACCTGCGTCGTCGGCGCGACGTCTTTGGTGTCGAGCTCGTTCAATTTATCAACGTAGGCAAGCATCTCGTCCATGTCGGCGCGCAGCCGCTCTTCCTCTTCCGGCGACCATTCCAGGCGCGCCAGACGCGCGACGTGGCGCACCTGCTCGAGCGTTATCTTTGTTCCAGCCATCGCGATTCCCCGCAAATCGTAACATTCCGCGCGTTCCATGTCAGGGCCATTTTTCCGTTGTCCCGGGCCAACTGACTTGCGGCGGCAGGCGCGGACTTCTAGCCTCAGAGTTGTTTTTGTTGTTGTCTCGCGAGGATGGGGGCGTGTTGGATAAGATGAAGCCGCGCGGGTCGATTGCCAGAGCAGTCGAGTGGTTGGCTGCGCTTCGAGGACAGGTTGCGCTCGGGCGGCGCGGCGAGCGTGCTGCGGAAAAGCATCTGCGGCGCAACGGCTACCGGATCGTCGCGAGGAATTTTCGCGCCGCCGGTGCGGAAATAGATCTGGTCGCGATGGACGGCGACACGCTGGTCTTCGTCGAGGTGAAGACGCGGCGCTCGCGCGCGGCGGGCGCGCCCGAAGAGGCTGTCGATGAGCGCAAGCAAACGCGGATGCGCCGCGCGGCGGAAGTGTTTGCGGCGCGCTATCGCGCGGACGAAATCGAGATGCGCTTTGATATCGTGGCGGTTGACGCGTCGGGTAAGCGGCTGGAAATTGAACTGTTGAGGAACGCATTCTGAATGCTGGATATCAAGCTGATTCGTGAACGCCCCGATTTCGTGAAGGGCGAACTCGCCAAGCGAGGGATCGATCCCGCGGAAGTCGATCGACTACTCGAGGTTGACCAGAAGCGGCGCACGCTTCAAGGCGAACTCGACCAAATCCGAGCCGACCGCAAGCGGCGGGCGAGGGAGGTGGGCAAGCTCCCGGCTGACCAGCGCGCCGCCGAGATCGCCAAGATTCGCGCCGAGGAAGCAGACGAAGAGAAGCTGGATAAGATTCTCACTGATATCGCTGCGGCCAATTTAACGGAAAACATAAACAACCCCTGGCTGAACTTGGGCGCGCAACTCGGTCTCGCAGAGCGCAACGTCGAGGAGCTGGCGCTTACTCTCCCCAACCTCCCGCGGCCGTACGTCGTCGTCGGCGCCAGCGAGGCCGACAACCGCGTCATCAAAACCGAGGGAACGCCGATCGAGTTCACCGCGTTCAAGCCGCTGCCGCATTGGGAACTCGGCGAGAATCTTGGAATCATCGATTTCGATCGCGGAGTAAAACTCTCGGGCACGCGTTTCTACGTCTTGAGCGGCGCGGGCGCGAGGCTCGAGCGCGCGCTGATCGCGTGGATGCTCGATGTCAAGCAGGAGCAGGGATACCTCGAGATAATCCCGCCATTGATGGTGAATCGCGAGACTGTCACGAGCACCGGGCATCTGCCGAAGAACGCGGACACGATGTACCACGATGAAGAGGACGACTTCTGGTTCATCCCGACCGCCGAGGTTCCCCTGACCAGCCTCCATCGCGATGAAACTCTCGACGAAAGCATTCTGCCGATTTACCTGACCGCATATACGCCGTGCTTCAGGCGCGAGAAGATGTCGGCCGGCCGCGACGTCCGCGGCATCAAGCGCGGGCATCAGTTCGACAAGGTCGAGATGGTCAAGCTGGTTCGTCCGGAAACGTCGGACGGTGAATTTCACAAGATGGTGAACGATGCCTCGGAGATATGCCGGCGGCTGAAAATTCCGTTTCGCGTGGTCGAGCTGTGCACGGCTGATCTGAGTTTCGCCAGCGCGGTCACTTACGACTTGGAGATGTGGGCGCCGGGATGCGCCGAATGGCTCGAGGTCAGTTCCATTTCCAACTGCACGGACTTTCAGGCGCGCCGCGCGAAGATTCGTTTCAAAGCCAAGGGCGGCAAACCCGAGTTGGTCCACACCCTCAATGGTTCAGGGCTGGCGCTGCCGCGGACTCTGATCGCGGTGCTGGAAAACTACCAGAACGAGGACGGCAGCGTGACGATTCCCGAGGTCTTGCGGCCCTATATGGGCGGATTGGACCGCATCCGCAAACCCTGATGTGAAACCCTCCCAGGGTTTCACACTTCCTTGGGCAGGGGCTGCGGCCCCTGCACCCGCAGTGAGAAGACGCGAAAATCTGCGCAGCGCATCTTTTCGCGACTACGCGATAGATGAGCTTGCGGGCGCACGGTTTCTTAATACTGGCCAGCCGTGCCAACGGCCAGGGGCTGCGGCCCCTGCACCCGCAGTGAGAAGACGCGAAAATCTGCGCAGCGCATCTTTTCGCGACTACGCGATAGATGAGTTCGCGGGCGCACGGTTTTTTAATACTGGCCAGCCGTGCCAACGGCCAGGGGTTACCCCTGCACTCAGTGAAAGGGGAAAAGAGAAGATGCGGGACTTCGTCCCTGTTAGAACGGGGTGACGGGGGAGATGGTTCCTCAGTTCGAGTGCAGATAGGTGTCGCAGGGTGCGTATTCTTGCTTGCTATGGAGTGGCAGATGTCGTTCAGCGCGAAGCTCCTTCTGAAGCCGCCGCACACTCGGCGTCTTAAGTCTCTTGCACGACAGGACTTCCCATAGCTCAGCGCTCTGAGGATCTACTGAGTAACTATCAATATGGGCGAGACGGTCGGGAGTGTCGAAATACGCATCAAACGAGTAGTAGCCTGGAGCCCAAAGTTTGTTATCGTCCAGTTCAAATTTCGGTGAGGCTATGTCGTAACCCTCCTTCTTCAGTTCTGCTAACACGAGAGATCTTGCCTCTGTGCGCGTTATCGATGCTTCCCCTGCTAGGGTAATACTCGGACTGCCCACAGGGATGCAGACACACATGAAGAGGAGGGCTGAGAAGCGTCGGCTCATAAGGGGCATTTTAATCGCCTTTGGATGTCGTATTGAAGCCGGGTATGAGAGTTGCGCGAAAGCTGTGGGATCCGCAAACCCTCAGGAAGCCCCGGGAATCCTGGGTTTTATTGCGATTTCGCCGAAGATTCGCGGGTTCACTGCGATTTTCACGCTCCGTAACACTCCCGCAACATTTGATGCGTATGATTGCGACGACGGTTAGTCCGGTCGCGGTGTAGTGGTCGGCTCCGACGTGAACGAGTCAGGAAATTCTGAAGGAAGGGTTCGCTTGTCCGAATTAGAAGGTTCGATGGCCGACCGCATTCCGGTGGTCCGGCACAAGCGCACGAGAGCGCCCGTGCACGTGCGTCTGTTCGGCGATCGAATTTTCAATACCGCGACACTTATTCTTGCGCTGTCGATTCTCGCATTGCTGTTCGGACTTGCGGTTGCGCTGATTGCCGACAGCTTTCCAGCGATTCGGGCCTTTGGCCTGCATTTTTTCATCAGCACAGAATGGGATCCCGTCAATGAACAATACGGCGCGCTGCCGTTTATCTACGGGACCTTCGTTTCATCGTTCATCGCGCTGGCGGTCGCGGTGCCGCTAAGCCTGGGCGTTGCGCTGTGCCTGAGCGAGATGGCGCCCGACTGGCTGAGCCATCGGCTGGGCTTCCTGGTCGATCTGCTGGCCGCAATTCCCAGCGTCGTGTACGGCCTGTGGGCCGTGTTCATTATGGGTCCGTGGATTCGCGACTATGTCGAGCCGCCGCTGGCGCATTGGTTCGGCTGGCTGCCGTTCTTCCAGGGCCCCAAGGTGGCGGTCGGGATGCTTTCGGCGGGAGTAATCCTCGCCATCATGATCATCCCGTACATTTCGTCGGTTTGCACCGACGTCTTTCGCGTCGTTCCGCATACCCAACGCGAGGCGGCGCTCGCGCTCGGTGCGACCAAGTGGGAGATGGTCAAGACGGCGGTTATCCCGTACGGCATGACCGGTGTGATTGGCGCGATCATCCTGGGGCTGGGCCGCGCGCTCGGCGAGACGATCGCGGTCGCGATGGTAATCGGCAACTCGGCGCAGATTTCCACGTCGCTGTTCAAGCCGGCGGCGACGCTTGCCAGCGTAATCGCCAACGAATTCGCCGAAGCCACCTCCGACATGTATGTCGCCGCGCTAATCGAACTGGGACTGGTGCTGCTGATTCTCGGCATCGTGCTGAACGTCGTGGCGCGCACCCTGGTGCTGGCAGTGCAGCAGCGCCGCTATCGGGAGACGGGCAAGTAATGGCAGCCGGCGTCAGCACTCTTCACGGCGAGACCAGTTATCGCTATCGCAAGTTCAAGAGCGATTCGATGATGGCGATCACGGTCGGCGCGACCATTGTGACGCTGATTCCGCTGTTCCTGGTGCTCGGCTATCTGCTCACCAAGGGTGTCGCGAGTCTGAACTGGGCATTCTTCACGGCCATGCCTGCGCCGGTCGGCGAAAAGGGCGGCGGGATGGCCAACGCGATCGTCGGCACGCTCGAAGTGGTGGGGATCGCGTGCCTGATTGGGGTGCCTATCGGGGTTGGCGCGGGTCTCTATCTGGCGGCCAATCGCGCGAGCCAGTTCACCAACTGGGTGCGTTTCTCAGCGGACGTGCTGATGGGTGTGCCGTCGATCGTGGTGGGAATTTTTGCCTACGCAGTGATCGTGCGTCCGTTCGGCGGGTTCTCGACGCTGGCCGGTTCGGTCGCGCTGGCGGCGATCATGATTCCGCTGGTCACGCGCACCACCGAAGAGATGGTGCTGCTGGTGCCGCCGGAACTGCGCGAGGCGGCGCTGGCGCTGGGCGTGCCGCATTGGCGCACGACGCTGTCGGTGGTCGCGCGCACGGCGCTGTCGGGAATCGCGACCGGCGTCATCCTGGCGGTGGCCAGAGTTTCGGGCGAGACGGCGCCGCTGCTGTTTACGGCGTTCGGCAACCGGTTCTGGTCAACTTCGCTGTTTCATCCGATCAACACGCTGACGGTTCAGGTTTACACCTATGCCATTTCGCCCTTTGCCGACTGGCAGCGGCAGGCGTGGGCGGGCGCGCTGGTGCTGACGGGGATAATTCTCGCGCTCGAACTGGGCGTGCGATGGGTGACGGGCGGGGCGGCGAAAGCGCCAAGGTAGCCATGGCTGAAAAGCTGGTCGTCAAAAATCTCAACGCGTATTTCCACAAGAATCGCGCGCTGCACGATGTCAGCCTTGCCTTCGAGCAAGACCGCATCGCCGCGATCATCGGACCGTCGGGATGCGGCAAATCGACGCTGGTGCGATGCCTGAATCGGATGCACGAGGTGGTGCCCGGCGCGACCGCGAGCGGCGAGGTGATGCTCGACGGGAATAACATCTACGGCGACGGCGTCGATCCGGTGCAGGTGCGGCGGCGAATAGGGATGGTCTTCCAGAAACCGACTCCGTTTCCAACCATGTCGATCGAGGACAACGTCGCGGCGGGGCTGACCCTCAACGGGGTGCAGGTTAGCCGCGCCGAGCGCGATGAGGTAATCGAGCGAAGCCTGCGCCAGGCGGCGCTTTGGGAAGAGGTGAAAGATCGCCTGCGGCGGCCCGGCGGCAGTTTGTCGGGCGGACAGCAGCAGCGCCTGTGCGTGGCGCGCGCGCTCGCGGTTCAGCCCGAGGTGCTGTTGATGGACGAGCCATGCTCCGCACTCGATCCGATCTCGACCGCGCGCATCGAAGAACTATTGCTGGAATTGAAGTCGGCGTACACTATCGTCATCGTGACCCACAATATGCAGCAAGCCGCCCGCTGCTCCGACATGACCGCCTTCATGTACACCGGCGACCTGGTCGAATACGGCGAGACCAAGCAGATATTCACGAACCCGACCCGGCGCGAGACGGAAGACTATATCACCGGGCGATTCGGCTGATCTCGGGGAAAAGTAAAATGGACAGCACCCAGCCGCAGCATACCAACAGGCAGTACGAAGAGGATTTGCGCGGCTTGCGCGCCGGTCTGCTCAAGATGGGCGGATTGGTGGAGCGTCAAATCGCCGAGGCGGTCGATGCACTGGTTAATCGCAACAGCGAGCACGCCCGCGAGGTGATCGCGCGCGACGACGAAGTAAATCGGATGGACAACGATAACGACGAGCAGGCAATCCGGCTGCTCGCGCTGCATCAGCCGACCGCCAGCGATCTGCGCTTCATTACCACGGGACTGAAGATTACGACCGACCTCGAACGAATCGGCGACAACGCGGTCAACATCTGCGAGCGCACGCTCGAACTGAACGAAGTTCCGCAGCTCAAGCCCTACATAGACTTGCCGCGGATGGCGGAGATCGCGCAGTCGATGGTCAGGGACAGTATCGATGCGTTCATGCGCGACGACACCGACCTCGCCGACCAGGTGATCGCGCGCGATGACGAAGTCGATCTGCTCAACTACCAGGTCTATCGCGAGCTGCTCAGCTACATGGCCGAGGATCCGCATACCATCGGCTCCGCGACGCGGCTGCTTTTCATTTCCAAGTATCTCGAGCGTATCGCCGATCACGCGACCAACATCGCCGAAATGGTGACGTTCATGGTCAAGGGCAAGATGATCCGTCACGACGAAACCAAGAAGCGGGCAACTTGATTGGCAAGAGGTGGAGGAGGCGAAGCGATGAATCAAACCAGCCAGGCTACGAACACGGTCTCCGAGGCGCAACGCGGAGTTCGCTACCGCGTGCTGATCGTTGAAGACGACGGCGATATTCGCGAACTGATCCGCTACAACCTCGCGCAGGAGGGTTTCATCGTCGAGGAGGCGGCCGATGGCGCGCAGGCGCTCGAGCGCGTCAAGCGCCGGGTGCCCGATCTGATGGTGCTCGATCTGATGCTGCCGGGGATGCCGGGGCTGCAGGTCTGCCGCCAGATGCGCGCCGAGCGCGACACCGCGCATCTTCCGATACTCATCGTCACCGCCAAAGGTACCGAGGTGGACAAGGTGCTCGGCCTGGAGATGGGCGCCGATGATTACGTGGTCAAGCCGTTCAGTCCGCGCGAGCTGGTCGCGCGCGTGAAGGCGCTCCTGCGGCGCGCCAATCCGCTCTCGGAGCCGGACTCCGGCGGCGGCGCGTATGAAAAGGGGCGGCTGCGAATGGACTTCGGCACCTACCAGGTATTCGTTGACGCCAAGCGCAGGGAGCTTGCGCTGCGCGAGTTCGAACTGCTCAAATTCTTCGTGCAGCATCCGATGCGTGTGTACACGCGCGAACAACTGCTCGACATGGTGTGGGGCCGCGACACGTTCGTCGAACCGCGGACCGTCGACGTGCACGTGCGCCGCCTGCGCCAGCATATCGAGCGCGACGACGCCAACCCGGAATTGATCCTCACGGTGCGAAGCGTCGGTTATCGCTTCAACCCCGAAGCGCTTGGATAGATCACCGACCTCGGGCCTGATCGGAGCGATAGGAATCGGCCTCGCACCGGCAGCCATATTCCTGGTGGTGCTGGCCGCCACCGGAGCGGCGTCGGGGGTGTGGGTCGCCGTCGTGATCGTGCTCGGGCTTGCGCTCAGCGCGATTTCCGCCAGCGCGATCGGACGCACAATGTCGCGCCGCACAGAAAGACTGGACGCCGTTGCCGCCGCGCTGCAGGACCGGCGTCCGCCACCGCATCTGCTGCCCAACGGAAGCGACGCGATGGGCCGTGCGGAGCGTCACTTGCTCGACGCTGCCGACGCGATCGTCGCCGAGGTGGACTCGCTTGCCGAGCAGCGCGACGAGTTCGAGGCGATCCTGCGCAGCATGACCGAGGCGGTGGTCGTGACCGGCGCGCGCGGGGAGGTGGTTCTGCTCAACGGCTCGGCCCGGCGCATCTTCGCTCTGGGAGCCGACACCGACTATCGCGATCGGCCGTTCGTCGAGCTGTGCCGCGACCCGCGACTGCAGGAGTTTGCCGGCCGCTCGATGCGATCGGCGGACAATAACGTCATGAGCGCGGAAATCATGATCCAGAATCCCGCGCCGCTTTACGTCAGCGCCAGCGCCGCGCAGATTCGCACCTCGCGCGGCGCGGCGTGGGTGTTCGTCTTCCACGACATCACGCAGCTCAAGTCGTACGAGACGCTGCGCGCCGACTTCATCTCGAACCTCACCCACGAGCTGCGCACGCCGCTAAGCGCGCTGTACGGCTACGCCGAAACCCTCACTCGAGGCGTGGACGATCGTGAAACCCAGACGCGCTTTCTCGGCATCATCGAGCGGCAGGCGCGCCGGCTGGCGCGCTTGCTCGACGACCTGGTCTCGCTCTCCGATTTGGAGCGCGGGCTGACTCCGCTCAAGATCGAACAACTCGAGCCGATGCGCGTGCTGTCTGAGGCGGCGGAGTTGATGCAGGAGCAGGCGGGACGCCGCGGCCTGCGCCTGGAAGTGAAATGCCCGCCGGGATTGCCGAAGCTGGCCGGCGATCGCGACCGCTTGCATCAGGTGATGCTCAATCTGATCGACAACGCGATCAAGTACACTCCGCGCGAGGGCCGCGTCACGGTCGAGGCTCGCGAGGCCGCGGGCGCCAACGGAGCAAACGCAAAGCCAGGCGTCGCGCTGATCGTCGCCGATACCGGCGAGGGAATTCCATCCGCCGACATCCCGCGCCTGACCGAGCGATTCTATCGCGTCGATCGGGCCCGCTCGCGCGAGCTCGGCGGCACCGGCCTGGGCCTGGCGATCGTCAAGCACATCGTGCAGTTGCACCGTGGCGTGCTGCGGATCGAGAGCAAGGTGCATGAAGGCACGACGGTCTCCGTCTGGATTCCCGCCGCGCCGCCCTAACCTTCGAACAGGCGCGAAGCGCGGCATCCGTCTCTCTTAACACCGGGTGCAGGGGTCACCCCTGCGGCGCGGACGCAGATCAGCTTGCTCGCGAGGCTGCGATATGAAAATTTCTAAGGTTCCGATGCGCCATTAGCTCAGTGGATTAGAGCGGATGACTACGGATCATCAGGTCGGGGGTTCAAGTCCCTCATGGCGCACCATCTTCTCCCGGTAATTTAATCGCCGATGCGGGGGAAGCGCTCGGCGCACGTGCGACCGACGAAAATCGAAAATCACGATTGATTCATTTTTCTCGACTGGGAGGTTAATGTATAGTTTCGAGTTGTGATGAGTGAACTTCTCAAGCAAGCTTTCGAAAAGGTGGCCTCGGAATTGCCCGAGTGCGAGCAGGACGCCTTTGCGCAGTGGCTTCTGAAATTGATTGAGTCCGATGAGCGTGAGTGGGAAGCCCGGTTTGCAGGTTCCGGAGCGAAGCTTGAAAAGCTCGCCGACCAAGCCCTTGCAGAGTATTTGGAAGGGCGCACTGAAATTCTTGACGTTTCGAAACTCTGACTTCTCGAACGACAAAAGCGTTCTGGATCTGCTATCACAATCTTCCAGGGCAGATCCGATCGCTCGCGAATAGAGCTTACAAACCGTTCGTTCAAGACCCCCTTCACCCGAGTTTGCACTTCAAACAAATACATCTGACGCGACCGATTTGGTCGGTCCGCATTGGGATTCACTATCGGGCAATTGGCATCAAGCCGCATGCCGGTGAAATAGTCTGGTTCTGGATCGGCTCGCACGCCGACTATGACAAGCTGAATTGAAGATTATGCCGCCCGGCTGGCGCTCGACTGCCGGGCGCGGCGTGGTGTAACGATCATGCGGGTCTGCCGAAACGTGCCGGCCAATCAACCGGCGGCCTAACGGAAGGAGCGCATCCTTATGTCAGCCGTGCCTGATTTTTCCAAGCGATACCGCGTCGATAACGGCCGCAAGTTTCGCTTGAAGGACTTCGACCCCGGGGACAGCCGCGGTCTGAAATCGAAAAAGCACGCCGAAAAAGAATTGCCGCGCGGGATCGAGCGGCTAAGCGAATTGCAGGACAAGCTCTACGCGCAGGATCGATGGGCAATTCTGCTGATCTTTCAGGCGATGGACGCCGCCGGCAAGGATGGCGTCATCAAGCACGTGATGTCCGGCGTCAATCCGCAGGGATGCCAGGTTTATTCGTTCAAGCAGCCTTCCGCCGAGGAACTCAACCACGACTTCCTATGGCGCACCAGCAAGTGCGTTCCCGAGCACGGCCGAATCGGAATCTTCAACCGCTCCTACTACGAGGAGGTTCTCGTCGTCCGCGTGCACAAGGAGTTGCTCGAGCGCGAACGGACGCCGCAGTCGCTCGTTACGAAGAACATCTGGAATGAACGCTTCGCCGACATCAACGCATACGAGCATTACTTGTATCGCAATGGCGTCGTCATCCGGAAATTCTTTCTCAATCTATCGAAGGAGGAACAGAAGAAGCGCTTCCTGAGCCGTCTCGAAGAGCCCGTCAAGAACTGGAAGTTTTCGGCCTCCGACGTCACGGAAAGAGAACGATGGCACGAGTACATGGCGGCCTACGAGGAAATGATCCAGCGCACCGCCACTCCGCACGCGCCCTGGTACGTCGTTCCCGCGGACAAGAAATGGTACACGCGCCTGATGGTGGCCGACGCGATCATCAGTGCTCTCGAAGACCTCAATCTCCACTATCCGGCCGTCGGCGCCGCCAAACGCAAGGAACTGAAAGCCGCGCGCGTCGCCCTCGAGCATGAAGGCCATCACTGACCCTTGCGAATTCGGCGTGGGAGCGCCGGGCGCGGCTAGCGAGGCGCAGATTGCGTGGGGCGAGCAGGCGCCGCAACCGTGAAGCCCCACTCATAGAGCTGCCCCGATTCTTTCACGGCGACCTTGTAACGCTCTGATGCGAGCGGTTCGCGCGGCAGGATCACCGCCGCGCCGATGCGCACGAGTCCCGCCTTGCCAAGCTCGGTCTGCTCGGCATCGCGGCCGGCCTACGACGCCGCGGTGACCAGACAGGTTTCGATCTCGACGCCATCGCGCGTAACGAAGTCCGACGATACTTCGAGGCTGCCATCAGGGCCGTAACCTTGCCCAAGTTGAATCGAAATCGGACTGCCGGTGGGAGCTTTGTAACCGGGACACGAAGAGAATGGATCGGGATAGTCGCCGCCGGCGTACGATTGCAGATCAACGGTGGCGCCATCGGGCGGAAATTCGACCGGCGATCGCAACCGTCCCGTCTCCAATGGAATGAGTCCGAGGCTCGGATTCCAGAATCGATCGCTCGCGGGTCCGTCGTAGAGCGCGATGCGCACCGACTTCTCCAACGCGAAGCGACCCGAGATCACGATCGCGCACCGGCCCGGGTCGCAGTAGGCGCCGAGTCCGACGATCGAAAATTGCAGCACCATCGGAATCAGGCCGCTGAACGGCATCGTCATCATGCGATCGACGAATTCGGCGCCGCTTATGTTGATCTCCCGCGCGGCCAGGACTACCGCGTCTCTGCCTACCGAAGCGCCTTCGTCGGTGTAAAACGGCTTGCCTTTGTCCTCCCATCGGAAGGCGTCTTGCGGAATTTCAAAATGAAGCCGTTGCTTCTCGAGAACGATATCGCCGCCGGCAATTCCGTTCTTGACGAGATAGCGCGCGTGATTATACGCGCCCGCACTGATGGCGCTGTCCTCGACGACCGGCGGCAGCTTTGCCATCGCACGATAGTAATTAACCCGCGCGTTGGCGCTTGATGCGAAATCGCGCGGCACTCCGGGCGATGTCGGATTGGCGGGCTGCTGCGCACCGGTGTTGCCGCCGATGAAGCCGGCCACGAAGATCGTTGCTACGCCGAGCAGGACGGCGCGCTTGAAGTACCGCATCAAGAATCGCTCAGGGCTCGGAACAGTAGTCCCGTGCGCGCAGAAACTTTGCATCGTCGTCGGTGACCGGCGGACCAGTTTTGACATGCGCCCAGCTGACCGACTGATTCAACGTGTTGATCCCGCATTCGACTTCGAAGATTTCGTCGCCGTTTGGCCTCTTCACCGGGACGAAGATATTCGCCGTGCGCGCCGTATTTTGCTCGACCATCCGCGGATCGGCCTGCAACCCGGTATTGCTCATGTCCACCTTTTGGCCCCGGATGTTGTTGCAGATTCGCGCGGGATCGACTCTGCATCCGTTCATAACGACCACGTCGGTCGAACCGCCGCGGCCGCTCGACGCGGCCTGCGGCGCGCACGCCGCGATCGCAGTCGATACGAAAAGAAGCAAAGCCAGCAAGCTCCGCTGCATCTGAAGTCCCTCCCGCCTGAGGACAGGCCTGCGATCCCACCGCAACGTAGCAGCCCGTCACTCACTGACAACAAACGGTTTCCTTTATGGAATCAAATGCGCGGCATCTCGAACTGCGCGTTTCCCAACGCCGAGTGTGCCACAGGGGAGGGCGATCCTACGGTTCTAAGAGAACCGCACGCGGCTTGGCGGCGGGAAACACAATCCCCTTCGCTCTTCGCATAGCGACGAAAAGGGATCGGAGGGAACCCAACCCCCGACCCTAGTCCCCTTCCCAAATGGGAAGGGGAACAGACGCGACTCGCCCTTCCTTCGGAGGAAGGGGAGCGAAGGCCGGTTACTCGAGGCGCCAGAGCGAACGCGCGGCGTTGGCGGAGCGCTCGACGAGCTTCTTGCCGTATTCGATCTGCGCGTCGAAGATCGGAGCGAGCGGAGTTTCCTTGGCCCACTTGGTGGCGGAGGCCTGGAAATCGATCGCCTGGTTGGCGACTTTCTCGCTGGTGTCGATGTACCATGCGGCGACCTTCTTCGCGTTCTTGACGCTCAACAGGTTGCTGCGCAGTTCGTTGATACTCTCGAACACTCCCGAACCATTCTGTTTGTGTGCTGAGTGTGCCTCTTTGTGTTCTGACATTTTTTGTCCTCCTGATTTTCGGCGCGACGCAGGCCCGCCGGTTGCTTTATTAACGTTAACCATCGATTCTGTTTTTGCCCGTTTTTTTTGTCGCTTCTGTGACGAAACCGGCGGTTTTACGCTGCCCGGTTCCCCGTTGTGATCGTTTTCAGTCATCGTGCGCTCCCAGCCAGTTCGTGATTTGGGGCCACAGGCGCTTGAGCGAGTCGGAACTGATCGCCGCGCCCATGTGGCCGGTTGGATAGTGCAAATTCTGTTTGTCGGCGCTCGACACGAGTCCAGGCAGCGGCTCACTGGACAGTGGATTGACGATTTCGTCGAGGTCGCCGATGACGTTGAGCAGCGGTGACACGATGCGTTTGAGATCCGCGATGGCATCGCCCACCTTCATCGTGCCCTTCATCAGCGAGTTGTCGCGCCACATCTCGCCGGTCTCGAGAAAGATTCGCCCCGCCAGCGGAACGTCGCTATGAAGCCATTGTTCGAACAGCCGAAACGTGTCGATGTGGCCGGGGCGCGACGAGCCGCGATAGGCGCCGACGAACTTGTCGATCAGGTGGTAGGCGGGGGCGAGCGTGTTGAAGAAGGAGTAGAGCATCCAGGCCGGCGCGTTGCCGTACATCTGGACGATCGTCCGCGCGCTGCGCGAGGTCATCGCAGCCGTCAGAATTTCGATGGGCAACTGACGGGTGCTGGTGTCGAGCGGGATCGTCAACGTGACCAGATTTTTCACGTTGCCGCTGTGGATCGCGCTGTAGATCAAGCCGAGCAGCGCGCCGAAGCAGTAGCCGATAATCGAAACCTGTTCGATGTCGGCATGAGTCTGAATGGCGCGAACCGCGTTGGCGATGTCGGTGTTTACGTAAGCGTCGAAGCCGCGCCATTTGTCGGCCGGACGGGGCGGAATCCAATCGATCAGGTAAACCTCGAAGCCCTGCCGGACGAGAAACTCGATGACGCTGCGGCCGGGCTGGAGGTCGAGGATGAAGGGGCGCTTGATGAGCGAGTAGATGAGCAGCAGCGGCACGCGATGCTTCACCCCGGCGCCGCGCGCCTCGTAGTGACGCAGGCGGACCAGGCCCGACTCGTAGACGACGCGCGAGCGCGTTGCGGGCGGAGGGTCATCCATCGTCGCGCCGAAGCCGGTGCGAAACGCATCGAGCGTGCGCATCGTGCCTTCCATCCAGAGCGAAGCGATCTCGTTAATGGCCGACATCTTTGCCGATCTCCGCCGGGTCTTTCCCCGGCCATTGCGGCCACACCGAAAGTTGGTAAGCGCTGGATTTCCGCGCCGTCACCGGCGATTTCTCCGCGTCACGCTCGGCGACCACGTCGCGAAGTTCCTCGCGCAGCGATCGTACGTCGATCCGAATCGCTTCGACATCGCTCGCCGCCGGCAAGCCGACTGCGGGCCACAGGGCGGCGAAGAAGGCGCCCGCGACGGCGGCGTTGAACCGCTGCCATCGAAGCACGATGTCGATTGCGCCGCCGAGCACATTACCGACCGCGGGACTGGTAAAGAGCCGATTGGTTACTTCGTTGGCGGCGCCGACGACGGTGTCGTACGCCGTCCAGGCCATTTCATGAGCTTGGCGATCGGTCTGGCTTTCCGCAATGACGCGCTTGACCTTGGCGGTTGGCGGCTCAGGCATCAGGCATTGGGCGAGCTTGAGTATCTCGTCGGGAAAAGAAGCGTCGTTGGAATTCAGCTTGATCCTTGCGTTGCCGTTGTCATGAGCCATCGGAGATACCCCTGGTTCGGTGCCGGTGCGTCGTTCTTGGTTCTGTAAGTTACGCTAATATAGCAGTTACGTCAAGAATTAGATGTAGTTAAGTTTACGGCAGGGGGGATAAAAGCGGCAAAACGGGGAAAAAATCGAGCGGATTGTCACATTAGCGACAATTGGACCGTTTGTGATACGAGAAGGCGGGCGCGCTGCTCGAGCTGGCGGTAAAGTTTGGAGTGCGCGACTCGCGCGGCACGCATCCGAACGCAACGGCGAAGAAAAAAAGATGGCATCGGACAAATTCGTCAGCGCGAACGGTCTTCGGCTTCATTATCTCGACTACGGCAACGACGGCGCGCCGTGGGTCGTATGCGTGCATGGGCTGACCGGCAACGCGCACAACTTCGACGCGCTCGCGCCTCATCTGACGCCGAGGTATCACGTGATTTCGGTTGACGTGCGCGGCCGCGGCGACAGCCAGTGGGGTCCGCCGACCGAATATATCCCGCAAAATTACGTGACCGACCTGGCGCGGATGCTCGAGCATTTAGGGTGCGGGCGCGCGAGCCTGATTGGCACCTCGATGGGCGGGATAATCTCGATGATGTACGCGGGAGGATGGCCGGAGCGAGTCGAGCGGCTGGTACTGAACGACATCGGTCCCGAAATCGATCCCGCGGGAGCAGCGCGGATAGCGAGCTACGTCGGCGAGGCGCCGGAGCGCTTCGAAGATCTCGGCGAAGTGGTGAAGTACTACAAGGAGAATTATCCGCCGACGGCGAAGCTGGCGGACAGCGTTGTCGCCGAGCAAGTGAAATGGTCGGTCAAGCCGGGGGCGGAAGGCGGCCTGGTCTGGAAGATGGATGCCAACGTGCGGCGGCCGCTTCGCGGCGGGACCGCGCAGCAACGCCTCGATTTGTGGGTGCCGTACGCACGGATCGCGTGCCCGATTCTGATCGTGCGCGGAGCGGACAGCGATATCCTGGAGCGTGCGACGGCGAGCCGGATGTGCACGGTGCACAAGCGGGCGAAAGCCGTCGAGGTGCCGGGAGTAGGACACGCGCCGTCGCTGACGGAGGCGGAATCACTGGGGGCGATCAAGGAATTTTTCGAGCTGTGAGGGAACGCGCCTAATTTCGCTGTATCAGTTCGATCTTGTAGCCGTTGGGATCCTCGATGAACGCGATGGGAGTGGTGCCGTGCTTCATCGGGCCGGGCTCGCGCACGACGTTGACGCCCTGGTCCTTCAAGTCGGCGCAGGTTTTGTAGATGTCGTCGACGCCGAGCGCGATGTGTCCGTAGGCGGTGCCGATTTCGTACTTTGAGGTTCCCCAGTTCCAGGTCAACTCGAGCACCGCGGTTTCGTTCTCGGCGCCGTAGCCGACGAAGGCGAGGGTGAACTCGCCGCCGGGGAAGTCGTGCTTGCGCAGGAGTTTCATCCCGAGCTTGTCGCAGTAGAACTTGAGCGACTCGTCGAGGTTGTTCACCCGGAGCATCGTGTGCAGCAGGCGCATGCGGTTATCCAATCGTTCC
>Ga0074046_10001993_pt1 | contig 17955 bp, 14 predicted proteins | sample BogForMeECP23OM3_FD_94441 | JGI IMG/M metagenome (GOLD analysis project Ga0074046, IMG submission 94441) | Bog forest soil microbial communities from Calvert Island, British Columbia, Canada - Bog Forest MetaG ECP23OM3 | ecosystem: Environmental > Terrestrial > Soil > Wetlands ... | reverse complement strand
GGAGGGCGACACCATTCGCCTGCAGCCTTGCGTTTCCCCGGTGTGGGATACGTGTATCGCGATGGTAGCTCTTGAAGAAGCGGGCTTGCCGGCGGATCATCCGGCGTTGGTGAAAGCGGCGGACTGGATCCTGACGAAGCAGGTGCTGGGCAAGGGCGATTGGCAGGTCAAGAACACGGAGGCCGAGCCGGGCGGCTGGGCGTTTGAGTTCCGCAATGATTTTTATCCCGACGTGGATGACACCGCGTTCGTGTTGATGGCGCTGCAGCGGGTGAAATTCCCCGACGAGAAGCGCATGGAAGCGGCGATGCGCCGGGGGATTCAGTGGCTCCTGAGTATGCAGAACCGCGATGGCGGTTGGGGCGCGTTTGATCGCGACAACAACCGGAAGATTCTGTGCAACATACCGTTTGCGGACCACAACGCCATGATCGATCCTTCCACGGCGGACGTGACCGCCCGGGTGGTGGAATGCCTGGGACGATTTGGCTGGCCGGCAGATCACCCGGTAATTCGGAAGGCCGTGCAGTTCCTGATGAAAGACCAGAGCAAGGATGGATCATGGTTTGGGCGCTGGGGCGTTAATTATGTGTATGGCACGAGCGGCGTTTTGCGGGCGCTGGAGACGGTGTCGCTGACGGCGCAAAATTATTGTGTGCGCGCCGTCTCTTGGCTGCGACATGTGCAGAAAGCCGATGGGAGCTTTGGCGAATCGCTGCGCAGCTATGAGGTCGTCTCCACCAAGGCGCAGGGGAAGAGCACGCCATCGCAGACCGCCTGGGGATTGATTGGATTGCTCGCGGGCGCGGATCCCGACGATCCAGCAATCGCACGCGCCGCCGCGTACCTGGTGAAGCAACAGAATGCCAATGGCTCCTGGAGCGAAGAGGATTTCACCGGCACGGGCTTCCCCGGCGTTTTTTACTTGAAATATCATCTCTACAAGAATTCGTTCCCGGTGTATGCGCTGGCGCGTTACCGCAACCAAGCCAGCCGCGCGCAGGAGTATTGCGCCATTAAATTCCGGCCGGGCGAATTCCGCGTGCGCCGCGGGCTGTATCCGGCGCGCCAGCGCCGCGCTTCCTAAGCAAAACAATGCGGTATCCCTTCCGGCTGATCTTCGATTCCGCCAAACATCTCGCGATGCACAAACTGCGCGGCGGGCGGAAATTCGCCGTCATGCTCACGCTGGACCCTCTGGGCGGCAGTATGGGCAACTGCGGCGGAACGAATGGCGAAAATGGGCAGGTGGCAGCGCAGCGCCGGACGCCGCTCAGCGTGGAACAATGCCTGGCGGCGATGGCGGAGTGCGACACGCCCGTGGTGGCCATCTGCGGCGGCGAGCCGCTGGAGTATGAAGGCATCGCGGAGCTGACGCGCGCGATCCTGGACCGTGGCAAGCATCTTTTCCTCTGCACGGATGGCACGCTGATACGGCGGCGCTTGCACATGATCCCGCCAGTGACCAATTTCTTCTGGAACGTGAAACTCGATGGCACGGAAGCCGTCCACGATTCCCGCGCGGGCAAGCCGGGGCAATTTGCGGAAGCCCTGGATGGCGTGAAAGCCGCGAAGAATGCGGGCTTCTTTGTGGTCGTGACCTCGACGGTATATCCGGACAGCGCTGTGCGGGATTTGGCGGCGCTGTATGCGAAACTCCATGGGATGCACGTGGACGGCTATATGCTTGCGCCGGTGTACCTGCCCGGGAAGGTGTGCCGGGACGGCAGCGCCAAATTCCACACCGAGATGCGTCGCCGGTTCACGGAGATCAGCGATTCCCTGAGTGATTATAATTTGCTGGTGTCGCCGGTTTACCTGGAATACTTGCGCGGCGAACGCGAACTCGATTGCAGCGTGTGGGGAAGCCCGGTGTACGGTCCGGGCGGTTGGTCGGGTCCCTGCTCTTTGCTGGACTACAACCTCGCGAAGAGCTACAAAGCGCTTCTGGACAACACGCTATGGGAGAATTATGGGCGGGGAATGAACCCGCGGTGTGAGACCTGCTCGTGCCAGGCCGGCTTTGAGACCGCAGCCCTGCTGGGAGTGAATCGAAAGGCGGGCGACGCCTGGAAGATGCTGGCTTGGCAATGGAGCGGCGGATTGGGCGAGAAGCGAGAAAGCGTGCGGAAGCCATGACGACGCTTGTGACGGGAGCGACGGGATTTCTGGGTAGTCATGTGGCGCGGCAGTTGGTGGCGCGGGGCGATACTGTTCGCGTGCTGGTGCGCGCTTCCAGCAGCAATCGCGCGATCAGCGATTTGTCCCTCGAGTATGTGACCGGGGATTTGCGCGATGCAGCTTCGCTGGACCGCGCGATGAACGGCGTGCAGCGCGTGTTTCACGTGGCGGCGGATTACCGGCTGTGGGCGAAGCGTTCTAAGGATATTTACGATTCAAACGTGGGCGGAACAGAGAATGTGCTGGCAGCCGCGAAGCGCGCCGGCGTCGGCCAATTGATTTACACCAGCACCGTGGCGACCATCGCGGTGGAGCGGCCGGAATTGCCCAACGAATTCACGGACGCAAAACTCGAGGAGATGATCGGGCACTACAAGCGCTCGAAATGGATGGCGGAGCAGGAAGTGTTGAGCGCAGCGAAGGAGGGATTGCCGGTGATTGTGGCCATGCCCACCACGCCGGTGGGGCCGTGGGATTGGAAGCCCACACCCACGGGAAAGATCATTCTGGATTTTCTGAATGGCAAGATGCCGGGTTACGTGGAGACGGGATTGAACTTCGTGGGCGTGGAGGAGTGCGCGGCGGGGCACCTGCTGGTTTCAGAGAAGGGCAAAGTTGGCGAGCGGTACCTGCTGGGTGCGGAGAATCTGACGCTGAAGGAAGTGCTGGATACGCTGGCGAAGATCACGGGTTTGCCCGCGTCAAGAATCAAAATCCCGCACGGCGTGGCGTTGGGTGTAGCCTACGTGGAGACCGCGTTTTCGCGGTTGATTGGGAAAGAGCCGGGAATTCCCGTGGAAGGCGTGAAGATTGCCCGGCACAAGATGTTTGTGGATGCTTCGCGGGCGCGGCGGGAATTGGGGTTCGAGCCGGGGCCGGTGGCGGCGGCGCTGGAGCGCGCGGTGCGGTGGTATCAAGCAAATGGATATGTGAGGGCGGGGCGGGCGAAGAGGATGAAGTAATGGAAGTGGAGGATGTGAGGGAAGTAAGGATGCGAAGAATTTAGGAAGTGCGGATGAGGGTGTTGGTGACATTTGCGGTGGAAGCGGAGTTTGCGCCGTGGCGGCGACGCCATGCTTTTAGGCGCAAGGAGAGTGTTCGTGGGAGTCGCCGTGCCGGCTCGGATGTTTGGTACAGCAGCAGGATTGACGATCTCAAGCTTGACGTGTACTTGACAGGCGTTGGTTGGAAAGGCCCAACGGCGGTGTTCTCTGCTTTGCTGAAAGAAAAGCCTGACCTATGCATTAGTTCAGGATTGGCGGGTGGGTTGAGGCCCGAACTAAAAAGTGGGGAAATTGTCGTGGCTCGTGAAGCTTTATCGCTGGATGGAGGGAAGAAGTCTAGGAGTCGCCCTCTTCTCGTCGAACTGGCGGAAGAAACGGGCGCAACGCCCGTCAATTTTTTCCTCACGAACACCCAAATTGTCTGCCGGGCACAGGCGAAGCAATCCCTGGCCGGGCTTGGCGACGTGGTGGAGATGGAAAGCTTCCATGTCTTGTCGAGGGCCAGGGAACAGCACGTGCCGGCCCTTGCCATTCGAGCGATCAGCGACACCGTAGGGGAGGATCTTCCCCTGGATTTCGGGCGGTCTATGGGCGGAGATGGACAAATCAGCTATGGAAAACTGCTGCTGCAAGTTGGAAGACGCCCCCACAAGATTCCCGCCATGATGCGTTTTGGGAAGCGAAGCGAGAAGGCTGCCCAGAACCTCGCGGATTTTCTGGACAAGTATATTGCCGCCGTTCGACATCGCTTTCTGGATTGGGGCTTGGGGACGGAAGAAGAGGTGCCAGCGCGATGAGCGGGGCCGGAACAGTGGTGGAACAGGCGAGGACGTTGGGGCCGATACCCAAAACGATGCGGGCAGGGGTGTTCCGGGAGAAGGGCGTGGTGCGCGTCGAGGAAGTGCCTGTGCCGGAGGTGCGCGACGGCGAGGTGCTGATCAAGGTGGCGGCTTGCGGCATCTGCGGCACGGACATCAAGAAGATATTTCAGCGCTACGTGGAACCGCCGCAGATCCTGGGCCATGAGCTGGCGGGAACCGTCGTTGCTCTGGGGCGCGGCGTAACCCGGTGGAAGCTGGGCGACCGCGTGATGAGCTTCCACCACGTTCCCTGCGGAACGTGCTTTTACTGCAAGAACCGTCTCTTTTCTCAGTGCAAGCAGTACAAAACGACCGGGTTGACCGGGGGATTCACGCCGAATGGCGGCGGTTTCGGCGAGTATGTGAAGGCCATGCCGTGGGTGGCGGAGCGGGGAATCGTGGCCCTGCCGGACAATGTGACGTTTGAGGAGGCCACGTTCATCGAACCCATCAATACCATCGTGAAGGCCGTGCAGAAGGCGCGCATCACGGCGGGCGAGACGGTGCTCATCACCGGGTGCGGCCCCATCGGCCTTCAGCTTCTGATGGTTGCCAATTATGAAGGTGCACGCATCTATACAAGTGACCCCATGGCCACGCGGCGTGAGAAAAGCTTAAGATTGGGAGCGGTCGAGTCTTTTGACCCTATAAATGGTAAGCTGGTGGAAGAGTTGCACGCCCGTACCGAAGGACGGGGGGCAGACGCGGTTCTGGTGGCTGTAGCGCATCCGGCCGTGGTTGTAGATGCTTTGGCAGCGGCACGGCCAGGTGGCAGGGTGCTTCTGTTTGCCGCAAACGACCCGGTCACGAAGATTGAGTTTCCTGCCGCGGCTATAGGGATAGACGAGAAGGAAATTTTGGGTAGCTACAGCGCGGCCGCGGACATCCAAGAGAGTGCGGCGGCGCTGGTGCTGGAGAAGAAACTGCCGGTGATGGAGATTGTGACGCACCGGTTTCCGCTAGGTAGAATCCAAGAGGGCTTGGAACTGGCGGCTAAGCCCACGGAAACATCGCTTAAGGTTCTGATCACGCACCAATGAGAGCAGCATCCACAAAAAGGACGGAACTGGGGGTGGAAGAAGTGCTGTCCCCAACGAAGATCCTCGTGCCATCAAGGATGACGGCGGCGGTGCTGTACGGCAGCGAAGATCTGCGCATCGAACAAATCGATGTGCCCGCATTGTCGGCCGAAGAAGTGCTTCTGCGCGTGCGCCTGGCGCTGACCGATGGCACCGACCTGAAGGTCTGGAGACGCGGCTACCACGCGAAAATGATCCGGCCGCCGGCAGTGTTTGGCCACGAAGTGGTCGGTGAGATTGTGGCGATGGGAAAGCGCGTGGACGCGAAATGGCGGCTGGGAGTGCGCGTGGTAGCCGCCAACTCCGCGCCGTGCTTCCGCTGCTACCAATGCCGCCGCGGCCAGGAAAACCTTTGCGAAGACCTGCTGTTTAACAACGGGGCCTACGCGGAATACATGCGCATTCCCGGACGCATCGTCCGGGAAAACATGCTGGAAGTGCCGCACTCCATAGACGACCACAGCGCCGCGCTGGTGGAACCCCTGGCGTGTGTGCTGCGCGGCATCCATGAGATGGAAGTGCGTACGGGCGACACGGCCGCGGTGATTGGTTGCGGTCCCATCGGCCTGAAATTTGTGCGCATGTTGTCGCGCCGCGGTGTGCGCGTGATTGCGCTGGCGCGGCGGGAAGTTCCGTTGGAGGTTGCGCGCAAGCTGGGTGCCGTGGCGACCCTCAATGTCACCGAGGTTGCCGACGTGGCCGCTGCCGTGAAGGCCCTGACCGACGAGCAGCGCGGGCCGGACTGCGTTGTGGAAGCCGCCGGTAATCCCGCGACCTGGCAGCAGGCGCTGGCGATGGTGCGGCGCGGCGGGGTGGTGAATTTCTTCAGCGGGCTCCCGAAGGAGACCCGCGTGGAAATCGCGCCGGCCACCATCCATTATTCGGAAATCAAGATCATTTCACCTTTCCATCACACACCGCGCTTTATTCGTGAAGCCATGGAAGCAATCCGCCGTGGCGATATATCAGCACAGGATTTTGTCACCGAAGAGATTGGCTTGATCGATCTGCCACAGGCGTTTGAGCGCATGAAAGCGCGCAGCGGCGAAATCAAGCTGGCCGTGAGGCCGTAGGCAGGGCCGCAGCTACGTGGGTTGTGATTCGTGACTAGTGACTCGTGAAACCCGGATCTTCGATTGCTTTAGCCCACTCTGATCACATGAATGAGGAAGTTCTTCGCTGATGCTGCGCCCCGGCGAGCTATCGCTGATGGAAAAATTGCCAGCGAACGGGTGTAGCCCGGACGCCGCGCAACGCTACACCCGCTGGTTGGCGACGCACCACTACGAAAATTTCAATGTAGTATCCTGGCTCCTGCCAAAGGAACTCCACCAGCATTTCTATAACGTTTACGCGTATTGCCGCTGGGCGGATGATCTCGGGGACGAAATCCCATCGAAAGAGCGAGCGCTGCAGTTGCTGGACTGGTGGGAACGGGAACTGGACGTTTGCTGCGAAGGGCGGCCTGCACATCCTGTGTTTGTGGCGCTGCGCGAGACGGTGGTGGCCAAGGATATCCCGAAGCAGCCATTCGCGGATTTGCTGAAGGCGTTTCGGCAGGACCAGGTGGTCAAGCGTTACGGGACGTGGGAAGCGGTCCTTGATTATTGCGTGTATTCGGCAAATCCCGTTGGGCGGCTGGTGCTGTACCTATGCGGTTACAGGGATGCCCACCGGCAACGGCTTTCCGATGCGACCTGCACGGCGCTGCAGCTGGCCAATTTTTGGCAGGATGTTTCGCGGGATCTGGAGAAGGGGCGAATCTACATACCGCTGGACCGGGCCACGGCGCATGGCGTAACGGAAAGCGACATTGTTGGGAAGAAGTTCAGCGCGCGATATGCGTCTCTAATGAAAGAATTGATTGCCCGGACGCGGGAATTGTTTGAAGAAGGGCTGCCGCTGTCGAAGATGGTGCAAGGCAAGTTGCGTGTGGACCTGGAAATGTTCAGCCGTGGCGGGCTGGCGGTGCTGGATGCGATCGAAACGATGGGGTACGACACCCTGAACCAGCGGCCCAAGGTGAGCAAGGGTAAACAGGTGCGGTTGCTGGGGCGCGCGATTGTAGCGCAGGTGTTCGACCGCGGCGACGGGAATCGCAGCGTCGGATTTCCCCGCACCGGCGGAGGATATCGCGTTGCGGATGGAGCTACCCGGGAGATTGCCAGGTCGTATGGGGAATGCCACCGCGTGGCCCGGGCGGCCCACAGCAACTTCTACCCGGCATTTTTCCTGCTGCCGAAAGCGAAGCGCGACGGGATTATGGCGTTGTACGCGTTCATGCGCTTGATTGACGATGTTTCCGACGAGGGCGCCAACTTGGCGGAAAAGCAGCGCCGGCTGGCGCTCTGGCGGGCCGCGCTCGATCAGGCGGTTACCGGGCAATTGCAGGTGTTCGACGGGAATGCGGCGATGGAGTCACCCGTGGCCACGCTAGCGGGTGCAGAAGACGTGTTGCCGGCACTGGTGGACACAATCGGCCGCTACAACATGCCGACGCGCTACCTTCATGATCTGATCTCCGGCGCGGAAATGGATTTGACGATCCAGGCGTATCCTTCGTTCGAGCGCTTGAAGGAATACTGCTACCGCGTGGCGGGGACGGTTGGGCTGACGTGCACGCACGTTTTTGGATTTAGCGATTCGAAGGCGCTGGAGCTTGCCGAGAAGCTGGGGCTGGCGTTTCAACTGACCAATATCATTCGGGATGTCGGGGAAGATTATGCGGCCGGCCGCGTGTATTTGCCGGAAGAGGATTTAGCGCGCTACGGTGTGGAGGAGGCGGATTTTGGCAGAGACGAAGCCACGCTGGGCGTGCATGAATTGCTGCGATTTGAGGCGGGACGCGCCTGGAAGCTGTACGAGGAAGGTGCAGAACTGCTCAGCTTGATTGACGAGGACAGCCGAAGCACGTTGTGGCTGCTGGTGCATACGTACAGCGCGCTGCTGGCGCGGATTGAGTCGCTGGATTTTGCCGTTTTCGGGGAGCGCGTGCGGCTTTCCAAAACGGAGAAACTGAAGTTGATTGCCAAGGCGCGTTTCGGGCGCCATACGGAAGAGAACATACTTGCCAAGCGTGATCGTGATCGGCGGGGGACTGGCGGGGCTGTCGGCGGGCGTCGCGCTGGCTGAAGCGGGCTGGCGCGTGCGGCTGTTCGAGCAGCGGCCATTTCTGGGCGGCCGGGCAACGTCCTACGTGTTGCCCGACGGCGAACATGTGGACAATTGCCAGCACGTGACGCTGGGGTGCTGCACGAATCTGGAAGATTTTTACCGGCGTGTGGGTTCCGCGGACAAGATCAAGTTCTTCGATCGCCTGCTGTTCCAGGACCCCCAAGGGCGCACGGGTGAAATGCAGGCCGGATTTTTGCCCGCGCCGTTTCACATGCTGGGTTCGTTCGCGACATTCGCGCCGCTGACGCTGGCGGACAAATACTCCATTGGCCGCGCGATGATGGACATTCTACGGAGTAAGGGGAAGCCGAAGGATCTAGAGGAGACGGGCGGCATTTCGATGCTGGAATGGCTGCGGCGGCGTAAGCAGACGCGCGGCGCGCTGGAGCGCTTCTGGAAGGTTGTTCTGGTGAGCGCGCTGGACGAGGAATTAGACCACACCGATGCGCGCTATGGCGTGGACGTTTTCTGGAAGGGGTTCCTCTCCAACCACTCTGGTTATCGCATGGGGGTTCCCGGGGTTCCGCTGGCGCAGTTGTATGACGGCTGCAAAGGGGAAATCGAGCGCCGGGGCGGGGAAGTGAATCTGCGCGCTCCGCTGCGCGCGATCCATCTGGCTGGTGGTGCTGTGAACAAAGTGGAATTCGATGGGGGGCGTCAGGAAAGCGCGGAGGCCTATGTGTTTGCGTTGCCGCATGTAGCGCTTGCCGGCCTTTTGTCCGAGGAAATCAAGCGGCTGGAACCCGCGCTTGCCAATCTGGGCGAAATCCGGGTTGCGCCCATCACCGGCGTGCATTTCTGGTTCGATCGCGAGGTCATGCGAGAGCCGTTCGTGACCCTGCTGGAGACCACGACGCAGTGGATTTTCAATAAGACCGCTCTGTATAAAATGGCAAAGGGCGTTTCTGGAGAGAAAGGACAGTATCTACAGTTGGTCATCAGCGCTTCGTATGATCTGCTGCAGAAGCCCCGGCAAGAGATCATTGATCTGTGCTTGGCGGAGGTGCAGCAGGCGCTACCCGCCGCGCGTGAAGCGGTTTTGACCAAAGCCACGGTCATCAAGGAAGCCGCGGCCACGTTTTCGCCGCAACCCGGTGTGGACCGCTGGCGTCCAAAGCAAGAGACCTCCATTCGCGGAATGTTCCTGGCGGGAGATTGGACCGCCACCGGTTGGCCCGCAACGATGGAAGGCGCGGTGCGCAGCGGGTATCTGGCGGCAGAAGCGGTGCTGCGGGTTGCGGGTACGCCAAAGACGATTCTTCAGCCGGATTTGCCGCCCGATGGATTGGTGGGGATGTTCGGCTAGTGCCGTTCCAACTATTTGGGCCAAATGACGGTCCAAGCATCTGACGCGAGCGCGGAGAGAGTATTCTCGAAGAGATTTGCTGGAACAAGTTGGAACGGCACTAGGGCGTAGGAGTTGCAGGTTCGCTCTGCAGGAACGAGCCCAGGTGGCGTTCGCGAAGCGTCAGGCCTGCCGTTGTTTGATCCAAGGCCTGGTAGGCCGGGCGCTGAGTGCTCTTGAATTTTTCGTAGGCGGGTTCGGAGTCCCAGAAATCCATGGTGCAGTAGATTCCCGGGCGGGAGGTATCCCGTAGGAGGTGAGTCATCCGGTAGTGCGGGTCGCTACGGAAGAGCCGGACCCAGTCACCCTGGGGGCCATAGACTCTTTCAAACGTGGGCGCGCTTCCCGGCTTGACTTCAAACTCCCATAGGATTACAAACATAGAGGTCCCATCTTCTGCCCTCGCTTTGTGGCATCCCAGGATAACTTCAACCAGGAAGACTGGTGTGCAGGGCTAGGTAGCAATCCGATCGGATACATCTCGGTATCAGCACCGTTTTAGTCTAGTGGTGTAAAAAATGGAAGTGGCAGTCCGTCGAGGCTGACGGACGGAGGCGTTTGTGGATCGCAAGTATGGCCACCGCGGCTATCGCGACGCGGAAAAGCAAGAAAAGCACGACAAGAAGGATCGGCATGACCGCAAACCGCCGCAGGGCGGCCCCCGCGGCGCAACCGATCATCTAGGTCCCCGGACGCCGCGGATGGTAGGCACGGTAACGCGGGCGCGCTGTTCCAATTGCGGCGCGGTGCTGGTCGCGGGCTTCGACGCCAAGGGCCAATGCCCCAAATGCAATTCCGAGCTGCATTGCTGCAAGCAGTGCCGTTTCTTCGATTCGGGCGCGCAGTTTGAATGCACACAATCCATTCCCGCCCGCATTTCCCCCAAGGATGCCAAGAACGAGTGCGCGCTTTACGAATTCCGCATGACGGTGGAGAAGGACACCGCGCCCACGTCTTACGCGCAACCTTCCCAAGTGCCCGCCGAAGCTCAGTCCTCTGGGCGTCCGCCCGATGCACGGCAGGCGTTTGAGAACCTCTTCAAGAAATAGAGCGTTTCGCTTTTTTTGCCGCAGGCGCGCCGAGTGAAAATAGCGTGGGCTCCGCGGGCATCTCGCTGGCAATTTTTTCCAGTTCCGGATAGTGCTGCCGCAACGGCTCCGGCACCTTCACCTTGCGGCCCTTCAAAATACTGATGAGCTGTAAAGCGTTGACCACGGCTTTGCCCTGGTAGTGATTGTTGGTGATCACGAAGGTGTTGCGTGCGTGCTGGTTCACGGTACGGATGCGCGCGGCCCACGGCTCGAGCTCTTCCTCCGAATAGAGGTAGTTGTAGCGTTCGTGAGCCGGCGTGGCGGGATTGTCGCCGAACCAGGTGTCATAGCGCCGCCCGTGCAGGCGGACGTAGCCGATGGGCGAAGTGCTTGATGCGGAAGGCTCCAGGGAGCGCCCGATGATGGGCTGGTCGATATTGCAGAAGCCGGCGTGGAGTTCTCGCAGGAGCGCGAGAGTTCCCTCGGTTTGCCAGGAGGCATGGCGCAACTCCACAACCAGAGGGTAATCGGCAAACCTCTTCAGCACGGCGGTTAAGTAGCCGAGGGTTTCCTTTGTACAGTGGAAGGAAAAAGGGAACTGCAGCAGCACCGCGCCCAGCTTTTCTGCCTGGCGCAGAACGTCAAAACCCGCGCGCACCGCTCGTTCGTCTTCCGTTGTTGCGGAAGGATCGTGGGTGAACTTTTGCCATAATTTCGCCGTGAAGAGAAACGCCGGATTCGCGGAGACGCGCGCGACCCAAAGCGCGGCGTGATCCGGGCGCAAGGGCTGGTAGAAGGAAGTGTTGATCTCGATGGTGTCGAAGAACTCGGAGAGATAGGCGGCCTCATGAAATCCCTTGGTGTGCCGCGCGGGATACACGTAGCCCGACCAGTCGGCATAGGACCAGCCTGCCGGTCCGACGCGAATTCGCCTTTGTTGTTGTGCCTCAGGTTTGTCTTTCTTGTTCATGAGCCTTGTCCGCATCCTGTGCTTGCAGCATCAGGCGCAGACTTGATTAGCCTAGGAATTCCCGGGGTAACTGTCAACGCGCACTTCGTGGGGCAGAACCGGATGCGCCCATGCCCCTCTCGGTGTATTCTTATCAATTGTGCGTATTACCCCGCGCACGCGCCGGTCTCCCGGCGGGAAGGAAGCAGGCCATCGCTCCCATGGATCAGGAAACTTACGTGCCTCGCCACATCGAGGATGTCGAAATCCAGGAATGGCTCGAATCCCTCGACTCCGTCCTGCTCTCCAGCGGCACCGACGTGGCCCGCGAAATCATGGAGCGCCTCCGCGCCCACGCCACCATCAGCGGAATCGATCTTCCTTTTTCCGCCAACACCCCTTACGCCAACACCATTCCCGCGCGCCTCGAACCCCTTTTCCCCGGCGATCAGCAACTCGAACGCCGCATCAAGTCCCTCATTCGTTGGAACGCCCTCGCCATGGTCGTCCGCGCCAATCGCCTCGAGCACAACATCGGCGGCCACATCTCCACTTACGCCTCCGCCGCCACATTGTACGAAGTCGGCTTCAACCATTTCTTTCGTGCGCGCTCCGATTCCTTTGAAGGCGACACCGTCTATTTCCAGGGCCACGCCGCTCCCGGCATCTATGCACGAGCGTTTCTCGAAGGGCGCCTCAGCGTCGAGCAGCTCGTGAATTTCCGCCGCGAACTCAAGCCCGGCGGCGGCCTCTCTTCCTATCCCCACCCCTGGCTCATGCCGGACCTCTGGGAATTTCCCACCGTCTCCATGGGACTCGGCCCGCTGATGGCCATCTACCAGGCGCGCTTCAATCGCTATCTCGAAAATCGCGGCCTCAAGCCTGCCACCGACGCCAAAGTCTGGGCCTTTCTCGGCGACGGCGAAACCGACGAGCCCGAATCCCTCGGCGCCATCACCCTCGCCTCCCGCGAAAAACTCGATAACCTCATCTTCGTCGTCAATTGCAATCTCCAGCGCCTCGATGGTCCCGTGCGCGGCAATGGCCAGATCATTCAGGAACTCGAATCCGCCTTCCGCGGAGCCGGCTGGAACGTCATCAAGATTCTCTGGGGCTCTGAATGGGATCCCATCCTCGAGCGCGATACCGAAGGCCTTCTCGTCAAGCGCATGGGTGAAATGGTTGACGGCGAATACCAGAAACTCGTCGTCTCCAGCGGCGCCTACATCCGCCAGTTTTTCTTTGGCAGCGATCCCCGTCTTCTCAAACTCGTCGAGCCCCTTCCCGATGAGGCGCTTCGCCGCCTGCGTGTTGGCGGCCATGATCCCCGCAAAGTCTACGCTGCGTACAAAGCCGCCTTTGAACACCAGGGCCGCCCCACCGTCATTCTCGCCCGCACCATCAAGGGCTACGGCCTCGGCGAAGCCGGGGAAGGGAAGAACGTTACCCACCAGCAGAAAAAGCTCAACGAAGATGAGCTTCGCGAATTTCGTTCGCGTTTCGGCATTCCCCTCAGCGATCAAGATGTCAACGAGCTGCCCTTCTATCGTCCCGCCGAAGACAGCGAGGAGGTGCGCTACCTCAAAGCCCGCCGTGAAGCCCTCGGTGGCTACGTGCCGCAGCGCAAAGTCCGCTCCGCCCCGCTCGTTGCCGATCACGATGAACTTTTCAAGGAATTCTTCGAGGGCAGCGAAGGCCGGGAAGTTTCCACCACCATGGCCTTCGTCGGCATGCTCCGCAAAATGCTCAAGGACCCCGAAATCGGCAAGCTCGTCGTTCCCATCGTTCCGGACGAGGCCCGCACTTTCGGCATGGAATCTCTCTTTCGCACCGTGGGCATCTATTCCAGCGTCGGCCAGAAGTACGAGCCCGTGGACGTAAACACTCTTCTCTATTACAAGGAAGCCAAAAACGGCCAGATCCTCGAAGAGGGCATCACCGAAGCCGGCTCCGTCGCTTCATTCATCGCCGCTGGCTCCGCCTACGCCACCCACGGCATCAACACCATTCCATTCTTCATTTATTATTCGATGTTCGGTTTTCAGCGCATCGCCGATTTCATCTGGGCCGCCGCGGACATGCGCACGCGCGGCTTCCTCCTCGGTGGCACCGCCGGACGCACCACCCTCGCCGGCGAAGGTCTCCAGCACCAGGACGGCAACAGCCACGTCCTTGCTCTCTCCGTCCCCAATCTGCGCGCCTACGATCCCGCGTACGCCTACGAAATTGCCGTCATCCTTCAGGATGGCATTCGCCGCATGTACAAAGAGGGCGAAAACATCTTTTATTACATCACCGTTATGAACGAGCCGTACGCCATGCCCGCCATGCCCGCAGGCGCGAAAGAAGGCATCCTCAAGGGTATGTACAAGCTCCGCGCCTCGGGCGAGCGCAAAGGCAAGCTCCGTGCGCAACTCTTCGGCAGCGGCGCCATCCTCAACGAAGTCCTCCGCGCACAGGAAATCCTCGAACGGAAATTCGGCGTCGCCGCCGATGTCTGGAGCGTCACCAGCTACAAAAATCTCTACACCGATGGCATCGAAGTCGAACGCTGGAACCGTCTCCATCCCGACGAAACGCCTCGTGTCCCCTACGTCACGCAATGTCTCGAAGGCGAGCAAGGCGTCCTGGTGGCCGCCTCCGACTACTTGAAGGTTCTTCCCTCCATGATTTCCAAATGGGCCCCGCGCCGCCTCGCCACGCTCGGCACCGACGGCTTCGGGCGCAGCGAGAGCCGCGAATCTCTCCGCGATTTCTTCGAAGTGGATTCCCGCTTCATCGTCATCGCCACGCTTCACGAATTAGCTCAGGACGGCCTCGTCGGCGAAGCCACCGTCCAAAACGCCATCAAGGAACTCAACATCAACCCCGACAAACCCAACCCCGTCACCTCCTGACCACCCGCCGCCATTCCACCCGCCCCTGTGGCTAACTCTCCTGTAGCTCACCCCTTCAGGGGTGAGGCCTTTCTCTTGGGTTTCACCCCATTACGCCACTCAACGACGTACTCGAGGGTGCCCCATCCTTCGCGTTTTGTGCGAAGGGTGGGCTCTTACAACCGGGCACCTCAGTCCCTCTTCTCTTCTCTCTTCTTTCCCTCTCTTCTTTCCCTCTCTTCTTTCCCTCTCTTCTTTCCTTCTCTTCTTTCCTTCTCTTCTCTGTGCTCTCTGTGTTCTTCCCTCTGTGAACTCTGTGTTACCGTCCCTCTTTTCTTTGTTTCCTACTCCCCCTCCAGAATCTCCCGCGCCTTAATCTTCCCCGTAGCCAGACGCGCAATCAATTCCCGGTTCGCGGCCAGAAAATCGTACTGCCCCAATTCCCGCGGCAGCGCCCATTCTACGCGCTCAAACGCTCCCGGCCGTATCTCCGCCTCCGCAAACGCCGCCGCAAAAAAGTGAATCTCGATCTCCTCCGCAAAATGCGCATACTGGTGTTGCACCCGCGCAATCTCCCGGCATTTCGTCAGCGTCACGCCCAACTCCTCCCGCAACTCCCGTGCCAGTGCCTCCTCCAGCGTTTCCCCCTCGCGCACCTTCCCGCCCGGAAACTCCCACTTCAACCCGGACGTATCCTCCCGCCGCCGCTGCCCAATCAGCACCCGCCGGTCCTTCCGCTCAATCACCCCCGCCACCACCTGTCTCATTCTCCCCCTCCATTTTGGAGTGCGGCGGCTTGCCGCCGCTTTTACAACTGACTGCCTCGCCTGCAAACTGTAATTCATCTCCATCTCGCCGCCCTGTCGGCCAAGTTTTGCTCCAGTAAAGTCCTCTTTTGTTTATAGCGCAGCTTGTATAGTATTGGCTTAATTCGGATAAGTCCGTTGCGCATCGCAAGCAACTCTTGGACTTGTGCGGGCTTTACGGAGGCTGCCATGTCTTTCAGCGGAACTCTCGCTTTTGCTTTCGGGTCCACCCTCTTACTTTTCCCGCTACTCGCGCCGGTACGGGCGCAACAGCTCTCCGATCTGGATCGTGAACGCGACCAACAAATGTTGCGCGCCGTCGGCGACGATGTCCTTAAACACTACTATGATCCGAAATTCCACGGCGTCGATTTCAAGGCGGAGCTTGCTGCAGCCAAACAGCGCATTGACAAAGCAACTTCGAACAACATGGCCATCTCGAGCATTGCCGCGGCGCTCGATTCTCTGGACGATTCGCACACATTTTTTCTGCCACCGCGACACCCCATCCGCCACGACTATGGCTGGCAATACCAGATGGTCGGAGATCGCTGCTTCGTCACCCAGGTGCGCCCCAAAAGCGATGCGGAGGCCAAGGGGCTGAAACCCGGAGACGAAATTCTGGCTGTCAATGGTATCGCTCCAGATCGCGACATTGTTTGGAAACTGCAATACCTCTTTGGTGTTTTGCGCCCCCAGCCCAGTCTTCGCCTGGATCTTCGGGATCCCGCAGGCAATAAGCGCACACTGGATGTGGCCGCAAGGATTCGCGAAACAAAGCTCGTCACCGATCTGACACTTGCAAATGGCGCTGGCGACATCTGGAACATCATCCGTGAAGAGGAGAGCGAAGCACACCTCATGCGCGCGCGTTACGCTGAATTGGGCGACGCCCTGCTGGTTCTGAAGGTCCCCGAGTTTTCTTTTTCCGTGCTCGAAGTGCGGGAGATGATGGACCAGGCGCGCAAACATAAGGCGCTGATCGTGGATTTGCGCGGCAATCCCGGCGGCAGCGTGGAAACGCTCCAATACTTCGCGGGCGACGTGTTTGATAAAGATGTGAAAATCGCCGATCGCATCGGCCGGAAAGAAAGCAAGCCCCAGGTTGCCAAAGGCTCTCACAATCCTTTCACCGGAAAGATAGTGGTGCTCGTGGACAGTAAGTCGGCCTCCGCCGCCGAACTTTTCGCCAGGCTTATGCAGATTGAAAAGCGTGGCATCGTTTTGGGCGACCGCTCCTCTGGACACGTTATGGAATCGCGGCACTATAGCGAGCAGACTGGTTCCGGCACGGTTATTTTCTTTGGCGTCTCCATCACAGATGCGGATCTCATCATGACCGATGGTAAGAGCCTGGAGCACGTTGGCGTGACCTCCGACGAAGTGATCCTGCCCACCGCCGCGGATCTGGCCAGTGGTCGAGACCCAGTGTTGGCGCGCGCCGCCGAATTGCTTGGCGTGAACATGCGTCCGGAAGATGCCGGCAAACTCTTCCCCTATGAGTGGCCGGAACAATAATTCACGTCACGTCTAGCGACCCCGTCACACCGCCCAACAACGTACTTGAGGGTGCCCCACCCTTCGCGGAGCGCGCGAAGGGTGGGCTCTTACGACCGAGCACCCTAGCACCTCTCCTCTTCTCTCTTCTTTTCCTCTCTTCTCTGTGCCCTTGGGTCTCTCCCCGTTACGCCACTCAACGACGTACTTGAGGGTGCCCCATCCTTCGCGTTTTGTGCGAAGGGTGGGCCCTTACGACCGGGCACCGCAGTCCCTCTTTTCTTCCTCTGTGTCCTCCGTGTTCTTCCCTCTGTGCCCTCTGTGTTACCGTCCCTCTTTCTTGCCTTTCTCTTCGCTTCTGAATCACTGTTCGCTGATGACTCTTCCCCGCACCCTTCGCTACTCTTTCCCCTCTTTCGTTACTTAAAACTTCATACTGAAAACTGACAACCTAGAACTTCTCTCCGCCTCCCTCGACACCCCGCCCCGCACGCTGCGATACTTTTCCCCATGTTCTCCCCGACCCTTCTCGACCACTTCCAGCATCCGCGCAACGCCGGTTCACTCCCCAACCCCACCGCCAAAATCGAAGTCACCAATCCCGTCTGTGGCGACGTCCTGCAACTCTCCGCCATCCTCGAAAACGGCCGCCTCACCGCCGTGCGTTTCCTCTGCCGCGGCTGCACCGCCTCGATCGCCTGCGCCTCTTTGTTAACGGAAAGAATTCAGGGAAGGGAACTCCACGAACTCCACGCCATCACCCCCGGCTCTCTCTCTACCGCTCTCGGTGGCCTGCCTCCCGCCTCCGCTCACGCCGCCCATCTGGCCCACGACGCCCTTCGCGCCCTCCTCCACCATCTCCGTCCCACCCCGTAGCTCACCCCTTCAATGGTGAAGCCTTCCCCACGCATCCCAAATCCGTCATCCCGCCGCGGCCCCTTTACGACAAATTGTCATCCCGACCGGAGCGGCCCGATTTTCTCTTTCGCGCCGTTTTCTGGCGCCTCGGGCCGCGCAGTGGAGGGATCCCTCCGTTGCTTTTCTCTTCTCTGTTCTACTCTCTGTGTCCTCTGTGTTCTTACCTCTGTGAACTCTGTGTTACCGTCCCTCTTTCTTGCCTTTCTCTTCCGCGCCGCTTTCTGGCGCGTCGGGC
>Ga0074046_10001992_pt1 | contig 17961 bp, 21 predicted proteins | sample BogForMeECP23OM3_FD_94441 | JGI IMG/M metagenome (GOLD analysis project Ga0074046, IMG submission 94441) | Bog forest soil microbial communities from Calvert Island, British Columbia, Canada - Bog Forest MetaG ECP23OM3 | ecosystem: Environmental > Terrestrial > Soil > Wetlands ... | reverse complement strand
TTGCGGAAGGCGGATGAGCGCGAGAATAAACTCGTACCCGCACTCCTCGCATTTCCATCTCCAGTAGCTATTCATCGTTGCTAGAATCCGCGCGCGCGCCCGCCAACCAGATCCTCTTCCACCGGCGGGGCGCCGAATGAAGCGCCGCGGCCCGCAACGCTCTCTCTTTTCCCCGATGCGCGCGCCGGGGTGTATGCGATTTGCCCGGCGTCGGCGCGTGACGCGAAGAACGCCAGCGCCGCCGCCATCGCGGAGTCACCATGCCGTCCTTTGCCGTCGCTGCCCGCACGTCTTTCCGAAATCTTTGCGACACCCTGCTCGAGCACGATCGCGCGATGGTCCGCGACCACGTCGGCGTCCTTTGGAATCTCGATGGTGCCGTCCTCGAACGCCGCCTTGTAGCGCGGCATATTTTCGCGGTACCACGCCTCCGACAGCATCACCTGCACGATCCGTCCGCCGTAGCGCTGCGCCGCGGTCTCCGCCAGGTACTGTGCGTTGCCGCGCGCGTCCATCGCGCCGGTGGTGAATCGGGGCAGGTGGTCCGCGACATAGAACAGCACCTGCTCCTGGTTTCGAAACGGTATATTGCGCAGCTCGACGACGAACGGCGTCCGCCGCGTCAGGTTGGGCGCGATTTGCAGCGGCCAGATTACAGTGAGGTCTCCTGAGCGGCCGAAGTCTTCGCCGAAGAAGCTCGCGCGGGCCGGATCGAGCGCCGCGAGCGCCGGCGCGATATTGTCTTCGCACCACGCCTGGGTTTCCGAGTAACGCTCCGCTTCCGGTCGCCCTGAAAATTCCGCCGGCATTTCCCAACGCAGGATCGGGATTCCGGCTTTCATCCGCCCCTCGATCAACACCGAGCTCAGGTACGCGCCCGAGGACGCGCGCGGGATACAGAACAATTCTTCGCCGACATTATCGGCGTAGTAATCGATAATCTGCTGGCGCCACTCGCGCTGCTTCTCCTCGCTCCACTCGGTTTCGCTCTGTTCGCAGATTTTTTTGTACAGTCCGTCGGCCAGTGCCTCGTCGAAAGTAGTACGATGAAGTGAGTATGGCCTCCGCCCGGCCCGAATCTCACTGATTAGTTCATTGAAGGGATTGTTGGCGCCGTTGTGAGTACTGATTATCCGCACCAGGCCGCCCCACATCGTGAACGCGAGGGCCGCCTTCAGAAGTCCGGCCAGGTCTTCATGAAACGCGGCTTCGTCGATCACCGCGCACCCATCTTTGCCGCGCAGATTCGACGGCCGCGACGACAGGGCCACGATTTTGTGCCCCGACGCGAACCGTATTCTGTATGCCGGGATGTCGCTGCGCTCGTCCTCGAGCACTATCTCCTCGATTGTCTCGGCCGCGCGGTTGAAGCGGCGCGCCCATCGCGCGGCCGCCTCGATGAATTCGAGCGCCATGTCCTTGTTGTAACCGATGTACCAACCGTCGATTCCGGCGCGCCCGGTTGTGGCGGCCCCAAGCGCGCGGTCGGCGGCCTCGGTCCAGGTGATACCGATGCGGCGCGATTTCTCGCTGACCTTGACCTGCGATTGATCGGCGAGCCATCGGCGTTGGTAGGGAAGTAGTATTGAGAGAGGTTCGTTCATTAGCTAGTTGCTACGAGGTCGAAAGGAGGAAGGACAGAATCCTGAGTCGCGCGCGGAATAGCGCGCTGGATAAGGACCCTCACCTTCATCCTCTCCCTAACAGGGAGATGAGACAGAAGGACTCTCGCGTTTGCAGCGAGAGGAGACGGTAACGGATGCCGCCGCCCGCGCGCTTGTGTTTCTTCGGGGGATGACAAACAGTCGAGATGATGCGGCCGATTGTGTCGTCCCAGGAGAATGCGCGGCGGTTGCGTCGCGAACAGACCGACGCTGAACGAATCCTGTGGCAGCATCTGCGAAGCCGTCAGATGCGCGACGCCAAGTTTCGCCGTCAGTTCCCGATTGGGCCTTACTTCGCTGACTTCTGCTCGCCTGAAAGGCGGGTCATCGTCGAACTCGATGGCGCGCAGCATCTTGAGCGATCTGGTGAAGATGAAGCCCGCACCTCGTTTCTCAATTCGGAGGGATATCGCGTGCTTCGATTCTGGAACAGCCAGGTGCTTGAGAGTGTGGAGGAAGTGCTTTGCGCGATCGATGAGTTTCTTCGAGGTGCGAAGAGAGGATGAGGAAAGGCAGAATCGCGACTCGCGCGCGGAAGATGCGCGCTGCATTCGGACCCTCACCTTCATCCTCTCCCTAACAGGGAGAGGAGACAGAAGGATCGTCTCGCTTTCAGGGAGAGGAGGTATTTGGTCGGGGGCACAAGCCCTCAACGCGAAGTCTCGATCAGCGCCGCAATTTCCGTTTCCTCTCCCTGTTAGGGAGAGGATGAAGGTGAGGGTCCTTGTGTAGCGCGCTTTTTTCAGCGCGCGGATCAAGATTCTTTCTTTCTGCCCGAAGCCCCTCATCCCACTAAATCTCCATCAACACCGCTTTGATCTGCTGCGCCGCATCCTTGCTCAACCCCTTCGCCCGCGCCTCCTCGACTTTCTTCTCTGCCTCCGCCACTCCTGCGCGCGTGTGTTCGACCAACTTGCGATGCTCGGTCTCGGCCTTCACTAGTCCCGACGCACAACGTGCGAGCGCTGCGACGTTGACTGCTGCGACGGTTGGAGCGAGGGTGCGCTTCTTGCGGCTGGTCTCTTTTTCGTTGGCGACGACCAGGATTTCGAAGAGGCGAGTTTGCACCAACCGCATCAGCGCAGTTTGCATCTGCTCGTCGTCATTCTCGAATTGTTTGCAAACTTCTCGCGCCTGCGCGGTCGCCAGGCGAACGGAGTCGAGCTGGCGCTCAAACTTGTGCCGGTAATCGTCGATGCAACGGTTCGAGATCTCGAACCCGTTGTCTCCCAGCCATTTTTTCAATTCTACCGAGGTATGGACTTTGCCAGAGTTGAGCAGCTTGTCGAGCCGCTGCTTTAAATCTTTGGGCATCCACTTGATCTTCCACGTCCTGGCTGGGAGCGACCTGAAAGGCACCCTTTTCGGCTCGCCGTCCGACGCGCCAGCTTTGGGCCTCTTTTTCCTCATCGCGGCGCTCACCAGTATTTGCGCGGGCGCGCGACGCCGGCGGGTGAGGGGAAGTTGTACTCGACGACATCGACGCCGCTGGCGGTGAGTTTCGCGAACCAGGTCTCGCCGCCCTCGCCTTCGAGTTCGAGCAAGCCCAGGTCGCGCAGGTAGGCGAGTTCGCGGCGGACGGTGTTGAGCGACAGCGAGAGCTTGATATCGGCGAGCACGCGCCAGATTATCTGCTCGGAGACCGCTATCGGACGTCCGGCGTCGACCACGCGCAGCATCCGCCAGCGCGCTTCCTCGCGATTCTTTTGTTCGAGATCAATTGCGTCCGGCATACAGCCTTTCCTTTACCTCTGCGATTTGCTCGCGCACTTCTTGGCGCATCGCGTCCAGCTTGGCGTCGAGCGTGCCGCTGAACATGATCCAGTCTTCCCGGCGCACGTACTCGAGCGGCAGGTTCACAGCGCAAGTCGGTAAGCTGCCTTTCGAGATCGTCGACGCGGCCGGAGTCGCGCTGACGATGTTCGTCGCGGCGCTTGAGCAGCCATTGAATCGTGCTGGCGTTCACCGCCATGAATGCGACGAAAGCGGCGGTCCATCCTGCGGCGTTGCCCCATTCCATCTCTTTAGTATTGAGCGCGCTGCGTTGTCGCGCTCACCTCGCTGTTTGCTGTCAGGAACATACCTAACCCCCGGCCTGCGGCGCGGAACCCAACCCCTGACCGCTTCCCTCGAGGGAAGCGGAGCAATCGCGCGCGACAACGGAGCGCGGCCTTGGTACTGAAAAGAGGAGCTTGTTCTTTCATCGCACCGTCAGCGCTCTCGTGCCGATTCCGGCGCGGTACAATTCGATGCCCGACGCGACCATCTGGCGGATCGTGCTGACCGCGATCTGCGAGGCGTCCAAACCTTCGGCATCGATGCCCGCCTGGGCCATCGATTGAATGTCCATCCAGGCCGCGTCGGATTGCAGACTGTCGTCCGGATGCTCGGTCGCGTAAATCGCGACCGCGATTCCGATCTTGTTCTTGATCGTCGCGAACATCGCGGCGGTGACCGCCGGCATCGCGCGCGCGACATTTGCGGCGACTGCGACTTCGACGTCCGAGTTCGGCGCCGCCGCGACCAGTCCGGACGGCAGCGACTTGAACAGCGCAGCGACCTCCGGCGCCATCGCGTCCGCGATGATCGGCGCAAACTTCTCGACGATAGCCAGTGCCGCCGCGCTGCTCATCCGCTTAGCTCTTGGCCGAGGTCGCCGCGGCGCCCGACGGGGCAGCCACGGGTGCGGGCGCGACACCGGTCGGGCAATTACCGAGCGTCACGGTCTGCGGCACGATGAGTTGGTTGCTCGAGTTGGTATAGCCGTACACCTGGCACGAGAACTGATTGGTCTCGGTCTGATAAGTGGTGCTGATCGACAGCGGCAGCGCGGGAGTCTTGCCCTCGCAATAGAGCACGAGGGAGGCGTAATCAACCTGGGCCTGCGCGTTGCAGAAATTCGTGGCCTCCATGCTGAGCGCGGCGGCGCTGGGCACGATCGTGTTCTTGCCGCTGATGATCTGTTTCGCCATCGGCTGCATCAGGCCGCCGCCCTGCTGAGCGCATCCGGCGAGAGCGAAGGCGAGGACGCAGAGCAGCACAGCGGCAGAATCCTGAATCGCGCGCAAAAAGATTGCGCGCTGTAATCGGACCCTCACCTTCATCCTCTCCCTGACAGGGAGAGGGGAAAGAAGGAACCTAACCCCTAACCCCTTCCCCTGGTGGAAGGGGGACCGGACGGACGGAGGGAGTGGAGAAAGACCGTTTCGGATTTTCAAACTCATATTCGCCTCTTCGTTTTTGTCTAGGGCGTGTACGTCACATGGCTCGCGGCGGTGCTGAGCGGGGTCGAGAGCTGGCTCAGTCCCGTGTCGACGGGCGTCTCGATTTCCATCGTCACCACGCCGGCGTCGTCGCAGCGGGCGATCGCGCGATGCGGCGGGAAGAGCAGCGGGACCGGGCTGGTCGAAACGTCGAGCGCCATCGCGGTGCCCGGCGCCAGCTCGCCCGGCAGCGGCGCGCGGCCGGTGGCGCATTCGAGCGTGAACATCTGCTCGTGCACCTGCGCGCATCCCCCGCACGTCAGTGCGAGCAGCAGCGAGAATGCGAAAAATTCTTTATTGAGAAACACGTTTCACCGCGCGGTCGTAGGCGTCGCGGCAGTAGTCGCGATCGTCGTGGAGAATTTTGAACCGCAGTTGGCGCACAGCCTCCTGCTCGCGCGTGAAGCACGCGGCCAGCCCCGACCCGGGCGGACACGGCGCTTGCTCCGCATCCGGCAACTGCGGCGGTGGATCCAGGGGCGCGAGCGCGATTGTCGGCCGCGCGGCCTGAAATTGCTCTGACGAAGATGCCGGCGGCGCGTCGAGATGCGGCGCGTAGGTCGGCGCGCATCCAGCGGCGAGCAGGCTAGTTGCCGCGATCAGCATCAACCGGAACTTTGCTTTTTCGTACATCTGCCTTTGCGTCCTCGACGTCGGTCTCGGATTGATCGGAGATCGAGAGCGGCGTGTCGGCGACGACTCGCCCGTAGACGGCGAGCCCGCCGGTCCCAATCGCCAGCATCGCTTCGGTCGAAACGTGGCCGGTCGTGAAGATTATGGAGAGGCCGGTAAGGATCGAGCCGAGTCCGCCCCAGAAACCTTTGCTCTTCCAGAAAGCTTTTTTTGTCACCTGAGAAACCTCTCGACGCTATGCATACGCGCGGAGCAGCCAGCCCTTGATAAAATCGGGGCCGCCCTTCTGCTTCGCTGCGACCAGCCGGTAATGGCAGGCAGCCTCGGAGCGGAGCGCAGCCATCAGCGCGGCCGGGTCGGCGCGCGCGGCCTCGAGCGCGGTGGCCGCGCCGAGCACGCCGTCTTCCGTGACGGGCCGGCCGCATGCGCGCAGCGCGCGCTGCAGACATTCGATCGCGTGGCCGGCGCCGATGTTGACGGCGAGATCGAAGGTCTTGGCGGCGGCCGCGGCGGGCAGTTGCGCAAATCCGAAACGCAGCCACCATTCGCGCCAATAAATTTTCACCGCCGCGTCGCGCGTGAGTGCGGCTATGTCCACTCCAGGATTAGAGCGCGCGGAAATTCCGAACCTGGCAACGCCGCCGGGGTCGGCCGCATTCGACGAATAGCCGCCCTCGTCGGCGAGCACGCGTTCGACGGCGATTAGAAATTCAGGGCTGTAGGCGTCAGGTGCGCTGGTTGATTGGTCCACGTTTCAATCGCTCGTCGAGCGGCGCGGACGTTGGCGGAAACTCGGCCGGCGTTCCGGGAGCGCGATTCAACGCAAGGACTTTGTACACGTAGCGCTCGGTGCATCGGAGCTGCTGCGCGATGCGCGAGATACTGACGTTGTCGGCGCGCATCGCGATGATTCGCACGCGCCGGCGCGCATGATCGCTGGTGACCGGAATCAGCAACCGGTCGCTACCGAACATGCGCGCCATCGCAAGCGCCGCGAGCAACCCAATCGAGCGCGCAATCAAATCTCCCGGTGCGGGGGTAATCGGGATATACAGGCGGCGACCGCCGAAGTCCGCGATCAGTTTGTCGGCGGCGTCGGCACCGATCGAATGAACGATCTGATCGTAAAGCGTGGTTCGCACGGCGGGCGCAAAGGGACTGAAGCGCGGCGCAGACGACGGAGCGCGGTCGAGCGCGGGCATCCGGCTGAGGACGGCGTTCATAAGCCGTAGGCGACGCGAAGATTGGAAGGAATCGAGCCGATGTTACGATCGCGATCGTAAACAAGGCGCCAACTGAGCTCGACGTTGTCGTGGGCGCAGTCTCGGCAGAGGCCGTGGTTGCGGACCACTTCGGCGTGGGTGGCAGCTTGGTGACACCAGAGACAAGCGACGACACGATTAGAAACGGTGGGACGAACGAGAGAGGTCGCGGGTTCCATAAATCCTCCGCGCGAGTTCGGTGGGTAAAGGACGGCGTGACGACGAAGAAAACGATCCGGACTGATCGGGCGGGACAGACGAATTGAAAAAAAATGTGATCGCGGCGGGCGCGGGGTCGCGAACTAAGGTAAAGATGTGTAGTCGGCAGGGTCGATCGGCGGTGAGCATTGGGGGATAAGCGGGCGCGGGCATGGCGCGGTGATCGCGAGGGAGCGAACGCGCGCGCGTGGGCGGGGGCTTCGGCTTGATTTGGGAGTGGTTTGCTTGTGGCAGGATCATGCTCTTTATGAATCTTATTTCACACTAGGAGATTTATGTCAACCACTATAGTTGACGCCGCATTTCGCTCCCGGCTGACACAGGTGATTCACTCGTTCGGTTCGGTGGTCTCGCTGGCGACGGCGGTCGGCGTGTCGGACAACGCAATCTACAAGTGGCTATCGGGGCGGGGGCAGCCGAGCGTCGCGAACCTGGTGGCGCTGGCGCGCGCGGGGCGCGTGTCGGTGGAATGGCTGGCGACGGGAGCCGAGGCGGCGCAGAGTGCGCAGGCAATCACGCGGTCGGTCGAGCACGGCGACTTTATCTTCATGCCGCGCAGTCGGATTCGATTCTCGAGCGGGCGCGAGGGGATACTGCGCAGCGAGCAAGTGGTGGATTCGATCGCGTTCCGCGCGGAGTGGGTCAAGCGGACGCTCAACGCGGAGCCGCGCGACCTGATCCTGATCGAGGTGGTGGGCGATTCGATGGCGCCGACGGTCAAGGATTCGGACTTGATCCTCGCCAATCTGGCGGAGCCGCGCTTTCGCCAGGACGGGATCTACCTGTTGCGGCATGACGGCGGGCTGGCGGTGAAGCGAATCCAGCGGCGGCCAGACGGGAAACTGCTGGTGCGCAGCGACAATCCGAAATACGAGGCGATGGTGGTACCGAATGTAAAAATCATCGGACGAGTGATCTGGATTGGCGGCCGCGTGTGATCGGCGTCAATTAGACTTGGCGTCGAGTTTTTCTCTTTTGGGGTTTCGGGACTATGCTTGCCGGCGTGGGGTCGCGAACTAAAGACCGCGAGATAGTGCGGGCCGATCTGGCGGAGGTGATCGAGCGGCATGAGGTCGGGCTCGATGCGGCGCGGCCCGATGCGGTTGCGCGGCGGCGCAAGACGGGGCAGCGGACGGCGCGCGAGAATATCGACGAGCTGTGCGATCCGGGCACGTTCGTCGAGTACGGGCCGATTGTCGTGGCGGCACAGCGGCGGCGGCGCACGATTGACGATCTGATCAAGAATACGCCGGCGGACGGGCTCGTGACCGGCCTAGCGACTGTCAATGGAAATTTGTTCGGCGCCGACAAGGCGCGATGCGTCGTCATGTCGTATGACTACACGGTGCTGGCCGGCACGCAGGGGCATCAGAACCATCGCAAGAAAGATCGGATGTTCCAGATCGCGCGTGAGCTGCGACTGCCGCTGATGCTGTTCGCCGAAGGCGGCGGCGGGCGGCCGGGCGATACGGACGGCGGCTTTCACAATTCGCGATCGTTCCATGATTTCCCGAAGCTGAGCGGGCTGGTGCCTCTCGTCGGCATCACGTCGGGCAGATGTTACGCGGGCAACGCGTCGCTGCTGGGATGTTGCGATGTGGTCATTGCGACGAAGGGATCGAATATCGGGATGGGCGGGCCGGCGATGATCGAAGGCGGCGGACTCGGCATCTTTCGTCCCGAGGAAATCGGGCCGATGGAGGTGCAGTTGCCGAATGGGGTCGTCGATATCGCGGTTGAGGATGAGTCGGAGGCGGTGCAAGTCGCGCGGAAATATCTTTCGTACTTCCAGGGCTCGGTGAACGGGTGGACGTGCGCGGATCAGCGTCTGCTGCGCAACATTATTCCCGAGAACCGGCTTCGCGTGTACGACGTGCGGACGGTAATCGAGACGATGGCGGATGCAGGGTCGGTACTCGAGATTCGCCGCGACTTCGGGCTGACGATGATCGCGGCGTTCATCAGAATTGAGGGGCATCCGTTTGGAGTGGTCGCGAACAACCCCAAGCATCTGGCGGGGGCGATCGACAGCGACGGCGCCGACAAGGGCGCGCGGTTCATTCAGTTGTGCGACGCGTTTGACATTCCGATTTTGTTTTTGTGCGACACTCCCGGAATCATGGTGGGTCCGGAAATCGAGAAGACGGCGCTGGTGCGGCATTCGTCGCGGATGTTTCTGACGGCGGCGAACGCGACGGTGCCGATTTTCACGATCGTGCTGCGCAAGGCGTACGGCCTAGGAGGGATTGCGATGGCCGGCGGGAGTTACGACGCGCCGCTGTTCACGGTGGCGTGGCCGACGGGCGAGTTCGGGCCGATGGGACTCGAAGGCGCGGTGAAGCTCGGTTATCGCAACGAGCTTGCGGCGATTACAGAGCCGGCGGCGCGCAAGAAGCGTTTCGACGAGATGGTGGCGACGATGTACCAGCGGGGGAAAGCGATCAACAACGCGTCGCATTTCGGAGTTGACGACGTGATCGATCCTGCGGATTCGAGGAGATGGATTGCGGCGGGATTGAAAGCGAGTGCGCCGCCGGAGCCGCGGACGGGGAAGAAATATCCGTACATCGATAGCTGGTGAGTTTGCGCGGGTGATGTTCGGGGGATCCAGAGCAGAGGCAGAATCTTGAATCGTGCGGATTCGAGAGCCGCGCGATGAGGAGACGCGTCGCCGCGTTGACCTGGTGTGCGCTTGTGCTTGGCGCTTTTATCGCTGGTTCGTCGTGCCAGGCGGCTAGCATCCCGGGCGAAAAGTCTGAAGGCGGGAGTCGGCTTGTTGGGCTCGCTGCGACACTATTCCCGAATCTGACGAGGGCCGAGCGCGCGCTGCTGAACCATGCGGACGTCAGGAATGTCGGGCGCGGCGAGTTCGCGGTCGCGGGTATCAGTGCGAATCCGGCCGATCCGTCGAACGATCCCGCGCATGCCGACAATTGGGATGCGCAACGGAATATCCGCGCGGGCTTGATCCGATGGATGAGCGTCGATCCTGACGCGATCCGGCTAATCGACCCGCAGGGCATCCGCGTTCTGGGCGCGCGCATCGCAGGACCGTTGGACCTGTCGCAAGTGCGCGTGCCGTTCGCGATCACGCTGCGCAACTGCTCGATTCCCGCGACGATGGAGCTTTCATCGACGGAGATCCCGTCGTTGAGCTTACGCGGGAGCTCCACCGGCTCGATTCACGGAGCTGCGATAGAGGTCGCGGGAGTGCTCGACCTGAGTCGCGGCTATCACTCCAAGGGCGTAGTTAACTTGCAGAGTGCTCAGTTAGGAATGCTGCACGCAACCGCCGGCCATTTCGAGTTCGCGCCGGATCCCCAAGACATATCAGAGGAGAAATACGCCAACTCAGCGAGAGACGCGCTGAATCTGATCTACGCAGATGTTAGAGCCACCGCGGCCTTTACGTTCGGCTTCGAAGCGGACGGCCGTATCGAACTGTACGAAGCGAAGATAGGCGCAGACCTGGCCTGCGATGGAGGCAAATTTTTAAATTCCGGGGCGATCGCACTCGACGCGTCGTGGGCATCGATTGGAGGAGGTGTATCGTTCGTAAGCGCCGAAACCGACAAGATTGTCGGGTCGAAGACAGGCCGCGCCAAGATCAACGGCTTGCTTCAATTCGTCGGCGCGCGGGTAGGAAGCTATTTTAGCGTGGATCGGGCGACATTTGAGGGCAAGCAAGGCGAGCCTCATGGGTTGTCGGCTCCTGGGATGCAGGTCAACGGGTTTTTCCTCTGGAACTATGTCGTGATGCAGAACGGCGCGCAGCTTGATCTGAGCGGCGCTTCGGTTACATCAATTCTCGATCAGGAACGAAGTTGGCCGGCGCCGGGCAATCTACAGATCAACGGCCTTACCTATACCGGCTTCGGCGGCCCTCCATTTACGCCCGGCGATGCCGAGACCCGGCTGCGATGGATTGGCCTCCAGCCCGGCGGATACCATCCGCAACCCTACCGGCAACTCGCCAAGGTGCTGCACGAGACCGGCGATGACGCGGGCGCAGTGCGCGTGCTGATCGCGAGCGGCGACGCGAGCTTCGAGCAATATGGATGGCAGGGTCGAGTCCTCGGCTGGATTCTGAAAGTTACGATCGGTTATGGGCATCGGCCGCTGCGGGCGATCGTATGGTCGTTCGCGGTGATCATTCTCGGCGCCTTCATCGTAGCGATTGGCAAGCGGGCGGGCGTGATGCGTTTGACGTGGCCGGAGAACACACCGCCGCCCACGGAAGATCCGACCGCGGAGATGAATCCCCTGCTGTATTCGATCGATGTGTTCGTGCCGTTCGTGAATCTCCATCAGGAACATTATTGGTGGCCGAGCGCGGAAGCCTCGGGCGAATGCAGGGTGTTGGGTTGGAATATCCACGTCAATGGCGGAATTCTGCGTGCGTACCTGTGGACTCAGATCATCGCGGGCTGGCTGCTGAGCGCGATTTTCATCGCGGGGGTGACCGGGTTGATCAGGAGTGACTGACGGCGCGGGAAGAGTCACGGAGTTTGGGGTTTGTGCTGAGAATGTCGGGTGAGGTATTCGATTCGAAGAAGGGTGATGCAGAATCGTGAATCGCTCGCAAAGCGCGCGCTGCACGGGGACCCTCACCTTCGATCCTCTCCCTCAAAGGGAGAGGGGAAGACAGGAGAGTTGATGTGATCAAATCTTCCGAGGAAATTGTAAACCTTGCGGGTGAGAGGCTCGCCATCGTGAAGGGCGGGTCGGGGAAGCCGATCCTGATTTTTCATGATGAGCTTGGATATCCCGGGTGGATGACGTGGAACGAGACGCTTGCGCACGAGCGGACGTTGTTCATTCCGTTGCAGCCGGGGTTTGGGAAGACGCCGAAGCTCGAGTGGGTGAGGACTTATCGGGACCTGGCGGGATTTTATTCGCAGGTGGTGCGCGAGCTGAAGCTCGATCCGGTCGATGTCATCGGATATTCGGCGGGGGGATTTATTGCGGCTGAGATGATCGCGGCGGATCCGAAGATTTTTTCAAAGATGGTGCTGGTCGCGCCGATGGGGATTAAGCCCGCCGAGGGCGAGATCATGGATATCTTTCCGATCACGATGCGCACGCATTTGCGCGCGACGGTTGCGGACCCGGCGGGGACGCCGGAGTTTCTCAAGCTGTATGGCGGAGAGATGACGCCGGAACAGTTCGAGGCGTTCGAAGACGCGCGGGCGGAGTCGGCGCGAATCGGGTGGGAACCGTACATGCACAATCCCGCCCTGCCCTACCTGCTGCGCGGGACGAGGACTCCGACCTTGCTGGTGTGGGGGACGCGCGACCGCGTCGTACCCCGCGGATGTATCGACGCGTACAAGCAGGCGATACCCGGAGCGAAAGTCGCGACGATTGAAGGCGTCGGGCATCGGCCGGAAATTGAAAACTCAACTGAGTTTGTGAAGATAGTCAGTCGTTTTCTAGCCGAATAGCTATTCAGGAGTAACTATGAAGGTAGGATATTTCACTGAACGTCCCGTGCGCTGGATTCCCGAGGAAGTGATACTGCGCAACGGCGGGCATTTCGCCGTCTCGAATAGCTACTTCGATCGCGAGCGCGCGGCCGAAGACTACAACTACTATATCGACGAGAACCTGTACGCCGAGGAACTCGGATTCGACATCGTCGCGCTGAACGAGCATCACGGGAACCCCTTCTGCATGGGAAGCGTGATGAACGTGGAGGCGGCGATCCTGGCGCGGCTGACGAAGAAGGCGCGGATTCTGCTGATTGGCAACCCGTTACCGGTGATCAAACATCCGTTGCGCATGGCGGAGGAGCTGGCGGAGATCGATCTTATTTCGCGCGGGCGGTTGATCTCAGGATGGGTGCGCGGCGCGGGCAGCGAGCAGTTCTTCAACAACGCGAATCCTTCGTACAACCGCGAATATTTCGAGGAGGCGCACGACTTTATCGTGCAGGCGTGGACGCGTCCGGGCCCGTGGCGCTACGAGGGCAAGCATTTTCACTACCGCCATGTGAATCCGTGGGCGCTGCCCTATCAGAAGCCGTATCCTCCCATGTGGATTCCGGGAACGCTCAGCCCGGAGACGGTCCGGTGGTGCGCGGAAAAGGCCTATCCATATTTTGGCCTTGGCACATCGCTCGGCCCCACCTGCGACTTGTGGGATTACTATGCGGACGAGGCTGCCAAGCACGGATACGAAGCGGGTTCGGAGAATTTCGGCTACGTGCTGCCGACCTTCGTGGCAGAGACCGAAGACAAGGCGCAGGAACTGGGTAAGAATTTTCTGTTCGGCGGCGGCCAGAACTCATTCGCGCGCGTCGAGCATACGCTGCCGCCCGGATACAACTCCAAAGAGGCGATTCGAAAGCTCGCGAAACAGCCGCAAGGGAGCTGGCTCGGAATCAGCGGCGACAAAATGCGCGGGCATACTGAGGATGTGGAAATCGATCCAGCAGCTATCAGGCAGAAGCTGATTCCAGGGTACCAGAAGGCGCAGAAGGCGATACAACTGGTGATCGGCACGCCCAAGTCAGTGATTCCGAAGCTGAAGGCGATCCTGACCGTGCTGCGCCCGGGGTCGCTGGTGATATTCAGCGTGCAAGGGCCGGTGGCCAACGCGGATCGCCAGACCAGCATGCGGCTGATCGCGCAGGAAGTAATTCCCGCGCTGAAAGAACATGCGAAGTCGATCGACCTGATCGACGCGCTCGAGCGTACGCCCGGGTCGGTCAAGCTGACGCCAGGAACCTCGCGGCGTCCGGTGTCAGATCGCGGGCCGCTGAAAGAATTGGGGCTGGTGTAGCCTTTCGATCATGAAGAAGGTGCTGATGGTTTGTACCGGGAATATGGATCGCAGTCCGACGGCGGCGATGGTGCTGGCGGAGATGTGCGCGCCGATGTGGGTTACGTCGGCGGGAACCGAGCCGTGGGCGAAGAACCAGGTCAGTATCGAGCTGGTCGAGGAAGCGGATGTGATTTGCGTGATGGAAGAAGCGCATCGCCGGCATATCCGCGAGCGCTTCGGCGAGGCGCACGCGGAGAAAGTCGTGGTGCTCGACGTTCCGGATAATTACGTGTGCTGGGAGGACAGGCTCATCCACCTGCTCAAGGGGAAGCTGCGCATAGCGCTGGGGCTGACGAGTTCGCGGAGGTAGAGGACGAGGGAGAAGAACTTCATTGTAGTGAAACCCCTCCGTGGGTTTCACGCTTCCTTGGGCAGGGGTGACCCCTGCACCCAGTACTAAAAGAAAGATGCGGGACTTCGTCCCGCTTGGAAGTTTTGGCAGGGGGACAGAGCTAGAGGCCGTATTCGTCGAGGAGGGCCTGGCGCAACTTGGTGAAGTGAACGAGGCCGGCCTGGTACTGGAGCCTCTGTTCGAGGCGCAGTCTTTCCAGGTCGAGGCCGTAACGGCGCGCCAGGCCACGCATGGCGCTTGCGGTGGCATGAGATTCGGCGCGTTCATCCGCACTCGTGGCGATTTCTCGAGCCAGTGCGGCGTCGAACAATTTCGCAGCCATGTTGCGCGGATAAGCTCCCAGGCTCACGAGTACGTCGGCGGCGAGCTCGCGCGGATCGCTCAGGTGCGCTTCGTAGCCGGTCTGGCGCGAGAGCTGCACAGATTCGTTGCGTGTGGAGAAAAGCTTCGCGGTGACGTGGTGCCCTACTTCGTGGATGAACGCGGTTCCGACCGCCATCGGATGATGGGCGCCGTTGAGGCAAATCAGGGGGCGCTTCTCTAAACCGGAATCGCTGCCGAGGTAAAAGCCGAGCACCGAAAGGCCCGACGGCCAAGTCATCTTGGTGATCCGAAAATCCGCGCCGACCGATGAGGCGCGTTCGGCAAATTCCCTCATCGAACCCATGCGCACCGCCTCGTTGTTCAGATGCGGCCACGCTTTGCGCTTTGCCTCGCTGACAATCTCGCGCACTTCGGCACGGCTCAGAGAGCCGCGCAGAGCACGCCCATAGTCGCGACTCCAAAGGCGCGTAATTTCGTCCGGAGTAGTGGTAAGTGCGGGAACGCGCTGATTTGAAGCGCTTTCAGCACTTTTTACGATTTCCGCAGTCAGCCCAGCGATGCGCGAAGTACGTTTCTTGAGCCCCATTTGTCGGTCATCCCCAATGCCAAATTATAACCAAAAGTACGTAATTAATGCTAGATAGGCAACAAACGAGCCGTTTTTAGCCTTCCCCCGCGCAAATTGCGTTGCGTTTCGAACTCGGCCCCGTGTAGAACCCGCTAGCACTACAAATTGGCGTATTTGTAACCTCGGTGTTATGGGTTTGACGACCAATTTTCTAACACCTCAGACGGCACGCGCGCCGATTTTCCGGCAGCATCGGCAATTTAGCGCGCCGCGTTCGCCACCGCCATGCGGCACGAGATTCTGAAGCCGCGTCTCCAAATCAAGCACAAATGAACGCGACGAATTCAGCCTGAAGAAAGGAGCTACTCAATGGAACTGCGTTTGCTGTCCACCGAAACCGAACGAAGAATTTTCGCCGCGCGCACCGAACAGATTCGCGCCAAGCATGGAGCCGGCTTCAAGGAACGTTCGCGCTCGCGCCTGGCCAGAATTCATCTGACCTTCGGCAATCTATACGCGTTGTTTGAAAACGATAACGACCCGGCCGAGCGGATGATCGCCGGGCTGGTGATGCATGACCTCGAAATGTTTCCGCAGACCTGTCCCAAGCCCGACCTGTCGTATCTGCCGCCGCGATCGGTGCTGGAGATAAGCGAACTGTGGTCGTGTGCGATCGGCGCCGGCGCGCTGGCGCGGGCCGGAGCGGCAATCATGGCCGGCCTGCTCGACGCGCGGGCGATCCTCGCATACCTGGGAGTCAAGCCGTTCGACGGGACTCCGTTCTACCGCGCGGCGGGTTTCGTCGAGGCGGGGGAACCGGTCGAGTATCCGTATCTCGAAACGCTCAAGGGGGAGGCGATTTGGGCGCAGCCGATGATCCTGGGGGGCGAATCGCTGGCCAAGCTGACGCGCGTATTTTCGCAACTGATAGTTGAAACCCGTGACGACAATCGCGTCCTGCGCTTTCGAAATTTCCTGAAAGGGAAGACGGCGGGCGGGCGGCCGGTGTTCGTGGACGGCGATCCGACGATGGCGGGCACGCAGCGGGTGCATGAGGATAACGCGGCGCAGATGCAATAGCGCCAATTTCAGGTGAGCGGCCGAATCAGATCGGTCCAACCAGCGCTCGAGGGAAACAATGAAATACGGATCCGCATTAGAGTCGTCGCCCGAGGCGGAACGCTTCGGCGACATCGGTACGAATGTTCCGGTCAAACTCACCAGGGAAGAACTGCGCGAGCTATCCACCGTCAAGCCGGCGCTCGGATGCATCCACGTCGGCGTCGAGTGGGGATTGATCGTGGCCACGATCTGCCTGTGCCAGCGGTTCTGGCATCCGATGCTGTACGTGTTCGCGGTCGCGTTCATCGGATCACGCCAGCACGCGCTGCTGGTCCTGATGCACGACGGCGTCCATTACCGGCTGCTGCGCAATCGACGGCTCAACGACTGGCTGTCGGAAGTAGCGCTGGCGTGGCCGCATCTGGTTACGGCGCGACAGTACCGCAAGAATCATTTTGCGCATCATCGGTACCTTAATACTGCGCAGGATCCGGACTTGAAGCGGCGGGAAGGCGATCTGGCGTGGGTATTTCCGCAGGCGATTCCCAACCTGGCGAAAACGCTTTTCCGCGACGTCACGGGGTTGAATGCCCCCGCGATGCTCAAACTGGCGGTGTCGTTGGCGTCGGCGGACTCGGTGCCGGTGGGATTTCTCGCGGTGCGCTACGGATTTTACGCCGCCGCGCTGGGTATCATTATATACGCTGGCGCACTCGAGGGGTTCGCGCTGTATTGGATCGTCCCGATGTTCACGTGGCTGGTGTTGGTCATGCGCATTCGCGGCATCGCCGAGCATCACGCGATCGACATCGACGGGCCGCAGATCGCATACCCGCGGACGCGGACCACGCACGCGACGTGGCTCGAGCGGATTTTTCTTGCGCCGAAAAATGTCAACTATCACATCGAGCATCACTTTTTTCCGAGCGTGCCGTTCTATCGACTGCCCGAGCTGCACGCGATCCTGATGTCGAAGCCGGGGTTCCGTGAAAGCGCTCACCTGACGCACACGTACTGGGGAGTGCTAGGGGAATCGGTCGGCCGCACGCCGTCGCGTCGCGGCAAAGTTCGCGGCGGGGATGGCTCGAGGCGCGGGCGCATCCGGCGCATCGCGGAGGTGACAGTCTGATGATACCCGCTGGCACGTGACTGTCTGTTAAACCCGCGTCGATCAGGCTGGTTGCAAACCGCGGTTGCCAACTTGTAGAGTTGCGCGCGGGCGCGAACATCGAGCGGTAACAGCCGGGGCTGGGGAGGATTCCGTCTGGCCGCGGATTTCGAGCCGGTATGAATGGCTGCGATTCCGATAACCTACAATCTACGAAGCCTGATGGTCCGGCGCACGACCTCGTTGATGACGGCGCTTGGGATAGCGCTGGTTGTGATGGTGGTCGTTATCCTGCTGAGCTTCGTCAGCGGGCTGCGGCGCAGCCTGGAGCTGGTGGGAGAGCCCGGTCACTGGATTATTCTCAGCCGCGGCACCGTGTCCGAGGGCGAGAGCTACATCCCTCGGGCGCAGGCGGACATCCTGCGGACGCGGCCCGAGATAGCCACCGACGCGTCGGGTGCGGCGCTCTTTTCTCCCGAGATGGTGGTGCCGTTCAACGCCGCCGTGAACCGGCCCGCGATTCAGTTCAGGCCGGCGTCGCTGCGCGGCGTGTCGCCGACCGCATATCGGATGCGTCGCGGGCTCATGCTGGTGGCGGGGCGATCGCCTGCGCAGGGTCGCGACGAGATGGCGATAGGACAAAAGCAGGCGGCGAGGTTCCCCGAGTTGACGGTGGGCACG
>Ga0074046_10001988_pt1 | contig 17982 bp, 23 predicted proteins | sample BogForMeECP23OM3_FD_94441 | JGI IMG/M metagenome (GOLD analysis project Ga0074046, IMG submission 94441) | Bog forest soil microbial communities from Calvert Island, British Columbia, Canada - Bog Forest MetaG ECP23OM3 | ecosystem: Environmental > Terrestrial > Soil > Wetlands ... | reverse complement strand
TGGGGGGAAATGGTCCACGCCGTCATCGTGGTCCGCGACGGCGCCCAGGTCAGCTCCGAGGAGATCATCGAACACTGCCGCCAGACCCTGGCCGGCTACAAGTGCCCGAAGAAGGTGACCTTCGTCGAGAGCCTGTGCCGATGCTGGCCGCCACCGGCAGCTGGCTGCTGGCCGGGCACTGGGCGCCTACCTGGTGCTGTTCGGGCCTTTGGTGCTCATCCCGCAGGTCCTGACCGGCCACGGCGGCAGCGTGGTGTACGCTGGGCTGCTGCTGTCCGCGCTGCCTGCCGGTTCGGGCTGGCCGCCGTGGCCGGCGAGAGAATCCTGCCCGCCCGCTGGCCGGACCGGCGCCGCTGCCTGGACGGCGGGCTGCTGGCTGCCGGCTGCGCCGCCGCGCTGGCGGTCCCCGCCCCGGATATGGTGATAGCGACCTGGCTGGGTCTGCTCGGCGTCGGCCTGGGCACCTATATCCCGGCCAGCAACACGGCGATCATGACGGCGATCCCGCCCGGGCAGGCGGCCGCCGCCGGCGGGATGGTGAACATGGCCCGCGGACTGGGGACCGCCCTAGGGGTGGCGGTGGTGACCCTGGCGCTGCACACGGCCGCGCGGCTGGGCCATGCGCCCGCCGGGCCCGCGGCGGCCATGGCCGCGCTGGCCGTCTGTGCCCTGGCGCCAGCGTGGGCCAGGCGCCGGGTCGGCGCCGGGCGCAACAGCCGCGCCGTCCGCGCCGGCGGGCGTGACTCCGGGGCGGTGCCCCGGTGACCGCCCCGGCCTCGGGCGGCGCGGCGCGCGGTGCCGGTGCCCGGGCCGACGGGCTGGCCGAGGGCGTCGCCCGGCTGCGCCGGGCACTGCGGCGCGGCGCCCGGGTGGCCAGCCCGGGCAACCCGCTGGCCGTGGCCCAGCTGGAGCTGCTGTCGGTGGTGGCCGAGCATCCCGGCGCCCGGCCGGGTCAGCTGGCCCGGCTGCTGCACATGCGGCCCAACACCGTCACCACCATCGTCAACGCGCTCACCGCCCGGGGCATGATCACCCGCGCCACCGCGGACGAGGACGGGCGCGCCATCGAGCTGACCGCCACCGACGCCGGGCAGCACGCCGTGCACGCGTGGCAGGCCACCAACGCCGCCGTTCTCCACCTCGCCCTGTCCACCCTGCCCGAACCCCAGCAGCGTGCCCTCACCGTCGCGGTCCCGGCGATCGACGCCCTGGCGCGGGCAATCGACCGGCTGGCTGACACACCGCCGGCCGGCCAGGACCCCCGGTGAGCAGCCCGGCACGCCCGAACCTGTTGGGTGCCAAAATTGGGCCTGCCCCTGTGACCTGGGACGATAGGCAATGCACGGCCGTGCGGCATGATGGTCAGCCGTGTCCTTCCGTCCGCTCTACCTGATCTTCGTCCGGCTCTGCGGCTGGCTGGTCCTGCTCGGCCGCTCGTCAGCGTCCAAGGACGCGGAACTGCTGGTCCTGCGGCATGAAGTCGCCGTGCTGCGCCGCACCAGGCCCAGGCCCCGGCTCGACTGGGCCGACCGAGCCGTCATGGCCGCGCTGATCCGGCTCCTGCCAGGAAAGCTACGGATACACCGGCTAGTCACACCGGGAACCGTCCTGCGGTGGCACCGTCGCCTGGTCACCAGGAGATGGACCTATCCGCGCGGCGCGGGCCGGCCGCCAGCCAGCGCCGAGATCACCGCGCTGATCGAGCAGTTCGCCACCGAAAATCACGGCTGCGGATACCAGCGGATCCAAGGTGAGCTGCTCAAGCGCGGCCACGGGGTCAGCGCCTCCACGATCCGCCGCGTGCTCAAGGCGCTGAAGATCCCTCCGGCACCGAAGCGGCACACCGACACGACCTGGCGGCAATTCCTGCACGCGCACGCCGCGACGATGCTCGCCACCGACTTCTTCCATGTGGACTGCGCGGTCACCTTCCAGCGCCTGTACCGGCTGTTCGTCATGGAGATCGGCTCCGCTACGTGCACGTCCTCGGCGTGACCGCCAGCCCGGACGGGCCATGGACCACGCAGCAGATCCAGAACCTGCTGATGGACCTCGGTGACCGGGCCGCGGACTTCCGGTTCCTGGTTCGCGACCGGGCCGGGCAGTTCGGCGCGTCGTCCGACGCGGTCCTGGCCGGCGCTGGTATCGAAGCGGTCAAGATCCCGCCCCGGAGTCCTAGGGCAACTTCTGTTCCGAACGGTTCGTGCTCACCGCCTGGGCCGAGGTCACCGACCGGATGCTGATCTTCAGCGAACGGCACCTGCGCATCGTGATGGCCCGGTATGCCCGGCACTGCAACGGGCGAAGACCGCACCGCGGGCTCCAGCTCCAGCCACCACGGCCCGGCCGCCCCGTAGCCGATCTTTCCCGGGACCAGATCAAGCGCCTGCCAGTCCTCGGCGGCCTCCTCAATGAATACGAGCGAGCTGCATGAAAGCCTAGGTCACAGCCAGCGGCACAGTTCTGGCACGCCACGGGCCCCGCGGGGCCAGGCCGTCGGGCAGCCGCAGTTCCAGGATGCCGATCAGCTTGCTGACCGCCGCGGTGGCACCTGAGCCGCGGAAGGTCACCAGATGACCCGCGGTGCCGCCGACCGCGTCATGGATGATCTGGCGGGCATCCTCCCGCAGCCGTGTGGTGGCGAGGCCCCTACCGGAGATCTCGGTGTGGGTGTTGTCGTACCGGGGGCAGCACCTGCTCGCGGATGATGTCCTCGATGAAGTCCAGCGACCGGCCCGACGCGGTGTAGTCGGCGTAGGTGATGCGCCGCGGTCCGTACGGGCCGTCGAGCAGCTCGCCCTCGCCGATGATCCCGGCCCGGATCCGGTCCACCAGGCCCGCGGCGGGCTGCGCGGCCGGTGCCCGAACGACAGAAGCTGTCACCGGGACGCCTCCTGATGAGCCCGGTCTGGGAACTCTCAGATCAGGTCGATGGCGACTGATGGCGGCGAGGTCAGGCTGTTATGCACCGTGCAATGCGAGACCACCGCGCGCAGCGCCGGCCGCCGGTCGGCTGGCAGATCGGCGGGTGCCTGGACGGTCAGGCGGATGCCGCTCACCCGTGCCGGGCGGTCACTGGCCATGTCGAAACCGGCCGACACGGCCAGTCCGTCGCGGCCGTACCCGTGACGCGTCAGGTACCGGCCTGCATAGAAAGCCACGCACGTGGCCAGGGACGCGACAAACAGCTCGGTGGGGGTGGGCGCAGCGTCCAGGCCGCCTGCGTCCGCTGGCTGGTCCACCAGCACCCGGTGCCCGCGCACCGACACCTCATATGACTCCCCGGCCACATAGCGCACATCCATCTCGTGAGCGTCCGGGTCAGCGGGCCGTTCCGTCACCAGTGCTTGCTCCATGTCTGCGCTCCCCTTAAGCCGCTGCTTTTCCTTCAGTCAAATACCATAGGGGGTATCATTAGCAGGTACGATGGTCATGCCTGGCAGGGTCTTTGGTCCCCTCGCGGCATGCCGATGACGGCGAGCCCCGGTCCTGGACGGGGCCAGCGAGGTGGATCAGGCAGCATGACCGGCAGGGAGATGCTGCCGATGAGGATCTCGGCGGTGAACAGGGCACCGGCGAGCGGGACGTTGTAGACCGCGGCGAGCCCGGCCCGCCGCACGCGACGAGCAGCCGTCGCTGCTGCACCGACAGGCCGCCCCAGCCGGCCAGGACGCTGCCTGATGCGCCGCCCAGCAGCTTGGGCGCGGATTCCCGGCCGACGGCGGTCCTTGAGCTGACCGCGAAGTAGAGCATGGCCGACTTCTCTGTCACGGAGATGAACTTAAGCGTGTGGCTAGCGCATGTGCGCGCTGGCGGTGGCAGGGAGCACGAAGGCCGGGAAAACCACGGCCGGAGTCCTGGCCCGCATGTGGGCCGCGTGCGGGATCGACCGGCCGGCCGAACGCTCCTATGCGGCGTGCGCGGTCGCGGCAGCCGGCGGATGGGCTGTCGGCAGCTATCGCGGCCGGCCCTTTGGTCAGTGCTCTCATGTACCCGTAGGGGTCTCCCCACCGTCTGCCCAGGGACCTTCGTCACCCAGATATACCCCTACCGGTATTTGTGCGACCGGAAGGCGGGCAGGTAGCCTGACTGCCATATACCCCTATGGGTATATGGCCGTCAGGAGGCTCGCATGCTGCCCATCGCCATCCCGGCCGGGCTGCTGATCGGCCTATCGCTCGGCGCTCTCGGCGGCGGCGGGTCCATTCTTACCGTCCCGGTCCTGGTCTACCTGCTGCACCAGTCCCCGCATGCGGCCACGGCCGGGTCGCTGCTCATCGTGGGGATCACGGCGGCCGGCGGGATGATCGCCCACCAGCGGGCCGGCCGGGTCCGCCTCGCGCCAGGCATCGCCTTCGGCGTCCTCGGCGTGGCCGGCGCCTACGCGGGCACCCGCCTGTCCTCCAGCATCCCGCCCGACCTGCTGCTCAGCCTGTTCGCCGGGCTCATGCTCGTCGCCGCCGCGGCCATGCTGCGCCGCCGGCGCGGGACGGCCGGCCAGCATGAGCGCGCTGCCGGGAGCCCGTCTGCCGCCGGGCGGGCGCCAGGCCGGCGAATGGCCTGGCCGCGTCCCGGCGGGAGGGCGGCCGTCCGCCGGGGTCTCAAGATCATCGCTGCGGCCACGGGGGTCGGGCTGCTCACCGGCTTCTTCGGCGTAGGGGGCGGGTTCGTCATCGTCCCCGCGCTCGTGCTCGCCCTCGGCTTCGACATGCCCACTGCCGTGGGGACCTCGCTGCTGGTCATCGCGATCAACAGCGCCGCCGCGCTCACCGCCCGGCTGGGCAGCCACGTCGGCCTCGACTGGCCGCTGCTCGGCGTGTTCACCGTCGCCGCGCTGGCCGGGGTGCTGGCTGGCAACCATGTCGCCTCCCGGGTTGACGCGTCCCGGCTGACCGCCGGCTTTACCGTTCTGCTCATCGCCGTGGCCGCCTACTCGCTCGCCCGCAGCCTGCCCGGGCTGGTGTGATCGTGAGCGGCCCGCGGCATCAAACCGATGGTCACCTTGTTATAGGCCAAGGCCCCTGGCCGCTGGGACCAGCCGACGGCAGGTTGAAGACGTGCAGCGGATCGTGATTCTCGGTGGCGGGACGGATGGGCAAGCTCGACATCCCGCCCATCCCCGAGTTCAACGAGATGATCGCCGACACCGGCGCCGGGTTCTACCTCCTCGCTGCAGGCGGCCAGATCATCTTCACCTGAAGGCACGGCACCGGGCGTCGGCCTGCGGAACTAGACTGCGGGTCACGATGAGAATCAGCCTGTTACTTCCGCTGCTGACTGACTGGACGCTGGTGCCGGCGCCGGTCGGCCGAGGATGTGATCCATGACTGTCCCGGCGTGGGTATGGGAGGCGTCGGCGGGGACCCTGATCGCGGTCGTAGTCGCGGAGATCGTGTTGACTGCCCGGCCCGGCTCGACCAGGACCGCAGTGGCATGCTGGACACCGCGGAGCTAGCCCTGGCGATCAGCCAGTCCTTCACCAGCCGGGACTCCGGCGCCTACGGCAACCTCGCCTTCGGCCAGCTGTAACCATTGCAGTCAGTGAGGAGCAGCCATGTGCGATACCGGTAACCGCGCCGACGTCACGCCAGCCGAAGCATTGCCGGCGAGCCTGGAGTGGAAGGGCGAGGTCCTTCCGCTGGAGCCGGTCGACGAGCTGTCGGTGCTGACCGTCTGCGACAACGTCACCGACATACTGCTGCCGGACGAGGGCCCGGCGAAGCGGCTCCCGCTGGCCGCGATGGGCCGGCTGGCACAGCTGCTGGAGGCCCCGACGATAGTCGGGGGCAAGGCGGCTGACGTGCCGCTGGCCCAGCACGGGTTCTCCGCGCTGGTGGAGATCCGCAAGGGCGGCCGGGTGCGCCGGATGCTGTTCGACACCGGGATCACGCCCGACGGGTGCGCCGGAAACCTGCGCCGCCTGGGCCAGGATCCGGCAGACATCGAGGCGATCGTCTGCAGTCACGGCCACTTCGACCACGCTACCGGGCTGTCCGGCCTCATCGGCCAGCTCGGCCGGGCGAACCTGCCGGTGCTGATCCACCCCGAGTTCTGGGCCCGGCGGCGCCTGGCCATTCCAGGCGGCGAGCCGTTCGAGCTGCCCACCACCAGCCGCCGCGCGCTGGAAGACGCCGGCTTCGGCATCATCGAGCAGCGGCAGCCGTCGTTCCTGTACGACCGGTCGGTGCTGATCACCGGGGAGGTCGACCGCGTCACCGGCTTCGAGAAGGGCTTCGGAATCCACCAGGCCTGGCGCGGCCAAAGCTGGGAGCCCGACCCGCTGATCCTGGACGACCAGGCGCTGATCGCTCACGTCGCCGGGCGCGGGCTGGTCGTGCTCACCGGCTGCGGGCACGCGGGCGTCATCAACATCTGCCGCTACGCCCAGCGGCTGACCGGCGTGGAGAAGCTGTACGCCGTCATCGGCGGCTTCCATCTGGCCGGTCCGCTGTTCGAGCCGGTCATCGGGGAGACCGTCAGCGCTCTGGAGCAACTCGCCCCCGAGGTCATCGTTCCCGCCCACTGCACCGGCTGGAAGGCCACGCACGCGATCGCCCGCCGCCTGCCCGGCGCGTTCATCCAGAACAGCGTCGGCACCACGTTCCACCTCATCGCCGCGGCCGCCGCGTAGAGATCACAGCGGCATGACCAGAGGCTGCGGAGTCCCGCACCCGGCCAGCACGGCCGCGGCTGCCAGCAGGCTCGCAGCGGGTTGAGGAACCCCAGCGCGGCGAGCGGGATGGCGGCGGCGTTGTAGCCGAACGCCCAGACCAGGTTGCCCTTGATCGGGGCCGTCCCAGCATCGAGGTATCCACCGCCGAGCTGCCCGAGGTGACAACCCCGTCGGCGGCGATCGTCTCCCCCGGCCGCACCACGAACTCCTCCCCCACGGCCAATCGCCCCACCGGGACCCGCAGCTCGCGGCCGTCGCGCAGCACGGCGGCATCCCGGGCGCCCAGCGACAGCAGCGCCCGCAGCGCCGCGCCCGCGCGCCGCCTCGCCCGGGCCCCGGATACCGGCCGAACATGACCAGCGTCGTCACCCCGGCGGCGACGTCCAGGTAGATGGCTCCCGTCCCGCTGCCGCGCCAGCCAGGCGACGCTCATATGCGCGCCCGCCCGGCCCGCGGCCCCGAAGAACAGCGCGTACACCGACCACAGGTACGCCGCGGCGACCCCGACCGAGACCAGCGTGTCCATGGTCGCGGCACCGTGCCGGGCGCCCGCGACCGCAGCCTGGTGGAACGGCCACGCCCCCAACACGGCCACCGGTGAAGCCAGCGCCAGCGATGCCCACTGCCAGTTCCGGAACTGCAGGGGCGGGATCATCGCCAGCGCCACCACCGGGATGGCCAGCGCCGATGACACCAGCAGCCGCTGCCGCAACGCGGATGTCTCGTCAGCGCCGTCCTCTTCCGCCGCGCCCCCGGCCGACTGGCGGGGCGGCGAGGGCAGGGCCGCAGTGTAGCCGGCCTGCGCGACCACCGAGACCAGTTCGGTGGCGGGCAGCGCGGCCGGGAAACTCACCCTGGCGGTACCGGTGGCGAAGTTGACCGTCGCACTGACGCCGTCGAGCTTGCTGAGGGCGTCCACGACGCCTTGCCGCCCCAGCGGTGGTACCCGCTCACCGGGCGCATCCCGGACGCCGAACGGCCCGTGGTGTTCGTCGGCCCCTACGAACATCACTCCAACGAGTTGCCCTGGCGCGAGTCCATCGCCGACCTGGTGGTCATCAGCGAGGACGCCGACGGCCACATCGCGCTGGCCGACCTGGACCGCCAGCTGGGCTACCGGGATGACGGCAACCAGCAAGCCGCGGTACTGGTCCCGTCTGGCATGGAAATGATCTTTATCCGAACGAGCAGTGGTGCGCCCGGCCCGGCATGACGTGAGAGCTCCGGCCGGTCTCACGGGCGCACCGGTCCAGCCTCTCCAGGACGGGGCTATGCCGCCCGGGACGCCAGCGCGGAATAATGCCCGCCCCGACCCGTTATACCCGGTGGGGTATGTTAGGCAGAATCGGGAAAGTGAGGCAGAGCATGACCACCATCACACTGACCAAGGAGACGTTCGAGGACACGGTCACCAGGCCGGGGATCACCCTCGTGGACTGGTGGGCCTCCTGGTGCGGCCCGTGCCGGATGTTCGCGCCGGTCTTCCAGGCCGCCAGCAGGCAGCACCCGGACATCACGTTCGGCAAGATCGACACCGAGGACCAGCCCGAGCTGTCCGCCGCCGCACGGATCAGCTCCATCCCCACCCTGATGGCCTTCCGCGACGGCATCCTGGTGTTCTCCCAGCCCGGCGCGCTGCCCGCCGCCTCGCTTGAGCAGCTCATCCAGGCCGTCCGCGACCTGGACATGGACGAGGTCCGCGGCAAGCTCGCCGCGCAGGAAGCGCAAGGGGCGGACCGATGAGCTACGGCACCAGCATCACCGTGGATCTCCCGTTCCCGGACACGGTCGCCCGGGTGCGCGATGCCTTGAAGGGCCAGGGGTTCGGCGTGCTCACCGAGATCGACGTGACCGCCACCCTGCGGGACAAGCTCGGCGAGCAGATCGAGGACTACCTCATCCTGGGCGCCTGCAACCCGCCATTCGCCCATCAGGCGCTGGAGATCGACCGCAGCATCGGGCTGCTGCTGCCCTGCAACGTCGTCGTCCGCGCCGCGGGGGACGGCACCGTCGTGGAGGCGCTCGACCCGCAGGTGATGGTCACCTTGACCGGCCGGCCCGAGCTGAAGCCGGTCGCTGACGAGGTGGCGCGACGCCTCGGCGCCGCCCTCGCCGAGCTCGCCTCATGACATCGCCGGGCCTCGCTCCAGCCCGGCGCATACTGCGAATGCGCGGAGGCATGCCATGGACACCAGCGCTTCAGGCGCCCGTCACGTCAGCTTCCGGACCATCTGCGGCCGGGAGATCCAGGTAGGGCATCTCATCCTCGGCGGGGCCCCGCACCCGGCGCAGCGCGTCAGCCTCGGCATCAGCGCCCCGTCAGGCACCGGAGACGGCACCTGGGCCGGGCTCACCGCCGGTGAGGCCCGTCAGCTCGCCGCCGCCCTGCTGCTGCAGGCAGCCGCGTGCGACGCTTTCCCGCCGCAGGCCTGAGTCCCGCGGGCCCCGGCGTAAGCCTCATAGGGGGGATCACCGGCTGGACAGCGATCCGGGCGTGATGGCCCCGCTTGGGAGCACCAGTCCGCCGGCACGCAACTCACGCAGTGCGGTCCGGACGGTCTGGCCGCTGACCTGGTACGCGGGCGCCAGTACGCGGACCGTGGAAGGAGTGCTACTCGTTGACGCCCGGCGTGGCGGGCTGGCCACGGCCTTGCCGGTCTGGGCGCGCGGTAGCCGCAGCGGTGTGCACCGGCTTGACCTCGGCGGTTACGGCGAAGTCCGCGACGGGGTAGTTGCGCAGCGGCCGCCCGGCGGCCCACCGCTGCGGCCGGCCGGCGGCGGCCGCGGCGGGGCGGTCGATGCCGATCCGGACCAGCTCGCGCTGGGCCTCGGCGACCTGCTCGGGGGTCTGGCCGAGCAGGGTCAGCGGCGTCCCCCACGGGATCAGCCAGCCCAGGTAGGTGGCGAAGCTGCCGTCCAGGTCGAAGCTGAGCGTGCCGGGCACGTGCCCGGCGGCGAACGCCCGCCGGGCACGCAGGTCCGCCACCCATTCCCCCGCCTCGATCCGCCGCCGGATCTCGGCCGCGTCCGCGCGCCGCGGCGGGGACAGGTCCGCACCCGAAGGCCCGGCGGCGTTGGCCGGGCCCATGTGCGCGTAGTAGGCGGGGTAGGCGTCCAGCGCGGCCAGCAACTCGTCCACGTATCGCTGCTCGTCCAGGACCAGCGCCGGGTTGACCCGCATCTCGCGGCCGATCGTCGAGGAGGTGCCCTCGGCCTGGGTGGCCGAGCAGAAGCTACCGAACCCGTGGGTCGGGTAGACGTCCGCGTCCCCGGGCAGCTCCGCTGCCAGGCGGTGCGCCGAGGCGTACTGGGCGTGCGCCAGCTCACCGGCGTGCGCGCGGCCGAGCAGGTCCGGGCGCCCGGTAGACCCGTACAGCAGTGACCCGCCGGTGAACACCGCGTGCGCGTGACCGGCGGCTTCCAGCACGTACGACAGGTGCGTGAAGGTGTGACCGGGGGTGGCCACCACCCGCACCCGCATGACCGGACTGACCTCGATCATGTCCCCGTCGACGGCCGGCGCGCGGCCGAAGGCCACCTGGTCGGCCGCGCTGACGTGGTAGGCGGCGCCGGTGGCCTGCGCCAGCGCCAGCCCGCCGGTCACGTAGTCGTTGTGCAGGTGCGTCTCGACGACACGGCTGATCCGCACGCCCCGGGCCGCGGCCAGGGCCAGCACCCGGTCGATGTCCCGCTGCGGGTCCACGACCAGCGCGACGTCCCCGTCGTGGGCGAGGTAACTCCGGTCACCCAGCGCGGGCGTGTCAATGGCCACGACCTCCACGCCGGACCCTGCCGTGGGACTCATGCGGCGCTCTCCTTCCGCCCTCATCCAGCTTCCATATACCCCTCGGGGTATGTGGCCCTTGTTCCCACCTTAGAGCCGTCGCGGCGTTGACGCAAATACCCCGCCGGGTACCGAGTGCCTAAAGCATGGGCCGACGGCGGGGAAGATCGCCCTGCCGCACGTCACGGCGCACGCCCGCCCGGCCACGGATGAGATGACCAGGGAAAGCACCACCAGCCGTTCTGGACAGGCATGATCTTGACTGCGGTCGCGGTCGCCGCACCCCGGATCAGGACCCTCGCCACCCCGTTCGCGCTGGCCAGGCTGCTCGCCGGTGAGCACGCCCGCATACCGGCCGGGGAGCACATCACCGCGCGGCGCCTCGCGGGTGGCCGGGGTGAACCTGCGCGCCGTCTGGACCGCGGCAGCGTGCCGCCGATGGGCGCGACCAGGGGACCTGCTCGCTCACGTCACCGCGGCCCGGCGGAGGTGAGCCACCCCTCGCAGAAGCGTCCGGCCAGGAGCAAACCCGCTCCGCTCCGCGCCGGCTATAATACCCCTTGGGGTATGCGGAAGCTGCCCAGGCGTTCGCGGTCACCGGCAGCATGCCGCGTGCTCGAAGAACTAAGGGAGGCGGCGTGGACATGGACAGCCAGGCGATGGCCGATGTGATCAAGCGGCTCCGCCGCGCCCAGGGGCAGATCGGCGGGGTCATCAAGATGATCGAGGAAGGCCGCGAGTGCGCCGATGTGGTGACCAGCTCGCCGCGGCATCCCGGGCGCTGGACCGGGCCGGTTTCAAGATCATCGTAACCGGGCTCCAGCAGTGTGCGGTCAGCAGCGACGGAGACGACGCGGCCGACGCCGACCGCGCTCAGCTCGAGAGGCTTTTCCTCTCCCTCGCCTAAGCGCCGCCCGCAGGCTGCGGGCCCGGCACTCCCGGAATTGCCCTCCCGGGGGCATCATGCGGCAGGCAGCCCATTCCGCACCCGCACGGCACGGCCGGCATGACAACCACGGAAACCGGCGGGATCACCGATGCGTTTATCGGCCCGGCGGCACGAGCCAGCGCAGGTGCTCGCATTCGCCCTGCAGCTGCAGCCGCCGCCACAGCACGGCGGCCGGCGAGATCTGGCTGGCGTGCAGCAGGGCCGCCCGCCGCTGCCGGGTCCTGCTGACGCGCACGCACACGTCGAGCAGGCCGGGCGGCTGCCCGGCGAAAGCCTGGCCGGTCTCGGCCGCGAGCAGGCCGGCGACCGCGGCGGGCAGCGCCCACGCCAGGACCGGCAGCCCGGCCTGCCGCCCGGCCAGCACCGCGGCGCCCGTAGCGGCGCGGTGGTCAGGATGGCCGGTGATCCCGGTGTCGTCGAACACGAGCAGGCCCTCTGCGCCGCTGCGGCTCGCGGCGTCTGCGGCCAGTGAGGCCAGTTCGCCGACCGCGGCACCGGCCAGGCCGCCGTCGGGATAGCCTAGCAGGGTGACGCTGGCCACCCCGAGCTCGGCGCCCGCCTGGCGGAGCTCGTCCTCCCGCGTGCAGTGAAGGTCGGCGCAGGTCTCGTTCAGCGTGGACGCCTCCCCGTGCGTGTAGCACAGGACGTGCACCGCTGTGCCCGCCGTCGTCAGCTGGTCGATCACCGCGCCCAGCCCGAAGCTCTCGTCGTCGGGGTGGGCGATCACCACCAGGGCAGCGGACCAGGCCGGCAGCTGCCGGCCAGCCCGCCCATCACCTGCTCTTACCAGGCGCGTCACGCTCATAACCCGTCTCCTATATACCCCTCCGGGTATAATACGCCGGGCGGGGAAGCCTGGCTAATGAGTTCCGCCCTGGTTCTAGGGGACCAACGGCCCTTACCAGGCAGACGCCCCGCCAAGCAAAGCCGGCATCCCGGAAATGCCGTGCCCAGGCTGGTGTAATCGCCGAGCCGGGCTCCGCCGATTGGGCGCCCGGCTACCAGAGCCCGAGCAGGGAGCCGACGGTCCGGGCGGCCGGACCGCCCTCGTCCTCGGCGATGCCGAGCGCGGCGGGCACGTCGAGATCGCTGGCGAGCGCGGCCCGGACGGCGGCGACGGCCGTGTCGTCGGTCCCGGCCACGCTGCGGCCGGGGCGGCCGGCGGCCATGTGCAGGCGGTCCAGGCGGGCGGCTGCCGCGTCCAGCCCAGCGTGGTCGTACTCCCAGTCCCCGTCCCATCGCCGGTCCAGGATCAGCAGCCGGACGGCCGCCGCCGGGTACCCGGCGAGCAGCTCCGCGACCAGCACCAGGTTGCCGGCCGACTTGGCCATCTTCGCTCCGGCCACGCGGACGACGCCGGCGTTCAGCCTGGCCCGGGCGAACGGCGTCACGCCGGTGAACGCCTCGGCCATGGCCGCTTGATAGGCATGGTGCGGGAACCGCAGGTCACCCCCGCCAGCCTGGATGTCCACCGCAGGGCCGAACGCGTGCAGGGCCATCGCCGCGCACTCGGCGTGCCAGCCGGGCCGACCGGGACCCCACGGGCTCTCCCAGGCCGGCTCCCCGGCATCCGATGCCTGCCAGACCGCGACGTCGAACGGGTCGTCCTTGCGCGCGTCATCGGGGTGATCCCCGTATTCGGCGGACAGCCGCAGCGCCGCCGCCCTGTCCAGCGCCGCCCGGTGGGCAACGGCGCTGCCGCGGAAATAGACCTGTCCGTCCCGCTCATACGCCGCGCCGTTGTCCAGCAGGCCCGCAGCCAGGGCGATCACCTGCCTGATATGGGCGTGCGCCCGGGGCTCCAGCTCCGGGCGCGCCACGCCCAGCGCGGTCATGTCGTGGTCGAAGTAGAACTGCTGGATCGCGGCGAACCGGTCATACGGCGAGCCCGCGCGGCTGGCCGCGGCCAGCAGGACATCATCGACGTCGGTCACGTTGCGGCACACGATCACCTCGGCACCGCCCGCATGCAGCACCCGGGACAGTGCGTCGGCCCACACGAACGTGGCGGCATGACCCAGATGCGTCACGTCATAGGGCGTGATCCCGCACACGTACACGCGGGCTCGGCCCGCCAGCGGCAACCAGGTGCCGCCGAGCCTCATCACGGGCGCCCGCCCGGCGGCCCGCCTTCGATCGGCCAGCAGCTGCTTCATCGGCGACCTCCCCGCAACGAGCTTCCGTGGCGGCGTTCCCGCCTGAGGCGAAGTTACGCCCGGCAGCATCCGCAGCACCTGGCCGATGGTCATCCAGGCTGTGGACTAACGCCCCTACCTGCGGCGGGCAGGCCGGCGGCATATTGACGGCATGAGGCGGATCGTGGTTCTCGGCGGCGGTACCGGCGGCACGATCGCGGCGAACCGGCTGCGCCGTACCTATGGCAGCGGCGAGGCCGAGATCGTCGTCGTGGACGCCGATGATGAGCACGTCTACCAGCCCGGGCTGCTGTTCGTCCCGTTCGGGCTCGCCGATCCCGGGCGGCTGGTCCGGCCCCGGCACCGGCAGCTGCGTCCCGGGATCTCCTTCCGTGAGGCCGGGATCGACCGGGTCGACCTGCCCGCCGATCAGGTGCACCTGGACGACGGGACCGCGCTCGGCTACGACGTGCTGGTCATCGCCACCGGCGCGCGGCTGCTGCCGGAGGAGACCGAGGGGCTGACCGGCCCCGGCTGGATGGACAGCGTGTTCACGTTCTACACCCCCGACGGGGCTGCGGCGCTGCGCGGCGCGCTGGAGCGCTTCAGCGGCGGCCGCCTGGTGGTCAACGTCGTCGACATGCCGGTCAAGTGCCCGGTCGCGCCGCTGGAGTTCTGCTTCCTGGCCGACCGCTACTTCCGGCGCCGGGGCATCCGTGACCGGGTGCAGCTCAGCTACGTGACGCCGCTGGATGGCGCGTTCACCAAGCCCGTGTGCAACCGGGAGCTTTCCGGCCTGCTCACGCAGCGGGGCATCGAGCTGGTCACCGAGTTCAACACCGGGACCGTCCAGGGCCGCGGCGACGGCGCCGGCGGGCCGCGGCTGGTCTCCTACGACGACCGCGAGGTCCCGTTCGACCTGGCCGTGGTGGTCCCGCTGCACGGCGGCGCCGCCTACGTGGACCGCTCCCCCGGCCTCGGCGATGACCTCGGCTTCATCCCGGTGGACCGGCACACGCTGCAGGCCACCGCCAAACCCAACATCTTCGCCATCGGCGATGCCACCGACGTGCCCACCTCCAAGGCCGGGTCGGTCGCCCACTTCGAAGGCGAGACCGTGACCAGTAGCATCCGGGCCTACCTGGACGGCCTGCCGGTGACCGGCGACTTCGACGGTCATACCAACTGCTTCATCGAGACCGGGGGCGGCAAAGCCCTGCTGGTCGACTTCAACTACGACACCGAGCCGCTACCCGGCCACTACCCGGCGCGGCTGGGCCTGCCGCTGCTGCGCGAATCACGCCTGAACCACCTCGGCAAGCTCGCCTTCCAGCAACTATACTGGCACAGCCTGCTGCCGGGCCGCGACCTACCCGGAATCAGCGCCGCCATGCCCCTGCGCGGGAAAACCGGGCTGCCGGACGCCCGGGTCAACGGGAAGACGACAAGGCCAGGCGGGAAGGAAGCCGCCGGTCACAGCCAGGCCAGCTAAGCAGAAGGGAAACCGCCATGCCGGACGTTACCTACGACGGCCAGACCGTGTCCGTCAATGACGAGGGCTTCTTCACCGACTCGGCGGCCTGGACCGAGCAGATGGCGCCGCAGATCGCCAAGGCCGAGGGCATCGACCACCTGACGGGCCGACACTGGCAGGTCATCCGCTTCATGCGCCACGAGTACCAGGCCAAGGGCACCGGCCCCACCGTCCGCGTGCTCGGCAAGACCTCGGGCGTCCCGGTCAAGGAGCTCTACCAGCTCTTCCCCAAGGGCCCGGCCAAGGTCGCGGCCAAGATCGCCGGTATCCCCAAGCCACGCGGCTGCATCTGACCCGCCAGGGTCGGAAGGAAGGTTCCCATGTCCGGCACCATCGAGAAGGTCTCGATCATCATCTCCCAGGGCTCCCTGGAGGGCATCTATCCTGGCCTGATCATGGCCAACGGGGCGCGGGCCGAGGGCATCGAGGCCAACGTGTTCTTCACCTTCTTCGGCCTGGACGCCATCAGCCGCAAACGCCATGAGCACATCAAGGTCGCCTCGGTCGGCAACCCCGGCCTGCACCTGGCCACCATCGTCGGCGGGCTCCCCGGCATGCCGGGCCTGCTGACCGCCTACATGGAGGGCAAGATGGGCAAGCTGGACATCCCGCCGATCCCGGAGTTCATCGAGATGATCGCCGACACCGGCGCCGGGATCTACGGCTGCCAGGCCTCCTGCGACCTGTTCGGCCTCACCAAAGACGACCTCATCGACCAGGTCACCGGCATCATCACCGTCGGCGAGTTCTACTCGCTTGCCGCCGGCGGCCAGATCATCTTCACCTGACCTCGCGTCTCGCAGGTCCCGTCGGCGGCATGCGCGGTCACCCCGCGCTGGTCAGCCAGGGACCGGCCTCCGGCGGCGGGCGAGCTCGGGATCCGCATTGCCATACGCCAGGGCTAACCCCCGCCCGGCCGTTTGGCGCCCTGAAGCGCACCCCCGGCCACGGCTGGCACCGCTGGCAGCTCCTCACCCAGAACACCAGCCCCACCGACACCGGCACTCGTACCTGCCACGGCGCAGGTAGCTGAACCCAAGCTGACATCGTTCGGGTCGCTGGGACGCCGCCTATGGATCGCAGAAGTTCCCTAGCCCGCGGCAAGCGCTCTGAACAAGCAGGCCCCGATCGGCCTCCCACCGCGGCCATAGGCCCGCACGATGGTCTCGGAGTGCGTTCTCGCCGTGGCTATAGCCGGCTCAGGGTGCTCCAGCCGGGCTGGAGGCTGCGCTCCGGAACGACGTGAATTCGTCGAGCTGCCGCTGTGTCTCGGCAACGTAGCCGCCGACCAGCGGGCGGATCTGGTCGAAGCTGGCCTGGCTGACGTCGGCGGGGGACGTCCACGAACCTGAGACGGGGTCGAACTGCCTTCGATCGATAACACACTTCATGCAATCCCGGTGTGTCTGGAGACAAGCCAGTCCTCAGTCGACACCCGCCCGTGGAACGCGAACTGCAACCCCGCACGGCCACGCCCGGCCACCCGGCACCGCCCGGTGCGTTCCGCCCACGCCGCCAGCACGTCCCCGCCGGGGACAGCTTCCGGCTGACGCAGGCACACCATGCCGTCACGACCCACAGCCGCAGACTGCGCCATCTGGACCCGCCCGCACAGAGCCGAACGTCGCATCCGGCCCGGCAAAGGACCCGGCCCCGCTGCCGGCGAAACCGACCTCGTCACGGCCACGACACTCCCGATGACCGTGAGTCCGACGGCGCTTGCCCACTCGCGCCGGACAGCACCGGAGTACGAGACCGACCTGAGCGCAAAGCACGCCCTAGTACGACAGCACATGTCGCAGCGCCATGTAGCCGCCGGTGATCAGCGGCCCGGGAGCACCGCCAGCCAGAGGCGGTGCTCCCGGGCCGACCAGGGACAGGCGAAGGGCACGGGAAAGCGGCTGAACAGCACCGAGATCCGCCAGTGGGCCAAGACGCAGGACGCCGACGCGAAAGACCGCAGATGGCGCTACCCGCTGAGCCGACGACCAGGGTCAATACCGCCGCCAGAAAGCAGGCCTGGAACTTCCCCGACCCGCCAAGGGCTTACGGTACCTTACTCACATGCCGAGATGAGTGCTTCCGGCTGCTAGTGAGAAGTGCCAGCATCTGGCGTCCCTCCCGGCTACTCCGGGCTGGTTCAGCCCCCGGCGGGAATTGCGCATGCGTGCCACTGTTGTACGTATCCGAAGAGAGCAAGCGGGCGTAGACTCGTGGAGGCGCGGGCGAGACAGATCGTCCGCCGGTGGGGAGGCGGCAATGATCGGCGTCAATGTCATTTTCGACTACTCCGGTGATTTCGATCGGGAGCGCGTAATCAAGGTGGCCGCAGACTCCCGCAGGATGTTCGAGGGCATGCCAGGCCTTCGGCTCAAGGTCTTTACCTTGGATCAGGAGCGTCACCGGGCAGCGAACTTTTACGTCTGGGACTCTGAGGAGGCAGCGAAAGGCTTCTTCACCCAGGAGCTGCGGGACATGGTGACCAAACTTTACGGTGTCGCGCCCAGCATCGAGTTCGTGGAAATCGCCGAGATCGTCGACAACGCGCATCCATAGGCCGATTCCGGCAGGCCGTGCCTAGCCCCGCGAGCGCGGCTTTCACATCGGCGCAACGACTGGCGAAATACTCAGCCCGGGGCATTATCCCCATTGCCGTGGCTGTCGCACTGAACATCCTCTCGTGCCGCTGTGCGCATGGGACGCGTAACGTCTGCTCGTGCCTGGGTCGGTGCGGTCGTTCCCAGGTCGTTCCCCGTGACTGGATGCGAGACTACGTTCAGAGCTGTGGCACGGCAGGTCGTGACAGCGAGGCTGAGGCGGAGCCGTCCGAAGCCGCTGTACCCGGGGACGATGCGGGCGCTCCGCGGCGGTTGCGGCACCGGTCAGGAGATCGCGGCCTTCACCAGC
>Ga0074046_10001987_pt1 | contig 17983 bp, 15 predicted proteins | sample BogForMeECP23OM3_FD_94441 | JGI IMG/M metagenome (GOLD analysis project Ga0074046, IMG submission 94441) | Bog forest soil microbial communities from Calvert Island, British Columbia, Canada - Bog Forest MetaG ECP23OM3 | ecosystem: Environmental > Terrestrial > Soil > Wetlands ... | reverse complement strand
ACGCCACAAAGCCCGGTTCGCGGTTGATGAAAACGTCGCGGTTAAGCCAGACCGCCTCGAAGTCCGCCTCGCACCCTCTTCTCACGCGAAACCTGTTCATGGCGATAAACATGCAGTTCTCCTCTAAATCAACCGGCCTTTAATCGGAACCCATTAAAGGCGGAAAAGTTGATCGATCCTAAAGTGCTAGGGCAGCTTATCCGCGTCCACATGGACGCGGGCCGCGCTAGCGGGTGGGAACACAGAACGAAACGGCCCGATATTTCATAGCAAAAGCCGTTTCCCTTACGCTCCAATTAGGAAAGACCGTCATGGACTACAACCTCGAAGGCAAGCTCGCATTCGTTACCGGGTCCACCAAAGGAATTGGAAAGGCCACCGCCGCGCTCCTGCTGCGCGAGGGCGCTGACGTGATCATTCACGGCCGCACCGCGGAGTCCGTGGAGCGCGCGCGTAAGGATTTGCCGTCCGCGCGGACGGTGTTTGGCGATCTGCGCGACAGAGCCGCAGTCGAAAGGATCATCGACGAGGTCAAGAACATCGGCACGGTTCAGATTCTCGTCAACAACGCCGGGATTTACGAGAGCAAGGCGTTTCAGGACATCACGGACGAGGACTGGCTGCGCCTCTTCGAAGTGAACGTGATGTCCGGCGTGCGCTTTTCCCGGGCGCTCCTGCCTCCGATGCTGCTCCTGAACTGGGGCCGGATCATTTTCATCTCGTCGGAGTCGGCCATCAACATCCCGAAGGAGATGATCCATTACGGCATGACAAAAACAGCGCAGCTCGCGATTTCGCGCGGTCTCGCTGAACTTACGCAAGGAACGCAGGTCACGGTGAACACCGTTGCACCCGGCCCGACGGCTTCCGAGGGCGTCATCGATTTCGTAAAAGGCGTTGCCGCCTCTCAGGGAAAAGCCCAGGAAGCCATCGAAGCGGAATTCTTCAAAACTGTGCGCCCAACCTCGCTCTTGCAGCGCTTCGAAGATCCAATGGAAATCGCGCAATGCATCGTCTTCGTGGCAAGTCCGCTCTCAAGCGCCATCAATGGCGCGGTGCTGAGAGCCGATGGCGGCGTCGTGAAGTCTGCGTTTTAGGGGTCAGAAACCCCATCGCAGGCAGCGTGGCCGCCCGCGCCACAAACAATAATGAACAGTGCAGACATCGAACCTGCCGCTTCGGTTACAGGTGCAGTTGTTGCAGCCGTCGAACCATTCGGTGCAAAGGCGTGGGCATAGTCCGCCAAAATGGAGGTGCCTGACGGAAAGAACCGCTGTCGCGTAAGCGGCCTGCGACGGCAAGAGGCCCGCTTGCGCTTCAGGCAGGGGCGACCCCAGCAGAAACACCAAAACGAAAAAGGCGATGGGGCGAAGGAATGGCATGGCCGTCTTCCTGAAAGGCTGAAATCTACTTCAGCCTTAGCATAAGGCGGCCGCGCAGCAAGAGGCGTTGCAAGAGCGCATCAATCCCGAACAAAAGCGCCACCGCAGCCGGGGCGGCCCCTGATACCAACCGTCAGCGTAGAACTCTAAGCGTGGGCATCATCATATGAGGATGCACTGCCGGTTAACCAAATTGGGTTTGTTTCGCAAAAATGACGTAAGTAAGTATGCAAGTACTTCAAAAAGGCGTCGTGACGTTTGTACGAGGCGGGAGTCCGGCGTCTCCGTTAGAGTGCGCCCGGAAAAGCGCGAAGCGGGTTTTCCGATAAAGACGCACGATAAAACAAAAACTTAGAGCCTGCTTTTGATTCCATCAAAGCGGATAGGCTCTACGCGACGCCTGCCCGCAAGAGATCGTGAATGTGGACAATGCCGACCGGCACGCCCTTCTCCACAACAAAAAGCGCGGTGATCGCTGACGCGTTTATGATCTCGAGCACGGCGCTCGCAAGCATATCCGGCCTGACAGTCTTGGGGTTTCTTGTCATGATTTCGGCGACGGTCCGCTCAAGGAGACCGGGCGACATGTTGCGGCGCAGGTCACCGTCCGTCACGATACCCACGAGCTTTCCGCCCTCGCCGAGCACGCCGAGGCAGCCAAAACTTTTCTCGGTCATCACAACAAGGGCGCTGCTCATGCGCTCGGTGACGGGTACGACGGGAAGTCTGTCGCCGCGATGCATGATATCGCCGATGTGCTTCAGGTTGGCCCCAAGCTGCCCGCCCGGATGGAAGACCTTGAAGTCGAGGGCTGTGAAGGCCCGTCCTTCCAGAAGCGCAATCGCGAGGCAATCGCCGAGCGCGAGTTGCGTAAGCGTGGATGTCGTGGGCGCAAGCCCGTGCGGGCACGCTTCCTTCACCTGCGGCAACGCGAGGACGACGTCGGCCGCCCTGGCGAGCGTGCTTTCACGCCGGCAGGTCATGGCAATGAGCGGAACCCGGAATCGCCGCGAATAGGTCAGGATATTGGCAAGCTCCGCCGTCTCTCCCGACCAGGACAGCGCGAGGATCGTATCCTTGGCCGTTATCATCCCCAGGTCGCCGTGGCTCGCCTCCGCAGGATGAACGAACTGCGCAGGCGTTCCGGTCGAAGCCAGGGTTGCGGCGATCTTCTGCCCGACATGGCCGCTTTTTCCCATGCCGGTCACGATCACGCGCCCGCGGCAGGCCTGCATAAGCTCCACCGCCCGCCCGAAATCGTCCGCCAGTCCGCCGAAAAGCGCGCCCTGCAGCGCTGTCAACCCGTCGATGCCGCAGTCAAGAGCGCGCCGGGCTACCCTTGCCGCGTCCAACTCCCGCGCTGCATCTGCACGCCGCTCGACCCGCGCCAACCGTTGCGCCATGTTTGCCCCCTGCCTTTTCCCCGTTGCCCCTGCTTAAGGAGCGAATCACTTCCCGGCAATGTGGAAGAGTGCGGTTGGAAAAAGGCGGGTGTACGGCGGTGTATAAGTCTATTCGGCCGCCCTGGCTGTTGGTCCGGTGACGTTTTTGGCTTGCAGCTCAGCCGCGAGCTTCTTGAGTTCCTCGCCGAATTTCGAAGCCAGATCGGACCTCGCCAGCGCAAACGCCACATTGGCGGTCAAGAAGCCAAGCTTTGACCCGCAGTCGTAGCTCTTGCCGCGAAACTTGTAGGCAAAGAACATCTGATCCTGCATCTGTGTTTTCATGGCGTCGGTGATCTGGATCTCGTTGCCCGCGCCCCGCTCCTGGTGCTTTAGAGTTTGGAAGATCTCCGGCTGCAGAATGTAGCGGCCCATGATGATGAGGTTCGAAGGAGCGCTTCCGCGCGCAGGCTTCTCGACCATCGAGCGGATACGCCAAAGCCTGTCGTCTTCCTCGGCCTCGAGTCCGACCACGCCGTAGGAACTCGTCTCTTCGGGCGAGACCTCTTCCACGGCGACGATGTTGATCTTCGCGTTGGGGTATTTTTCGCACAGCTGGTCGTAGACCTTGATCATCTGGCCGAGGCAGCTCTCGCCATCCGGCAACACGATCACGTCGGGCAGGAGAAGCGCGAACGGATCTTCGCCAACGATGTCGTGGGCGCACCAGACTGCATGGCCAAGGCCAAGAGGTTCCTGCTGGCGTGTGAAGCTTGTTGCGCCCGGAGCGGGCAAATGGCGTTCGAGGTTCAAGAGCTCCTCTTGCTTGTTGCGGCGCTTCAGCATTTCCTCAAGCTCGAACTGCCGGTCGAAATGATCCTCGATAACGCCCTTGTTGCGGCCCGTCACAAAAATGAAGTGCTCGATGCCGCCGTTCCTAGCCTCGTCGACCACATGCTGAATGATGGGCCGGTCAACGACGGTCAGCATTTCTTTCGGCATGGCCTTGGTGGCCGGAAGAAACCTCGTACCGAGGCCTGCGACGGGGAAAATGGCTTTGCGAATAGGCTTGCTCATAGCGGTTCCTGGGCTTTTCTCAGGTCGGGAAGTTTGCAAATGATATAGACAACAAGGGCGGACATTTCAGCCAAAATTGCGGCCTCCTGCGAGGCAGAACGGTTGTAGCCGCACGAAGCTTCGTGGCGTACCGTCGATCACCCTTCAATTATTGGTAGACCGGTGAAGCAGTGCAGGCAACCGTGATCCTGGCGCCTTTAACAAATATAAAATTGTCGCAGTTTATGCTATTATCCTGACCCGTTGCAGTTCCGTCACGATTTAGCGGTGGCGAATGCGGCCCGTCGATATTGGCTTCTTCCTGACACAATCTCTCACAATGAATTTCAAGGAAATGGTGGGGGGTACACTGAACTTGAGCGCGTCCTGCAAGGATTATAATAAGCGTCTGGTCTGCGGTGCTTTAGCAGGATCGATGGCTTTCTGTGTTCTCGGGATGCTTCTGGCGATTTTCGGAGCCACGCCTGTCCGCGCTCAGGGAGCGAGCCTGCTATCCTCCAGCTACATCACACCGTTTCCGCAAACGGACCGCTATCAGGTCCGCCTCATCGGAGACTGGCTCGGCCAAGGTCTGACCGAAGGGCTGAAGGAAGCCTTCAAGCAGGAAAGCTCTCTCGAAATCGCCGATATGTCGCGTTCGAACTACGGCCTGGTTCGGGCGGAGCAGATCGACCTTTACGGCGAGATCGACCGCATGATTGCCGGGCCTCCCGTTCACGTCGCCATCATCATGCTTGGCGTAAACGATCGCGCCTCGATGAAGGCCGGCGCAGGCCGTGCCCAGCCGGGGACCACGGAATGGAAAGAAGCCTACGCAAAGGAAGCCGAAAAGCTCATCAAGAAACTGAAGAACGCTAATATCTCGGTCTACTGGGTGGGCCTGCCCGTCATGGGGAACCCGGCTTTCAGCGAAACCGCGGCCCAGATGAATGACGCCGTCCGGCAGGCTGCCTACGTCAACGGCGTGAAATTCATCGAAACCTGGGCCGGCTTCACCGACCAGCTCGGCGCATATAGTGCTTACGGCCCCGATCTGACGGGACAGACGAAGCGGCTGCGCGAAGGCGATGGCATTGGCTTGACCGCTGCGGGGAACCGGAAACTTGCCAATTACGTGGAGATCGCCCTTCGCCGTGACCTCGCGCACGCCAAGGCCCAGAGGAATATTCCGCTCGCCGGCGACGAGGGGGAGCAGGCGCGCGTGGTCCCGAACGGGTCGCATAACGCCTCCTCTGCGAAGGGGCCCGCAGGCCCCACAAGCCCGTCGACATCCGAGGTCAATTCCAACCAGACCGACGGAACGGCCGGAAAGCCTGCGTCCGTCGCGAATGCGCCCGATTTCAAGGCTGAAACCGTAACCCGTCCCGTAGCGGCGCAGGATGCGCAAAAGCGCGATCAAGCGGCCTTTGCGGGTGCGGGGGCCGGCTATCAAGGGGGCGAGTTCATCCTCAGCGATCTTGGAGACGGCCTCACCGCGATCGCGGTGATCTCTCCAGCCGGCGACTTCTCCATGCGGGAGATTCAAAGACAAACGCCTCTTGCCGACCGCGTCTACTTCAAGGTTTTGAGCCGCGGCGACGCGTTACCGCCCAAGGAAGGCCGCGCGGATGACTTCCGCTGGCGGGGCGAAACGGCGGCTCAATCGCAGTAGGCAGTCGCTTTCAACGTGTACAGTGCTTACCGGAGTGCATATGCAGGGCAGGCAGTTACGAGGTGAGAATGTTTCGCGTCAGCGGGCGGTCCGCGCGCCATTTTTTGCTTTGTGTATTTTGCCCTTCCTTGGCGGATGCCTTCCAGGGAGTCTATGGGACGGCGACAGCGATGCCAGCCGCAGCTCATTCTCCGAAAGTTCAGAAGATAGCCCCGCTCTGAACCGCTCCTACAAAACCAGTTTCCTGTCGCTTAAAATGCCGTCCTTCGGCGCCACCACCGTAGAGGGCCAGCTCACGCCCGACAGCGGGTCTACGCCTTCGCTTTCCGGCTCCTCCACCGTCGAAACATGGAAGCCTTCGCAGAGCAATACGCCCTTAGGGTTTGCAAACGCGCAAGCTTCTATCCCGGCAGCGCAGGCTCTACAAAACTTCTACGGCGCGCTTGCAGCGTTGAACGCCGGGAAACGGTCCCAGCCGGTCAGCGTCGTCCATCTCGGCGGCGATCAGATCGTCGATGACAAGTTTGCTGCGTCCCTTCGAGATTATCTGACCGGCCGCTTCGGCAATGCCGGCCGCGGGCTCATGCAGCCTGGACTTTATCCGATCCGCGGGATGAAAATCGACCGCAGCGGGCAATGGTCGCTCACGAGCGCGTCCGGGGAAGGGTCCGGGCCTTTCGGTATCACCGGGGCCAGGGTAACATCGGCCGCAAGCGACGCGTGGCTTCGCTTCACCTCCGTGGAGGGAGCCTTTGATTGGATCGACGTCACCTTGCTGACCGGTCCAGGACAAGGCACCGCCGCGGTGAGCGTGGATGGCGATGTAAAACTTGTCCCAACCAAGTCGACGGCAGCGGCCCAAACATCCATCCGCATTAACGCCAAAGCCAGGGAGATCATGATCAGGCCCAGAGGCGACGGCGCAATTTCGGTGCTCTCGGTCGCCACTGGGACGCATACCTCCGGTCTCATCTACTCGAACGTCGGGTTGCCGGGAGCGACCTCCTGGACAATCGAGAAATGGAACGCCGATTTCGCAGCCAATGATCTTCGAAAGCTCAACCCGGACCTGATCGTTTTCGAGTACGGCACACGGGAAGGCTTCATCGACGCGCTGAATTTGAAGCAATACGAGGCCCGCTTGAAATCTGCCATCGATCAGATCAAGAACTGGGCGCCACAGGCTTCGATCCTGATTATCGGCCCTCCCGACGCGGCGCGCATTCCTGCCTTCGCGGGCTCTGCCGGAGCGCAGGCTTGCCGCTCGCTTAACGTGCAGGAAACCGCCGCATATGGGCAGATGCTCGATCGCAGCGATGAACGGCTGGCTCGCTGGCACGCGCCGCCCCGTCTCGAAGCCGTGCGCACGGCGTTGAAACGGCAGGCCGGCGAGAGCGGCGCATTTTTCTGGGATTGGGCCAAATATATGGGCGGTCCCTGCTCCATCCACGCATGGACAAGCCTGAAGCCGCCGCTTGCAGCGCCCGATCATGTAACCCTCACGGAGGCGGGAGAAGAGCGCTCTGCGCGCGCGCTTTTCGCAGAGCTTATGGCGGGCTTCGAGACCTACCAGCGCGCGGCCAAGGAGCGCATTCCCGTCGCTTCGGCATTCAACGCGGATATACAGCCCGCGAAAGCGAGAACCAAGAAGCGTAGTCAGTAAGAGCTACAGTCTGGTGAGCGGTTTCCGACTAAAGCGTGTTGCGATTAGCTGGAACCGATGTCATGGCCCGGCTTGACCCAGCCATCCAGCCTCAAAATCCAAAAAGATGGAATTTGTCACCCTGGATGGACCGCTCGGAGGGCGGCCACGGCAATAGGGGATTCCGAATAATTTCGACACGCTTTAGGCGGCTCCGCGCCGCAGATGCCGGTCGAGATCGCGCTCCCTGTCAGAGGCGAGGCGCACTTGGAACTGCAAGCTTCCATCGTTCAGATCGCACCGGTGGACAACTTCCGTATTTTCATAAAGCCAATGAATGAGCGCGCCATCGCCGTCGTCGACGATCACATTGCGGGTCAGCATGTTCATCTGAAGCCGGCAACGGATCAGAGCTGCGAGGTCCGCCATGCCCTCGCCGGTTGCGGCCGATATCAATACCGCGGGGGGCTGCGCCTGTGCCGCCCGCTTTGAAAGACTGGCCCTCTCTTCCCCCGGCAAGAGATCGGCCTTGTTCCACACCTCGATGACCCGCCTGGGCTGTTCCTCGGGCCCGATCCCGATCTCGGTCAGAACCTTTTCGACCTCGATGCACTGGGCCTCGGACGATTCCGTGGCGATGTCCCGAACGTGTAGGATCAGATCGGCCTCGAGAATTTCTTCCAGCGTGGCTCGAAAAGCTGCGATGAGTTGAGTCGGAAGGTCCGAAATGAAACCTACCGTATCGGACAGTAGAAACGCACCGCCTTCCGCGAATTCGATCCTGCGAAGCGTTGGGTCGAGCGTCGCAAACAGCATGTCCTTTGCGAGCACGCCGGCTCCCGAGAATGCGTTGAAAAGCGTCGATTTCCCGGCGTTGGTGTATCCGACAAGGGAAACGACCTGCTGCTCCGTAACCTTCCGGCGTTTGCGGTGCAGCCGCCTCGTCCGCTCCACGACGGCAAGCTCGCTTCGGATCGTATCGATGCGTTCGCCAATGGCGCGCCGGTCCGCCTCGATCTGGGTCTCACCAGGGCCGCCCAGAAAGCCGAAACCGCCCCGCTGGCGCTCCAGATGCGTCCAGGATCTCACGAGCCTGCTTTTCTGGTAAGTGAGACGCGCCAGTTCGACTTGCAGCCTGCCCTCTTTGCTGTGCGCGCGATTGGCGAAGATTTCCAGAATGAGCCCGGTGCGATCAAGCACCTTCGCGTTCCACGCTTTCTCGAGATTGCGCTGCTGGATCGGGCTCAAAACGTGGTCCACAATCGCGACCGTGACATCCTCCGCCTGCATGATCGCCGCGAGTTCCTCAACCTTTCCCGAACCGATAAGCGTTGCCGGCCGCGGCTGCACGAGCGGAACAGTCCCGCTGAAACAAACATCCAGACCGATCGCCTTTGCGAGGCCGGTTGCTTCCGTGAGACGCTCGGCATGCGTCAGGCGAGCGGGAGCGGCGGCTTGAGGTCCTTCAGGCTCTCGCGACTTCCGGATGGGAACGATGACAACAGCCCGCGTTGCCCCCTCTACGGCTGCAATTTTCTCTTTTTCTCCGGCGCGATGTTCAGCGATTTCGTGGGGTACGAGCTTCTTCAACGGTCCTGACGTTCTCCATTTTGATCGCCATCCAGAAACGAGATGGGCCCGCCCGGCATGATTGTCGAGATGGCATGCTTGTAGACAAGCTGCGAGTGCCCATCGCGCCGGAGAAGAACGCAAAAATTATCGAACCAGGTCACGATCCCCTGCAGCTTCACGCCATTGACGAGAAAGATCGTAAGAGGAGTCTTGTTTTTCCGAACGTGATTGAGAAAGGCGTCTTGTAAATTTTGTTGTTTGTCTGGAGCCATGACCCTGTCCGTTTTTTCAGCGCGGCACTGTTGGCCGTTTGCCCACTACCCGATTATCCCACCTGCTCTTATCGGTCTTTCTTAGCGCAACCACATTTGGCCGCGCGCAAGCGGCGCCCGCCGCTGATAGTCCGTCGGTTCCTTCCGGTCATGCTAAAAGTTCGTGAGGCGAAGAGATCTCCGCCACATTATGATAAGTCTTTCGTAATTCCAGAGCAATGTCTCCCGGCATTCCGCTGCCGATGACATGGCCATCGATCCTGACGACCGGCATCACGAGCCCGGAAGCGGACGTTTGAAAAGCCTCCCTCGCCGATTTCGCCTCCTCGACCGTGAAAGGCCTTTCCTCGAAACGAAGGCCCTTTGCGCGGGCAGCTTCCATCGCAACCTCGCGTGTTATTCCCCGCAGGATACCAGACTCTGCCGGGCGCGTCACGAGTTTGCCAGCGCCGGTCACGATCCAGGCATTGCAGGATGCACCCTCGGTGACCAAACCTTGGCCGTCGACCATCCAGGCCTCGTCAGCGCCCGCCTCCTTCGCCTGCTGGCGGACCAGAGCTTGCGCGAGAAGGCCTGTCGTCTTGATATCCACGCGCTTCCAGCGGATGTCTGGAACCGTGATGACCGAAATCCCGGCGGCGGCTTTTTTGTCACCCTTGCTGCGCGATAAGGAACGGGCAAAACAGACGATGGTTGGAGCAACGGCCGGTGCGGGAAAGGCGAAATCGCGCCTCGCCACGCCGCGCGTTACCTGGAGATAGACAATTCCGTCCTTGACGCGGTTGCGCCGGACCGTTTCGCGTAAGATTACCCCGAGCGACTTCAAGCCCATCGGCTCTGTCATCCCGAGTTCGCGAAAAGACCGGCCGAGCCGGCGCATGTGCCGGCGCTCGTCCACAAGACAACCGTCGCGGACCTCGCACACCTCGTAAACGCCATCCGCGAATTGAAATCCGCGGTCTTCGACATGGATAGCTGCGTCGGCGTAAGGTGTATACCTGCCGTTTACATACACAACCCGTGTCATGGTCCGCCTTTCCTGCGCAAGCCTTCAACGTGCAATTATATTGCCAAAGTGCATCCAGCTTATGAAGGGCAAGGCGTTAGTGTCTGATGTCCCCGGCACGGTCGTTGGAGTTCACGCCAAGCGCCCTCAGCTTCCGGTGCAGCGCTGAGCGCTCCATGCCAACGAATTCGGCAGTGCGTGAAATGTTTCCGCCAAAACGGTTGATCTGCGCCATGAGATACTCACGCTCGAAAATCTCGCGCGCATCGCGGAGAGGGAGCGACATCAGGTGCTCACCCCCCGAACCGTTCGACGACAAAGGGACGTTCGCTCCGATATCGTCGGGCAGCATGTCGGCCGTGATCACGGCATCGGGGTCGGCGTTCGACATGATCATCACACGCTCGACGATGTTGCGAAGCTGACGCACATTGCCCTGCCACTCATGCGACTGGAGGACGGCCATCGCGTCGTCGCCGATCACGCGGGGCGGAAGGCCCGAAGAGAGCGCGATCTGTTTCACGAAATGCTCGACGAGTTCGGGAATGTCCTCCCGGCGCTCGACGAGCGCGGGCACTCTCAGCGGCACGACGTTCAGGCGATGAAAGAGGTCCTGGCGGAAACGGCCCTGGGTCATCTCGCGCTCAAGATCGCGGCTCGAAGATGAGACGATGCGCACGTCGACCACAACTTTCGGGCCGCCGCCGATCCGCTGGAACTTCTGCTCGACGAGCACGCGCAAGAGCTTGCCCTGGGTATCCACGGGCATGTCAGCGACCTCATCGATATAGAGGGTGCCGTTGTGGGCTTCCTCGAGTGCGCCCACCTTGCGCGTGGTCTGGCCGGTCTCCTCGACGCCGAAGAACTCGATTTCGACCCGGTCCGCCGCCATTGACGCTGCATTGACCGCGACGAAGGGGCCGTTCGCGCGCAGCGAGGTAGCGTGAAGGTAACGAGCGGCAAGCTCCTTGCCGGACCCTTGCGGCCCCGTGATCATCACGCGGCTGTTTGTCGGCGCCACTTTCTGGATGCTTTGGCGCAAATGGTTCATGACGGGCGATTTGCCGATCAGATCGGAGCTGTAATTGCTCTTCTCCTTCAGCTCTTTATTCTCGCGCTTGAGCTTGGAGGCTTCAAGCGCGCGCATGGTAACGACCACAAGCCTGTCAGCCTTGAAGGGCTTTTCAATGTAGTCGTAGGCTCCGCGCTTGATCGCCATAACCGCTGTTTCTATGTTTCCGTGGCCGCTGATAATGACCACCGGAAGGTCGGGATGATGCTTTTTAACCCGAGCTAGAACTTCAAGCCCGTCAAGCTTCGAGCCCTGAAGCCAAATATCGAGAATGACGAGAGACGGCCGCCTTTCCTCGATGGCGCGCAGCGCGTCGTCGCTGTCCTTGGCGAGCCTCGTCTTGTGTCCTTCATCTTCCAGGATCCCTGAGACGAGTTCCCGTATATCGGCTTCGTCGTCCACGATCAGAATGTCAGACGCCATGGCTTAGTCCCTCCTTCCCACGCGCAGCCGCTTCGCCGGACGCGGTATCCCGCGCCTTGCTATTCGGCTTTGCCTCGTCGTTGTCTGCCTTGTCGGCACTGAGCGACACCGGGACGGACATGCTGATCCAGGCGCCATGTGAATAGCCTTCGCTCGAGGGAGCGTCGGCAAGTTGCAGCACGCCACCGTGCTGCTCTGTTATCCGCTGAACGATGGCCAAACCAAGCCCTGTGCCCTTTTGCCGGGTCGTAACGTAGGGCTCGATCAACCGGTGGCGGTTCTCTTTCGGCAATCCGCAGCCATTGTCGATAACGTCGATAACGAACCGGTTGTCGACCGCGCGGAGCCGGATGATGACGCGCCCCTTTCCTTCGCCGCCGCCATTCGCATTCTGATAGGCGTCCACGGCTTCGCTGGCGTTTTTCACGAGGTTCGTGACAGCCTGGGTAAGAAGCCGCCGGTCGCACAAAGCGATCAGCGGCTCTTTCAGCGTGTCAATTTTGAATTCGATTTCCGGGCGGCTCATCTGGAACAGGATGACAGCTTCGCGCACGATCTCGCGAATGTCCTGCTCCTCGAAAACCGCCGATGGCATGCGCGCGAAAGACGAGAATTCGTCGACCATGCGCCCAATGTCTCCGACATGGCGGATGATCGTGTCGGTGCACTTGTCGAAGATTTCGCGGTCCGTCGTGATCGAACTCGCATATTTGCGCCGGATGCGCTCGGCCGAAAGCTGGATCGGGGTTAGCGGATTCTTGATTTCATGCGCAATGCGCCGCGCCACGTCTGCCCAGGCCGACGTCCGCTGGGCCACTGTGAGCTCGGTCACGTCGTCGAAGGTCAGAACCACTCCGAAATCGGCTTTGTCGTCTTTTTCGCAGGTCACCCGGACGGCAAAATTGCGCTCGCCAGTCTCTCTCACGATCGTGATCTGGCTTTGCACAGGTTTGCCCCGCGCTTGCCTGCGCGCCTTGTCGATCACCTCTCCAAACTCAGAGACGGCGGATTTGAGCGGCTTGCCAATAAGCCTTCCCTCTTTGAGACCGAGCAGTTCAAGCGCCGAGCGATTGGCAAGCGTCACGCATCCTGCCGGATCGACGCCGATGACGCCGGCCGACACTCCCGAAAGCACCGCCTCGATAAAGCGCCGCCGCTCGTCAAGTTCGGAGTTCTTGGTCATGATGTCGTCGCGCTGTGTTTTCAGATCGACGGTCATTTGTTTGAACGTCGCTCCGAGACGCCCGATGTCGTCGCGCGCAAAACCGTCGGCAAACTGAACGTTCAAATTGCCCTGGCTCACTTCCTGGGCGGCGCCGATCAGCTTTCGGATGGGCATCACGAGGCGATTCGCGAAAACGAGCCCGGTCCAGATCGCCGATGTGAGCAAAGTCAGAGCCAGCAGCACATACATGATCGCGAAGACAAGCTGATACTGTCCTCGCGACTGTTCGAGCTGCGCGAATTGCATGATGTTGAACTGCGTGCGCTGTAGCAGCCGGAAAACATTGGGGTTCACCGGGCGCAAGGCGTAGAGGTAGGCGTCGTCGAGACCGACGAGCTTTTTCAGAGCCGCGACGCCGTTCGAGAGATCCCAGCTCACTGGCACGATCCGACCTTCGGAGGCGCGCGCAATGTCAGCCAGAGGCGGAGCGCGATAAGGAGGCCCCTCGGAGGCCGCTGCCAGGAGATTGCCCTTCGAGTCGATGATGAATGCGGCAGGGACGGCGCGCAGAGCAACGGCAGCCGAGAAAAATCTGTCGAACGCCGCCTTATCCTCCTGATAAAGCGTCGCCTTTTCCTCAACCTCGCGGCTCACGCCCACGATATCGGAGCGGATGGTCTGCCCGCTCTCCTGCATATAGGACTGGGCCACCTCCACCGAATTGCTGACGATGCTTTTCACGCGGGTGGAGAAGAAGGTGTCGAAGGTGCGATCGATGGAGACGGTCGCAAAAATTGCGAGAAGAACGGCCGGAAAAAGTGCGACAAGGCTGAAAACCCCGGCGATGCGGAAATGAAGCCCTGCACCAGCCTGCCGCTTCCTGGCCTTTAGAAGCTTGACGACCTGAAATCCGATAATGCCAATGATCGCCGCGACGAAGGCGGCGTTGACGCCGAGCGTCCAAAGAACGACGCCGTTCGTCGGGATGATCGAGGTCAGGCCGTTCAGGATCAGAAAGGTCGCGACACTCGACAAGAGCGCCGCGATGACAACGCCGAGGCTCATCCAGAAGGCGGACACCTTGGTCAAGGCAAGCGCGGCGCTCAAGTGATGACCCGCATTCGCGAGACCCGCTTTGAATTGCGCCTTGAAGCCTGCTGTCACGAGCTTATAGCCACCCTGTTGCTGAGACGCATCGGTGGCGGGTGAGTTTGGGGAAATTGTGGCAAATCCACCACGTTCTGTTGTGACCTGGTGTGGCCGGGGGGTTGCGAACAAAGGTCAAGCCGGGCGCCGCGCCTCGCGAAGCGAGTGGTTCGCGGCCGAAAGCAGACTCGGGTGCGGTTTCAGGGCGCAACCGCTGTACTCAGCAGCGGAATTTTCGCTCCGGGCGACAACGCCGCTTCCCCACGCTTACCGAGAGTGGCCACGGGTTGGAAGCAAGGATACGCCGTAGTTTTTTCTGCCGGAACCGATCTATGACGGGTCGCCCGTCTTCTGCGGCGCATGGATGTCGTCGATCCATTCCACCCGCTCTGGATTTGGCTCGACATTCGGCAAGTCGAGATTGACGACCACCGGCTCCTGACCACTGCGCACCAGCACGCATGAAAGCGGCAAATCGTCGTCCGCGTTGATTTCCTGGTGCGGTACATAGGGGGGCACGTAAATGAAGTCGCCGGGGCCTGCCTCCGCCACGAATTCGAGCCGATCACCCCACCTCATCCGGGCGTGCCCGCTCACCACGTAAATGACGCTCTCGACCGGCCCGTGATGGTGTGCTCCGGTCTTCGCTTTGGGGTGGATCACTACCGTCCCCGCCCATAGCTTTTCTGCGCCGGCGCGAGCATAAGTGATTGCCGCCGCGCGATTCATTCCGGGTGTCTGCGGTGTATTGATGTCCAACTCGTTGGCATGGACGACCCGAACGCCGTTAAGGCGCCATCGGGCCTCGGTCGTATCTTGCATAGGTGCTCTCCAAACTAAGTTGGGAGCAGCGAGTGCCCTGCGCTCTCCATGGTCTCGAAGTTAGGCTGACCGAACAGCGTTTCAACCGTCTCCGATATCGAGCAGCATGGGGGAGAGCGGGCGTGGCGGTCCTTGCGTGCTTGCCTTGTTCAACGCGAAAGACTGATGCCTCTCGAAGGCATACCGCCCGCGAGGTACGTCTACCGCGAGAGCGGTTACGTTCTTCGGCCTAACGCGGGTGACCATACGCCCGCGGCCACGCTCGATCTGGCGGACAAAGGGCAACATGATCACGCCTTGACGAGCGCCAATCCTGGCTTAGGTCGGGCTGCGAATGACCCTGATTTTCTGCTCGCGCACCTTTTTTCGAAGGGTATTCCGGTTGAGCCCGAGCAGTTCGGCGGCTTTGATCTGGTTTCCCCGCGTCGCCGCGAGGGCCGCCGAGATCAGCGGCGTTTCCACATCTCGAAGCACGCGGTCGTAGAGGCCCGGCGGCGGCAACTGGTCGCCATAAGCGCCGAAATAATCCGACAGATAGGCTTCCATCCACTCATTGAGCTTGGCTTTTCCGGGGGGCGGCGTTTCGGAAGCGGCTCCGCTGGAACTCGTGGAAAGCTCGTTGTCGACGATGTCCGCCGAAATCAGCTCTTGGGAATAGAGCGCGCTGAGGCGGCGGACGAGGTTCTCCAGTTCGCGGACGTTGCCAGGCCAGGTGTGCCGCTTGAGGCGGTCGAAGGCGTCTTGCGTCAGCGTTTTCGACGGCAGGCCGCTTTTTTCGGCGAGCTTGAGAAAATGCCGGACAAGGTCCGGCACGTCCTCCAGCCGCTCTCGCAAAGGCGGCATGCGCAAGGGCACGACATTCAGCCGGTAATAGAGATCCTCGCGGAAAAGCCCAAGCGAAATCTGGTTTTCGAGGCTTTTGTTGGTGGCCGCGATGATGCGCACGTCGGTCTTGATCGGCACGCGCCCGCCGACGGTCATATACTCGCCCTCTTGCAGCACGCGAAGAAGCCGTGTCTGCGCCTCCATCGGCATATCGCCAATCTCGTCGAGAAAGAGCGTCCCCCCGTCCGCCTGCTCGAAACGGCCGACCGAGCGCTGCGCAGCGCCTGTGAAGGCCCCTTTCTCGTGGCCGAAAAGCTCCGACTCGATAAGCTCGCGCGGGATCGCCGCCATGTTGATGGCGATGAACGGCCCTTTCCGCCGCTGCCCGTAGTCATGGAGCGCGCGGGCGACGAGTTCCTTGCCTGTCCCGGATTCGCCGGTGATCAGAACCGTCAGGTCGGTGTGCATCAGCCGCGCCATCACCCGGTACACATCCTGCATGGATGGGGAGCGGCCGATGAGCGGGAGGTTTTCGCTCTCTGCGTCGGCCTGCATTGAGGATTTCGCAACTTTCGGCTCACGCAAGGCGCGGCCCACGACGGCGACCAGTTCCTTCAGATCGAACGGCTTCGGCAGATATTCGTAAGCGCCGCGCTCTGCGGCCGTGATGGCGGTCATGAACGTATTCTGGGCGCTCATGACGATAATGGGCAGCTCCGGCCTGATTTTCTTGATGCGCGGAATGAGATCGAAGGCGTTCTCGTCCGGCATGATCACGTCGGTAATCACCACGTCGCCATCCCCCTGGCTGATCCAGTTCCAGAGCGTCGCCGCGTTGCTCGTCGCGCGCGCGCTATAGCCGGCGCGCGCCAGAGCCTGATTAACGACCGTGCGAATAGCCGCGTCATCGTCGGCTATAAGGACATTTCCGCGGCCCATTGTCATTGCGCTCCAATCTTACGCGCGGATGCTTTGTACATTGGCAGAAGCATGCGGAACGTCGTCTGACGCGTGCGCGATTCGCACTCGATGACCCCGCCATGATCGCCGACAATCTTTGCAACAAGAGCAAGGCCAAGGCCTGCGCCTTTCGCCTTCGTTGTCACGAACGGCTCGAAGAGATGCTGCTTGACGTCCTCCGGGATCCCGCCTCCGTTGTCCGAGACGCAGATTTCCAGAGGCAGCCGCACGCTCGAATCCGAATTGGGCAGCCGGAGGCTCAGGCCGGGACGGAACGCCGTCGACAGGGTGATTTGTCCGTCCGGCTTGTCGCTGATGGCTTCGGCGCTGTTTTTGACGAGATTTAGGAAAGCCTGGATGAGCTTGTCACGATTGCCGGGCACATTCGGAAGGCTTGGATCATAGCTTTGGGTGATCGTCAGGTGGCGGGCAAATCCGGCGCGGGCGATTTGCCTGACGTGATCCAGCACCGTATGAATATTCACCGATTCCTTGTGAACGGGGCGCTCATCCCCGAAGACCTCCATGCGGTCTACGAGATCGCGGATACGATCCGTTTCCTCGGTGATGAGATGAGCCAGAGGCCGGTCTTCCTCGGCCGCCCCCGCCTCCAGCAATTGCGCCGCGCCCCTGATCCCCGAAAGCGGATTCTTTATTTCATGGGCCAGCACGGCCGCCATTGCAGAGACCGAGCGGGCCGCACCCCGGTGCGTGAGCTGCCGCTCGATCATGGCGGCCATGCTGCGCTGCTGCACCATGACGAGAACGTGATCCTGATCCTCTGCGAGCAGCGAAGCGAAAATATCGACCGCGCGATGGGGCTGATCGGGGGAGCCGAGATCGACTTCATATTCGTTGACGGTTCCCCGATTCAGCCTCACCTGGTTCGCAAGGGCCGCCAGCGGGTTGGCGAATGCCAGCACCGAGTGAAGTGCACGCTTTTTCAGCAAGGCTTCGCTTACGCCGAAAAAGACCTCGGCGGCGAAGTTTGCGAAGACGATGCGATTTTCACCGTCGACGACGAGGAGGATGTGGGGGAGACCTTGGATAAGCGCCTTGAAATCAAGCGCCTTGGCGCCTGCGGCAGCCTTTTTCCTGGTCTTCCCGCGGCGGGTCATAGAGTGAAGCAAATCGGCTTTGTCCGATGACAGTTGCGGAGTTCGAAACGCCAATGCCACATCAAAACCTGCCCAAATGCTAGGCATTGATGCAGAACGACTAGTTTGTAGGCATTGTAGCAAATTCGGTCCTCGTGTCAGTAGGCAAAATCACGTCACGCAAAAGCGCTTGGCTGTTTCAAAGGCAGCTTATAAGGTCGTGGCATCCCCGTTCCCTCGCAGTAGTCGGCAATTATGCAAATACAGGACCAAAAACAGCGCGTTCACGCCACGATCATCGTGGCGGCTGGAAGCGGCGTCCGCGCCGGGCTCAAGCAAGGCCGGCCGAAGCAATATTGCGACGCTGGGGCGAAGCCGATCCTGCGGCGAACGCTGGAGGCTTTCCTCAATCATCCGCGCGTTCATCTTGTTCTGGCCGTGATTCGGGCCGGGGATGAGGATCTTTACGAGGAGGCGACCCGCGGACTT
>Ga0074046_10001984_pt1 | contig 17996 bp, 11 predicted proteins | sample BogForMeECP23OM3_FD_94441 | JGI IMG/M metagenome (GOLD analysis project Ga0074046, IMG submission 94441) | Bog forest soil microbial communities from Calvert Island, British Columbia, Canada - Bog Forest MetaG ECP23OM3 | ecosystem: Environmental > Terrestrial > Soil > Wetlands ... | reverse complement strand
TCACCCATGGCCATTCCGATCATGCGCGATCGGGGCATGCGAGGACCATCGCAACGCCCGATACGCTGGCGATCATGGCCTGCCGGTATGGCGAGGAGTTTGCCGGCAAACGGGTTGCGCTGCCTTACGGCCAAGCGATCCATTTGGGCGAGGCGCGCGTCACGCTTTACCCAGCGGGGCACATCCTCGGCTCGGCGCAGGTACTGATCGAACACGGCGGCAGCCGGCTCGTCGTTTCCGGCGACTATAAGCGCACGCCAGACCCAACCGCGCGCGAGTTCGAGCCGGTCCCTTGCGATGTGTTCGTCACCGAGGCGACATTCGGCCTGCCGGTGTTCTGCCATCCCGGGCCGCAGCACGAGATCGCAAAGCTTCTCGCCACGCTCGCCGTCTTTCCCGAGAGCTGTCTGATGGTGGGATGCTATGCGCTCGGCAAGACGCAGAGGCTGATCGGCGAGCTGCGCCGCGCCGGCTACGATAAAACCGTCTACCTTCACGGCGCGCTGATGATGCTGACGCAACTCTACGAGGATCGCGGCGTTGCGCTTGGCCCCTATGCGCCTGTCCCGGCGGAGAACCGCAAGAACTTGGCCGGCGAGATTGTGCTGTGCCCGCCTTCGGCCTTGGCGGATCGCTGGTCGCGGACGCTGCCAGACGCGATCGTGGCCGTGGCTTCGGGTTGGATGCAGATCCGGGCCCGCGCGAAGCAGCAGCGTGTGGAGGTCCCGCTCGTGATTTCGGACCATTGCGATTGGCCGCAGCTGATCCAGACCATCCATGATACGGGCGCGGCCGAAATTTGGGTCACGCATGGGCGCGAGGAAGCGCTTGTCCATTATTGCCGCAAGGCCGGCCTCACAGCCCGCGCGCTGTCGCTACTCGGCTATGAGGACGAGGATGTCGAGTGACGCAACCGGCAACCAGGCAGGATTGCGCTCCGCTTCACCGGCAGAGTCTTCGCTAGCTATGACCCCTTTAAACTAGAAGCGGCCGGAATGACGAAGCCTGCCTTGGGCCACTTCCGGACTCATGCAGCGCAGCAAACAGCCTCATGTTTCGGTCGTCAGCGTGGCAAGGGCGAGCCTAACAACATTCCTACCTACCTATAATAAGCCATTGAGTAAGATCGACATGGCCCAAACGCGCGACCTGGAACAAAGGCAAACTGACCGGAGCAAAGCCGTCGCTCTGGCCAAAATTTGAAAGGACCAGAATATTTCAACGGTGGTCATTTATTACAGGGCAAGTGGGAAACCGTGGCGCCGTGGGCCACCAGGCAAAGGCCAGACCGGAAAGCCTTCGCGTCGCCGCCGTGTTCTTTCCAATTTTTCCGCGCATCGAGAACACTTTGAGTGAGTTTTTGCTCATAGCTTGGTATCGTGTTGCTGAAGAAGTTCGCGTCCATATCTCGCAACGTGTCACCCGACCCCAAGACCATGTAGGCGGTGACGTAGGCGGTCAGGATGAGAGAGGGATTGTGCCCGGAATCAATGTTGGTCCACTGGACTCCATCGGCTTTCACCAGCGCAAACATTTTTTGGAATATCGACCAGCCATAACGAGCCTGGATGGCCTTGAACATTGCATAAAGCTTCGCGCCGATTGCATCCGACACCCGCACGATTTGCGCATCGTGCCACGCTGAGATGTCGTTCCTTCCCAATTCCGCCTCGACGCGCACTGCGGTCATCGCAGGAAACGGACTTTTGTCGTCGGCCCACCAATCCCAAGGCCAGCCAAAGCTCAACTGTCCGGTCACCAGGTTTGTCGTCTCGTGCGGCCCGAGAGCGTAAGCCCAGAACGCTTTTGTTTCCTTTGTTCCGTTGAAGAAAGCGTCATACGCGATGGCGATGCCCGGCGCCTCTTTCCCCGTCACCTTGCGGATATCTTCACTATAGCAGGCGCAAGCGCCGCCTGTTATCGGATCGACCCACAGATAATACTGTTCTCGCGGCGGCTTGATGCCCAAATCCGAAACAATCTGCGAGAACGCTCGATCCATGTAGTCGAAGAGCGCTGAAATGTCTCCCTGGTGCGCATCCCAGATGCATTTTTTGGTATACCAAATGTAGTGCGATCCGGTGTGGATCAAAATCGTAGGACTAGTGGCCGCGAACGCAGCCCCGCCGGTGTATTTGATTTGCAGGCGCGACCAGCCGTCTCCGGCGGGAATCAGCCGCCACAACTGGCGGGTACCATTGTCACAGGCCGTTTCGCCGTTCAGGCGCAGCCTGTCCATCCTACTATCGACGCCAACGCCAAGGAACTTGCCGTTGCGCTTGATCTGCAGCCGCGACCAGCCGTCGGCGGCGGCAACAAATTTCCACAATTGGCAGGAGCCGTTGTCATAGGCCGATTTTACGTTCAGCTTGACGGTGTCCGAGCAATTACTGGCCTCAAGGAACTTGCCGTTGCGCTTGATCTGCAGCCGCGACCAGCCCTCGGCGTCGGGAACGAGCTTCCACAATTGGCAGGAGCCGTTGTCGAAATCCGATTGAGGATTAGTCAGAAGTGTGTCGCTGCAGTCATTGGCGTCGAGATATTTGCTGCCCGACTGCGCTGAGGCGGGCAGGCAAAGCAGCAGCAGGCCAGCGAGTGCGAGCAGGCCCGGGCAAAGATAACGAGCGGCGAGCGCGCCGCGACTCAACGTCGACTTGGATTGTTTGTGGCGCATGACCTTCTCCTGACCGTCGTCAGATGCGCTTTCCGATTCGGGGAATATCCCGCCCTTCTTTGCACTTGGCCCGGCACTCCCAGGTGATGAGGGTACGCGGCTTGACCCTTTTCCTCAAGCTCGCCTTTGGCCGCGTGCTTGAACTGAAAAGCGGCCGCCGCTGCTCTGCCTGCGGGCAAGGTGCTTGTGTGCATTCAGACGAATGCTGCGATGCACCGTTCACTTCTGCAACGGCTCAAAATCGCCACAGGGCGCCCGCGCCAAGGGCTGCTACGAACCGGAAAGAGACGTAGAAACCGCCGGCGCGGCCGCACGGCCTGGCCTCACGCGAAAAGCTTGCCGCGCATGACAAGGCAGGCGTAACCGCCGATCCGGACGCGCTTCAACTTGCGGCCCGCCACTTCGATCTCAAGCTTGATCTCGGCTGGGCGTCCCATTTCGATCCCCTGCTCGATGGTGAACTCACTCGTGCCTTCGGGAAGCTGATCGAAGCGCAGAAGCACCGCGGAAAACGCAGCTGCCGCCGATCCTGTGGCGGGGTCCTCCGGAACGCCCACGCCCGGCGCAAACATGCGGGCATGGAATGCAGCGCTATGCTGGATCGTCTCGCGGCAATAGAGGAAGGCCTTGCCGTTTGCGCCGCCAAAGGCCTCGTCCCAATGCTGGGCCACGATTTGCGCGCGGGCGATCGTTTCCAAATCCCGCACGGGGACGAAAGCGAAGGAGGTGCCGGCATCGTATTGCGAAGGCCGGTGATTGGCGAAACCGATCTCCTGCGGTGCAAGGCCGAGAGCGGCCGCGATACGATCGTCGTGAGCGGGCGCTCCCGAAAGCTCGGGCAGTTTCGGCACGTCGAACTCGGCATAGGGCGCGTGGCCCCGCCTGCCCACGACGCCAACCCGGACGCTGCCGATATCTTCCTCCAGAACAATCAGCGCGTCGCAGTCGGCGGCTGCCCCCGAGACCCTATCGTCGGCGAGCTGGATGGCGGCACCGACCGTCGGATGGCCCGCGAATTGAAGCTCGGTGAAGGGTGTGAAGATGCGGATATAGGCGGTGTGAGCTGGGAGGCGCGGCGGCAGCACGAACACGGTTTCGGAAAGATTGAACTCGCGCGCGATGGTCTGCATCTCCCCGGTGGATAGTCCCGCCGAATCGAGAACGACCGCAAGCGGATTTCCAGCGAGCGGCCTGGCGGTGAACACGTCCCAAATCGCATATCGCCGTTCCATTGCCATCCTTGCTTCTGCGCATCCCGCTACGATTGGACCGCACAATAATGCATTCGCAAGATCTTGGCACCGGAATAAGCGAACGGCTGTTAGATTTCGGTGCCGCGCGGTTTTGCCATGGTTTGAGACAATTTACCGGCGCCCGATTGTAAAGGCACGCCTGAGTCGCGGCTCGGTGGTGCTCGATTCGTTTCGTGTTTCATAACAAATACCGCTTTTGCGCTAGCTGTGGCTCATATGCCACCCGTGCACCCAACGCTCCGGGCGGAACGGTGCTGCGTTAAGTTGCTGTCATTACGAGAGGATTTGTAGAGGGATGACGGCTTATCCGCCCGCCGGGCGGTTCATCTCGCAGGTGCACAGCTTTGTTGCGTGCGCCGGAAGCGGGGGCTAGTATCTGCCTACCGGTGAACGGCAGGCGCTGCCAGGGGGGTGGGGGCGTGAGCTGTAGTTCATACGTTGAAAACTAAAGACGACTAGATGGGGATTAGAGAGAGATGAAACTCCTTTCCGGCATTCTCGGCCTCACGCTTACGAGCGTTGTCGCCCTTGCCTCCGCAAACGCTGCTGACATGTATCGCGCGCCAGACGGCGGCGGCTACAAAGATGGCCCGGCTTACGCCGAGGTTAACTGGAGCGGCCTTTATGCAGGTGCTAACGCTGGCTATGGCTGGAGCGCAAACACCGATTACCTCGATCCGACGGGTGCTTTCGGCGGCGCGGAACTGGGTTATAACTTCCAGCGGGGCCATATCGTGTTCGGCGTGGAAGCCGACTTCGAAGGCGCCGGTATCTCCGACAGCAACGCTTATGCTAAGTCGGAGATGAATTGGTTCGGCACCGTTCGCGGCCGCCTGGGTTACACCTTCGATCGCGCTCTCGTTTATGCGACCGGCGGTTTCGCTTATGGCAACGTGGAAAATAGCGACGTCATCCCCCACGTTGGCGCCCCCTCGACCGTCTTCTCCAATAGCGAAACGCAGACGGGCTGGGTTGTCGGCGGCGGCCTCGAGTACAAGCTCGCTCCGAACTGGTCTGGCAAAATCGAATATCAGTATCTCGACCTCGCCGCAAGCGACTGGAAGCACGTGCTCGGCTTGGGTAATGAGACCGATACGCAGGTTCACACCGTTCGCGTTGGCTTGAACTATTTCTTCAACAGCGCTTACGCGCCCCTGAAGTAGTCTCTGCTTCTTCGAGCTTTGAAAGCGGCGCCTCGGGGCGCCGTTTTTGTTTGCCGCTAACGCGGCGTTTACCGTGGGGCGTGTTCCTGCCCTGCAAGGCGCGAAATTCTATGTTGCGCAACCATAGGGCGTGCGCGTCTTTTACGCAACCTTAAGTAAACCTGCGATACTATTCTCCGGTGGCCTATCGTGAACGCTTTTACGGGGAAGTATTATGATTCGCAGAGTTTTGTTGAGTGCAGTCAGTGGTGTTGCGCTCGCGTCGCCGGCCTTCGCAGCCGATATCTACAGTCCGGGTCCGGTGAACTATGCGGCTGTTGCCATGCCGGCCTCAGCCTGGTCAGGGTTCTATCTTGGCGTCAACGGCGGCTATGGCGGCGAAAGCGGCCTAGGGTTCAGAGACAATGTCTATTATACCGGCACACCTCCGGTATACGCTAGCCTCGCAGGGTCTGCGAATATAACGGGCGGGTTCGGCGGCGGGCAGGTTGGGTATAATTTCCAGGCCGGCAATCTCGTCTACGGTGTCGAGACCGATATTCAAGGCTCGGGGATCATGGGTAGCGGGACTCAAGCCTTCCTGGGTGCCTCCGGTACGAGTTTCTGCCCCAGCACGGCATTATGCGGAGCCAAAAACGATCTAAACGTGGATTATTTCGGCACGGTGCGCGGACGCCTCGGCTACAATCTCGGAGGCACGCTCCTCTATCTTACTGGCGGTTTCGCCTATGGCGGCGTCAACACGTCCACGGCCTATGCCGACTACACTACCCCGAGCACCCTAAACTTACACGGCAGAGTTTCAAACTCCGAAACTCTCACCGGCTGGACGGCGGGCGCCGGCGTCGAATACAAGATCAGCCCGAGTTGGTCTCTGAAAGGCGAGTATCAGTTCGTCGATCTTGGCTCGATATCGGCAGGTCCCGGCGCGACGGCAGTATCGACATCGGCACCGTCTTTAACATATCCGCTTAACAGCAAGTCGCAGCAAGTCGAGTTCAACACCGTCCGCGTCGGCGTGAACTATTTCTTCAACGCAGCCTACGAGCCGCTGCCGCTCAAGTAGTTTCAACATTGCCAGAAGAGGGACCAACGGCGCTTCCGGGCGCCGTTTTTTTGTGCCCGGCTTAAACGGCGTCGTAGTTGCAAACATGCAACAGGGCTTTTTGCATAAGAGTACGCTGTGCTGAATATGACTTTCCTCGATGGCGCTCGGTGTCTAAAAGTAAAGACAGGGACGTGTGGTCTACAGTTGCGCTAACGATGAGGGAGAATGTAATGCTTCGCCATGTTGTTTTGGGTGCCGTAAGTGCGATCGCGCTTACCGCTTCTGCACATGCCGCCGATATGTACGTGCCTGGTCCGGCTGGCGGTTTGAAAGATACGTACGTACCGGGCATCGAATGGACCGGCTTCTATCTCGGCGCCGGTGGCGGCGCGGGAGCCACGAGCCAGGATCTGAAGGCAATCTTCAACACAACAACACTTGCCGAAGCCAATGGCATCGGGGGCATGGGCGGTTTCGGCACCTTGCAGGTTGGATACGACCGGGTCATCATGCCGCGCATCGTAATTGGCGCCTTCTTCGATTACGATTTCGACAGCATCGACAGCAATGTCAGCTTCTTTAACGGAGCAGCCAACTTTCACTTCAACCTGAACGATATGTGGACTGCGGGCGGCCGGCTTGGCTACCTGATCAATCCCAATACCATGGTCTACGCATTGGGCGGCTACAGTCAGGCGACCTTCGATCTGCCAGCCGGCACGCATAACAGCACGTTCTCCGGCTATTCGGTTGGCGCAGGTCTTGAAACCAACATCACCGGGAACTGGTTCCTGAAGGGCGAATACCGCTACACAAGCCTCGATGACCAAACGATCTTTGCGCACCGCATATGCCCTGACAGCTGCACCGGCACTTTCAAGGTTACAGACCAGCCCGACATCCAAACGGGCCGCCTGGTACTGAGCTATAAGTTCAACCCCTTCGGCTACGAGCCGCTGAAATAAGCCGTCCCCATCGGCATGCAGAGCGGCGCCTTCGGGCGCCGCTTTCATTTCTGGCACCGGAGAGCAGAACAGCCGCCGCTAAACGGCGCGCTGCTCAGCCTCATTCGCGCCCACAACGGCGAGCGCCGTCATATTGACAAGGCCGCGCACCGATGCGGAGGGCGTCACGATATGGGCGGGCTGCGCCGCTCCAAGCAGGATCGGTCCGATCGAGATCGCGGAGCCCAGCACCTTGATGGCGTTGTAACTTATGTTGGCCGCGTCGAGGCCCGGCATGATGAGCACATTGGCGTCGCCGGTCAGCTTCGAATGCGGGAAAAGCTCCTGCCGGACGGCCTCCGAAAGCGCGGCGTCGGCCTGCATCTCGCCCTCCGCCTCGATGCCCGGCTCGCGCTGCCAGAACAGGGCGAGCGCGTCGCGCATCTTGCACGCGGTCTCCGTCGTTGCGCTGCCGAAATTGGAGTGCGAGAGGAAAGCGAGCTTCGGCGTCATGCCGAAGCGGTTGACCTGCCGCGCCGCAAGCACCGCGGTTTCGGCAATTTCCTCGGCCGAGGGATCGTAGTTCACCTGCGTGTCCGCGATGAAGAAAGTGCCAGACGGCAGCACGAGCGCACTCAAAGCGGCGAATGTGGATACGCCGGGCCGCTTGCCGATGATGTCCGCGATGTCCTTCAGGTGCCGGTCGAAGCGCCCGGCCGTGCCGCAGATCATGGCGTCGCCGGCGCCGCGCTTTAAGAGCATCGCAGCGATCACGGTATTGTGCCGGCGGACGGCCGCGCGCGCGTCCGAAGGCAGAATGCCCTTGCGCTCCGTCAGCCGGTGGTAATCCTCCGCCATTGCGTCGGTGCCCACATTATCGGAGGGGTCGAACAGCTCGAAATCCCGCCCTGGTTCCATGGGAAGGGCGAGCTCGTGCAACCGCTCCTGCATAAAGCGCCGGTTGCCGACGAGCACCGGCTTGGCAATTCCTTCCGACAAGACCTGATAGGCCGCTTGCAGGACCTTGATGCGGTCCCCCTCCGCGAAGATGACGCGCCTCGGTGCCTTTTTCGCCGCATCGATAACCGGCTTCATCACCAGCCCGGAGCGGAACACGAAGCGCGAGAGCTTGTCGCGATAGGCGTCGAAATCCTGGATCGGGCGCGTGGCAACGCCGGAATCCATCGCGGCTTTCGCGACGGCTGGCGCGAGCCTGGTAATGAGGCGCGGATCGAAAGGCTTTGGGATTATGTAGTCCGGTCCGAACGCGAAGCTTTCGGCGCCATAGGCCGTGAGCACGATATCGGAGGCTTCGGCTTGCGCCAGCTCCGCGATCGCCATCGCGCAAGCTTTTTTCATTTCCTCGTTGATCGCCGTTGCGCCGGCATCGAGCGCGCCGCGGAACAGGAATGGAAAACACAGGACGTTGTTGACTTGGTTCGGGTAATCCGAGCGGCCGGTTGCGATGATGGCATCGGGGCGCACAGCTTTCACATCCTCCGGCATAATCTCGGGCGTCGGATTGGCTAGCGCCATGACGATGGGGCGCTCCGCCATGGTCTTGACCGCCTCCGCGCTGAGCACGAGCGGCGCGGAAAGGCCGAGGAAAATGTCGGCTCCGGCAACGGTTTCCGCGAGGCGGCGGAACGGCGTGGCTCTCGCATAGCGGGCGAGATAGGGGTTCATTTCCTCGGTGCGGCCTTCGTAGACGACGCCAACGCGGTCGCTGACGAAAATATGCTCGCGCTTAAGCCCAAGGCTCACAAGCAGATTGAGGCAGGCGAGCGCCGCCGCCCCGCCGCCGCACGCTGCGAGCCGCGCCGCGCCAATATCTTTGCCGGCGACCTTGAGCGCGTTCAGAATCGCGGCCGCGACCACGATTGCCGTGCCGTGCTGATCGTCGTGCATGACCGGGATGTTCATGCGCTCGCGCAGCTTGTGCTCGATCTCGAAACACTCCGGCGCCTTGATATCCTCAAGATTGATGGCCCCAAAGGTCGGCTCCAGCGCCGCAACCGCATCCACGAAGCGGTCCGGGTCCTTCGCGTCGAGCTCGATGTCGAACACGTCGATCCCGGCGAATTTCTTGAAGAGAACCGCTTTGCCTTCCATGACGGGCTTCGAGGCAAGGGGGCCGATATTGCCGAGGCCGAGCACGGCGGTGCCGTTGGTGACGACGCCGACGAGGTTCGCGCGTGCCGTCAGCCTTGCTGCGGCGCGGGCATCGGCCACGATCTCCTCGCAGGCAAACGCCACGCCCGGCGAATAAGCGAGCGCGAGATCGCGCTGCGTCGATAGCGGCTTGGTGGGGCTAATCGAGAGCTTACCCGGCGGGTTCGCCTCGTGATATTCGATGGCGCTGTCTTTCAAATCTTTCGCCATGACGGCCTCCGCTCGCTATCCGGTTGTCGATTGAGCTAGGCCGGTAATCCGCGCGGCTGTCAACTTCGCGAGTGACCGGGATGCATGTTCGCGGCCGTTCATGTGACGCTGCGCCCCTGCTCAAATATGCCGGCAAGCATCGCACGGCAGCGAATGCTTATTCTGCTGGGACTTGCTCATCAGTTTTGCCAGTAAGGGCGCCAGGCGAACGTTAGATTGACGACATCTTTCATTTTAAAGGAGAGTTCCCTTTGATTGTCGTAATCCCAAAACCGAAGTTCCTTCTCAGCCAAGCTGCCGAGATTGGGAATGGTCTCGTTTAGAGCACACGGCACATCCGGCGCGGAAGTGGCTCTCGTGTCGCTTTGGTCGGCGTAATAGTAGAAAACGTTTTTGGCGCCATCGCGGCCTTTAAAAATATTGATGCGCTTCAGAGTGTCTCTGTTCCGCGCATCGTGTCCGCCGCAAAGTTGCAGCGTCTCGCCGGTGAGGAGCTGTCCATAGATAGGGGCGCCATTATTAAGCCCCTCAACTTCAATCGCATCATGATAAAGAGAAAGAGCGCGCACGGCATTCAGCTTCGCTCCGCCACTTACCTTATCCTTGAGACCTTGATCCAAGTCGGCGGATATTATGAGGCGCTGTCTCAGCTCCTCTGGACGCATCCCTGAATCTTGGGTCTTAAGAAGTGCAGCCGTGAAGGCAACCAAAGGTGCTGCCATTGAGGTACCAGACTCTCTGACGACCTCGAATGGCTCCTCGCTTTTATAGTCCTGGCCCGGTCTACCGGATGCCTTTTCTTTGTATTGATAGACTGGGATGCGGCATCCATAGGCGGCGAGTTCGACATGGCGGCTGCTCCAGGAGGTTTGTTTCGACAGCCTTCCGTCTGGACCTAAAGCAGCTACGGCTAAAATGTTCCTATATTTCACCCCCGCTTCGAATGCTGGATAAGCGGCCTTGTCGACCTCCTTGGGATCGTTGCCAGCGGCCACAACGAACAAAGAATTCTTATCCCGCTCCAAACCCCATTCGAATTCTGTCAGCGGTTGTCCGTAACTTATACTTAGATTTACGATAACGTTCTCGCTCTGCGCCCTATCGAAAAGTTCTGTAGTCAGTTTAGTGCTGTCTATCCGGCAATATCCAGATACACAATTATCTTTCGATACAATATTATTCGGTATTAGCTTTATCGGGTTTCCAACTAGTCTTAGGAAACGCATCATGGCCACGCCACCCAAACCTGCAGTCGCAACATAAGTCCCGTGGTCCTTTGAGCGGTAATCTTTATTGGGTTCGACCCCGGCGGGAATATGTTGTGTGTCGTAGGGGAAAAAATAAAAATCGTTCGACACGGATCTATACAGGCCGGAGTCGCCGATAAGCAATTTCACTTCCGCGAATTTATCGAACCTCTTGAGGCTCCCATTCCTCATCAGCGTCCGGACGATCTCCGGGACATCCAACGGGTATTTAGCGATAGCCGGGTATTCGGACTTTTCAGGAGAGTAAGGCGGGCATTGGTCGTCTTCTGCCGTTGTCAAGTGTCTGATGGTGTTGGTAGGCAGAACGGCGGGCACGCCGCGCTGTTGTATGCCTTGCGCGGCCTTTTCCGGATTCTCCCCTTCTTTCATTGGAATGCTGGCCCAGTGCTGCGGCTCAGATTCCGGCTGCGACAGTTCTATATTATGTACAGTATCGGAAGGAGCGTAAGCCAATGTCTGTCCGCTTTGCGATCCCCATGGGCTAGGGTAGTCAAAGGGTTTACCTGAAGTATAATCATGACCGGCATAGTATAAAGCCGAAGCGTCATCTCCGCCCCGCCATCCACCTCTGGACTCCGGGAATTTATAATCCGCGAAGAGGTCCGGCTTAAGCGTATTAGCGCTGGTTCGGACCACCTCCGGCCATTGATTTTTTGCTTTCCTTTTCAAGCAGAAAGGCATGTCTAACTTCTGATCGGCCTCAAATAGACTAGCATCGTTTTTCGTTTTTATTCTGGCGCCGATTTTGTCCTTGTTGTCCAGAACATATTTCTCATAAACACCATCGTGGCGGCCGCACAAATCGATAACGGTGCTTGCTAAGCTCACACCAGCCTTGACGCTGATAGGCACGGGCTTTCCAATTTCCGCGATATATTTAACGGCCTCCGGGGGCAGCTCTCCCGAATCCAGTCTTAAGATTATGCTCGGCTCGCTCGCGCTCGCTTTGAGCGTGCCGAGCAGCATGACCACGATAAATGCTAAGTTGAATCTTGAAGACATGGCTCGCCCCTAGCTCAAGGTATTTCGTAGTGGAGACGCATAAACCTCAATTCCTGCAGGGGGCTGCCGCGCTTTCCGGCAAGCCGCATATGGCGGCGGCCTTGTCGTGAGACCATCTTTGGGCCCAGTCCACGAAATCGGAGGTAAAAGTGACCGATAGTAAAGACCAGCCCCCTTCTTGCATCGTTCCCCTTGAATTTACGCCGAATACGGCGCGTACACGCTTGTTCGGATCTAAGAAAGCATATGAGGCGCCTCCGCTATCTCCGTAGCATGCTGCAGCTCCTCCAGAAGTTTCCACGTAGTTGCGTCTCGGCAGTGTTGTTTGCTGCGACGGAAGCTTGGTAACTGTCGTCTCCCCCTCGAATAAAACGCCAAATCCTCCGTCGCTTCCGCCGCTCTGATTGCATCCAAATCCTGTAAGAAGAACTTCCTCGCCACGATTTATAATACCCGGCGATGTCAAAAGGCTCTCGTAAACTGGCAGTTCTAAATCAGCCGAGGCCAAGCATAGTGCATAATCGTCGCTAAAGCTCTTGCCGGCAGGGCAAACGCTATCCGGTTGGCCAGCCGTAGGCCAGCATGGAGTAAAGGCCTCGTGAACGGAGCATTTCAGACCGGCAGATTTTCCGCCCGGCAGGAAAATAGTGCCCTCTTGACCGTCGTCGACGCAATGTGCCGCGGTCAGTATCGCCCGCGGGCCGATCGCCGTACTTGTGCAGAATTTTTCCTCAGCTTTGCCAAAAATGAATGTTGCGGGCCATTCCGCCGGGTCCGATACTCTTCCGCCGATGATTTGAGGCTTTGCACCCGGACTGGGAAGCGGCCTCATTTCAAGCGGGCCGCCCGCGTGGGAAGGGGTCACCGAAAGGAACGCAAACGCAAGCACGATCCATTTCCGCATAGCTATGAACCCCACATTTACAAAAGTTTTCCGAAGCAATTTTGCCTAATAAACATTAAATACCTCAATCTCAAATCTCGCAAGCTGGTTGTTCGGGAGCGCTTACCGATGCAGAAAATGGACGAAACACGCCACGAAAGCTTCGCGGCCTATCTCGCGAAAGCGCTCATCGCGAAGAAGGGCTACCGGCCGGGCACGGTGCCGGAGGCGCACGCGCTGTTCGAGCATTGCGACGCCGTGCTGACCCGCGCGGACGGACTGACGCTTTCGATTGTGGCTATCGTCGATCGCGAAAGCGATCCTTCCCGCCGGTTCGGGCTCACCCAAGAAGCGCTGGAGAAAATCGGAACGGACTGCCTGCGCTACACCGGCAGGGCCGGCTATAGGAAGCTGCCCGTTTTCATCGCGGTGATCGAAGCGGGCACGGCACCGGTGCCCGGGGAGGAGATCGCCCGGCTCGCCCCGTTGAAGAGCCGCTCGCCTTTCTCGAAGGTCATAATCTCGGCCTTCGCGCTCGACAGCTCCGCGCAGGAGATTTGGACCAATACGCCGCTTCGCGGACGCGCGATGCGCTCCTTCCTGCAAGGCCTTATGGATAAGCCGCGCCTCGGCCACGCCGAATTGATGCCGAAGCCGCCGGCGGCAATGCCCGAGCATCGCCCATTCCTTCTGACTTATAGCCTTCTCGCGGTCCTTTTGGCGGTCTTCGCGGGCGAATATGTCTTCCGCACCGGCCCCGAAGCCGGGTTTTTGGACCCAAGCATCAAAACGCTGATCGCGCTCGGCGCTCTCGACAAAAGCCTTGTGCTCGAAGGCGAATGGTGGCGCCTGTTCTCCGCGCCGCTCCTGCATGGCGGGCCGATGCACATCGTTCTGAACGGCGTCGCGCTGTTCTTTGCCGGTGCGGTTCTGGAAAACGTCATCGGCCGGGCGTGGTTCGCGGCCGTGTTCGCGGTGAGCGGCGTGACGGGCGCTGCGATGTCTCTCGTAATCAATCCGCCTTCAATCGTTTCGGTTGGCGCATCGGGCGCCATCATGGGCTTGTTCGCGGCGGCCTTTGCGGTCTCCTATCGCTATCCAACCGCTTCCCCAATGCGCAGTTTTTTGCAGTCGGGCTCGTTGCGTGTGCTGATCCCCTCGATGCTGCCGCTGTTCGATGGTCTTTTCGGCCAAAGGATCGATTACGCAGCCCATCTCGGCGGCGCGATCGGCGGCGTTGCGTTGGGTGTGGCTTTGGTGGCGGTGTGGCAACGGCAGGAGAGGCTGCCGCACTACCGCAAGCTCGCCTGGCTTTTGGCCGCTGCCGGTCTTGCCGGCGCCCTTTATAGCGGCGTGCAAATTGCAAAGGGCTACCCCCAGTTCGATCTCGAGTCGAACCTCATCCCCGAGGCGCAGCTTCCGCGGGATATGGCTGCCGCGAAGGCGAAATCTGCGAGCCTCGTTGCCACCTATCCACGCGATCCGCGCTCGCACATGTACCGGGCGCTAGACCTGATGGACAAAGACGAAAGCGCGGGCGTGGAGCGGGAGTGGAAGGCCGCGCTCGCCGAGGGCGAAATGCTGCATGTGTTTTTCAAGCCGGAGCTTGAGGAGTTCATCCGCGCAAATTTGGCAGCAACGCTGAAGGAGAATGGCAAGGAGACCGAAGCCCGCGAGGCCGCGAAACCTGTTTGCGCGACGGCGGGCGATATCCGGGAGGAACTGGCGAAGGAGGGGCTTTGCCGGTAGCGCCTTTGCCGGGCTCACATCCTGAAAATCGGGTCCGGAGGCCGCCGCGACGCGCGTTTTTTTCTGGGAGGCACAAGAGTAACAGTCCGATAGAATTCAGCCTGCCCCAATCTTCAATTTTTATTCAAATGATTTGACCGGTTCTTCCCGCTCCGTCTAAGCTGTTTTTTCAGTTTTCGGCGGCGTGAGAAAGGTATAGGGGGCATGGGGTTAGCGTCAGGCAGATCGCTGAGCGATTTTCAATTACAGGGAATGGAGACGCCCAATCGGCTTTGGCCTGCCGAAGAGATGCTGCTCGAAGCGGTCCGGTATGGAAAAGAGTGTCCGATAGACGAAAACAGGCCCAGCGTAGCGACTAGAGAGAACAAAGTTCGGGCTGACTTCATTCGCTTCTTGGCTCTGGGCGGCGACGAATTGGCGCCGGTTCACGAAAACGGCGTCCGGCTCATCGGCGCGTATATCGAGGAGCCTCTCAATTGCTTCGGTAGCGATATCCGGCACCGGCTGAGCTTAAACAATTGTCACCTCGCCGGTCCGCTCATCCTTCGAGACGCCCGCACGGGAACCGTTCGTTTGGAGGGCAGCCACGTAGCCGGGATCGATGCCAGCAGCGTGAGAATTATGGGGAGCTTGTATCTAAGAGATGGCTTTTTTTCCAGCCGGCAAGTTCGCCTGGCTGGTGCTAAAATTACTGGAAATCTTGAGTGCTCGGGGGGCACTTTCAAAGGGAACAGAATCGAGGGCACACCCGGCGAATTCGCGATTTATTGCAGCCGCGCGCGTATAAGCGGCACGGTGTACTTGAGAGAACGATTCAACGCGGACAAAGAGGTGCGCTTCGAAAATGCCGTCATCGACGGCAATCTCGATTGCACTGGAGGGACTTTCAGCGGAGATCTATGGGCACTTAACTGTATCCGGGCAAAAATTGGGGGAACAGTGTGCCTTAATAAATCATCCTCTTCTTCGTATAATTGGCCTTTTGTTGCGAAAGGTAAGGTCTCATTTCGCGGCGCCACTATAGGCGGCAATCTTGAGAGCATTGGTGGAGAAATTAAGAGCGAGTATGGGATCGCGCTTTATTTTAGTTTGGCGAAAATTCGCGGAAGCGTTTTCCTGTCTGAATTCGAGGCGATAGGTTCGGTGCGCTTCCGGAAAGCAGAAATTGGCGGTGAATTGGACTTTTCGAATGCAAAATTTTTCAATACCCGCCCGGAGCCTGGCGCCCGCCCAACTCCGTTCCATCCAAATATGAGCAAATTCGACATTCAACGCACCCAGCTCTCCGAGGAAAAGCTATTACATTTGCGACGACAAGAATTGTCGGTGATGTAACCTTTTCCAATAACTTTCGCGCCGAAGGAGAGGTCCATTTCCCCGGGGCCGTAATCGGCGGCATGCTCGATTGTACCGGCGCGCAGATTAAGGGCGATCGCGAAGGCAAGGCGATCGACGGCACCGACGCGAAAATATCGGGCGACGTACGCATGAAAAAGGGGGATGGCGAATCCCCAAAGGACTTTTCAGCCGTTGGCGAGGTGCATCTAAGCGGGGCCGAGATTGGTGGCGACCTCAATTGCAAAGGCGGAAAATTTAAGTGCCGGGGCGATAGCGAGGACAAGCGAGCGCTTTCTTTTACCACAGCAAGAATTAAAGGCGGCGTATGGCTCAATTACGGATTTGAGAGCGAAGGCGCGGTGCGGTTTCACGATGCCGAAATTGGCCGCAACCTCGATTGCTCAGGCGGCGCGTTTAAGAACCTGAATAGCCGGGCGCTTGACGGAACTGGCGCCAAAATCGGAAGCAACGTATATTTCAGCCTGGGATTCCGATCCGAAGGCGCTGTGCGCATGAACCGCACAGAGACCGAAGGCGAGTTTATTTGTAGCGGCGGACTTTTCTTTAACCCCCGCCCCAGAGTGGTGCTGGAAGAACGAGGCGACGACCCGCGTTGCGAGAATGCGCTGAAATTGCGGAACGCAGTGATTAAGAACGTTCTGTGGCTTGGCAGAGCGGCGCCGAACCCCGTCCTCGAAGCGCAAGTTCCTGGCATCGGCACCAAGTTGAAAGAAGAAAAAGATGCCTTGTGGCTCCCCGCTAAGTTCGAAGGCTCCCTCGACCTCCGGGACGCACGTACAGCAGTGTTAATCGACGACAAGCAAATCTGGGAAAACTGGGAGTCTTGGAATAAGGACGCTAAGAGGGATAAAGATCCCAAAAAAGAAGGCTATAAGCCGCCCTGCTACGTTCTACTTGACGGGTTTACATATGGCCGCTTGGGTAGCAGTGCTCCGCACGACTATGCGGCACGAAAGCGATGGCTTGAGTGCCAGCCGCCAAAAGATTTGGACGATGAATTTAAACCTCAACCGTTTCGCCAACTTGCAAAAGTGTTGCGCGAGGTGGGGCATGGCAGCGATGCGCGCAAAATTGCTATTAAAGAGCAAGACTGCCTGACAAAAAAAGCTCGCTTGAATTGGAGAATTCTCTATTGGCTATGGCGATCGGCTCTTAGCCTGTCGTTTCGATATGGGTATCGCCCAGATTTCATTGTGTACGCGGCCGCAGTTGTTTGGGCGGCATGCGCAGTAGTCTTCTATCAGGCAGAGCAGCAAAACGCCTTTGTGCCCATACAGGCCCCCTTCTTTCTAAACGACAAGGTTAAGAAGTGCCGGCCAGTGGAGACTCAGGCATCTGCCGGCAGCACCGCCGATGAACAGAGGGCATCGGCTCAACCGCCGGAAGTTATGCCTAGATCCTTTAGCACCAACGCGGCCAGCGGGCAGGTGCCTGAACGCCATCTGCCGAAGGATGCCGCGAAAGTTACTTGGGAAAAGGATTGGCAAAAGGGTTGTCTCGACAAATATGCGCCGGAGTATCCGCGTTTCAACTATCTTGTGTTTTCGACGGACGTCTTATTGCCCTTCGTCAATCTGCGCCAAGAGGAGTTCTGGCAGCCGAAGCCGAAAGACGATTTCCTGTGGTCAGGGGTACGCTTTGTCATGTACTTCGAAAAACTCTTCGGCTGGTTTGCGGCAATTATGCTGGGCTCCATTCTTAGCGGCGTTATCAAGAGAGACTGATACCGAATCCGGCAACCCGGTTTGCAGGCCGTCCGCCTAGCGGACGGGATGACGCCCGGGGCGGCCTGGAAAGCCTTCACGCGCGAAAACAGTACAGGACTTGTTTATGCGCGACGCAGGTGAAAGCCGATGGCAAATTTCCAGTTGCAGGGCAAGAGGCGATTTTCGTAGCGCCGTGACATGGTTAAATTTGGCATGGTAAACGGGGGTGGATTTTATTATCTACCCGCCGCAAAAATCGTGATTTTTAGCGTTTTCACCCCAAAATGTGCGATTCAAAAAGTCCGTTAAACTTAGTTTATTGCTGGCATTAACCATAAAAGCCAATCTTGGGTGGCGTCGATGCGCCGGTGCAACCTGGTCCCGTTCTTTGCTGCGATTCGCGTTTCCTTCGCATTATCAATGCGCTAGCTCGCCAGGTGCCGCCGCTTAAACCTTTCGCAAGGCGCTTTCGCTATAATGGCGCCTTAAAGGAAACGGCATCGAACTAGAAAAATCGCAGCAAGTTGGAGCGGCGAACCGAGGTTAATGGCGATTTAATTCCGCC
>Ga0074046_10001982_pt1 | contig 18011 bp, 13 predicted proteins | sample BogForMeECP23OM3_FD_94441 | JGI IMG/M metagenome (GOLD analysis project Ga0074046, IMG submission 94441) | Bog forest soil microbial communities from Calvert Island, British Columbia, Canada - Bog Forest MetaG ECP23OM3 | ecosystem: Environmental > Terrestrial > Soil > Wetlands ... | reverse complement strand
AGAACTAGGACTAGGACTAGCACTAGGATTAGTCATAGGACGAAGCCCCTTCCGCAGGCCTCACACCCTTACATCGGCTAATCAAAATTGGAAGGTGAGGTCGGAACAGCGCTTACGATTGGTGAGCGTATGCAGCATCCGGTAGCTGCTCTTGGTCACCAGCGTGTTGCCCGCGAGATCCATGCCGCCAACGCATTCCGTCGCCCAGTAAGGATCGCCGCTGAACAGCGCGTCATATTCGGGCGTGCGGAGGAAGCGCACGATGCGAAGCTTCTGCACGAGTTGATCCCAAAGCTCCTGCGCGCCCGCTTCGTCAAGCGTGCCCTCGCGGATGTCGCGCTCGATATAGATGTCGAGGAAACTCGAAATCCGGCCGATCGACATCGCCGCGCCGTTCGCTTCCTTGATCGAGGCGGGCCTCGAACAGCGCGTAGACCTTGGTCATCGGCAGCCCCTCTTCGAGGGCTTTGACGATCTCTTGCGCGAGCGCCGCGTAGGCCACCCGGCCCTCGCCCCACCGCGCGCTTTTCCGGCCCGATCCCTTTGCCACCCCTGTTGTCCCGCTACGTCTTATAGGTTATGACCTATCTGTTTCGGCCTGTGGCAAACAAGGGCAAACTTTGTCAATCACTGTCATTCTTTGACAAACAACGGCAGAAAATCGCGGGTTTGACGGAGATTGCCAAACAATGACGGAGTTTGCCGGAGAGGGACAAAGATTGTCAGAGAATGCCAAAGTTTTTGACGGCAAGATGTGTGATGTTGGCCAACATCACCGCCTCCGGCCGTCCGGCCTGCGGCTTTCTTACTCGCCTTCGGCTCGACGAGAGCGCTGACGCGCGCCGGAAAGGAGAAGGTTAAGGCCATGCTGGCACGGAAGGAGGAGAGCCGCGACAGGAACCGGCACCTTAAAGTGGTCGTCTCCGAGCGCGAGCGCGCGGAGATCGAAACGCGCGCCGCCGCTACCGGCCTGTCGGTGTCCGCCTATCTCAGAAATCTCGGGCTTGGATTCCAGCCGCACTCCACCCTGGATCAGGAGGCCATTCTCGCCCTTCTCAAGGTGAACGGCGACCAGGGCAGGCTGGGCGGCTTGTTCAAGCTCTGGCTGTCCGGGCAAAGCGCCCCGTCAGCGGAGACCCCCGAGATCCGGAAGCTGCTCGCCGCCATCGAAGAGTGCCAGCGGAAGCTTAAGGCTGTGATTGAGCGTTTACCGGGCTAATCGACGTCTAAGAAAAGGAAACGGCATTATCCTTTCCTTGGCTGTAAGCTAAGGAAAGGATCCTTGGGGGGAAAGGAGGTGCGAAGGCGCCGCAGTTGCGTCTAACCGCTGGAAAGTAACGCGTGAACCTCGTCGAAGACAGCTTTGCGGAAGGGGAGCACATAATGCATTACAGCCCTGTGGCTCGATCGCCTTCCGCTCCGGCTTGCTTTTGCTCGCCGTGCGCTTGAGGGGCGGGGGCGCCAGTGGGGCGGGCTTGTCTTCGTCAGCCTCGATCACTGGAGCAGGTTCGGCAACCGCGGGCCTCAGCCGGCAAGGGGATCGAAGGCAAGGACTTGGATTTTTCCTCTGCATCATCTTTGAATTGCAACGGCAGAACCAGCGCGAAGCCAGCCGCAAAGAAGATAAACTTAAAGATCGCTTCCAGGCCGAAGCGGTTTCCGTGTTCGATCAAGAGCGCGATCAGAAGAGCCTCCATCGTGCGGCATGTTTCCGAGTTTGCTTTCCGAAGTGCGGCGGGTTGACACAGCCTGGATTTGGCTTCCGTTCCGCTGGCGTTCCGCTGAGGCTTTCTTGCGGAACGCGGACCTGAAATTTCTGACTTAAGTCTTTGATTTTATTGGTCGGGGCGGCGTGATTCGAACACGCGACCCTCTGCTCCCAAAGCAGATGCGCTACCAGGCTGCGCTACGCCCCGACACGATCCTCGTTTCCTAACCGGTTTAGCGCCGTTCCGCAATGATGTCGTGCGGTTAATTTGTCGTATCGGGTTGCGACGGCGCGGAAGTGCCTGAGTTTGTTGAAAAACCCTTCGAAGCCATTGGGCTGGCGGCAGAGCCAATCCGGGAACGCCAGACGGTTTTTCCGGTTGAGCATCAAGCGAATATTTGCCCCACGAGCCGCGCCCGTTGCATCGTCGCTTGCGCAGCGGTTTGACCGGCAAGGTCCACGGCTTGTCAATGCCGACGGCCTTGCCGTCGACCTGAAAACTGAGCGTGGGGCAGGCCCCTTTTCCGGCTTAGCCGACAAAAATTCGCGCTCGCCAATGACAGTCTATTTATAAGGATAAAAACCCCTAGCAGTTGTGGGGCTGCTAGGGGCGCTGCGTGCAGATGTCTCTGATTTGCTTAAAATCAGAGCAAACACAACGTGGATCCCGCACCCTGATCACATCCCATATTTCACCTCTTCCGATGAACCGGGCGAAGTTCTGCAACCCTGTTCCGACGTCACGCTCGAAATTGCGAGGCTTAGGAATCCCGCGCACTTTGCATGTTCGGGAAACAAACGAGGAAATGCGCGATGAAGTACTCCGTTTCAGCGCATTGTTCCTATTAGTGCGCGGTCTTGTTGTTAGTCGCAGGGGCTTGCGCGGTGGGTTCCTGCAAGGCTAGGGATCGTTCTCGCGATATCAAAACGGCCACGGCTCCGAATATTACACAGGGTACGGCGGACGCGCGACATTCGGTCAACGCCCGAAGGATCAGACGCGCGCGGCTAAGCGGCAAGATATCGCGATGCGTGTTGCGGACGGATGGCGCGACACGTTTCAGTGATGGCGCCCTTGATGTTGCCGCCTCTTTGCGTAGCGGAGTTCCAAACGCCGGCGGGTTCGGCGCATGAGCGGTCCGGCCCCCCAAGCCTGGCGCCGTGCTCGCGGCGGTCAACACCGCTTCGCGCGGTGCTCTCCGGATTTCAGGCCGAGACGGAGAAACGCCGTTCAGCCGAACAAAGAAACGGCATAACGGCGCCGCAGAAGGCATGCGGCGCTAAACACTCAAGTTCAACGCCTTCGCAAGGGTGAAAAGAGGAGTGATGCTCAAGGCTCGGCCAAACCGGAAAAACCCGCAGCCCGTCATCGGGTGCAAGACCCGCCGAGATGATCGGGAGCCGGTCCGTGGATCGCATCAGGGCAGCGGTCATATGCGCCACAAACGCCGTACACATGACCGCACCCGCCCGAGAACATCACGCCAGCAAAAAAACCCTTGCAACCCGGGAGCCATCCACACATGACGAAGCGCCGCGGTCACGCATGGACTTGCGCAGGAGCCTGCTTCTGCGTCAGCGCAATCAGGAAATAAAGCGCCAGCGGATAGCGAGAGCCACGGCGTGTGCGCGATTTGCGGCGCAAAGCTTGCGGTGCGTGTTGGCGAGATGCTTGTCCGCCGTGTGTTCGGAGACTTTAAGGATGGCGCTGATTTCCCATTCGGTCTTGCCGTCGGCTGCCCATTTCAGGCATTCAACCTCGCGCGGCGTCAGCGTGGGGCGCTTATGCTTTTTCCCGCTATTGCGGAGATCGACGGCGCGCGCGATCGCAAATGTGCTGATCATGCTAATCATCCCGAAAGCATCGCCGCCGAGCGACACCCCTACGATTGCGCCGTCGAGAGTGATCACCGGCAAAGCGACTCCAGCTCTAAGGTCGTGCTCCGCAGCCTCGCCAAACATCTTTTTGGCGATTGCGTTGTGTTCCCCGTCGGCATTGAATGCAGCCTCGGACCAGAAAAACGGCGAATGATCGCGCTTGAGGCGATGGATCACGGGGTCGGTGGGAGCATAATTCTGCTCGATATAGCGGTCCATCCACCCAGCCGGATAGGCGGACACAAGAAGGTGACGTTCTTGCAAAGGTTGGTTTGGCGAGGGCAGGGTGCCCGCGAGCATGCAGGTCATGCCATAGCTTCCGGTGAAGCTGGTGAGCGCGTCGCAAATGCCCTGCGAAGTGCCTGCTCTGTTGAGCTTATCGATGACTTCGTAGGTTCGATCCAGGTTGACGGACATCGCAGTTCGGAGGTCCCGAAACAAAAAAAATAGAAAGAGCTTAATCTATATTCGTACTTTCTAATCTTTGCAACCAGCCCACGTACCGGTGTGCGCCCCCCTTAAGTTTCCCGCGTCGTTTGTATCTCCTCCCGAAGAATTTCAAGTTCCAGCCACTGGTGTTCCGCCTCGGCCAGCTCGTCTTGCGCCTTGACAAGCGCGGCGCTCGCTTGGTCGAACGCCCGGCGGTCTCTGGCGTAAAGTGCGGAATCCGAGAGCTTTGCCTGAAGCGCGGCGATCTCTTTTTCCAGGCTCGCTATTCTGGCCGGCAAGGTGTCAAGGGCATGTTTCTCCTTGAAGCTGAGCCGCCTTTTCGCCTTCGGCTCGCCGCTGCTATCCGCCCTCTCCTTTACGCCCTGGTATGACTTCGCGGGTTTAACCGGAGCATCGGCGGCGAACGTGCGTCCGCCTCGTTGCGCGACCATGTCCGTATAACCGCCCGCATATTCGATCCACCGGCCGCCTCCCTCCGGGGCGATGATCGACGTCGCGATGCGGTCGAGAAAATCGCGGTCGTGGCTGATGAGGATGAGCGTTCCCGAAAAATCCGCCAGCATCTCTTCGAGCACGTCGAGCGTCTCGAGGTCGAGGTCGTTCGTCGGCTCGTCGAGAACGAGGAGGTTCGACGGCTTGGCCAGCGCACGCGCCAGCATGAGTCGTGCCCGCTCCCCGCCTGAGAGAACCTTTACAGGGGTCCGCACCTGCTCCGGAAGAAACAGAAAGTCCTGCATGTAGGATGCAACGTGCCTTGCCACACCGTTCACGACGACAAGATCGCCGCTTCCGCCTGTCAGCGCGTCGGCCACCGTCCAATCCGGCTTGAGGCTGTCCCGGCCCTGCTCGAGGCTCGCAGTCTCGAGGTTGGCGCCGAGGCGCACAGACCCTTCATCCGGCTCAAGCTTGCCGATCAGCATGTTTACCAAGGTGGTCTTGCCGGCGCCGTTCGGGCCAGCCATGCCGACGCGGTCGCCGCGATGAACGCGGATGCTGAATTTGTCGATGATCGTCTTGCTGTCGAAGGACTTCGAGATCGCTTTCGCCTCGATGACGAGTTTGCCGGACAGCGAGCCATCGACGGCTTCGAGCTTCGCCTGCCCCGGAGCGCGCTTCGCGTTCCGTATCGCCTCGCGCATGGCCTGCAACTCCGCGAGGCGGCGCACATTACGCTTGCGGCGTGCGGTCACGCCGTAGCGGACCCAATCGCCTTCGCGCTCGATCTTGCGCGCGAGTTTGTGGCGCTCGAGTTCCTCCTGCGCGAGCATCTCATCGCGCGAAGCTTCGAAGCCGGCAAATCCAATTGCGATTGATCTCGTCGTGCCGCGGTCCACCCAAACCGTGGCGCGAGAAAGGTTCGACAGGAAACGCCGGTCATGGCTGATCATCACCAGCGACGATCGCATCCCGCCAAGCTTTTTCTCCAGCCACTCAATAACCTGAATATCGAGGTGGTTCATCGGCTCATCCAGGAGCAGGACGTCCGGGTTCGGCGCGAGCGTCTTGGCCAGCGCCGCCCTCCTCGCCTCTCCGCCGGATAAGGTGGAAGGCTCTTCCTCGCCCGTGAGCCCGAGCTCGCCCAGAAGAAGGCGCGCCTGATAATGGTCATCGCTTGGTCCAAGCCCGCTCTCAACATAGGAAAGCACCGTCTTGTGCTCCCCGAAATCCGGCTCCTGCGGCAGGTAGCGAAGCGTGATGCCCGGCTGGATGAACCGCGTTCCGCGATCCGGCTCAACGAGCCCAGCCGCAATCTTCATGAGCGTCGATTTGCCGGAGCCGTTTCGGCCGACAACGCAAATTCGATCCCCTTCGGAGACAGACAAGCTGGCGTCCTCGAAAAGAGGCGTTCCGCCGAAAGTCAGCGCGATGTTTTGGAGCGTGAGGAGTGGAGCCGCCATGATCCGGTGTCGTGAGTGTTGCTTGCGCTGATTTGGACAGGAACGGCGGCGGATGCAATCTTTTCCTCACGCACAAGAAAGCCCGCATATGCGGATGCATTGCGGGCTATCTCGTTTCGAGCGAGAGATTGGTCTGGCTATTGATTAACGGCGCGCCGTGGCGCTCGAACCCAATCCCTCCGCCATTTGCAGATGTTCCTTGACCGTAGGCAGGAGGGTTGAAGCGAGTTGCTTCAGAGCGTCGTTATCGCCGCTCTTCGAGTATGCCTCAAGAAGTTCAATCGCCTTTTCATGGGCTTGAATCTGATCCCTCACATACGCGCGATCGAAGTCGGATCCCTGCAACACGGTAAGTTGGTTAAACACGTCCCGGCCTTCTCCGTCCATCCCATATTGGGGCGCGGGCAAGTTCTCCTGCTTCAGGGTTTCAGTCAGCTTCTGGTCCGCCGCAGTGTGATCGTCGATCATCTTCTGGGCGAAGTTCTTGATCTGGTCATTGTTCGACGTCCGAAGAGCAAGGCTGCCCGACTCAATCTCGAACTGCCCACTTGATTTAAGCTCCTGGGCAAACTCTCCAGCCTCCGTCATTGCGCGCGCTTTTGAACGCGCTTCTGCGGACGTAACGAAGCCCGCGAATGCAAAAATCGCCAACGCGGCGATCACGAAATTTCTCATGGCCGTCTCCATAAAACTAAAGTCGCGATTTCGCGACGGGGGTTCTCATGGGAACGCCAATGCGGCGGGTTCGTTCCGGCGCGATAGAAAGGCCGCGGCTTCAGTCTCTATGCAAGCATTAGCGTGGCCAACAAATGCGCGAGAGAGGCGTTGTGGACCCGGCTGTGGACAATAATCACTCCATCCAACCGGAATAGCGCTTGAGGCCGAAAGCCGAAGTTTTGGGGGATCGACCGGACTTTCTCATGATGGGGAAGAAGCGGGAGTGGGACGAACCTCGCCCTGGCTTAATCTGAAACAGCTCAGCTACCCTTTGCCGCTTCGGCTTTGCTTTTCGCAAAGAGCCAATCCCAGACTGCCATATTGGCATAGGTCTGTCCCCAGGCATCGTGGCCCACGCCCGGATATTCCGTGTACTTCGGATGTCCGCCGGCGGCGATCAAGGCGCCCACAATATCACGCGAACGTTTCGGCGGCACCGTACGGTCGGCATCGCCGTGAAATACCCACACGGGTATCTTTGACAGCCTTGGTGCGAAGGCGAGGTCGGCTCCACCACAAATCGGAGTCGCGGCCGCAAATTTGGCCGCTTCCCGTTGGAGGAGATCCCACGTAGCAAAGCCCCCCATCGAGAGCCCGGTCAAATGGACCCGGTTAGTATCCACGGGCCGCCCCTTCAGCATTTTGTCGAGCAGGTCCATTGCCATTTTCATCGGCCAGGGCGGCGAAGCCTTCATTGTATGGCTCGGATCGCTAAAACCCGTCTGCACCCATACCGACTCCCTAGGACATAGCGGAGCGACGATGAAACAAGGATGTTTCTCCCAGAAATGGGGGACCGAAGCAAAACGTAGGAATTGGATACGATTATCCACCCCCCGCTCACCGGCGCCATGGAAGAACAAAACGAGCGGATAGACGCGGCCCGGTTCCAGACGAGGCGGTCGGTAAAAACGATAGGGCAAGATGTGTCCGCCCGCCTCGAGAGCCTTGAACTCGAACGCGGTGAATTTCTCTTCCCACGGTCTTAGAGGCGCGGCCGCATAGTCTGGGGAAAGCGGATCGGGAGGCAACGCGAACACATCATTCATGCTGCGGTTCTCCGGGCACGAATACCACCCGCGGCGAACAATATGGCCACGCCCACCGAGATACCGGCGTTGATCACTGTTTTCATAGCTTGTTCTGGATTGGGTTAGGAGTGAGCACGCGCGGCTGCACGGCTGGTCTGTGCAGGTTTACGTGCCATGCATTCATTCTTTGGGCAGGCGACTTTTTGATTCTGGACGAGGACAATCGCGCACGCTCAAGCTAGCAGCTCGCGGGCATTGTAGCGAGCCCTCTAGGATCAGAAGACTGTGGATGATTGCTTCAATCGCGCAATCAGCGCTTAAGATTGACAAAGGCCTCGCCGCTCAGAAGTCGTTGTTAAAACGGCGTCAGCTCGTCCGCTGCAACCTCCAGCGCGAACATCCACAAATAAGTTGCGATTATCCACGGTATGGAGCTGGGATTTAGATTGAACCCCTCCACAGCAATGTTACGTTCCGCCTAGCTGTCCGTAATGGCTCGTCGTGGGGGGAACTTGTATGACTGCTGTCACCAAGGTCCAGGCGACCGCGGCTTTGAAGAAAGTCGAGCAATTACTTTCCGACACCGACCGCGAGCCATTGATTAACAATACCGTGGCTCTTCGCGATTTCACTCGCGTCGCTTATGCAGAGAGCCACGGAGCGTTTGATCGTCATCTAGGGGCCGGAATTCTTTATTATGCATTATCGCAGTTAGTCCGCTCGCAGGTTTCGGTTTGTATCGGATCGGGCGGCGGCTTTGTGCCGAGTCTTATGCGGCGGGCGCAACTCGACGCCGGAATCAATCCCTCCGCGACGTTCTTGATCGACGCCAACCTGCCCGATCTCTCATTCGGCAGCCCTCTGCACGCGGGCGGCTGGATGACCGAGGAAAACAAGTTTCTCAAACGCGAAAGCGATATCGTCGTCCTACCAATGCTTTCTGTGGATGCGGCTCAATTGCTCGCCGCTAGTTGCCTTCGAATCGATCATCTGCATATTGATGGTGACCATTCCAAAAGCGGCGTTATTGCTGACTTTGAAAATTATCTACCGCTTCTAAGCGAGTGTGCCGTCGTCTCCTTGCACGACGTCCGTATGATCGGGGTCCAAGAGGCTTTGTGCGAGATCAGGCGCCGCCACCCTGAAATGCAACTCCTGACTTTCCCTGAAGTCGGTGCCGGCACAGGCATTATGCGCCGAGTTCCACAAGTCTTGCCCTCGCGTCGCGGCCAGACCCTTTCAGATCCAGATCGCAAGATAACCGTCAGAAGCGGTCTCTACGAGGAAGCTGTTGGGACCAGCCAAACCCGCGCTAAATTCGAGCGCTGGAGCTATCTCGCGACGCCCGCCTATCAGATGCGTTACCGTCTCGCCGCAGAGTGGATCGATGGGGCCGGCGCCACCGTAGTCGAAATCGGTGGGTTTCCAAACAGTGTCACCGGTTATCTTTCCAGGGCCCGCAACGTCCATCTGATAGAGCCTTATGTAACGGACGAGTTTGTCGCCAAGGTTAAAGCAGATGCGCGCGAAAGAAAGCTTAATTTGTTTTTTCACCTCGCCGGTGTCGCTGAGGCTGGGCTCAATGTCGACGGCTTGCGCCCCTTCAATCTTGTCATGCTCGGTCTCGACATTTCATCGACCTGCAAGACGTCGGAGGAGCGCGAGGCGTCTTTGGCCGGTCTTCTGCGGATGATCGGTAGTGCCGAACGGGTGGCACTGGAAGTTCCAAGTTACAAGCGCTCGCTCATAACCGTTGAATACATCATGAAGATCATGAGCCCGAGGGTGTTGCTTGACGTCACCATGGACTTATCCAACGACCCCGTCGGGGCTAGCTTTCACGTGCGCGATAATCGCGCCGTTCGTCGGCTGTTGATCATCGAACGCGACAAACCTATCGACTTTGCAAGGCCAGACATCAACGCCCTAGTTCGCAACGGTGCAGAAGAGCTTATGTCAACATGTAAACAGGGGTACGCGCCGGTCGAAAGCCGGTGGCCGATCGGGGAACCTGTTCGGTTTGTTGTCGGGGGGCGACTCCGAGCGTTTCCGGCGCCTCCGATGGTGCGGCTCGGAAGCCCGTCACACCTGGATGACGGGGGACGAATCGCGCCTTGTGTTGACCCCGGAAAGTGAAACTATAAACCACGAGAATCTTGGTGCCTTGCAGGCAAGCTTAGATGTCCGCCCACTTCTTGCACCTGGAAAAATTGATCGGCAAAAGCTGATTGTTCATGTCAACGGCTATGAAGGCTTCAACCAGGATGTATGTGAAGAAGGCGTGCAAACATTCAGTATCCCTGCGCATGTTGCCAATGCGGAGTCTCCGATGCAGATTGATTTCCTGCATCCCAACTATGCGCGGCCGTGTGATGTCTCGCGCGGCTCTACCGACAAAAAGTTGCTGTCATTCCAGGTCCGCAGCATGACCTTGACGAGTATTGAGAAGTGAACTGCTGAGGACCGACTTTTATTTCCGGTTGGGTCATCTTCAGGCTGGTGGCTCTCCGGGAGTAACGAAGTCGGGGCCCGAGATCGCGGCGTTGAGTCCTTTGGAGTGGGGTCCGGTCTCGAAGATACAGCGACCTACACTTGCTTACTCTGAGACTTTCCGGAATCGACCCTAAACCGATAAACAGGGCTCAAACGTTAGAAAAGCCGGAAACCTATACTTACTCGCGCTCCCGGCCGTTGTTCGTGTCTGGCTTCTGACCAACCTTCAGAAACTCGGAAACGAACTCGCGCAGGCGCGGCTGCCGGGCCTCGATATAGGGCAGCGGCCGCAAGACCTCCACGGCGGCGATGCCGATGCGGATGGTGAAACCACCGTTGATGAGTCCCTCGCCGAGCCGCTTGGAGAGCCGGGATGTCATGCCATGACCGAGGAACTGCCCAAGGATATCATCCGTGAAGGCGATGCCGCCCGTCACCGCCAAGTGAGCCGCGATGAGGCGCATCAGGCGCAGGACAGAGATAAAGCCGGGCCTTCCTCCATAGACGCCCGCCAGGGTGCGAAGCATCCTGAAGTTCTCGTAGGCCACGAACCCGACCGAAAAAACCGCGGCCGGGCTTAGCGCCGTCACCATCGAGACTCGGCGGCCGGAAGTCCCGACGGTCACGCGAGCCTCGCGGTCCAACGGAAGCAGCAGCTCGCGCTCGGTCAGGGTGAGCACCTGCTTCGCATCCAGAATGTCGCCTTGATGCCGCTTGAGGCGAGCAACCCCATCCGCTAGCTCGCGCCGCTGCTCGAGCATCGCGCGGATTTCCGCCGACGCGCTTCGAGCTTCGGAAGCGTTTTCGGCGGCTAATGCGGCGTCCGCACGCTGCCGAACCAAAGTGATCGCTGACAGGCGATAAAGCCCCGCAATTTCGCGCGAGATGATCATGACGAAGGCGAACACCGCCGTCGCCAAAAGAAGCGTGGCCGCCCACCCGAGCCAATCCTTACGGCCGAGCAAAGTCAGGAAGGTGTCTTGAACCCAGACCAGAAAGGCGAGGAAGAGGAGGCCGGTGACGGCGCTCAGGAAAATGCTGCCCCAGCTTCGCCCGACGCGGACGATTTCAGGCACGCTCGGGATCCCGCGAGGCGTGCTTTCCGTTGGCGCAAAGGGGGCTTCAGGCGCTGCAGCCTCGGCTATAGGCGCTGCTTCGGCCTTACGCGGCGCATCAACCTTGGGGGCAGCCTCGACCCTTGGGGGCGTTTGGGCTCTGGCCGTCGAACTTGGCGCCGCGCTGGGCGCGGGTTTCGGCGCTGGCTTGGCGGCCTGCACTTCCTTTGGCGGAGGAGGCGGAGCGTCAATCAAGCGAGGGTCGTCCAGACTGAATGCCACCGGCGGCCGGCCTTTGGGTGCGCCATTCATGATAATTTGTCACCGATCAGAAAGTTCAAAGCTCTGTCGAGCCGGATGTGTTGAAGCACGGCGCTTTGCCCGAATTCCAGGCCGATTTGCTTCTGAGGCCGGAAACGGACGAAATGCGCCGATCCGGCCCCCGAGTCGAGCCATTCCGGCGAGAGAGCCAGCGCCGGGTCGTCCGGCAAGTCTCCGGGGAAAATCGCAAGCTGCTCCTTGCCGTCGAACGTGCGCGATCCGAGCCGCTCGCCCCTGACTGGCACGCCAACGATGCAAGGAAGCCGGTCGTTGCCGTACTTTGCTTCCGCTTCGCTCGTGACGCGGACGCTGGCGAGCGCAAAGGCCCGCACGTCCGCGCCGGAGAAGGACGCGCGCTGGATGCTCTTCTTGGCGATCAGCTGCAAGATCGCCTCAAGCCGGTCGTGATTGGTGTGGTGAAGATGATCGGCCTTCGTGGCGGCGAAAACGATGCGATCGATGCGGCGGCCCGTGAACAACGAGTGCCAGGCATTCTGCCCCTGCCGATAGCAGCGCAGGACATCGGTCAATGCGCGTTCCAAATCCTCGACCGCCGCCGCCCCGGCATTCACAACGGTCAGGACATCGGCGAGAACGATCTGCCGGTCGAGGCGGGCGAAATGATCGCGATAGAACGGCACCACCACATGCGTCTTGTAGGCCCGATAGCGTCGCTCCATCATGCCCCAGAGGCTGTTTCTCGGCACCATCGCGTTGTCGGGCGTCTCGAGGGGGAAGAAGGTGAAGGCCGGCGACCCCGCCATATCCCCCGGCATCAGGAAACGGCCGGGCGGCAGGCTCGAGAGCGAAAGCGACTCCTCCCGGCACTTGCGCAAGTACTGGGTGAAGATTTCCGCGCCCTTCTTCGCGAGTTGTTCGTCTTTCTTCGCGACGGCATTCGTGGTGGACAGGAAATTCAGCCAGTCCTTTGCGGCTGAAGCGCGGACCGCCTCGCGCGCCTGGGAAATCGATTGCCGCGACCATTCTTCGTAGGTCAAGTCCAGCAGTGGAAGATCGAGGAGCCACTCGCCCGGATAGTCCACGATGTCGAGGTGCATCGTTTTCGTGCCGAGCGCGCGGCGCATCATGGCGGTCGGCGAGAATTCCAGCGTCAGGCGAAGCTCGCTGATGTGCCGTGTGCCTTCAGGCCACTCCGGCGCAGGGCCGGTGAGCTTCGCAAGGTTAGCCTCGTAGTCGAAGCGCGGGACGGCGTCGTCCGGCTGCGGCTCCAGGTAAGCCTTGACGATGCGTTTCTGAGCGAGCGGCTCGAAGAAGGGGAGCGCATTGCCCGCAAGCAGATTGTGGACGAGCGATGTGATGAAAACGGTCTTCCCGGATCGCGACAGGCCGGTCACGCCGAGCCGGACGGACGGCGCGAGGATCTGCCCCGCCGCGTCCTGCGCGCGCGCCCACGTTTCGGCCGCTGAGTTCGACAGGCGTTCCAGCAATCCCGGTACCTCTGGCGATGCAAGAGAATCGGCAGTGGTTGTATCAGCAGACGAGCCTTAGCGGAACCCGCCTTTTTTAGGGCGACTCGCACGCGCCCTCGGCGTGTGCGGACAAAACTTAAACCATTCGACTAAAATTTACCGGTAATGCTGCGCATGCCCGTGTTATTGACAGTTATCAAGGTTTTGGCTGCGAAGTGTCACAGCTTTGAGTAATTGCAAATGGAGCCCTTGGAGACGAGCATGCCCAGGTTTCACTTAATTTCTTTCGCTGCCGCTATCATGGTCCTGATGGGCGGCGGCAATCTCGCATATGGCGTCAATATCAAACCAGACAGCGGAAGCGCCATCGCTCCCGCAACCGGCGCTGTGCTGATCCGCGGCTTTCATGGAGGTGCTCGTGGGGTCCATCGTGGCGGCGCAGTCGCCGTGCGTGGCACTCACGGCGGCAGAGCGGTCGGAGTGCATAGCAGCACCAGAGTCGCAGTCCACGGCGGCGGCAGAGGTGTCGTACGAGGCCCACATGGCGGCGGGGCCGTTGCAGTGCGCGGCCCGCATGGTGGCGGAGCAGTTGTCGCGCGCGGTCCCCATCGCATCGGTGCGCGTTACGGCGGCGGCGTCTGGTACGGAACGGGGCGACGCTATTGGGGCGGACGCTGGTGGGCCTATGGCGTAGGCTCTTGCTGGCGGTGGACCGATATCGGCTACGTCTGGATTTGCCAGTAGCGCGGTGCGCTATGGTTTTGATTGAATCAAAAACGCTATTGTATTGGCCGGGCTTGCCCCGGCCATCTATTTCCTAGTTAACCTCAGCCTGACGCGAGGCACCCAGCAACTGCTGAATGCATGCCGATTGTGAGTCAGGCCGCCTTCGCAATAAATCTGCCAGCTGTCCCTCAATAGAGCTGACGTCTGATGTCTTCAAATGCACGTAAATTGCGCCGCCGAGGTCGGCCGGCATCTTGGCCTCTCCATGCCTAATAATAAGGCATCTCTCTGGGCCTTTCGCATTCACAAAATAGCCAGCCTCAAACACCACATTGTCTCGCGGGGCCGCTATCCCCGGGCTGCCCTCGAGAGGATCGTCCTCGCTGAAAAGAAATATTCCACAGGAACACATTGCCCTGGCATTTTCTAGTTCGCCGAGAATCGAGCCGCCCGGCCTAAAGTCCATTTCCCAGCTGAGAAAGATGCGCCGAGTTTTACAAGCCGAAGCTGGATTTGCGCGGCAATACCCGCACTCTTGCTGCAGTAACCTAGAAAAATATCTTTTCGCGCCTTAAGCTCACTTACCCAGACCACGAAGCGCATGGTGAAGTCGGAGTCATTGCTGACCTTGTCCGCGGCTTTGAGGAAGACGAGTAATAATCCTACTTCCGTTCAAAAATATTCCCCGATTCTGCACGCTACGCTCCTTCAACAGCAGCACTGGAAGTCCATACGTGAGCGCGGCACATCAAATTATCTTGGGCGCCAAAGCCGTCTTGGTCATTTTCTGCCCGTGAGCCCCGCCTTACGGAAAGCGTCCGCGAAGGCGCCGCCTCCCGCTTCGGGCTTTCCGGCTTTTGGCGCGGCGCTCATCTTCTTCGGCGGCATCTGGCCCTTCGGCGCGCCGGATTGCTGCCGGTCGCCCTCGCCGGGCTGATCGTCAAGCCGCAGGCTCAGCGCAATGCGCTTTCGCGGCTGATCGACCTCCATCACCTTCACGCGCACGACGTCGCCGGGCTTCACCACCTCGCGCGGGTCTTTGATGAAGGTCTTCGACATGGCGGACACGTGCACGAGCCCGTCCTGGTGCACGCCGATGTCCACGAAAGCGCCGAATGCGGCGACGTTCGTCACCACGCCTTCCAGCACCATGCCCGGCTTCAGGTCGCTGATCTTCTCCACGCCTTCCTGGAAGGTCGCGGTCTTGAAGGCAGGGCGCGGATCGCGGCCCGGCTTTTCCAGTTCGCGCAGGATGTCGGTGACGGTCGGTAGGCCGAAAGTCTCATCCACGAATTCCTTCGGGGCGAGGCCGCGCAAAATAGGTGCGTTGCCGATCAGCTTCTTGATGTCGGTCTTGGCGGCTTTCACGATCTTGCGCACAACGGGATAAGCCTCGGGGTGAACCGACGAGGCATCCAGCGGATCGTCGCCGTTCGGGATGCGCAGAAAGCCAGCCGCCTGCTCGAAGGCTTTCGGCCCGAGCCGCGGCACCTCCTGAAGCTCCGTACGCCTCTTGAAAGCGCCTTTCGTGTCGCGATAGGCGACGATGTTCTTGGCGAGGCTTTCACTGATGCCGGACACGCGCGCCAAGAGCGGTGGGGAAGCGGTGTTCACGTCTACGCCCACCGCGTTCACGCAATCCTCCACCACCGCGTCCAGCGAGCGCGACAGCTTCGATTCGGATAGGTCGTGCTGATATTGGCCGACGCCGATGGATTTCGGGTCGATCTTCACAAGCTCGGCTAGAGGGTCCTGCAGGCGGCGCGCGATAGAGACAGCGCCGCGCAGCGAAACGTCGAGGTCCGGTAGTTCGGCGCTAGCGTAGGCGCTCGCGGAGTACACGGACGCGCCCGCCTCGGACACCATGATTTTCGTGAGCTTCAACTCCGGTGCAATCGCCACCAGCTCGCTCGCAAGCTTGTCGGTCTCGCGCGAGGCGGTGCCGTTGCCGATGGCAATCAGCTCCACCTTGTGCTCCTTGCAGAGGCGCCCGAGGATCGCGAGCGACTCGGTCCATGCCCGCCTCGGCTCGTGCGGATAGATCGCCGTCGTGGCGGCGACCTTGCCCGTTGCGTCAACCACCGCGACCTTCACGCCGGTACGGAAGCCCGGATCGAGGCCCATCGTGGCGCGCGTCCCGGCGGGCGCGGCGAGCAGGAGGTCGCGCAGATTGCTGGCGAACACCCTCACAGCCTCTTCTTCCGCCGCTTGCCAAAGCCGCATCCGCAAATCGACCGCGAGATGCCCCTGGACGCGCGTCCGCCACGCCCAGCGCACCGTGTCATTCAGCCATTTGTCGGCAGGGCGGCCACGGTCGGCGATGTTGAACTTGCGCGCGATGCGGCTCTCGTAAAGGCTTGGGCCGCTGGCGGGCGCTTGCGCCGGATCTTCCGGCTCGAAATTCAGATCGAGCACGCCTTCTTTCTCGCCGCGATACATCGCGAGGATACGGTGCGAGGGCATCTTCGTAAGCGGCTCTGCCTTGTCGAAGTAGTCCGCGAATTTCGCGCCTTCGGGCGTGTTCTTCTTCTCGTCCTTCACCTTCGCGGCGAGGCGGCCACGGCCCCACATCTCCTCGCGCAGATTGCCGATGAGGTCCGCGTCCTCGGCAAAGCGCTCGACGAGGATCGCGCGCGCGCCTTCCAGCGCGGCTGTGGCGTCCGCGACGCCCTTCTCGGCGTCGATGAAGGTCGCAGCGATGGCATCCGGCATCTTCATGGGATCGGTGAGCAAAGCATCCGCCAGCGGCTCAAGCCCCGCCTCCTTCGCAATCTGCGCCTTCGTCCGGCGTTTCGGCTTATAGGGCAGATAAATGTCTTCCAGCCGCGCTTTCGAATCCGCAGCCACGATCTGCGCTTCGAGCGGGGCGTCGAGCTTGCCCTGCTCGCGGATCGAGTCGAGGATCGCGGTGCGGCGCTCCTCCAACTCGCGCAGATAGCGCAGCCGCTCTTCCAGCGTACGAAGCTGCGCATCGTCGAGCATGCCCGTTACCTCTTTGCGGTAGCGTGCGATGAAGGGAACCGTCGAGCCGCCGTCCAGAAGCTCGACCGCCGCCTGGACCTGCTGCGCCCGCACTCCAAGCTCTTCCGCAATCCGCTGTTCGATGGACTTCATCGTTTACCGCTCCGCTGTATGGCGCCGCCCGCGAGGATGGCTCGAATCGAGCGGCGATCATACAGAGGCAGGCGGGCGTTTCAAAACACGGCTTTGTAATATGCACGGCGGCGTTGCGCTTCTGAGAGCCACAGGGATTGAGCGGGGGACCCGCTTGGCCGCCTTCGGCGGAACGCCGGGGGCAAGCACGCTAGAATGTGGGCAGCTGCGCCTTCGGAACCGGACAACCGCCCAATATGTCACGATGGCGCTCTCAAGGGAGTTGCAATCTGAACACCCCACCGCCGGAGCCGGAAACCCCTGCCTCAGAAAGCGTTCCATAGAACGCTCCGTCGGCGCCAGTTATGAGGCCCGCCTTGGGAGTCCCCCCGCTGCCGTGGGGAGTGCTGAACTCATACAACACGTTCAGCTGCCAGTTCCCTGCTACAGGCGCAGGGGGCGTCAGCTGAAACACTGAGCCCTGAAAATAGCCACTGGCAGAAGGATAGACACCCTGCGTTGTCCCATAGAGCGCTCCCTTGGAGTCGAATAGCAGCGTACAAGTTGGCGAGTAAATAGACGTGCCTATGAATTTGGTAAGCACGGTTTCGGTCCACTTGCCATGGGCAGATGACGGCGGTGTCAGCTTGAAAACCGTGCCCTGCGGGCGGGCGCCCCTGTGACCTACATCCCCGCCGGCCGACGTCGTGCCATAGAGGGCGCCTTGAGAGTCGAAGATGAGGCCCGCCGAAGGAGCTGCGCCATCTATTGGGCCGAATCTGTAGAGCACTGTTTCCTTCCATTGCCCCCCAGAGGACGTTGGCGGCGTCAGCTTGAAAACCGTGCCCGGCCACCAATTCAGGTTGTTGGTCAGGCCGCCGGACTGCGTCGTGCCATAGAGGGCGCCCTGCTTATCAAAGATTAGGTACCCCAAGGGTTTGCGCCGTCTGTGTGTCCATTAAAGCTGTAGAGCACGGTTTCGGCCCACATGCCATTGCCAGATGGCGGTGGCGTCAGCTTGAAAACTGTGCCGTAGTTTGAACTCCCGCCGCCGCTCGTCGTGCCGTAGAGGGCGCCTTGAGAGTCGAAGAGGAGGCCGGCCATCGGAGAACCCCCATCATTGCTCGGAGACCCTGGGAAGATGTGAAGCACGGTCTCAGTCCACTGCCTACTGCTCGATGCTGGCGGCGTCAGCTTAAAAACCGTGCCGT